>OGYV01001118.1_pt1 | contig 21199 bp, 18 predicted proteins | sample 1576651 | NCBI WGS metagenome assembly OGYV01 (sample SAMEA3541570, study PRJEB24748) | human gut metagenome | biome: human gut; feature: human-associated habitat; material: faeces | place: China | collected 2012
TGGCGTTGATGATCTGGTTGAAGGTGTCGTTCTTCATGGTGTTTCCTTTCGGACGGCCGCCTGTCTTCTTGCTCTTGTCTTCTTCTGCGTCGCGCGGCTCGTCGCTTCGTTGTTTTCTTGTCTCTGTATCTTCTGTTGTTTTTCTGTTGTGCCTTCACTATAGGCAGGAAAGTATGCGTACGTCATGCCGCAATCGCCATTTCTATTGTAGACTCATCGGTTCATCTTAAAGAAAGAATAAAAAAGCGGTCATATATTCTGTTGCGCAGCCTGCCGAAGCGTCGTTTCGAGCAGAAAAGTCAACGGTTTTCTGTTGATTTCAACGCTGGCAGCCCGGTTTGCGTCGTTTCAAGCAGAAGAAGTGCGGCTCGTCTGCCGGTCTCAACGCGAACGGCAGACTTTGCGTCGTTTTGAATGGAAAGACCAATGGATTTCTGTCGGTCTCGACGTGGACGGACTCGGCCTTTTTTGCACCAGTGGGGATTGACCTTCCGTCGGCATCCGGAGCGAAGGCCTATCGCTTCGAACGCTTGCCTACAAGAACCATGGAACAGCCTGCCGACACGCACAGGTTCACTCCGCAGGTCACCGCCGGCAATAGCCGTATGACCGGCTGGTCATAGAAATCGAGGACATCGGGATCCATGAATCCTGAGTACGCCTCGAAAAGCGGATATGGCACGAGTGCCAGTGTCGAACTCGCAAAGAACAATATCCAGATAACGGAGAGGCACAGGATGAAGGCTCTTCGACCTTCTGGACGGATGGTTTTCGAGAATGCGAAAAGAGTCCATGAAAGCACGGTGATTAAAGCTCCGGCGACATACAGCAGACTCGGAATCTCGTCATACATGATTTCGCCTCCTCTCGATTCGGTTGCAGACGATTCGATCTATCGGCAGTATGGGCTGATTATAAGGCGGCGTTGTTTTTTGCGTCAAGAGGTTTTGGCCGCTCATGGCCGATTTGACGTTTCGCCGGAATCGCAAGGCAATGATGCTGCACGGATCTGGCGAGTCTTCGATACCTGCGCATGCCAAGCGAGGGACGATCCATGGGGTGGCAGGGTCGAGGGATCTTCGCAATGCCGTTCTCGCCGCTCGCGAAAACGGTTCGTCATGATTCCGTTCGGCTACAACGCGGACCGAGCGAGCCTGCATTGGAACAACTGGAGCTACTGAAACGGCAAGACCTCCGAAACCGCGATTGCCGACGGCGACGAGGATTCGCCGAAGAAGGAGAAGTATCGGTCAAGGTGGCCGCGGTGAACCTGAAAGCAGTCTAGATTATCCCGATCCACATATTGTCCATTGTGTCCATTTGCCGCATGATGAAAACGGATGGAGGTGGTTGCGATGACCATGATGATGGGTGGCAAAGTCCATAGGACGAGGTCTAAGGCACGGCGCTCTGCTGGCGGAGTTCCCGGAGCGTTCCTGCAAGGGGTGGACGGCACGCGTATCCCGTTGACGCCGGACGACTACAGGCGCGTTAGGGAGTTTCTGCTTGCGGAGCCGGAACGGGCGGTGGCGGATGACGAGCGTATCACGACTGGCGAGGCGGCGCGTATTCTTGGGGTCTCCCAACGCACGCTCACACGCATGCTGGACGGCGGTGAATGGGCCATGCGTTTTGGCATATCGCCTCCCAACGCACGCTCACACGCATGCTGGACGCGGGCATGATTCCGTACACCCGCATGGGGGAGCGCAGTTACCGTTTCCTGAGGCTTTCGGATGTGACCGACTACAAGCGCAGGCGCGACGAGGCCACATCCAAGGCGTTGGATGAGATGCGTTCCATCGCCGATGAGGACGGCGCGTACGACATCGACTATTCGGATTACCTGTCCCGGTTCGATAAGTAGAGTGCCCTTATGATTGCGCTGCTTGACGCCAACCTGTTCGTACCTACGTGGATCATCGACCCACTGCTTAGCTTGGCCGAGGCTGGTCTGTGCGAGCCAGCATGGTCTGCGAGGGTCATGGACGAGGCACGCTTGGCCATCATGGAAGTGCGGCATGTGCCCGACGTCCGGGCCCGCGGTTTTCTTGACGCGATCTGCAGGGCCTTTCCGATGGCCATGGCGGAGGATTGGGAGCGGTTTGAACCGGACGTGAATTTGTCGGACCCCAACGACGGGCATGTGGTCGCGGCCGCCCGTCGGGCCGGTGCGGAAACCATCGTTACATTCAACCTCAAGGATTTCCCCGCAGACGAACTTTCCAGGTACGGACTGCACGCTCAATCGCCGGATGTTTTCCTTACCTCCGTGTTCGATGCACATCCAGAAGAAGCGATGGACGCCATGCGCAGACTGGTCAGCTCCAAACGCCATCCGCCGCGTACCATGAGCGAGGAAATCGAGCATTTGCGCGTCTTGCGCCTTCCGCTGTTCGCACGGAGATTGTCCGAAACGGTAGGCTAATCCCCGTCATCTGCAACACTGCGAATCATACGGTAGGCGCAATCAATGCACAATCTGTGAATAATCGCTAATCCATTGGCTCAACACAACCTATTGCCGCCTTGCACCGTGGGATCAAGCAAATCACGAAGAAAAGGCCGTCCGCACGGCAAGATTTCGGTCGTAGGCGATGGATTCGGACGAGCCGTATCCGAGAGGGTGCCAGTACGAATAGGTGGACTCGGACCGGTCATGTCTAGGGGGTCGGAATAGCCCCCTAGACATAGTCCTTTTGCTCCCCCACCTGGACTCGGCCTGGCTGATGGTGATGGTCCTGCTCATATGGCTTGATCATTTGACGCGGTGCAGTCTGGATTCGTTTGAAAACCTTGAGGAGTGACGGCCCTCGCCCGCACGCGGGATCCGGTGGTCTCGTCCGCCGGATCCGGGAGGACCGGGTCCATGGACCGGGAAAAGCCATTCCATGGATGCGGACCAAGGTGGCAGGCGAGGTGCATGTTATTCTATGATTTTCCGATCTGGGCTTCCGCCCGCGTCCGCTATGGAAGGAACCATATGGTGGATGCTGTCGATGCCGGCAGGAGGAGATTTGGGACCGTGATAACCCGCAAGCGGAAGGACGGGACGGTCGGCTCGTGGCTGGCGAGGTATTCGTCCCCGGTGGACGGACGGAGGGTCCAGAGATCGTTCGGCTCGTCACACGAGGCGGAGGTCTGGCTCCATGACGAGGAGATGCTCGTCACGCTCCATAAAAGAGGCGTGCAGGAATGGATTCATCCCACGGACAGGGACAGGCGCAGGCAGGCCGAGACCATGACGTTCGACGAGCTCGCCGACTGGTACGTGGAGACCCACCGCAAGCCGGACGGGACCGCCCTGCGCGGCGCCGCGAGACGGAACCTGCGCACGGACGTGGGCCATCTCAAGGACGTGTTCGGCGGCATGACGCTCACGCAGATCACCCCGGACGTGGTCTCCAAATGGTATTTCGGCCCGCACGATGAGGGCGAGTGGGTGTTCCCGCGCATGTGCCAGAGGCTGAAGGCCATCATGGGCCTCGCCTGCTCGGACAAGTTCGGCACGGGGATGCCGCTGCTGGAATCGAATCCGTTCACGCTTCCCATCCCGCCGGACCCGGAGCCCAAGTCGTGGGACGTGCCGCCGTTGACCGGCCCCCAGCTGGCCGCCCTGTACGAGTCGATGCCGAAGTACGACCGTCTGGCCGTCCTGCTCGCCGCGTGGACCGGCGGCATGAGGATAGGCGAGGCGTGCGCGTTGAAGGTGAGCGACTTCAACCTCGAGGCCCGCACGATGATGGTGAACCATTCCGTGTGCCGCAACGACGACGACCTCGGGACGGTGCGCCTGGGGCCGACCAAGTCGAAGCATTCCAGGCGCGTGTGCGCCCTGCCCGACCTGCTGGTGCCCCTGGTGCGCGAGCACATCGCGAACCGCAGGGACGGGTCCAGCCCGTACATGTTCCAGACGCGCGCGGGAGGGCTCCTCTCGCCGAGCACGCTGGGCAACCATTTCCGCCAGGCGCGCGAGCAGGCGGGCTGTCCGACGGCGACGTTCCGCACGTTGAGGGTCACGCACACGACGCTGCTCATGCAGAACGGCGGCACGGTCCGCGAGGCGATGGACAGCATCGGCGATTCGACCCAGGAGGTCGTGATGCGCCATTACACGCGTACCGTGCATGAGCACCAGCGGCAGGTCGTGAACCGCATGGCGTCGGGCATGGCGTCGGAGAGCGCGGATCTGCAGCGCATCCTCGGCGTGGAGCACGATCTGCCGTCCGGGCCGCGCGGGCCCGTGGCGTCGCGGGACGGCGGCGGGGACATCACCGATCTGGCAAACCAGCTGGTGAGACTGCTGACAGCGGTCGGCTCGATGCCTGGAGAGATGTCGGTCGCTATCTGAAACGTTACGTTGGAAGGCGGTCTCCGTCCGAATAGTTCGACATCGGCGCCGTACGCATGCGCATACATATAACAAGCGGAAACGCATACACATTACATGCTTATCTGCGTGCGGACGGGAACCGTTATTTTGGACGTTCATGCGCACGGACGAGCATGAACGTCCGTTCCTTCCCGGCAAACATACGGCGATGACGCCGCAATCGCGAGACATAGTTAGGTGGACGGATATGTAGGTAAACGGAAAAGCGGTTAAACGAATAATCCGATAATCAACTATTCATGCGCGCACATAAGCAGACAAGCATGTAAGCAGATGAACACGTACATAAATAAGTACATAAATACGCACGTATATAAACAAGGACGCAGACGAAATGGCCATCACAATCAAGAAAGCGAACATGCCTAAGACGGATCGCGGGAAAGAAAACGCCCCGGCCGCTGAACGCAGGGGAGCGACACGGGAACGCGGAACGGCCATCATCGCGATCGCCGCCATCGCAGCCGTATCGGCAGCAATCGGCTATACAATCCATGACGCATGCGAGCGGCGCGGAATCTCCGAGGCGCGCGAAGCATGCGATTCCGCCATCGTGGAATTATCCGGTGCGGCGAACGGCTACACGTCCCTGCTCGAAGCGGACGGCACCACAGCCGCATCGCAGCTGGAACCAAACGACGTGAAGGACCCCAAGACCATCGATTCATTGAAGAAAGCCATGCTGGCGGGAAACCCGGCGGCCATGAAATGCGACGTGTCCAAAGCTGTGGAACTGAATTCCACCGCGGCGAAAGCCCGCAAGGAAACGGAAACGATGAAAGCGAACACGGAAGCGCTGAATACGGCGGTCAAGGCGGTCGAGTCATCGAAGCTCGACAAGACCGTGGACGACGCGAGCTAGCTCCTGAATGATTCATCCGGAAAGGTCCAGGACCCGAAAACGCGCGACGAACTAGCGAAAGCCATCGAAACGCGCGACTCGGAAACGATAGGCAAGGCCATGAAAACCGTCGGTGAATCCATGACCGCCAAGAAAAAAGCGGACGAAGAGGAAGCGAGAAGAAAAGCGGAACAGGAAGCCGCCGCCCAGGCCGAAGCCCAGGCAAGGGCCGCGCAACAGACTCAACGCTCCCATTCCAATGGCTGGAACGGCTCCACGCGCAGCCAAAGCCGCGCATATTCAAACAACCAGAATCATCCGCAGCAATCCCAAACGAACAGCGGTTCCCCAAAACCCAATTGGAACACCGACAGTCCGGCAGGCGGCAACCATGCCATCACAGGCGGCGACAACACGGACCACTGCCATTGCACGCCGGGCGCGGTCTGCATCGGCGGAACATGCAACACCTGCCCATGACATCCCATCATTCCCATCCCGCGAGGAGGCCGATCCCACCATGGACCGGCCTCCTTCTCTATTCCCCGCCAGCTTCGTCGACGGAACTTGTAGACGCCGTGCACTGTTACCCCAACCGGACCATGGTTGGCTCGGTTCAGGGCGGTTCCACCTTCATGGACGGGACGCGTCCGCAAGCAGAAACCTCTGAAAGGAGAAGGGACTTTGGGTTCCAACAATCACAGGAAAGGCAAGGCGCTGGTCGCCGGATTGGTGGCTGCCGCGACCCTGTTCGGCACGACCGGCACGGCGTCCGCGGCCATCGGCTCGGATTACGTCGTCGGCCCGAGAGGAAACAGCACGGGCGTATATCCCAAGGGAGCGCTCCTCTACATCCACGACAACATCACGGGGGAGTCTGGCGCCTACGACCAGGGATGGGGCGACGCCTCCATCGACTACGCGTACAACATCATCAAAGCCGCGGGATACAACTTCGGCGACACCGACGCATACCAAGGCCACGAACGCATATACCGCGCATGCCGTGGCGCCATCAAAAGCGCCATAGCACGCTCGAACGGTCAATCAGACAAAGCCCGCGTGATCGGAATCGCCGCGACCACGATGCTCGGCGGCAGCTCCGACGGAGTGCATGACGTGGTCTGGGGCACGAACGGCGGCGACTTCAAGAACCGTTTCAACTCCAACTGGGACGCCGTCAACGCGCCGGCACGGCTCGTGGGATACGACGCCAACTGGGTCAACACCGTCAAAAACGAGTTCTACACGGCGACCGACGCCGCCGCGGCGGCATCGCCGACCATGGTCCAGGTCGTCTGCGTCGCAGTCAACGAGAACGAACCGCCATCCAGCTACGATCTGACCGTCAGCACGCAGGCGGGAGGCACGTTCAACCAAGCCGGCGCGACCGGCGACGTTTCCGACGCGATCACCACCAGCCGCGGCGGAAGCCAGATCTCCGAAAACGTGACGGGCAGCATCTCGCTGCATTGGACAGGCCTGGACGGCACGACGCGCACCGCGTCCAAACAATTCACCCAGAACAACAACACGACCCAGAACGTCTCGTTCGGCTACAAGGACGTGGACGCCGCATGGAAGGCATGGCCGGCCGGCTCCTACTACTACGACGTCACCATTCCCAAGCAGGGGAAGATGAAGAACGCCGCCAGCCATATGGGCGCGCAGGACGCGAACGAATCCTGGAAACCCACCACGCCACCGCCATCGAAGAAGCTCACCAACATGGCAGGCGAGACTGTGGCCGCTCCAAACGACCAGATCATGTCCGGCTCCCCGTACACGGCGCACATCACCGCCCAATCGAACGCATCCGAGCATTTCTGGCTGTACGACACGATTGACGTGACCAGCCAGAAGGTCCTCATAGGCGGCGCCGACAAGGACGATTTCTCGAAGATCACCGTGACCGACCAGAACGGCAACACCGTCAAGGCCGACATCACGGTGGACGACAGGCAGACGGGCAAACGCATCGTCAAGGCCCACGTCCTGAACCCGGCATCCGGACAATACACTCTGAACGTGCCCCAGTCCGCGACCCCGACCGGCTCCGACTACGTCATCCCGGACGACAGCCAGGCCTGCTGGACCGGCGACGAATACGGTAATACGGACGCGTCCCACTGCCAGACAGGCAACAGCGAACAGGTCGGCAAAATCACTCCGAAACCCGACAAGGTATGGGTTCTCGATTCCAACGGCGCCCTGAAAGCCGACGATCCCCAGTGGACGAACGACAAAGGCGCTGATAACCACACGTTCGTGACCGGCGACCCGATCGGCGCCGTGGTCAACGGCCTCATCCCGGCGCACCTGCTCAACCCGTTCACCTCGTATTCCATCACCGACGACTGGACCGCCTCGGCCCAATACATCGACTGGAACCACAAGGACCAGGTCAAGGTGTATGTGGACGGCAAGGACGAGACCGCGAACTTCGACATCACGATCGACACCGCCAAACACACGACCACCGCGGCCGCGAAACAGCCGTTCCTCGCGAAGACCGCGGTCGGAACGACGGGCCGCAAGGTCAAGCTCTACCTCGGCGGCATCGTCAAGCAGGCCCCGAACGCCCAGCACGCCGTCGACCAGAGGAGGCTGACCAACAAGGCGGCCGAGACATGGAACAACGAGACCCGCCCGACCAATGAGCCGCCAGTCTACGTGCGCAACCCGAAGCCCGACAAGGTGTGGAGCGCCGACCAGGGCCAGGCCGCCACGGCCGAGGACACGGCGTGGACCAACAAGGTCAACGCGGACACGCACACGTTCGTCCAGCAGGATGATTTCGGCGTGACCGTCAACGGCCTGCTGCCGAGGAACCTCGCCAGGAAGATGAGCTCCTACGAATTGGGCGACGACTTCTCCAAGGCCGCCAAGAACATCGACCTGGACTCCGCGTCGGTGACCGTCACCATCGACGGCAAGGACGCGAACAGCCTGTTCGACGTGCACAAGCGGGACGGCAAGGTGTGGATCACCGCGAAGCAGCCGCTGCTCGACACGACCTACAACCAGGCGGCGGACCGCAAGGTGCGCATGACCATCAAGGGCGCGTTCGTCAAGGGCGTGCTCAAGGCCGGCCAGAAGGTCCAGCTCACCAACGGCGACTGGGAGAAATGGAACCAGCAGACCGTGCCCGGTAACGAGCCGCCCGTCAGGGAGTGGAGCCCGAACCCGGACAAGAGCTGGATCAGGCTCGGCGATGACGGCACCTGGCAGGCCGTGGTCGATCCGGACGAGACGAACAAGACCGGAGCGGACACCCAGAAGTTCCTCGACGGCGACCAGGTCGCGTCCGTGGTCAACGGCGTCATCGCGTCCGATCTCGTCAAGGTCACCGACATCAAGCTGACCGACGACTACGCCAAGGCCGACTACATCTGGGATCTCACCGGCGACCGGTCGAAGATCCGCGTGTACGAGGCCGACGCCACGACCGACGCGGCATCCTCCGTCGCGGACATCGCGAACAAGGGCAGGGACGTGACCGACCAGTTCGACATCACCGTCCAGGGCACCAAGGTCACCGCGACCGCGAAGCCGGAATACCGTGCCGCGCAGGCCGGTCTGAAGAATCCGAAGCAGATCAGCCTGCTCCTGCCCGGCGTGGTGAACTTCGCCAACGGCAAGGGCGCGGCCCAGGTCCGCAAGGACTTCAGGAAGGCCGCGGGCGACGAGCTCACGTTCTGCGAGAATCCCGACGGCTCCAAGCTGACCAACTCGGGTTCCGAGAAGGTCAACAACGAGTCCCAGCCGACCAACGAACCGTACATCTGCGGCTACGTCCCGCCGGTCAGGAAGAAGGTCATCGCCGAAGGCAGCCAGGGCGGCGCGAACAACGACGCCGACGACAAGGTCGTGTATCCGGGCCAGAAGGTCGAATACCGTCTCACCACGCAGCCGAAACTGCCCGCCGACCTCGGATACCGCATCGTGTCCATCCAGGACACCGACGTGTACGACCAGTACCTCGAACCCGACCCGCAGACCCTTGAGATCACCGACCTCGCCACCGGCGGACAGCTGACCACCAGCGACCCGCAGATGGGCGTCGAAGGCGACTACACGGTCGCATGGGACACCGCGGCGCACAAGTTCACCATCACATACTCGAACAAGTACGTGGCCGAACATTGGAAGGCCGGCACGAACCCGCAGGTGCAGGTCCGTTTCGAAGGCACCGTCGCGAAGAACACTCCCGTCGACCGCAAAGTGGCCAACCAGTGGGCGCTCACGCTGAACAACATGATCACCCCGTCGAACATCGTCGACAACATGCCGCCGGTCCACAACCCCTCCAAGAAGGACAACCAGTCCAAGGAGCAGGGCGATCCGACCGTCAGCATCGACGGGAAGACCATGCTGCTGGGCGATACCGGCAACTATCTGGTCACCCTCGACCTGAAGCAGACCGACAACGCGTACCGCGTGTGGAAGGCCGGCATCACCGACGATTTCGATGACGAGTACGTCGCCATCGACGAATCCAAGATCGAGGTGCTCGACCAGTCCGGCAAGGACGTGACCGGAAAGTTCAACATCCAGATCAAGGACGGCGTCGCATACGTGTACGCGAAGACCGTGGACACGTGGATCCCGAAGAAGGGCGTCACCGTCAAGGGCGACCCCCAGCCGAAGGACCTCGCCAAGTATTCGACCAACGGCAAGCATGATCCGCTCAACGATCCGGCCATCGACCAGAACCTCCTCGGCCAGACCTACCAGGTCGTCATGCCGTACAAGGTCGTCAAGGTCAAGGATGGGTACACGGTCAGGAACAAGGCCATCCAGGTCACCAACGACACGACCGTGGAGACCAACGAGGTGTCCAACCCGCTCAAGCCCGTCAACCCGGCCAAGGACGTGACCGTCAAGGTCGGCGGCGAAAGCATCGACGGCAGAAGCGTGTACAAGGACCGCACCTTCCTCTACCAGCTCGACAGCTCCGTCATCCCGGCCGACCGCGCCTACCCGCAGGTCAGCCAGTGGAAGATCGTGGATCCGCTGAACACCGAGTTCGACCAGTACACGGGCCAGTGGGCCGTGTACGCGACCCGCGACCTGTACAGGGACGGCAAGGTGCTCGCCGCCAAGGGCGACAAGCTCGCCGGCAACGGTTTCGACAGCTCGAAGCTCGGCGGTGAACTGTTCACCGCCACGGCCGACGCCAACGGCCAGGTCACCGTCGAGGCGACCGAAGCGTACCGTGCCCTCGTGTCCGCGGACAACGCGCATGAGAACGGCTGGCGCGCGTACATCCAGTGCAAGCGCCTGAAGGTGTCCGAACGCGTCGAGAACCAGTTCACCGAGATCTTCAACGACAAGGAGTTCCAGTCCAACATCGTGTGGACCCGCACCCCGGACATGACCCCGTCGATCCACATCGAGAAGTACGACGTGGCCTCCGGCGAACAGCTCGGCGACCGCGACGACGTCAAGGACGCCTTGCGTATGGACGGCGACTCGCTGGAGATCGCGTTCAAGATCACCAACACCAGCAAGGTCGATTCCACGACCGGTGAGGGAGCGTACTACCTCGCCAAGGACCTGAAGATGGTCGACAGGACCATCGCTGGCGAAGGCGAAGTGGTCGACCTGAAGTATCCGGACGACTGGGACAGCCTCGTCCTCAAGCCCGGCGACTCCACCATCGTGACCGGCACCCTGAAGGGCGTGAACATGGGCGGCAAGCACACCGACCGCGTCAAGGTCACCGGCACGCCGCTCGTCGAATGCCCCGTCACCGACCAGATGGGCGGACAGCCGTCCGGCACCGGCGCGGACGGACAGACCTCTGACGGCGACGCCGACGACACGACCGGCCTGAAGCAGGTCAAGGTCGGCGACATGACCCTGTGCGAGGACGCTACGGTCGAATCCAATCTGGACGACTGGAACGGCTACCGCGAGAACCTCGCCAAGACCGGCGTGGCCGTTATCGGCGCGGTTCTTGCCATGCTTGTCTTCGCGGCGGCCGGCATCGCCATCATCGGCATGCGCCGCAAGACGAAGGAGTAGGCCCAATGGAGAACGGCCGGGGGAGTGGGGCCAGCAGAACCTATTCCCTCCGGCCGTTTTCCTCCGGCTTTTTTGAAATATCTTCTCCTGCGGCGATTTAAGTTGAGCATGACGTTGACTGATGGCGCATTCTTGGATGTGAGCAAAAAAGAGACAGGCGAAAAACCGGTGATTCATTCAGATCGGGGTTATCGCTGTCAGTGGCCTTGAAATCGGCGAATATTTTTATCTATTTAGCCTATTTTTCATTTTGTCATATAAATCAGGTTGATTTATATCAGACCAATCGATTCGAGACTTCCATTTCTCTATGTGTAGAGGAAGGTCTAAGGCAATTTGATTAGCAACTTCATCATCTCTTACTTTAGGCTGAATGGAGCTATAACTGCAATTCGGTTTTTCGGAATTATAATAATATCCAGATATTATGTGGCAGGTATTGAAAAACTTCCTGATTAGGTTCATCTGTTGAGCGTATGATTCCGGCCATCTGCCGGCAAGATAACTTTCAATAAGTTGGGATGCGAGACTGAAATTCCCATAATACAAGAGGAAGGTATTGTCGGTATGGATTAACTTATTTTGTTCAGACTGGTTCCCATAAAAAAACCTTGCTAGAACAATTCTTAGAGGAATTTTGTCACGGTTGCAGTCAAGTGTTGTTGATTGCTTTGTTTGTAGTTTAAGAGCATCTTTTGACTTCTTTTCGTTCTTTTTACTTGCAAGTTTCACATATGCATGTAATGTGAGGCGGGATTTTTGGTTATTGGCAGCGTCTTGTAAATCGTGAAAGGCGTCCCAGTAATTGTAATACACGACGAATTCATCTCCTCCCTCGATTTTATGAGGGAGAGACGGAATTGTTTTATAAGAGGGGAAAAAATATGGAGGTAAACCGATAGTGTATTTTGAAAAATAATGCTGATATTCTTTTCCATGTACGCCGTAACCAAAACTTATGTCTTTAATACTTGCCGGGAATCGTCCATGGTTAGAAATAGTTACTTTTAATAATTCAATTCCTCCTGCATTATTGAATTCTTTTCTAATATTGCCGGTGCGGAATTTCTGTGTAACCGGATCAGAGAGAACGTTTTTTCTGGTTGAGCTAATTGGATAATTAAAGAATACGCCTGTCGTGGGTTCATAGAAGGTCAAAGACAAGTTGACTTTGATTCGACTTCCATTCAGTTTGAATGACACGAACTGGAGGCTCAGAGCAAGAAAGGATATCACGAGTGCACACAATGAAATGAATACGGATGGTTGATTAAGAAAATCTTCCCATAATTTGAGCATGCGAAATCCTCTCAATTCGGCAAATCTACTTTTGCGCATCTTTTGATGGTTGGCCGATGTCTTTGAAGTTAAATTTAGCAGGCTTATTCAAAGTGCAACTTCGTTGTGGCGGTGTTCGAATTGTATATCGATAAGAACGGAATAGAACGTGAAGGGATTTCGTCGCCATAAGTTTTGGGGCGATAATTCAGGATTCTGAGATGGTGTAACGTATCTAAGACGATAACGTTGAGTATCCCTAGGTGATGTAAGAAGTGCACGTTCGGGTGGAGATTGCTGGGATTGTGGCGCTGAATAGAAGAGTGGTGTCGTCTATCGTCTGCGTGAACGCGGCAGGGTTGGTGCTGAGTCGCTGCGAATGTTGCATCCGTAATATTCTGATGTTTCCGCGAGGTGCTGATTGGTTTTCAAGGGGCTGATGCTTGAAAATCCACATTCTGTGGGATATGCGGGATGTATCTGTCTCTGTCATCCATATGTGATTTACGTTTCGCTATGGTGACGATAATTGTATGATTTTGGTTGCAGGCCAGTAGTGTACCCGTGAGAGTTTCGGCTCGCTCAGCTGGCCAGACCTTCGTTTTCGGGCACCGCGATTCAGGATTGGATGGCGACTGAGCATCTCGATGGCATGGTTTGGTTGGACTTGTCCGAAGGTTTGGCAGATGCAGACGGTGGTTTCGCGATTTCAGCCGCGAACGCGATGATGGAACTTGCCTTTCATGATGCTTACAGATTAACCTGGTGAGACTAGGTCCCGGATAGCTGGAGAATTCGGGACCTATTTTCCCAGTGCCGCCCGCTCACTCGATCGCATATTCCTCCTTGTTGATCACATGTTTCCAATCAGATGGGAAACCCAGAGGGATGAGGTCCACTGATGGATGGGACTCGAACAATTTTATGAGCGTTGCGGACAGTTTGGCCCAGCGATCGGGCCACAGGTTCTCGTAGATTCGCATGAGTGTGACAACCGACGGGAAGGCTTTTGGGCTGCTGAAACGTGAGTCTTTCTTCAACATCGTGACCTTTGTGGTCATGGAGCGGTTGTAAATCCGGTTGTGGTGCCCGCAGAGGTTGCGGACGTATGTGAGATGGCGAAGCCAGCTTTTGAGTAGATAGTAGGTCGTTCCGAATTCGTCGGCTATGGCGTCCCTCACTGATCGGCTGTCCGGATAGGTTGCAGACGATGTGAGATTGCCTATAAGCCGTGAGACCGTGCCCATTGACATGATTTCGACAGCGGCCCATGCTGGCAGATTACCGTACTTGCGCATGTTGTGCGTGACGCAGGGTATGCCGTCTCTCAGAGCGCGCTCCCGTTCTCGCTGGTAGGTGTCCATCGATTTCTTATGCGCCTTGGCATTGACGAAATTGCCTGCGTCCTCGTGCGCGAGTGGGCCGAGGGCCAGACTCATGTGGTAGGCAAATGCGGTGCGGGCCTTGATTTCCACTGGTTCGATGGCTTTCCATAGCCATAATCTGAACTCTTCGTCGAGAAGGTATATTTCGTGTATGTCGTTCAATGTGGTGCCGGGGATGATTTTGCCATCGTGTTCCAAGGTGAGCCAGTAACCGCTGATTCGGTAATAGTTTGTTTCCGATAACCATTTGGCTGCTTCGTTGTCATCGGTGACTGTGATTCCATGTTCGCGCAGACGGTCTACCTGCCGATCAAGCGAAAGCGCTTCCTTCATGTCCGAGAAATGAAACGACCCCGCCTGGTTCGCTGCGTCGGAGACGCTCGCGTGCGGGGTACTGTCGTATGTAATCATATTAGTTTACTCCTATTTTCGCAACGTCCCGGCGAGTCTTCATCGTTTGTCCGGTGTTTCGGGTTCGAGGCCATGTCCTTGCCGACCGCAGGTTCCTGGAGTGGAATGTCCTCGCATTTTCGGCACTCAACAGCTGTTGTTATCGGCCCGGGGTGCGCGCTGTGGCCTTTTGTGGGGCATGTCCAAACGTTGTTCGTGGCGTTGATGTGTCGTGCTGTTATTCTCATGCCTTTCCGATGAGACCGATTCGTCTTCCTTGGTGTGTATCCCGGCTATTCTTCCTTCTGTCTGTTTGTCTTAAAGGTAGCATATCCGGCCGTGGCGTACATGCCGTGGTTTGGAATCATTCATGGAATCCGTGGGAATTATCTCCGCCGTCGGCGGAGACGTCTCCGGAGTCGCCCGGCGCTTCCCGGAATCCGTCTACAATGTTCGATGGAATGGTGAAGGAGGAGGCGGCGCGATGACGGGGCTCCAGGTGTTCTACGACGGCGACTTCGACCAAGCGATGGAAGAGGCCGGACCGGCGACGAAGGAAAACATCAACGACGCCATGGGCGCGTACATCGCGATGTTCCACGAATCGTTCTTCCTCATCGACGGGCCAAGCATCAGCGTCAGCAACGAGGAACTGTACCGCTGGCTGAACTGGTGCGTCTTCTACGGCAGGCCGAGGGACGAGTATCCGCTTGCCGAAAGACTGGACGGCAACGATACGGCAAAGGCCGCCGCATCACGCGATAGTCAAACGGCCATGTAGGTATTCGGGGACGGATTCCGTTCCGGACCGATTGGATGACTGTGCTGGCTGGCGAAGACTTCGCTGACGTTAGGGTTGTGATTGTCGACAACGGCTCTGGCCATATGCGCTCGTTCAGTCCCGTTTCCGTTGGCCCGACGTTTTTCTTAAAAAACCGTGTTCGCCGTGACATTCCGTCAAGAATTCGGACGTTATCCCCGTTGCGCTTTTCGTATACGTTCCAAACACACCATGCGGCGTAGGAAATCAGCGGACAGATGGTGGCGGAAATAATCACGTCGGTCGGATAGTGCAAGCCGAGCAGCAATCGCGAACAGGCGACCGCCATGACAAGCGCGACAGCGCCGATGATCGCCCTGCGAAGGAACACCCGTCACCTTCTCCGTCGGGGGAAGCGTTTGCGCGCCGCATTACGCACGATGAGAATCATCATGACCGATACGATCACCGCGGCTGCAGTATGTCCGCTGGGAAAGCTCGGATCGCCCGGCAGCAGGCGCTGCCGACGGACGTAATCGGACGGGGGTGTTCGATCGGCCATTTGACGCCGGTCACGTACAGTATCGGCGCCGCCGGCACAACGACGTCGCGGATGACGCGCCTGCTGCCGGTAATCCGCAAATCGGCAGCGGCAAGCGCGGCGACGATTGCGATGCAGCCTGCCGTTGAAAACAAGTACGCAAGTACCGCGGAGCAGTCGCGCAACTCTTCTGGCGACACCGCCAGAGCCTGCAAAATATTGGTTTCACGCATTGTTGCGATTACCGAATTGCGCAACACGATACCAATCATCGGCACAATGCCGCACAGTATCGCAGTTGCGATTACCACAGCCGCCGCTCTCGCGATACTTCCGTTCTTCATATGCATAATTCCAGTTAAACGCAGTTTACCGTGCCGTCGCCGTGCGTTCACATCCGGAGTATCCCCGAGAATCGACGGATTATCCGCGGTTGGCGGCTACCACCAGACCTCGCCGCCGGGTGGCGTAGAGCAAGCACCGGTAATTGGAGCCGTGCAGCTGGCTGTCGGCGGAATGTACGGCTGGCCGCCGCCGTTCGATGGTTGTTGTGTCTGCGCGGGCTGTTGCGTCTGCTGCGGCGCCTGGTATGTCGGTGTCTGTGCCGTTCGCTGCGACGCGCCGCCGCCGTTGGCCTGCGTATTGCCGCCTGTCCAGGCCATGCCTCCGCCGTTGCTGGTTGACTGCGCGGCCTGTGCCTGGGCGGCGGCCTCCTGTTCGGTCTTCGCCTTCGCTTCGGCATCGGCCTTCTCCTTGGCGGCCTTCGAGCCGTTGACTGATTTCATGGCTTTGACGATCGCGCCTGCGTCGCGCGATTTCACGGCCTTGGCCAGCTCCTCGCGGGTCTTGTTATCGGCGACCTTGCCGTCGGTCGCCTTGTAGAGGGCGTCCGCGTCGGCGACCGTCTTGTCGAGTTTCGATGTTTCCACCGCCTTCACGGCGGACTTCAATGCGGCCGTGTCGGTCTTGACCATCTTCGCCGCCTTGCCGGCTTTCGTGGCGGTCGCGTCCAAGTCGACCGTCTTCGATGCGTCGCACTTGACGGTTTCCGGCATGGCCGCGGCTGACACCTTCTTGAGCGCGTCGAGGGTCTTCGCATCCTTGATGGCATTCGCATCCGTCCTCAGGGCCGACTTTGTCGCGTCCGCGCCGAGCAGATTCCTATACTCTTTGGCGGCCCTGTCCAGATCGGCGGCCTCCGACACGCACGTCCCGCGCGCCATGGCCGTCCTGTGGTCCTCATATGCCCGATAGCCCAGGCAGCCGCCCGCGGCCACCGCGACGGCAGCCACAATCGCCACGCCGATGACGACCGGCCTTCTCGTCCTCTTCGTTTCCATCTTCGCAGAACTCCTTGTGTCCGCTCCAGCCTACCAGCCGTGGGTCTCCCTCACTTGCACGTGCTTCATGCGTTCCCGGAGGCGCGCCGGTGGAGGGCTTGGCCCACACGGCGGCCGCATGGCCTCCGTCGGAGAAAAATCCGACATGGAAAAGAGAGAGGAGAGAATATGCGGACTGGCCTCAAGATCTGCCAGCAACGGAATGTGGCGTCCATGTATGACGACGGCGGCACGTCAGAAGCAATGGTTCTGACGTCTGATGAGAGGATGGTGAAACCTGGCAGGGTGCAGGCCTGTGCTTGCTGGCGCGTCCCTGCGTGGCTTTTCCGGTTGCTTTCGCGTTTCTCGCCGATTTACGTATATACCTTATAAGGCATATACGTTGGTATATGGAAAATTGGGTTGAGTCCATAGCCGATTGGCTGAACACGCTCGACCGTGAATCGCGGACGCGGATGCTCGCCGCCGTGTCATTGCTGGAGGGGCGGTAGGGAAGGAGACGGACCGATGAGCTACACACCGGAGCGGTTCATGGCCGACAGCGGTGTCACCCGCGACGAGGTCGAGGCCGAGAAGCGACGCATGCTGGACGGGATCCGGCTCTACGAACTCAAGGAGGCCCGCAAGTCCGAGCACGTCACCCGGAGGCGGCTGGCGCAGGACCTGGGGGTCAGCCAGAAGAGGATAAGCGTCATCGGGGCGGGCGACGTGGACCATATCAAGGTCGACACGTTGAAACGTTATCTTGAGGGCATCGGAGGAACGTTGCACGTCACCGCCTCCCTGCCCGGAGGCAAGGAGCTGCGGCTCGTCTGAGACCCGTACCGGGCGCCGGCGTGGCGGCCACGCCGCTGAAGCAGCCGGAATGACGGACTGGAGCCCTCATACGAAAAACGGGCTGCCGTGGTCCGTTGGGAACCGCGGCAGCCCGCCATGTGATTCGTTGGAATCGGGAAAGCCTTACTTGTTGAGGACCTTCTTCATCAGGTCGGAGGAGGCCTTGGCGAGTGCGAACTGGCCGAAGCCCGGGTCGATGGAGGCGAGGTTGGCGTTGATGATCTGGTTGAAGGTGTCGTTCTTCATGGTGTTTCCTTTCGGACGCCCGCCTGTCTTCTTGTTCTCTTCTTCTGCATCGTGCGGTGCGTCGCTATTGGTTGTTTTCTTTGCTCCGTTCTTCTGTTGTGCCTTCACTATAGGCAGGCCGGCGCGCGTCCGTCATGCCGCGATCGACGTTTCCATTGCAAAATCATCGGCACATCTTGAAGAAGATGTGAGCGTGGGTGGTGGTTGTCCGTTTATCCGTATGCTGGTCCCCGTTTCCGCGGGTGTCGCGCAGCATGAAACCGTTGCCGGCCCGTGCGGCCCGCGGAAACGGATGGGCTGATCAGGTGGATGGTTCGTCAGTAGACGCTGTAGCCGCCGTCCACGCGCAGGTCGGTGCCGGTCACGTAGGAGGACGCGTCGCTGGCGAGGAACAGGACCGCGCTGGCGATCTCGTCGTTGGTGCCGAAACGGCGCATGGGCACGACCTCGAGCATCGCGTCGTGTCCGGCCATGTCGATGCGTCCGTTGAAGATGCCGGACCACACGTAGCCGGGGGAGATGGTGTTCGACCGGATGCCGTAGCGGGACAATGCGGCCGCCAGGTAGCGCGAGTGCTCCATGATGGCGGCCTTGGTCGCGCCGTACGCGTTGACCGGGGTCGGGCCTCCCGCCATGTAGTTCGCGTTGTGTCCGGACAGGGAGGCGGTGAACACGAGGGATCCGCCGTGTTCGTGCTCGCGCATGATCTCATGGGCGATGCGGGCGGTGCGGTACGCGCCGTTGAGGTTGATCTCGATGGTTTTGCCCCATACCTCCTCGCCGGCGTCCTGGTCGTCGCCGGGGATGTTGACGCCGGCGTTGAGGAACGCGAAGTCGACCGTGCCGAGCCGGTCGACGAGACGTTGTTTGAGGTCCTCCACCTGCTGGGGGTTGGTGATGTCGCATGGTTCGGCGATGACGTTCGTGCCGAACAGCGCGTGCATCTCGGAGGCGAGTTCCTCCATCTGGTCCTTTTTGGAGGGCAGGTCGACCAGGGCCACGTCCGCTCCGGCCTGGGCCAGCGCCGCGGCCGCGTTGCGTCCCAGCCCGCCGGCGGCTCCGGTGACGAATCCCTTCCTGCCTTTCATGGAGAGCTTGTCGGTGAACGAGTATCCGGGGTCCTTCCACCTGTCCAGCGGGTAACGCTCGTCGAAGATGTCCTCGATGTCTGCCATGTCATGCTCCTTCGCGTGTCGGTGGGGCCTGTGGTCCCGTCTTGTGTGTGGGGCCACGTCCGTGTGGCCGTCCGAGGTTTCTCGGATTCGACCAATTCTACCCGCCAGGCGAGGAATCATCGTTCATATATGCCTCGCCTATGTGTTTATGGTCAAATAAACGTGTACGGCGTCACCACCAAATCTGAACGGCATAAGCGTTCATATTGGACACGGACGGCGGACGGAAATGGCATCGGCGGAAGAAAAGCGCCGGTGCCGTACGGTTCCTGATAGATTCCCGAGTGCTAACAACCAACACATGGTCCTCGGGAGGAAAGGAATGACGACACCGGTGCGTATTCAACAGAGTATCAGGCAGCTCGAGACGAAAGGCCTGACGCATACGCAGATAGCTAGGGAACTGGGCGTTTCGCGGACGACCGTGGTCAAGTACGCGACCCGCGATTATTCGCCCGTTCCGCCGACCGGGGGAACTGCGAGCCGTTCCCTGGTCGCGGGCGAGTACGCGCGCAAGGCCGACGAATGGCTCGAGGCCGACCGGCGCATGCCACGCAAACAGCGGCACACCGCCCGGCGCGTACACGAGCGGCTCGTGGAGGAATGCGGCTTCGAGGGCAGTTATTCGTCGGTGCAGCGATGGGTCAAGCGCTGGCGCCAACGCCACCGCAGCGAGGCCGAGGGGTTCAGTGAGCTGGAATGGGCGCCGGGCAGCGCGCAGGTCGATTTCGGCCAGGCCCTGGCCGTGGTCGCCGGCGTGGAACGGACCGTGCATTTCCTGGTGGTCTCGTTCCCGTACTCGAACATGAGATACGTGGCCGCGCTGCCGGGAGAGACCGCGGAATGCGTGTGCCATGGTCTGAACAAGGTGTTCTCCCATGCCGGCATGGTCCCCCGCGTGCTAGTGTTCGACAACGCCACCGGGGTCGGCCACCGCAGGGCCGACGGGACCGTCACCCAGACGAGGCTGTTCTCGCTGTTCTGCGCGCACTACGGCTTCGAGACGAGGTTCTGCAACCCCTATTCCGGCTGGGAGAAGGGAAGCACGGAGAACGCGGTCGGTTTCCTGCGCCGCAACCTGATGGTGCCGACGCCGTCCGCGGAGGGATGGGACCGGCTCACGGACGCGTGGTTGGAACGCTGCGACGAGATCGCGCGCGGCGTCCACTACCGCGAGGACGTGCCGATCCGGGACCTGTTCGAGACGGACCTCGACCACATGCTCCCGCTGCCGCCGTCCATGTTCGACGCGCGCGACTGGCGCGGGGTGAAGGCCGACAGGACCGGAACGGTCACGATCGACTCGAACCGCTACCTCGCGGGCCCGAAATGGCATTCCATGCGTCTCATGGCCGGCGTGCGGGCCCTGCGGGTCGAGCTGCGTTCCATGGACGGCGAGCCGATCGTCACGTTGGAGCGCAGGTGGGGGCGCAGCCCCGACACCGCGATGGACCCGCTGTCGCTGCTCGCCATCATCGCACGCAAGCCGCGTTCGTGGGGCGAGAGTCCCATACGCTCCGACTTCCCGGAGGAGACGCGCGTGCTGCTCGACCGGATGGAGCCGCGCGAACGCGGCCTGCTGGTCGACGACATCCGCCACGCGGCCGTGGTGAGTGGCTTCCGTGCGGCCGTCATGGCCGTCGTCGAGATCGTCGCCGCGGGCAGAAGGCCCGACAGGGCCGCGATCGACCAGACGGCCAGGCGGATCGCGCAGGGCGACGGTCCCGAATCGAGGGCCAGGCTCGACACGTACAGCAGGTTCATGAGGGAGGACGGCGATGAGTGAGTCGACGGACGCCGCGGCGGGCGGACGCAGGGGCGGGCGGACCGTGAGCAAGTCCACCCCGGACGAGGTCATGGAGCTCGCATGCGGGCTGCCGTTGACCAGGAGCGTGCTGCGTTCCGTGGTCGCGGGCGCCACGCCCGGCCAGCTCGGCGTGCTGGCCGACCTGTTCAGGGCCGAGAACGCCAGCCGGACGGAAT
>OGYV01001145.1_pt1 | contig 20872 bp, 19 predicted proteins | sample 1576651 | NCBI WGS metagenome assembly OGYV01 (sample SAMEA3541570, study PRJEB24748) | human gut metagenome | biome: human gut; feature: human-associated habitat; material: faeces | place: China | collected 2012
CTAGCCACTAGCCACTAGCCACTAGCCACTAGCCACTAGCCACTAGCCACTAATCATTTTACATTCTTCGTGGCGTCGATGCCGAGGGCTCTCATGATGCCAAAGAAGACTTCTGTGTTATCCATGACGCCCTGGAAGTATTCCGAGCCGGGACCTTCGGCGTTGAGCGGTACGTCGTCAGCAGCATGACATTCGTCACCGATGGTATCGGGGATATTGGCCGGGACGAGTTCCCAGGGATCGCCATCGTGATGGCGGGCCGGATTTGCTTTTTCGACGACAGTCGATACCTGATGGTATTCGGTCTTATCGCCAGCCTGCTGGGCTTCCTGTTTGGTAACGGTCTGGGAAACAGTCGGCAGCGTCGGTTTCTGCTGGAAGTGGAAGTTTTCGTAATATTCCGGATGGTTGGCATACTGGACGGCCAGGGTGACATCGGGATCGGGATTATCCGGGAACCCGTCGTGGTTGGCATCTTTAAAGGTCGGGAAGATGGAGTCGGCATAAGTGCGGACAGCGGCCAGGCCTTTCTTGCCGTCCCGTTCATGATAGGTGCCGGTAATGGAAGCGCCATGAGCGTGGTCGGCGACGACGATAATCAGCGTGTTGTCCCCGTGTTCTTTGTTCCATTTCTGAGCATATTCGATGGCCTTATCGAACTCGATGGTATCATACGTTGCGCGCTGCCAATCCATGGCATGGAGCTGCTTGTCGATGGAAGCGCCTTCAATCATGACAAAAAAGCCTTTCGGGTTCTTGCTGAGGATGTCCAGGGATTTCTTGGTCATGTTGATGAGGTTCGGCTGATCCGTATATTTACCGAGGACTTCCGGGTTCTTGAGCATTTCCCGATCGATATAGACGTTCATCGTCCCCGGATGGAACAGGCCCAGGAGCGGTTTGTTGTCCGGTGCGGCCATCATTTCTTTAGAATTGGTGACGAAGGTATAGCCTTTATCCTTAAATTCCTGGATGACGTTCTGGTTGTCGTGGCGCTTCGAGCCCTGTTCGGACTGCGGGATATAACGGCGCGCGCCGCCGCCCATGATGACGTCCGGACGATGGTAATCTTCGAGGTATTCCGAAGCGATGTAGTCCTGGTTGGCACGGCGGCGCGTATGACCGACCATGGCAGCCGGCGTAGCGTCTGTCGATTCAGCCTGGGTGATGATACCGACGGACATGCCGCGGCTGCGTTTTACGATTTCCGAAATATTTTCGACACGAGGATCATCAAAAGGATCTTTTGTAGAATCTTCATAGACGCCCAGGGCATTGACGACGGATTTATGGCCTGTCGCATAAGCAGACGCGGAGTTGGCGCTGTCTGTCGTCAGGGAATCGTAACCGCTGGTCGTAATCAGGCAGTTATGGGGCATCTTTTCCATAGCCAGCAAGTCATTGTACTTGCCGTTGGTCATGCCTTTGGAAATGATGCGGGCCATTTCGCGGGCTTGTAGGGACATGCCGTCGCCGACGAAGAGGATGACGTTCTTGGCCTGGCGCTGGGCTTTTTCCTGGACGACGGTATAGCGGGCATCGGCGGAGTTAGCGCCGTCAGCATCGGTGGCCGTCGCCTTTACCGTATAGGAACCGGTTTTAGGGAAATTGACCTGATTGGCACGATATGAAATGACGCCGTTGCCCAAATCCTTCCCCTTTAATTCCTGGCCAAAGAATTTATCGGCTCTCTGTCCATTGACGGTAATATCGACATTCTTCAAATTCTTGGCTTTCGATACTTCGACGTCGAAATCGAATTTGGCACCTGCCAGGAATTTCGCATTATCGACGGGAAGGATGCGGACATCGGCCGCCTGTACACCGGGAATGAAACCTGCCAGTGAGCCGCAGGCTACCATAGAAAGAATTGCTCGTTTCAACCATTGTCGTTTCATATCATGACCTCCTGAGTTTCGTAACATATTCGACATGGTAAGTATAAAATTCCTATACATAGAAACGGTCAAAACTATGTATAATCTTTGTATAATCCCAGGAAGGATGTGTATACTCATGATTTATAGCTGCTTTGACATTGGCGGCACGGCCATCAAATTCGGCCTCATCGACGAAACGGGCCGCTTCCGCAAGAAAGGCAGCCTGCCGACCGAAGCCCAGACGGAAGGCGGGCCGGGCATCGTCCACAAGGTCTGCTCGCTCATCCATCGCCAGCTGACCGACCATCCCCTGGAAGGCATCGGCCTCTCGACAGCCGGCATCGTCGATACAGAAAGAGGAAGTATCGACTACGCCTTGTCCATCCCCGGCTATACCGGGACGGACTGGAAAGGCATCCTGGAAAAGGAATTTCGCCTTCCCTGTATCGTCGAAAATGATACCAACTGCGCCGCCCTGGGGGAATGGTGGCTCGGCGCCGGTCGGGATATGGCGTCCCTCTTTGCCGTTACGGTCGGCACCAGTATCGGCGGAGCCTTCATCGAGAACGGTCATATTCTCCACGGTGCCAGCCGGGCGGCCGGAGAAATCGCCTATATGCGCGTCCCCGCCGGCCGTCTCCACGATGTCGCCTCGGCGACGTACCTTTGCCGGGAAACGGCACGCCAAAAAGCCGCCGACCCGGAAAAGGTCGACGGCCATAAGGTCTTTCAATTCGTCCGTCAAGGCGATGCATCGGCTTTAGCCGCCCTCGATGCCTTCTGCCAGAATCTGGCTGACGGCCTGGCCAACATCGCCTGCCTGTGCAATCCCGACGGCATCGTCCTCGGCGGCGGCATCATGGCCCAGGAAGCCATCCTGCGGCCCCGATTGGAACAAGCCTTAGCGGCGCGATTGCCAAAAATGATGCTGCCGCCGAAAGGCCTGGCTTTCGCTCAGCGACAGAATGATGCCGGCATGCTCGGCGCTTTGTACCTGTTACAACAAAAAAAGTAAGCCCTTAATGATTCAGTTTGGTGCGGACGACGCGGGTAACTTTTTCATCGACTAAGGCCCGGAAGTCTGCATTGTTCTTATATTCCTTCAAGAGGCCGTCATAGGTTTCCCGTTCATGGGCATATTCATGGCAGACCAGGACTATATCAGCACCGGCCTTGATGGCCATGACGCCCATGTCGGCAAAGGCATAGTGTTTGGCCATGGCCCCCATTTCCATATCGTCGGAAACGATAAGACCCTGGTAGCCGAAAGTGTGGCGCAACAAGTCGGTCATGATCGGCTTGGAGACGCAGGCCGGCAGATTGGGGTCCAAAGCCGGGAAGGTAACGTTCGAGACCATGATGAACATTTTCTGATTGTCTTCGCGCTTGATGAGGTTCTCAAAGGGCTTCAAATCCTGTTTCAAGAGTTCATCCTTAGAGCTGTTGACGCTGTCCCCGTCGATGTGAGGATCCGTCTTGACTTTGCCAATGCCCGGGAAATGCTTCAAGGAGCACCAGATACCGGCCTGTCCATAGCCGGCAACGGCTTCATGGGCGAACTGGGTCACGACGCCGGGGTCGAGGCTGTACGACCGTTCGGCCTGGGAGCCGAGGTCGACGACAGGAGCGAAATTGACATTGATACCCAGTTTCTTCAACTCAGTCCCCGTCGTAAGGGCCCACTGTTTGGCCTGCTCCGGCTGGCCGCTCTGTCCGATGGCCTGTTCCGAAGGAATCGGCGGGAAAGCCTTGCGCATGCGCAGGACCTGGCCCCCTTCCTGATCGAGGGCAATAAAAGGCATGACGCCGCTCTTCTTGCGGATCGTCGTGTCTATTTTTTTGGCCAGATGCTGGACCTGGTCGGGCCTGTCCATATTGCGGTCAAATAAGATGACATTCCCGGCGTGGCAGTATTCCAGCTGGCGCTGGGCCTGGTCGTCGATGGTCGTCCCGGCCAGGCCGATCATCATGAGCTGGCCAATCTTTTCTTCTGGCGACATCTTGTGGACCAATCTGGCCGCCTCGTCTTCCTGTACGGTCCCGCCAGGAGAAGACGGCGAAGGTACTGCCGGTGACCGACCCCAGAAGAACCAAGCCCCGGCCAGCACGAGGACCAGGACGGCCAGGGCCAAGAAAATCCCGCTCTTGGCATTACGCTTCTTCATTGTATGCCAGCTCCCCGGCGATGACTGTCTGTTTTACGTGGAAATCGTTGCTGTCCAGAATGGTGATGTCCGCCTGTTTCCCTTCTTCTAAGGAACCGATGCGGTCGTAGACGCCGAGGGCCTTGGCCGGGTTGACCGTAGCCATGGCGACGACTTCGGGAATGGAAGCGCCGGAATTGATCAGGAAGTGGAGGACCACTTCGTTCATGGGGGCAATGCTGGCAGCCAGAGTTCCGTCGGCCAAGCGGGCTTCGCCGTTCTTGACAAAGACTTTCTGGCCGCCCAGGCTGGACTCGCCATCGCCTTGCAGGCAGGCCCGCAAAGAATCAGTGACCAGGATGAGGCCATCGCGGCCTTTCATCTGATAAGCCAGTTTCTGCGCTGCCGGATGGACGTGGAGGTCGTCGCAGATCAATTCGCAGCAGGCGTGCTTATTGAGCAGTGCCGCCCCGACGACGCCGGGTTTACGGTGATGAAAGGGCGTCATGGCATTATATAAATGGGTGACATGGCAGTGGCCGAGGGCGTCCATACATTCCATGGCCTGGTCGAAATCAGCCGCTGTATGTCCAATGGATACGGTAATTCCGTGGTCCTGGCAGTCTTTCAGGAACTTCTTGTTCTTCAGCGTTTCCGGTGCCAGCGTGATGATCTTGATGACATCGGCATAGGATTCGAGCCAGGAAAAATCAGCCGTCTGGATATTTTCTTCGGCCTGGGAACCTTTATAGGCCGGGCTGATGAATGGGCCTTCCATGTGGGCGCCCAATACCTGGGCTCCGCCCTGATAATCTTCCCGGGCCTGGCGTATCCGCTGCAGGGCTTTCTCGATGCGGCCCTGTTCCATGGTCATCGTCGTCGGGACAAAGGACGTAACGCCCGTCGCCGGCAGGGCCTGCTGCATGGTCTTCAAGGCCTGGTCATCGTCATCCATGGTGTCGGCACCGGCACAGCCGTGGATGTGTTCATTGATGAAGCCTGGTACGACGAAGCCGCCGTTAGCGTCGATAAATTCCGAACACATGCCGGCACGGAACTGCTTGCGCGGTACGATGCGCCAGATGTCCTTTTCATACATGATGACATGTCCATTAATGATTTCGTTCGGCAGAACAATGAGTCCGTCGATGATAGCTTTCATATTAAATTCCTCCTAATCGTATTCACTGTTTAAAGTATACCACAAACGCCAAGACGTGAAAATGTGGATAAGTAAAGTGGATAAGTTGTGCACATCCTTAAAAAATGGCTATTTTATGCTTTGTCCACCTGTGCATACATTTCCACAATGTATCCACATATTGTGGAAAACTCGCCGCAACGGGTTATCCACATTTTCACAAGACTTATGCACATTCTCTGTGCCATTTGTTCGCCCGGTATCATTGGCGTGTCTATCCCGTTTTTCGTCCATTTTCACTAGAGATACACATTTATCCACGAAAGTTATCCACATTTCAGCCGTCCATCTCCTAAAAGTATGCACCTGAAAAAATGGCATAACCATGCGCTTGACAAAAAAATATCCACATTTCTGTCACTCTTGTACACAGAAAATGTGGATAAATTGTGTATACCTGAATTGTGGATAGTTGTACTTCAATCGACAGGCCGGCTCCAGTCAATGTGGATGCCCGTAGCCCGCCAGATGTAGCACAGGGCCAGCTTCAAAGCTTCCAGGCTCGACGTCGGCACGACACTCAAGGTCTTGTAGTTCGATAAATCCGTATATTGATGCAAGGCCTTTTCTGTCGTCAAATACTGACGAGCCTTTTCGTCCATGGCGTCATCATTGAGGTGGACGCCGAGTTCCTTCGTTTCTGTATCGTATTCGATGTACCCGTTGTTGTTGTCACCCGTATGGGCCGCTACTTTAAAAATTGCCATAACAAAAACTCCTTCTCTATGTATCTTTTTCATGGGACATTTCCCAGAGAAATCCCTTCATGATGGCCGTCCGGCCAAAGCGCTTCTGCAGCTTGTCGATAGCCTCTGTCACTTTGGCCTTCGTCTCTTCGTCTTCCGAGAACAAATCGCCCTGCACCTGATAGGCCTGGAGCTGGCTGACCGTCAGTCCCAGGAGGCGGATAGGTTCATGGTCTCTGCTCTTATTATACAATCTTTTTGCCGAAAAATATAATTGTTCTTCTGAACAGGTTCCCATGCTCTGCAACGTCAAAGACCGGGTAATGGTCTTGAATGAGGCATAGCGTATCTTGATGGTGATGGTCCGTCCCATGAGCCGGTTCTGCCGGAGCCGCCAGGACACTTCATTGGCCAGGAGTCGGAACTGTTCATCCACTTCGGCCTCCTGTGTCAGATCGTGGCTGTACGTATGCTCATTGCCGACGGACTGAGGCCGCCGCCGCACTTCCAGCGGCCGGTTATCCTGCCCCTGGGCCAGGCAGTAAATCCGCCGGGCCTGATTGCCGACGACAGGCTGGAGTACTTCAGGACTGGCTGCCGCAATATCACCGATGGTATGGTAGCCCGCTTTTTGCAAGGCTTCGGCTGTTACCTTGCCGACACCCCACAGGCGGCTCAGCGGCAGGGGCGCCAATATCTGACGTTCCGTCCCATAGGGGATCCAGACCAGGCCATCCGGTTTGCGAAGGTCCGACGCCAATTTGGCCAGGAACTTATTGGGCGCAATGCCAGCCGAGGCGACGAGGCCCGTCGTCCGCCGTATCTCTTCCTTGACGGCCTTGCCTATGTCGACGATATCCGGATAATGGCGTTCCATCCCGGAGACATCGAGGAAAGCCTCATCTAAGGCCAGTGGTTCGATAAACGGCGAGTAGTGGGACAAGATCAGGCGTATCTGGTGGGAAATGCGCCGGTAATGGGACATGCGCACGGGCAGGAAGACGCCGTTGGGGCAGAGACGGCGGGCCAGTTTCATGCTCATGGCCGAATGGACACCGCAAGCCCTCGCCTCATAAGAGGCCGTCGCAACGACGCCCCGTTCCATGAGACCGCCGACAATGACCGGCAGCCCTTTCAGGGCCGGGTTATCCCGTTGTTCTACAGACGCATAAAACGCATCCATATCGACATGCATGATCCATCGCCGTGCCATAGCCATCCCTCCTCCATTCTATACTATATTATACAACGATTGCCGTCCCTAAATATAGGGGCTTGTATCATTTCATACAAAATATTGTTAACAATACATCCATGCGCTGAAACACAAATTGCTATAAAACGGCTTAGTAGTGCCGCTTACAAAGAAGTGTACACCATTGGATTTTCATGCCATAATATGGTAAACTATAAGAATACTAAAGAGAGGTGAAATATCACATTATGGATTTATTCCAATTGACATACTTCATCGAAGTCGCTCATAAAAAAAGCTTCACCAAAGCTTCTAAATCACTGCATATCAGCCAGCCATCGATCAGCAAGGGAATCAAGGCCCTGGAAGAACACTGGGGCGTCCAGCTCTTCGACCGCAAGGGGAAAAATGTAGAGCTCACGGAAACGGGGTCCTATTTGCTCCCCAAAATCGAAGAGCTCATCAAGGGATTCACCCAGCTGAACGAAGAAATGGAATCGCCCCAGCTGCTCAATGCCGGCAAATTATCCGTCGGCGTACCACCTATGATCGGGTCATCGGTCATCGCACCGTTCATCGCCCATTTCATCAATAAATATCCTAAAATCGAGCTGGAAATGAAAGAAGTCGGTTCTCAGGACGTCGTATCCGCCATCGACGACGGCCTCATCCAGGTCGGTTTCGTCGCCCTGCCGATTACGACGGAAATACCGTATGAATTTTTCATTTTCCATGAAGAACCTCTCGACGTCGTTCTCTGGCCGGATCATCCCCTGGCCTCTCGGCCGTCGCTGACCTTGTCGGACATCAAAGATGAAACCTTCGTCTTCTATCCGAATGGCTTCTCCCTGAATCCCTACCTGCGCTCGGCTTTCCAGGAAATCATGGCCCATCCGAAGATCGTCTGCCGTTCCAGTAACTGGGACTTCCTGGCTCAGATGGTCGCCGGCCGCCTGGGCATTTCCCTGATGCCGCACACCATCTGTCAGCGGATTTCACCGGACCTTGCTGTTTCCGTCCCCCTCGTCCAGCCCCATCTCTATTGGACCCTGGCCCTGATATGGAAAAGCAAGGGCTATTTATCGCACCCATCGCGGACATGGGTACAGTCGTTCAAAGATTATTTCAAGGATGCCAATGCGGCCATCCAGAGTGCCGCCTCCGAACATCCTTACCTTTCAGAGGAGTAGATCACGATGTCTAAATCATTGCTATCGGCAGCAGAAAAAAACGAAATTTTTTCACATCAGCGCGATAACGGTCCCTTCAGCGCCCTGGCCCTGGAAACGGCCTGCCTGAACTACCTGGACCGGTTGAACCGCATCTTCCGCGATCCCCTGGCAGCTGCAGCGGACCGCCGGGCAGCCCTCAAAAAAGGGATGACCCTGGAACAAAAGCTTTTCGACTATATCCGCCACGAAACGCCGATCAGCTATTTTGACAGCGATTTCCGCAATCAGACGAAACAATATATCCGCATGCGGGAAATCTACGTCGACGCCGTGAATTTCACCTTCAAGCGCCATCGCTTCCGCTTCGTCCTGGACTTATTGCGCCTGTACAGCGAAGACCCGTGCCAGATCCTGCCGGAACGGGATATCTTCAAGGAAAAATGGGAACAGGTCCTGCTCTACGACTACCTGCTCCTCGACATGGGCCAGAAGAACACCGAGGACATCGGCCGCGAAGCCGTATCCAACGGATATCATGAATGTGACTATACCCTGGAAATCGAAGAAGTGTGGAAACAGCCCATGAAAGCCGTTCCCCGCTCCCATTTCCGTTACGTCAAAGCGGCCCTGCCCTACAGTCAGGGCGCCCGGGCCATCGCCACGTGGATGAAAGACCATGCTAACGACCTTGCCCCGGCCCTCTGGGTCGTCGACACCCAGGCTATCGAAGCTCTGCGCCAAGGACCGGACCTGACCGTCACCAACGAAGATATCGCGATTATTGAAAAAACGTTTTGAAAAAAAGGGCTTGTCGTCGTGCGACAAGCCCTTTTTATCGTAGGGATGCGCCCTCGCCTTACATGACGCGTTTGGCACCGATGTAGCGGGCAGACCAGTAGTTGCTGTCCATATCGGAGATGCTGACGCCATCACTGGCGGCATTGATGAACTGGTGGTTGCCGATATAGATGCCGACGTGGGAAATTCCCGATTCATAAGTCGAGAAGAAGACCAGGTCGCCAGGCTGTAAATTGGCCATGGAAACGGAATAACCTACGCCATACTGTTCATCGGCGCCGCGCGGCAAGTCGATACCGGCCGCCGAATAGACGTAACGCGTAAAGCCCGAGCAGTCAAAGCCGGATGGCGTAGAACCACCAAAGACGTAAGGTACACCGATATATTGGTTGGCAATATCGAGAATATGCGTCGCTTCCGGGCTTTCGACCCGGGATACCCCGTTATAACCGCCACTGCCGAAACGGCGGATTGGTCCGGTCGGCAAGGACTGCCCCGTCAGGGAATAGAACGTCTCTTGACCGACGATGCCGTCTGGTTCCAGTCCATGGTCCACCTGATAAGAGCGGATAGCCCGTTCCGTGCCGGGTCCAAAAGCCCCGTCTACGGCAACGTCATAGCCATTGTTGGCCAAAGCCTGCTGGACGAGCGTGATTTCATTTTGCGACGTCGCTGCCAGCATCGCTGCCGAAGCGCCGGCCTGGACCGTATGGTTTTCCGGCATCGCTTCTCCCATCAAGGCTTCGTATGTCGCAGCTCCGACGATGCCATCTGCTTCCAATCCCTGTGCTTCCTGGAATTGGCGGACTGCAGCCTGCGTCGAAGCGCCGTAATCGCCATCGACGGAAATATCATAGCCATAATTGGCTAAGGCCTGCTGAATCGTCGTGATTTGATTTCCCTTGTCACCGGGATGAAAAGTAGCACCGGCAAAAGATATAGAAGTCATCAGACACAAGCCCAGCATAACAGCTATCTTCTTTGTCGTATCCATGAAATACCCCTTTCACAAAATCGTAATATATTATTTTATTATATCATTTTTTCGACTGTATTTGTAGGGTATGGGTCCATTGTCATACAAAGGCTTCTGCCATCATACGAGATTTCTTTCACTTTAATGTTTGAGGTTTGATGTATGATGTTTGACGCAATGGCTTTTAAATTTTACCCCATCTACATCAAACATCAAACTCAAAAAGGCGCTGTCTTCATGCGACAGCGCCTTTTTTACATACGTAATATTAGAATTTACCAGCTTTGGCAGCGCCTTCTACGGCGACAGCTACGGCTACGGATGCACCAACCATGGGGTTGTTGCCCATGCCGAGGAAGCCCATCATTTCTACGTGAGCCGGTACGGACGAAGAGCCAGCGAACTGAGCATCGCTGTGCATACGGCCCATGGTATCGGTCATGCCGTAAGAAGCAGGGCCGGCAGCCATGTTATCCGGATGGAGTGTACGGCCTGTGCCGCCGCCGGATGCAACGGAGAAGTATTTCTTGCCCATTTCGATGCATTCTTTCTTATATGTACCTGCAACGGGGTGCTGGAAACGGGTCGGGTTGGTGGAGTTCCCCGTAATGGAAACGTCGACGCCTTCGTGGTGCATGATAGCGACGCCTTCACGGACATCGTCGGCACCGAAGCAGCGGACGTTAGCCCGTTCGCTCTTGGAGTAGGGGATTTCACGGACAATGTTCAATTCGCCCGTTTTGTAATCGAACTGGGTCTGAACATAGGTGAAGCCGTTGATACGGGAAATGATCTGGGCAGCGTCTTTGCCGAGACCATTGAGGATGACGCGGAGAGGCACTTTACGAGCCTTGTTGGCATTGCGGACGATGCCGATAGCGCCTTCAGCAGCGGCGAAGGATTCGTGACCTGCCAGGAAGCAGAAGCATTTCGTTTCGTCCTGCAAGAGCATAGCTGCCAGGTTGCCGTGGCCGCGGCCGACTTTGCGGTCTTCAGCGACGGAGCCGGGAATGCAGAAGGACTGGAGGCCGATGCCGATGGCTTTAGCCGCTTCTACAGCCGTCCGTGCATTGGTCTTGATAGCGATGGCAGCGCCAACGGTGTAGGCCCAGCCAGCATTTTCAAATGCAATCGGCTGTACGTCTTTGACGATTTTATAGGGATCCAGGCCGGCAGCTGCACAGATATCGCGACATTCTTCAACGCTGCCGATACCGTATTCTTTCAGTACGCCGAGGATCTTATCAATTCTTCTGTCGTAGCTTTCAAATAATTCCATGGTTTTGCCCTCCTATTGCTGTCTCGGATCGATATACGAAGCTGCTTCTTCAAAGCGGCCATAGTGGCCTTTTGCGTCTTCCATAGCTTTGGCCGGTTCGACGCCCTTCTTGATGGCTTCCATCATTTTGCCGAGGTGGATAAATTCATAGCCGATGACCTGGTTATCTTCATCGAGTGCCATGCGGGTAACATAGCCTTCGGTCATTTCCAGATACCGCGTGCCTTTCGCTTTCGTACCGAACATGGTACCGGTCTGGCTGCGCAGGCCTTTGCCGAGGTCATCCAGGCTGGCGCCGATGGGGAGGCCGCCTTCGGAGAAGGCTGTCTGGGTACGGCCGTATACAATCTGGAGGAAGAGCTGGCGCATAGCCACGTTGATAGCATCGCAGACCAAGTCTGTATTGAGGGCTTCAAGAAGCGTTTTGCCCGGAAGGATTTCCGAAGCCATAGCAGCAGAATGAGTCATGCCGGAACAGCCGATGGTTTCAACGAGGGCTTCTTCAATGATGCCGTCTTTGACGTTGAGTGTCAATTTGCAGGCACCCTGCTGCGGAGCACACCAGCCTACGCCATGGGTCAAGCCGCTGACATCTTTGATTTCCTTTACCTGTACCCATTCGCCTTCTTCCGGAATCGGGGCCGGTCCGTGATATGCGCCTTTCGTGACGGGACACATATTCTTAACTTCTGTTGAATATAACATGTTCTCTTCACCCTTTCAAAATGTATGAGAAATAAAAAGCAGCACGTATAAGACTCAGTCCTTCAACTGGTCGTATATCTGTGTGAATAAAGCGCGATACATGCTGCCTTTGCGCCACAAGAATGAAAACGCGTGCATGACGGAAAAGTCTTTGACGACAATGCGCCGGAGCGTCCCGTCTGCCAGTTCTTTCTGAACTGATGTTTCATATAAAAATGCAATACCGCAGTCACGGCAGGCCAGTCCTTTGACGGCCGACAGGCTGCCCACTTCATAGCGGGCCGGGAAATGGTCCAGTGTGTAGCCCTGTTCTGCCAGCTTATGTTCCAAGATCCGGCGGGCGCCGGCATGGCGTTCGCGGACGATGATCCGATAGCGCATGAGTTCTGACAGCGTCATTTCTTCCGGAGCTTCATAGCCCGTACCGCAGACAGCGACAATCGGTTCATTAGAAAATAAGAGCGATTCATAGCGTCCCTGGTCAAAAGAACTTTCGACAATGGCAAAATCAATGGCGCCATCGTCCAGGGACTGGAGCAGCTTTTCCGCATCCGCAATTTCCATGCGAAGATTCATATCGTCATTATGCTTGAGCAAGTCAGCCAATTTATCGAGAATCCCCACGCCAGCTGTCGGCGTCGCCCCAAAGGTCAGGGAGCGATTGTGCTGCAGGTCGCGAAGATGCTCTTTTAAGATGGCATCGTCATGACTGATGGCAGTCACGGCATTCCAAAGGATGTGCCCAGCCTGGGTCAATTGCAGATGTTTTCCCTTATAACTGAAAAGCTTGGTCCCGTATTCGCGTTCCAAGTAGCGAATATGCTGAGAAACGGCAGGCTGTGTGATGTGAAGTTCCGCAGCAGCCCGGGTATAATTCATGTGACGGCAAACGCACAAAAATGTATGGATACGAAAATCTAACATAGCACCCTTCCCTTTCTTGCGTTTTCCATAAGATAATTTTATGATATTTCAAAATTTTTATCAAGAAAAAAGTGGGCATTTTTCGTATACGTACGGGACGTCTTTGCTCCCAGTATAGTTTTACCCCTGCCTTCATGATATAATAGGACAAACGATTAACCTATTTTACGATAAGGAAGGATGGATTCTCATGAAAAAAATGACGACGCTCTGTGCGTCCCTGCTCCTGGCCCTGGGCTGCCTGACAGCCAACGCCATGGATTCCCAGACCCTGGTCAGCAACCCCGGCCGTTACCGCGTCATCAGCACCAGCCCGGATGGCATCGTCTACGCCGATATGGATTCTCTCCAGGCCATGCAAACCATGGACTATCCCAACAGCATCGAAAACATGAGCTTTACGTTATATGTCGAAAAATATGCCGGCATCCGCGATGACCTAATCTTCCAGCTTGGCCAGGAAATCCACCAAATCAACGAATACAAAGCGGCCCTGCACGCCAACAAGCGCGAGGGGACATATGACTTGAACGCTGACCTGACAAATGTCTATCATACCGACGGAACGGCGTACTCTGTCAAAATCGACACGGTCCAGTTCCAGAACATCCGCGACATGTACACGGCCCTGCACCACTTCGCCGCCCTCATGCCGCAGAAGAATTAGTGGCTCGTAGCGGCTCTCCTTATAGGAGAGCTGTCAGCGAAGCTGACTGAGAGGTTGCTCTATCAACGTAGTTTGTAGAAAAGGCTAACCACTTAAAAGGACTTGTTGCACACGACAAGTCCTTTTTGAGTTTCCTCCGGCCCGCAGCTATTGTATAATAGAGGCAAGTGAATCTTTATTATATAAAACGAAAGGGACCTGACATGACGAACGAAAAATATATGAATATGATCCGCAACAATCCCTATGTAATCGACCGCATCGAAAACCCGACGGAAGAAATGCAGCTCCTGGCTGTCCAGATGAACGGCCTGGCCCTGCAATACATCAAACATCCGTCAGAAGCGGTCCAGAAAGCCGCCGTCGCCAATACGGCCCGGGCCATCCAATTCATCGACCATCCGTCGGAAGACATGCTCCTGCAAGCGGTCCGCGCTGGCTGGAACAACCTGAGTTATATCGAAAATCCGTCACCGGAACTCATCGACGCCGCCCTGGACCAGTCGGGCTGGGCCATCAAATACGTCAAAGACCCGGACGAAGCCCTGCAGCTGCGGGCTGTAGAAAAGAATTACGACGCCATCAAATACATCAAACATCCGACACCGGTCGTCCAGCTGGCCGCCATCCGCGGCAACTACGAAGCCCTGCGCTACATCGAAGAACCGACAGAAGAAGCAAAAGAACTGGCCATCAGCGAAAACGAACAGGCCATCCGCCTCATCCCGAATATCAGCAAAGAGGAATTTCTCCACTATCTCAGCCGCAACGTCCTGGTCAGCAAATACATGCCCAAGGGCATTTCCCTGACCCCTGACGATTGGCGCAATACCTTCAAGGCCGTCTTGTCCCGGGACGATGTACCGGAAGACTATGTCCGCAACTTCATCACCTGCAACGCCGTCGATCTGACACCGGCCGATAAAGTCCTCCTCGTCGACGATTGCGGCAGCAAGAAGGCCCGCCGTATCACAGTAGATGAAAAATTGACGTTGAAATAGGAGAGAAACCATGAACTTTACAGATACTTTCAAAAGCGTAGAATTAGTCCTCAAAGCCGGTGAAGTCCCACTTCTCGTCGGCGAAACGGGTATCGGCAAGACCTCCCTGGCCCGGGAACTGGCTGCCAAGAATGACTGGAGCCTGGTCGGCATCGACGGCAACCTCCTCAAAGAAGGGGAAATCGGCGGCCTGCCTACGGTCGAAGCGGGCACGACGATTTATGCCGTCCACCACAAGCTCCGCAAAATCGACGAAGAAATCGCCAAGGGCCGGACAGTCCTCTTGTTCATCGACGAAATCAACCGCTGCGACCACGCCGTCCAGCAGGAATTGATGAACCTCATCCTCAACCGTGAAATCAACGGCTACGTCTTGTCGCCGTCGGTCCATATCATCGCCGCCATGAACCCGGCCGATTCCTATGACTACGAAGTCGTCGAAATGGATGCAGCCCAGCAGAACCGCTTCGTCTGGCTGTACATGGAAGCCGATTACCTGCAGTGGCTCGATTGGGCCTCGACGGTAGGCATTGAAGAAAAGGTCATGGAATTTATTTCCACCTTCCCGGAATACCTGGACAAGACCAACGAAGACGACATTAATGCCACGCCGCGCAGTTACGAACGCATTTCCAAACTGTACCACATCTATAAACAGGACCCGTCGGCCATCCCGCAGGGTGTCTTCTACAACGTCATCCGCGGCAACGTCGGCAAGCTCATCGCTCAGGAATTCGTCCATTTCGTCACGTCCGACGCCCAGCCCCTCATCGCTTATAACGATGTCTTCGACAGTCCATCCCTGGATCCGGCCCTGTCCAGCCGGGTCAACAGTGAAAGCCACACCCGGCTCTACCTGGCTGCCAAGAACATCCTCAAGCAGCTGGAACATGCCATCCGCCTCGATGACAGCGAAGCTCAGCCGCTCCTTTCCCGCCTGGTCGCCTTCCTGGCGCTCTATCCCGTCGATCTGCGCCTCGGCGTCATGAAGGACATGAAAGCCGCCAACCCCAAAGTCTATGCCTGCGCTCTGGATAACGACGACTTCATCGACAGCTACTTCGCAGCTTTCCGGTCCCTTCGGTAAACGCCTATGGAACAATCACTGCCCATTGCGGCTAACCTCCTCTATCAGCAGGCATCTATCGTCGCCGACGCCGTCCTCGCCGAGCAGCGCCGGACTGGCAGCGTCCCGGATGTGCCGGCCGATTTCCAAAAGAAATTCTACACCTTCCTGGACCGCATCAACGGCCACCTCATGGAAGACAAGGACAATTTCTTCGGCTATTTTCTCTTCCAAATGGTCAAGGAAATCCGCTTCGACATGGCCTCGCCGACAGGGACCAACTTCAAGGAGACGCGGTACCACCTCTATTTCAATCCCATGCTCTTCCTGCCCCTGTCGCCGGAACAGATGGAGAGCACGATTAAGCATGAAATCCTCCACGTCGTCTCCCTCCACCTCATCCGGTCCAAAGAACTGCGGCAGCAATACAGCAAAATGGCCGTCAACCTGGCCATGGACGTCGTCGTCAACACCTATCTCGACCACCTGCCGCCCTTCTCGACGACCCTGGAATGGGTGAACATGAACTATTCCCTGCTCCTGAATCCCTTTGAAAGCCTGGAATACTACGTCGATAAGATTCAAGGCGCCCTGGACTTGCGGACCGACAAAAAAGACCTGCCCGAATCGGACAGCGACTCCGACGAATCCATTGCCGTATCCTACGACCCGGCTAAGACCCACGACTTATGGGACGAAGGCGATGATATCGACGAAGAGACGCTGCGCAAATTCACGGAAAAATACATCGACGCTTCGTGCAAGGGCGAGCTGTCGAATTATCTGGAAAGCATGATCAAAGCCTTGAAAGACAGTCAGGAAGACCTGCCCTGGCATTGGTACCTGAAAAAGCTCGTCGGCTCCGTCACCAGCACCTGGAAGCGGACGACCATGCGCCGCAACCGCCGCCAGCCGGAAAGGCTGGACCTGCCGGGCTGCCTGCGCTCCCATACGGCCAAAATCCTCATCGGCCTGGACATCAGCGGCAGTATCACCGATGCCGAATTTCGTCAGGCCATCGGCGAAGTCCTGCACCTGGTCCGCTGCTATAACCATGAAATCATCGTCGCCGAATGTGACGACGAAATACGCCGCACCTACCGCATCCGCACCATGGACGACGTCCGCGGCCGCCTGGACATCCGCGGCGGCACGGCCTATTCCCCGGTCTTCACCTACGCCAATACCCAGCGCGTCGACCTCGTCGTCTACTTCACCGACGGCAAAGGCGAAGAAAAACTCCAGACACCGCCCAAAGGCTACAAAGTCCTCTGGGTTCTCTCGGGTAAGGGAGATAAACTCTCTCTGAAGAAGCCCTTCGGCCTGGTCAAACGACTGACCAAGCTCCCGGAATACGACCCGTCCCTCGACTTCGACGACGTAGAAAAAGGCGGCTTCTCCATGAATCACCAGGAAGACATCAGTATGCCGTGAATAAAAGATAAAAAGGCGCTGTCACAGGAAGACAGCGTCTTTTTTGAGTGGTTAGTGGTTAGTAGCTCGTGGTTCGTGGCTCGTAAAGGCCTGCCATTATACCCGAATGGGCCGTGGTAAAATCTCACAGCGGGCCGCCTTCCAGGACGGCCCCTACGTATACGGCCGCTGGCCGTGTATTTTTTGCGACCGGCGACCGGCCGCCTGCGTTTATTTTTTCATCGCCTGTATGCGATTCCGTAGGGGACGCCTGTTAAGGCGTCCAGCCTCTGCTGTCCGTTTTGGCAACCGTCTTGCGCCTTCCGCTGGTCGGCACCTGCCGGGCCAAAAAGGCCGCGTGAATCCTGTGAATGAACGGAATTTATGACAGATGTCACATGGTCGTAATACAATCAATGAGTCTGTTGCGGCGAAACGCCGCATCCGTAGGGGCCGCCCAGATTTTTTCTGGTCTGTCCAGTACAGGATAGTCCCCGGACGGACAGTTGCAGCGGGCGGCCCGCTACGCGCTGAGGGGTTCCCGAAGTGTCGTTGTCACTTTGAGTCTGTCGCGGTGCAGCCGCATCTGAGTCCGAAAAAAAAAGCCGTAAACTTTAGAAATGGAAGTCCATCTGGGTGCGGACGAGGGTCCGTTTATTATCTGAATTGGAAATCTGTTCCTGTTTCGAGTAGAGCGTTTCCCATTCGATGTTCTTCCAAGGCACGTATTTATACCCCAAAATCCAGCCTTTACTGCCGGCACTGCCATTGTAAAACAAGGAACTCCATTCGTCGTCACCGGCGATGGTGCCATTGGTTCCGTAACGATACCAGCGGGCATAGGCCTGCCATGTTCCCGGTTTCTGGAGATCCGTATTGCCATAGTTCAGGCGCAAGAACGTACTGTTGTCCTGGTAGTCAGCGTTGGTCTGGACATAGTCAGCCAGGAAGCGTACTTTCTTGGAAAGGTCGAACCAGCCACTGAGAACGTAAGCTTTATCGTAATCGACCGTTTCTTCACCCCATGATTCCAGATGACTCGTATTCTTTTCGTAAACATCGCCTTTATGCTTGGAATTCAAGGCATAGGCTACGTTGATGCCGGCCCGCGGTCCGATATTCCCCCACGTACCAAGGCCATACCAGCTTTCATGGTTGCCGGCCCCTGTCGAAGCAAACCAGAAGCCGCTGGCAGTCAGACTGGTCCCTTTGATGGGGACGCCGAGCTGGAAGCCATCGGATTCCGTGCCGAAGAGGACGTTCTGCTGACCTAAGCCGCGCCAGGCACGGCCGATGTTGATCCAGGCGCCGGTCTTCGGATCCGTCCCTTCGACCCAGATACGCTGGATATCGCCATCATGACCAGACCAGCGTTTGGCCCGGCCCTTATCTTTGCCGTCAGTCGCCCATGACCCCGACTCGTTTTCATGGTCATGACCGCCGTTGTAAAAGGAGTTCTTTTCTAACTGGAATTTGGCCTTCCAATTATCGTTGACTTTATAGGAACCGTTCAAGCTCATATAGAAGCGGTCATTGTCCTTATATAAATCACTGTTGTTCTGTACATTGTTGCTATATTTATCGTGGTCATACTGGACGCGGATAAAGCCGCTCAATTCCATCTTGCCAGCGATACCGTTTTTCAGCGAATCGATATCCTTGGTATTCTGCTCGATCTGCTTGGTGTTCTTGGCGACTTGCTGCTGCAGGACGTTGATTTCGTCGGCGTATTCTGCGTGCAGTTTTTCCAGGACCGTCTTATCGCCGAAGTTGCCGCCGCCTTTTTGCATGGCTTTGGCGACGATACTGGCGACTTCGTAACGGGTCATGGTACGGCCACCTTCAAAGGTGCTGTTGCCCATGCCTTCGATGACACCTTCTTTAGCCAGGTAGTCCAAGGCTTCATAAGACCAGTGGTCTTTGGGGACATCGGAGAAACTGTCGGCCGATGCCGCCAGAGCCGCGCCCGACATGCCCAGGCTCAGGGCCAGCAGGACGGCAAAGCCTTTCTTGTTGAATTCCATCATAAGGACCTCTTTTCTATAAATTATCTTCCAGCATGGCCCCTACGCTGTCATAGACTTTGCGTGCCTGTTCCTGGATGGCCGGACGGGCCGTGGCGACGGTGTAGCCGTTATAGCCCAGAATCATGGGCAGGTCGTTGATTTCGTCGCCAATGGCCAGGATGTCCGCACCGTCCCAGCCAAAGAGGGAGAGCGTGTGGGCAATGGCCTGTTGTTTACTGATATCGGAGGGAATGATGTCGACGGCGCAGCGGTTGGGATAAGCGTGGACAACGTCGCCGAAATGGGCATTGACCTGTTCGCTGGCCGCCAGGGCATCGTCAGGATTAGTGAAGCCCAGGGAATACTGGTGGATTGTCTGAGGCAGGTGTTCAATGTCGTCTTCCGTCACCGGTACGATGGGATAATCCCATTCTTTCGCTTCCCGCCAGACCCAGGTACCCGGCAGATCATGGCAGAGGTAGGTCCGGTCCTGCGAGGAAAAGGAAAAATGGAAGGACTTACGGACCCGTTCCAGTTTGCTGACGGCCTTGAGGACAGCCGGCTCGATGCGGGCTTCCCAGAGGACGCGTTCCTGGTCATCGCTGATGAGACCGCCATTATTGCAGGCCAGGTAGTCGTATTCGACGCCATAATGTTTGAGCTGGGGCATGAGCATGCCGTGGTCCCGGCCGGATACGACGCCGAATTTATGGCCTGCAGCCCGCCATTTGCGGATGGCTTCGGCATCACGGGCCGTAATGATATCGTCGCGGAACAAGGTCCCGTCATAATCGCTGGCAGCAACTTTTAACATAGTACTCCTCCTCATAACCGATAGACGACGGTTTCCGCCGGGCGCAGTCTGCCGGCTTCCGGGGCGCCATAGCTGCCCAGAAGGACCATTGCGCCGTCCGTAAGGGACGCGTCATACTCGATGGTTTCGTTGGTAAAATTGACCAGCGTCAATGTCGCCTGGTCGTCTAAAATGCGCTTAAAAGCGTAAATGCGTTCGTCATCAGCCAGCAATTCTTCGTAGCGCCCTTGCTGCAATATGGCCGCCGCTTCCCCGTTGAAGCGTTCTGCCTGTATGCGGCGATAGTACTGGAGGACCGAATCGGCATCGGCTTCTTCCCCTTCGGCACAGCACTGCGGGTAATCGTCATGGACCGGGAGCCACGGTGTCCCCGTCGTAAAACCGGCCTGGGGAGCCGTCGTCCACTGCATAGGCGTCCGGGCATTGTCGCGGCTGTGGGCCTGGACGAGACGCAGGGCCTCTGCCGGCGCAAAGCCTTCGTCCAAAGCCAGCTGATACTGGCCGTGCGTCGAAATATCATTGTAGTCTTCGATGCGGGCAAAGGCCGTATTGGCCATGCCCAGTTCCTGCCCTTCATAGATGAAAGGCGTACCGCGCAGGGTAAACAAGATGGTCGCCATGGCCTTGGCCGCCTTCTTCTTATCCGTCCCTTCGGGGAAATAGCGGTTGACACAACGTATCTGGTCGTGGTTCTCGAAGAAGATGGGATACCAGCCATTAGCGGCTGTCGCCTGCTGGCTATCGGACAGGGCTTTCTTGAGCTTGGTCAGGGGCCATGTTTCAGCCCGGCACCAGACTTCATCATCGGGAAATTCCAGGTTCACATGGCTGAACTCGAAAAGCATGCTGAAAGCCCCATCCCGACCGACCCAGCGGGGCAGGTCGGCCGGCGTACTCCCTATCTGCTACAGACACAGGCGGTATGTCTGCTGCTGCAATGTGAAA
>OGYV01001168.1_pt1 | contig 20642 bp, 16 predicted proteins | sample 1576651 | NCBI WGS metagenome assembly OGYV01 (sample SAMEA3541570, study PRJEB24748) | human gut metagenome | biome: human gut; feature: human-associated habitat; material: faeces | place: China | collected 2012
GCCTTAATCTATCGTGTTTCCGGCGCTAGGGATTTTTGAGACATGAGGTTCAAAACTTAGGCATGGAACTTTTTTGATAGCTAGAATCACCCACCGAATCATTTCACCCGCGTCCGTCATCACCTAAGAAAAGTCTTAAAAGGCTTGTTTCTGCTATTAAATATACATGATTTTCAACTTTTTATAAAAATATACAAAAAAGACTTGCTTTATTCTGAATTTTCAGGTAAAATAAACTAAAATCGAAATCGTTGATAGAAAAAGTTAGATCGTTTCACAGAGAGTGCGGGAAGCTGAGAACGCATGAGATCAAAGACGACACATTCTTGAGAGCGTATGCGAACTCTGGATGACAGTAGTGTACGACGGGTGGTTCCGTTAGAGACCAGGAGTTACAAGAGATACCTTGTGACTTCATGAGGAAGAGGGGGCGACTCCTGTTCGAATTAAGGTGGAACCACGTGCCAACGTCCTTGCAAAAGTTATTTTTGCGAGGGCGTTTTTTGATACATTGCTTTTTGAAGTTGTAGCTTGAAGTGCGCATGGTCAGAGTTAAAGAGAAAGGATAAACTATGGAAATCAAAGGATTACGAAAGATTGAACCCTATGTGGCAGGTAGTCAGCCTGCTGAGAAAAATATCATTAAGTTGAATACTAATGAAAATGCCTATGGACCAAGTCCAGCAGTCCATCAAGCTTTAGCATCCTTTGATGCCCATCAGTTACGTAAGTACTCGACTTTGGATCAAGCGGCTTTGCGTCAGGCTTTGTCTGATCAGTTGGGTGTGCCTGCCAATCAATTAATTATCGGAAATGGCTCAGACGATATCCTGTCAATGGCTTTTCTAGCTTTCTTTAACAGTGAGGAAGAAATCATATTTCCTGATTTGACTTATGGCTTTTACAAGGTATGGGCAGATTTGTACCGAATCCCTTTTCGAGAAGTGCCTTTGAGTTCTTCATTTGAGATTGATACTCAAGATTATCTGGTCGAAAATGGTGGGATTGTCCTTACTAATCCGAACGCTCCAACAGGAATTTATAAACCTTTAGATCAAATTGAGGAGATTGTAAAGGCCAACCAGTCTGTCGTCGTGATTATTGACGAAGCCTATATTAACTTTGGTGGGGAGACAGCCTTACCACTCCTAGAAAAGTATGATAATGTGTTTATCACTAGGACTTTTTCTAAGGATGCCTCTCTTGCTGGTTTGCGTGTCGGATACGGCATAGGAAGTCCAAAACTAATGGCTGTGATTAATGCTGTTAAGAATTCTGTTAATCCCTATAATGTGGATAGCATTTCTGAAGCCTTGGGGACTGCAGCGGTTAAGTCTTGGAACTACTATGTGGACACTTGCGCAAAGATTATAGCAACACGTGACTGGTTTAGCCAAGAATTACAGGCGATTGGTTTTGATGTCCTTCCTTCAAAAACTAATTTTATTTTGGTGAAACCATACGGAGTGACTGCAGGCCAATTGTTTGACTACCTCCAAAGTAAGAAAATTTATGTCCGTTATTTTCCAAAAGTGGAGCGTATTTCAGACAGACTACGCATCTCGATTGGAACTCAGGATGAGATGGAGCGCGTACTAATGACAATACAGGAGTTACAAGCATGAAAAAAACGACATTAGCCTTAGGAATGCACGATAAACTTTTCAAACGTGCCCGTACCATGTATCAGATTGAGCATCGTATCTGTGACTTGTTGATGACAAAGGGTTTCCTTCGAATTGAGACACCAACCTTGGAGCATTTCGAAGTCTTTAGCGATCTTGTGGACAATGGTAACTACAATTTCTTTGATAAAAATGGAGATCTTGTTAGTTTACGTCCTGATATTACCAGCCAAATTGGACGCGTGATTGCTTCGACACAAGTTCATACACCGATTAAATTTTCTTATTCTGGAAAAGTCTTTAACTACAATGAGGAGATGCGTGGCCTCTCAAATGAGCATACGCAGGCTGGTATTGAAATTATAGGATTTCCCGTTCACCAGGCCATGGAAGAAGCTGTGATCTCTGCTAAAGAGGCTCTGGATGCTGCCGGTGTCAAAAATTACAAGTTTGAGTTTTCACATGCTCGCCTCTTGCAACTCATTTTTGAAGAATTAGACCTTCCAGCTGTAAAAGAAGCAGAGTTAGCGGCCTATATCCGTGATAAGTCAATCACAGGGCTCAAGGAATTCACCAAAGAAAATCCAAGTCAATATGACAAGGTCTTGGAGCAGTTGCCTTTCCTCTTTGGTGAGACAAAGGCTGTTTTGACCAAGGCTAGACAGTTGACAGACAGTGAAGCCTTTTTGACGGCCTTGGATAGTTTGGAAGTCTTAACCAATCGCCTAGCAGATAGTCTCCCAGAGACGACGCTTGATTTGGCTCAATTGCCAGCAGTGCCTTACTACACAGGCATGATGTTTAAGGTCTTTGGTGATAAGGTGCCAGATGCCTTTGTATCAGGTGGCCGCTACGATAAACTATTTGAACGCTTTGGTGCTACCGAGTTAACAGCTGTTGGTTGGGCGATTGATGTCGATTCGGTCTATCAAGCAGTGCATGATGATGTGGAATTTGGAGGTGACTTGGATGACTAGCAATCAAATCACAATTGCCTTGACCAAGGGACGTATTGAGAAAGATACGGTTAAATTACTAGAGAAAGCTGGCTTTGACATGTCTTTCATGGCTGATAAGGGCCGTAATTTGATTTTCGAAAGTCCTGACAAACGTTTCCGTTTTCTATTGGTCAAGGCTCCAGATGTGACCACCTATGTCCGACATGGTGTCGCAGATATTGGGATTGTCGGGAAGGATGTTTTGGTTGAACATCCGACAGGCTATTTGGAAATGTTAGACCTTAATTTTGGCCTTTGTAAATTCTCCGTAGCATCAACAGAAGACTATAACCCTGATGACCATAAGCGTAAACGTATTGCTACCAAGTATCCAACTATTGCGACGGACTATTTTAATCAAAAAGGTGAGGATGTCGAGATTATTTCGATTCAAGGGAGCGTTGAGATTGCCCCTGTCATTGGTCTAGCAGATGCCATTGTCGATATTGTGGAAACAGGGAATACCCTTGTTGCTAATGGCTTAAAAGTTTATGAAGATATTTGCAGGATTTCAGCACGAATGATTGTTAATAAGGCTTCTTTGAAAAATAACAAGGAAGTTCTACCATTCATTTGTAAGATTGAATCACTTGTAGGGAACGAGGAGGTACCGTTCGAATGAAACGATTAACTGGAACAAATAAAGAAATTGCGGAGCTTCTTTATCAGGAGCAATTGGAACTGTCAAAAGAAAATAGAGACGTTGAAAGCACTGTTCAGGCTATCATTGAGGACGTCAAAAAACGTGGAGACGAGGCCCTTCGTGACTATTCAGCTAAATTTGATAAGGTTGACTTGACTGATTTTGAAGTTGGACAGGACCTGATTGATCAAGCCTTTAAAGAGATTGATCCAGAGGTTTACCAAGCCCTAGTTAATGCTAAAGAAAACATTGAATCTTATCACAAACATCAGTTGGAGACTGGTTTTGAGGACCAACCAAGTGAGGGTGTTATTCGTGGTCAATTGATTCGTCCCATCAATCGTGTGGGTGTTTATGTGCCTGGAGGAACTGCGGCTTATCCGTCATCAGTTCTTATGAATGTTATTCCTGCTAAAATTGCTGGGGTTAAAGAGATTATTATGATTACGCCGCCTCAAGAACACTTTGTTCCTGCGATTCTGGTAGCTGCAAAATTGGCTGGTGTGGATAGCATTTACCAAGTTGGCGGGGCTCAAGGGGTTGCGGCCTTAGCCTTTGGTACAGAAACGATTCCAAAGGTGGACAAGATTACAGGTCCTGGTAATATTTTCGTGGCGACTGCCAAGAAACAAGTTTACGGTATTGTCGGTATTGATATGATTGCAGGACCATCAGAAATTGGTGTCATTGCTGATAGTAGTGCCAATCCAACATATGTGGCAGCTGACCTCTTGTCTCAAGCAGAGCACGACACACGTGCACGCGCCATTTTGGTCACAGATTCTGAAGCCTTGGCTGATGCGGTTGAAAGTGAGATTGAACGTCAACTCAAGCTTTTGCCACGTGAGGCGATTGCTCGTCCATCTGTCGAAAATAACGGCCGTATTATTATTGCTAATGATACAGATGCCATGTTCGAACTCATGAACTTGGTTGCGCCAGAACATTTGGAAATTGCTATGGACAATGCTTATGATTACTTGGAAAAAGTGGACAATGCTGGTTCCGTCTTTCTTGGTCACTTTACTAGCGAACCAATTGGTGACTACTATGCAGGTGCCAACCACGTTCTTCCAACGACAGCAACCAGTCGCTTTTCATCAGCTTTAGGCGTGCACGATTTTGTCAAACGTATCCAATATACGCAATACGATAAGGCAGCAGTCAATAAAGCTCAGCACGATATCACAACCTTGGCTTATGCGGAAGGTTTGCAGGCCCACGCCAAGGCAATTGAAGTCAGAAACGACAATAATTGAGAGAGTAGAGGAAGAAGTTATGAGACTAGCAGAAATTGAACGTAATACCTTTGAAACCAAAATTAAGTTAAGTCTTAACTTGGATGCTCAAGAACCAGTAGATATTCAAACAGGTGTCGGATTTTTTGACCACATGTTGACCTTGTTTGCCCGCCACGGTCGTATGTCTTTGGTGGTGAAGGCTGATGGCGATCTTTGGGTTGATAGTCACCACACTGTTGAAGATGTCGGTATTGTCCTTGGTCAAGCTCTTAAAGAGGCCTTGGGCGATAAAGCAGGAATCAACCGTTATGGAACGGCTTTTGTACCTATGGATGAAACCCTTGGAATGGCAAGTTTAGACTTGTCTGGACGTAGCTTCTTGGTCTTTGATGCTAGTTTTGATAATCCAAAATTGGGTAATTTTGACACAGAATTGGTAGAAGAATTTTTCCAAGCCTTGGCTTTCAATGTTCAAATGAATCTTCACCTCAAGATTCTCCACGGAAAAAACAATCACCACAAGTCAGAAAGTCTTTTCAAGGCAACAGGACGTGCCTTGCGTGAAGCCATCACAGTCAATCCTGACATTCACGGCGTAAACTCGACAAAGGGGATGCTATGATTATCGTCATTGATTACGATGCGGGGAATACCGCAAATGTTCTGCGTGCCCTTGAAAAAATCGGAGTGACTGCAGAACTGTCTGCCGATAAAGAAAAAATCCTAGCTGCAGATGGGTTGATTTTACCTGGTGTAGGTGCTTATCCAACGGCTATGGCAGAGTTGGAGCGAAGAGGCTTGGTAGCTGTTATCAAAGAGGCAGTCGCACAGGGAGTTCCCCTTTTGGGAATTTGTTTAGGCATGCAGATTTTAACAGAAAAAGGGCTAGAACATGAAGAAACAGATGGTCTTGGCTTTATTCCAGGTGTCTGCTGTCCTATTCCAGCCAGCAAGGAGCAACCTGTCCCACATATGGGGTGGAATGATTTGGCTGTTAAGCAAGCCAGCCCTTTGACAGATGGTTTAGATGGCCAAGCCGTCTACTTCGTTCACAGTTATTTCACAGATGTCCCTAGTCAATACATTGATGTTACCGCAGATTATAGTATTGAGGTACCAGCCATGATTCATAAAGACAATGTTTATGGGGCCCAATTTCATCCTGAAAAATCAGGGGATATTGGCTTAGGTATTCTTGAAAAGTTTGCAGGGTTATGTAAAACCTAGAAGCTAGTGAGAGCAAAGACTTTTTAGTTAGAAAGGATGGTAGGGGAGATGCAAATTCTACCAGCAATTGATATTAAGGATGGACAGGCTGTTCGTCTCTTTAAGGGAGATTTTAACCAACAAACCGTTGTCAATCCAGATGTTATTGAGCAGGCAAAGATCTTTAAGGATGCGGGCATTCAATTTATTCATGTCGTCGACTTGGACGGTGCCCTTGATGGTCGTGCCACTAACCGTGACTTGATTGCAGAGGTCAAGAAGGTTTCTGGACTTGGCATCGAAGTTGGTGGCGGTATCCGTACCTTGGAGCAGATTCGTGACTATTTGGAAGTTGGCATCGACCGTATCATTATCGGTTCAATGGCCGTTAAAAATCCTGACTTCGTTCGAGCAGCTTTAGAGGAATTTGGTGCCGATAAGATTGTCGTGGGTATTGATGCCAAGGCAGGGTTTGTCGCTACTGAAGGTTGGTTGGAAACAAGCAATGTAGACTACATCACCTTGGCCAAGGAAATGGAAAGGATGGGTGTAACCCTCTTTGTCTATACAGATGTTGATCGAGATGGCACACTGACAGGACCCAATCTTGATCACTACAAACGTTTGGTATCTGAACTCACGACCGCCAAAGTCATTGCTTCAGGTGGGATTGCAGAAGTAGCTGACTTAGATCACCTAAAAGAGATTGGTGTGGCAGGAACCATTGTCGGCAAAGCCTACTATAACGGCAATATCACATTGGAGCAACTCAAGTCTTTCGGAGGTTAATATGCTTAAGAAACGTATTATTCCCTGTTTGGATGTCAAGGATGGCCGTGTCGTCAAGGGGGTTAATTTTGTGAATCTGACAGATGTTGGAGACCCTGTTGATTCTGCGCGTGCCTATTATGAAGCTGGTTGTGACGAACTTGTTTTCTTGGACATCACAGCGACTTCAGACAATCGTGAAACAACGGTTGATATGGTGCGTCGTGTTGCCGATCAGGTCTTTATCCCTTTCACAGTTGGTGGTGGTATCCGTTCAGTTGAAGACATGAACAAGATGCTCAAAGCTGGTGCTGACAAGGTTGCCGTCAATTCCTCAGCCCTTGCCAATCCACAACTAATCGCTGATTGTGCTCAAAAATTTGGGAATCAGTGTGTAGTGGCTGCGATTGATGCTAAAAAGATGGCTGATGGGAGCTGGCATGTCTTTGTGGCGGGAGGTCGTAAGGATACAGGTAGGGACCTCATCCAATGGGCTCAAGAAGTCGTAGCCTTGGGGGCTGGAGAAATTCTCTTAACCAGCATGGACAAGGACGGCACCAAGTCTGGTTTTGATTTAGAAATGCTCAATCGTGTGGCCGATGTCGTCGATGTTCCGATCATTGCCTCTGGTGGTGCAGGAAATATTGAGGATATTGTAGAAGTCTTTGAAAAGACAACAGCAACGGGTGCTCTGGCAGCCTCTATCTTCCACTTTGGTGAGGTGAATATAGGCGAAACCAAACAAGTCTTGGCAAATGCAGGAATTGAGGTGAGACAATGACAGAGGTTAAACTTGATTTTGACAAACAAGGCGGACTGGTACCAGTCATTGTGACAGATTACAAGACGGGGCAGGTGCTCATGTTGGCCTATATGAATGAGCTGTCCTATCAGTTGACCCTTGAGACCAAACAAATGCATTACTGGAGCCGTTCTAGAAATGAACTTTGGCATAAGGGAGCCATATCTGGTCATTTCCAACATGTTAAAAGCATCAAGACAGATTGTGATCAGGACACCTTGCTTATCGCTGTGGAACAAGAAGGAGCAGCCTGCCATACAGGAGCCTACAGCTGTTTCTTTACGGATATATATGATGACAATCAAGACAGATAGGAGTAGCTATGTTAGAAACACTTTATAAGGAAGCCTTAGATCGTAAAAAGAATCCCAAAGAAGGGTCTTATACCAATTACCTTTTTGACAAGGGTCTAGACAAGATTCTTAAAAAGGTTGGCGAAGAAGCAACAGAAGTTGTGATTGGAGCCAAAAATGCTGATAAAGAAGAAATTGCCAACGAGACAGCAGACGTTCTATATCACCTAGCAGTCATGCTCGTTGAAACAGGGGTCAGCCCTGAAGATGTTGAAGCTGTTCTTAAAGCTCGTCAGGGCAAGCAAAGCAATGTTCATGACCGAAAAGAAGTAACGGATTATTGAGGATTATATCAAGCGATTTGAACTAAGATGAAAAGCCTGAAGTGATTCAGGCTTTTTTGACAGAGGAATTCTAATCTTCTGCTTTCTAACCAGCATAAGAAAACGCTTTAAAATGCTATAATAGGAGTGAAGAAAGCTCGTTTTATTTGAAGGATTTGGTGTGCTTATTTATACAAATGATTGAGGAAAGGAAGGATGTCCTATGAAGAAAAATACTCCTAATATTTTAAAGCTTTCTTGCTTAGCTATTCTCCTCCTCTGTTCTATTCTTTTAGTTCGTTGCACAATGGTACTACCAAATGCTTACTCCAAGGCTAGGGAAAAAACGCAAAAAATCTTGGCTCATAATGGTTTTAAAGGAAAGGTCGAAGTCAAGCATATCAAAAAGGTGATTCTAGATAGTTCAGGCATTCATGTCTATTATACCTATTCAGAGGAAACCTACGATAATCAAACCATATCATTAGATTCACAAATTACTTTTAACCTGGACTGGACAGTTGTTCGTGAGGAATATGAGACTCCTGGTCTTTACTGGCAAACCTATTTACAACAAAAATCTGTAAAAAAAAGAAGAGCAAAAACTCTTCAAGGAGCTTAAAAAGCAATCTTTAGGCCTTGATATCGAAGATTTCTCCTTCAGAGATAATACACTGATAGATCAAGAGGCTGATAATCGTCAAAATCATTTAGCTGAAGAAAACCGTAAAAATGGGAATCATGATTTTTATGGGTATTATCAAATCCCCTACCAAACAATGATTGATGAACACCTTGTCACTATGAAAATAAAAGTACATGATTCAAAAAAAATTAGCAAGAAAGATTTAGAAGAGGCAGCTACTAAACTGGATGCTAGCAAGCTACCAGACGGAGAGTACGAATTTTATTATTTCACAACTGATAAAGAAAATTCCGCTAACTATGACAATTCCGGATATATTGGCTATACCTTTAACATACAAGATGGCAAGGTTGTCCAAGATGACGATGATTAGAAAGTATTTTGATTTTCATCGATAAGCTAGACTGCCATACTAGGCCGTTAAAAGTGTGGGTTACAGCTAAGTGAAAATGTTAACCTCAAAACATACAAAAACATCTCCGAAAATCAGTTGGAGATGTTTTTTGTCTTACAAATTCTTTTTCTTTTTAGCTTTTTTGGTTAGGGCAAGGTCACAATTTTCAATGTTTGAGATTAGGTGATTAGTTAATTGGAAGTCGTCCACTTGGGGATTTAGGTCCACTTCGTAGACCAGTTGCATGGTCTCGCCTCCACCTGTGGTGTTAAGGGAAATCAAGTCGCATTCACTGGTGAAATTGCGCAAGGCTTTAGTGATTTTTTGATCAATCAAGTCTTGGTAGGAGACGTTAATGGTCAGGAGTCTACGACGTTGGTTGTCGGTACGACTTTGACGATTTTCTAAAATAAGCCAAACAGCCAAAAGGAAGATGGTAAAGAGGACAGCCAGTAAGAGATAGCCTGTCCCAGATGCCAGACCAATAATCATGGCCATGAAGACAGCGATTAGTTCTCTAGAACCGCTGGTGGCAGAACGAAAACGAATGAGGCTAAAGGTCCCTGCCACGGCGATAGAGGTTCCCAGACTACCATTGACAAGGAAGATAACTAGGGTCATCAAACATGGAAGTAGGGTCAAACTAATGACAAATTCTCTGGTGTAGAGGGTTCGGTATTTGTAAGTCCAGGTTAGGGCCAATCCTAAAACAAGACTGACCAGTAAGGCCAGCATGAGTTGAAGGGGACTAGCGGTTGCGGTCGCATCATTAAAGATAGAATTGAAGAGATTAGACATAGGCAGCAGCTCCTTTTTCTTGAACTGGATGTGGCCTGTAGTCTAGACCTTGAGACTTATGATAGGCGCAGTTGTATTTTGAGAATTTTTGCTCTTTCAAACCATATTTGTCTAAGATAGCTTGAAGCCAGTCTGGTTTTTGCCCAGATGCCTTGATTTCCATGATAATCATATCTTCATCTAGAAGGGGAAACCCATGATTTCCCTTAAAGAGACTGACGTCTTCATCACGGTAAGTCAAATTTTGGTCAAGGGTAACACGTACTTTATTGTAGGCATAGCCTTCGATAGTCTCTTTTTCTTTCATCGAAAAACGGTCGTAGTAGATATACATACGAGGTTTGAGACCTTCATCGTAGCGTTGACGTAAGTGGTGGATATCCTGTAATAGCTGGCGGTCAGTGATTTGACCATGATTCTTACCGTCTGTCATCAAGTTAGTGATGGCAAGCGGTGTTGAAACGAGACGAAACTTATGACCGATTCCCTCCTCATCTTTGGCTTTGACCTCTAGAAAGACCTTACTATCAATTTTGGGATTGGCTAGGTAGGTACGCATGCGGATTTTCTCTTGACGGTGATTACCATCTAGGGCATCTTGGATGACGTCAAAATTATCCGTATCAAAGTAAATATTTGAAATGGTAGATGTCGGATAATCATCCTCTACCAAATACTCCTTAAGATCAGTGAGCAGGTCTTCAAGATTGTCCTTTGAGACCACATATTTTGTTTCAATACGTTTAAAACGTGTTTCCAATTGTTTAACCATGAAAAAACTCCTTTTATAGATAAGATACAAAGCCGTAAAGCAACTCCCAGGAAAATAGGGAATTTGTTGCAGGAACATCTGTTTTCAAACAGTCGACTTATTGTTTTAATTCTTTTTTATAGTAGAAAAGTTGAGCGAAAATGTACTATTTCTATATAGCACTTACTAGCTCGCCTATTAGTCTATGGGACTTTTCTGAAAGAAGTCCTAAGCCAAACTTTCACCAAACTTAACTTAAGATAAGTTTTAGTTAACCTTTAGAAATGTTTTAGCTAAGTCCCGTAAACTGTAATCATCCAAACGAACACGAGAGAAAAAAATATGAAATCAAAAAAACTAAAAAAATGGACGACTTTATTAACTTGTGCGACTGCTCTAACAGTCATGACAGCTTGTAGCCAATCAAGCAGTCAGTTAACTGGGACGACGTCAAGCACTACATCAAAAACAAGTGCTGTAACAGCAACGACCAGCAAGAAAACAAATAAGAACAACAGCAACTACTTTACTTCTAAAGATTCTGATACCTCTTTTAATGAAAGTTCAGCTACTAAGATTAAGTTATCAGGCTCATCTGCGGATGTTTCAGGTGATGGTGCAGCCCTATCAGGTTCAACTGTAACCATCTCTAAAGCTGGGACCTACGTCATTTCAGGAAAATCCGACGGTGTGCAATTCAAGGTAGACGCTGGTGATTCAGACGATGTCCATATTGTTTTAGATGGCGTTACCATGACAAATACAAATGCAGCAATCAACGCCACAAAAGCTGGTCATGTCTATCTGACACTTAAAGATGGCACTACAAACACACTTTCTGATTCAAGTTCTAATAGTGATGAAGATGCGGATGCTGTGATTTTTTCTAAAGGAGATTTGACCATTAACGGTTCAGGTACTCTAAACATTGATGCCAAGAAAAATAACGGTATTAAAGCCAATGACAGCCTTCATATGACTGGCGGTACCTATAAGATTTCCTCAGTCGGTGATGCCTTCAATGTCAATGATGAACTCAACATCACAGGAACAACTATGACCATTGAAGCGGAAGAAGATGGTGTTAAGGTCGATAATGATGACGACACCTCAGTAGGTACCATGTATCTGTCTGACAATACCATGACCATTAAGGCTGGTGACGACGGTATTCATGCGTCCGGGGACCTGATTATTGATAGTGGTACTTACAAGGTTGAAAAATCAACCGAAGGTATCGAAGGTAAATCTGTGACCATTAATGGTGGAAATATAGATGTCTATGCAACGGATGATGGTGTCAATGTGGCCAATGCTAATGCCAGTCAAAGTGAGATTTTCTTCAAGATGACCGGTGGAACACTAAATGTTGAGGTTGGTGAGGGTGATACAGACCCAATCGATTCTAACGGCGATATTTTTGTATCGGGTGGAACGATTAATCTGACTGGCCAGTCTGGCTTTGACTTCGATGGTTCAGCGACCTATACCGGTGGTGACATTACTATCAATGGTGAGAAACAAACTAAGATTGAAAACTCAATGCCTGGCGGCGGTGGCCCTCAAGGTGACGGTGGTCCCCAAGGTGGTGGGCAACCAGGTGGCTTTGGCGGAGGTCACTAAAGAGTCATAGGATGAGACAGAAAGGAAGTGCCTATGTATATTATTATTCCAGCTTATGAACCAGACAAACGCCTGATTCAGGTGGTTCAAGATATTACAATAAAACTCCCTAAAGCCCGTATTATTGTTGTTAATGATGGGAGTGGCCCAGGCTATAACGACTATTACGACGAAACGGCTTTTATTGGAGCGACTGTCCTTACCCATCCTATCAATAAAGGAAAAGGAGCTGCTCTCAAAACTGCCTTTGCTCACATTCAAGAAGAAGTAGTCAGTCAGCACCTTTCGGCTCAACCTATTGTCACAGTTGACAGTGACGGTCAACATCTGATTAAAGATATTGTCCGTGTGGCCAAGGCAATCGAGGAAAATCCCAGTCATCTTGTTTTGGGTGCGCGTGCCTTTGTTGGTAAGGTGCCAGCACGTAGCCGCTTTGGAAATAAGGTGACTGCTGGACTCTTCCGTCTAGTAACTGGCCAAAAGGTGACAGATACTCAGACAGGGCTTCGAGGCATGTCAACCGACCTGATTCCATGGCTTCTTAATCTGGATGGCAATCGTTTTGAGTATGAGTTTAATATGTTGCTTGAAGCCAAAAAGTCAGGCCACCAAATCTCTGAAGTCCCTATCGAGACCGTTTATCTGGAGGAGAATAAAAGCTCGCACTTTCGGCCCATTCGTGATTCCATCCGTATTTACAGCCCTTTTTTAAAGTTCTCTGGCACGGCCGTCCTGGCCTCAGTCATTGATGCAACAGCCTTATTTGTGCTCTTTGCCTTGACGAAAAATCTCCTCCTTTCGGTCGTGCTAGCTCGTGTGATTTCGGCTTCCAGCCAGTGTCTACTGAACGCTAATGTGGTCTTTAATCCGACAAGCTCCCTCTTTAGATCGAGTGTTCGTTACTTTATGTTGGTCCTGGTCCTCCTGGCCTGTAACTATTTCTTACTTAGTAGTCTAGTTGCTATTGGTTTAGGACTAGTTGTGGCAAAATTGGTCACAGAAACCTTGCTCTTTTTAGTCAGCTACAGGGTCCAACATAATGTGGTTTTTGCTTAATAGCTGACTTGAAAATCGCTAACTGATTGAATAGAGATAGTTTATTTACCTCTCAATTACCTCTAAAAATTTTCCTAAAAATATAGAAAAAACTACCGTTTTCGACATTCGGTAGTTTTTAATGATTGTCAAAATGTTTTTCAATTTACATTATGATTAAAAATTGAAATGACTTGATAAAGACTCGAAAAGGCTGAAAAAAATATGCTATAATGAAATTGTTTGAATTATGTAGATTTCATTCAAACTAGGAAAATGAAAAGAGGACCTAAAATGGGAAAAAAGGTACATTATAAGCTTCACAAAGTTAAGAAGCAGTGGGTGACGATTGCCGTCACTTCGGCAGCACTTGCCTCTATCGTAGGTGGTGCTACAGTTGCCAATCAAAAGGTTTCAGCCGATGAAACAACTCAACCAGTTGCCTCTACGACAGCTGAAAGCGATGTTGTCGTCGAAACGCATGAAGTAGCCGCTCCTGCAGCAACTGCTACGACAGATGCGACAGCAGTAACAACTGACAAGGCTGCTGATACTACAACAGTCGAAACTCCTGCGGCAGTAACCACTGCAGCAGATACAAGTGCTAATACGGTGGCACCAGCAACAAGTGATCGTGCAGCAGTAGCAAATGGTGCGACAACAGAAGCACCAGCTGCAACTGCGACTGCGACAGATACAACGCTTACAGTAGCTGAAAAACCAAAATCTGGTGTTACTGAAAAAGAAGAAACAGCAGCACTCTCTTTGGACAACATCAAACAAGTTGATGGTAAATACTATTATGTCAAAGAAGATGGTTCATACAAAACAAACTTTGCTGTTTCAGTTAATGGCCAGTTGCTTTACTTTGGTAAAGATGGTGCTTTGACAAGCACATCAACACACTCGTTCACACCAGGTACAACTAATCTAGTTGATGCTTTCTCTTCACATAACCGTGCTTACGATTCTAAGAAAGAAAGCTTTGAGTTGGTAGATGGTTATTTGACACCTAATAGCTGGTACCGTCCAGTCACTATTTTGGAAAATGGTGAAAAATGGCGTGTATCAACTGAGAAAGACTTCCGTCCACTTTTGATGGCATGGTGGCCTGATGTAGATACACAAGTTGCCTACCTCAATACTTTCTCTAAACACTTTAACCTTAACGCAACTTATTCAACCAGCCAAAGTCAATCTGAATTGAATGCAGCTGCTAAGACAATTCAAATTAAGATTGAACAAGAAATTTCAGCTAAAAAATCAACTGAATGGCTTCGTCAAGCAATTGAGTCTTTTGTAAAAGAACAAGACCAGTGGAATACTACAACTGAAAACTATACCCTTGCTGACCACCTTCAAGGGGGAGCTCTTCTTTATGTCAATAATGACAAGACCCCTTGGGCAAATTCTGATTACCGTTTGCTTAACCGTACACCAAGTAACCAAGATGGTTCTCTAAATGGTACAGGAAGATACTTGGGTGGTTATGAATTCCTACTTGCCAATGACGTTGATAACTCAAATCCAGTTGTGCAAGCTGAGCAGTTGAACCAAATTCACTATCTTGTGAACTGGGGATCAATTGTTATGGGTGATAAGGATGCTAACTTTGATGGTATCCGTGTTGATGCAGTTGATAATGTTGATGCAGACCTTCTCCAAGTTTATACAAACTACTTCCGAGCAGCCTTTGGTGTGGATAAATCTGAAGCTAATGCACTCGCTCACATTTCTATCCTTGAAGCTTGGGATTTAAATGATAATGCTTATAATCAAAAACATGATGGTGCAGCCCTTGCCATGGATAATAACCTTCGTTATGCAATTATGGGTGCACTTTATGGATCGGGCTCTTCATTGAAAGATTTGATTACTAGCAGTTTGACAGACCGTACAAATAATAGTAAGTATGGAGATACACAAGCTAACTATATCTTTGCGCGTGCTCATGATAACCTTGTTCAAGATATCATTCGTGATATTGTTCAAAAAGAGATCAATCCAAAATCAGATGGTTATACCATGACTGATGCTGAATTGAAACGTGCCTTTGAAATCTATAATGAAGATATGAAGAAGGCAGAAAAACGTTATACTATTAACAATATTCCAGCTGCCTATGCTTTGATTCTTCAAAATATGGAGCAGGTAACTCGTGTTTATTATGGAGATCTTTATACGGATAACGGCCAATATATGGCTACCAAGTCTCCTTACTACGATGCTATCACAACGCTCTTGAAGAACCGTATGAAATATGTTTCAGGTGGACAATCGATGAAAGTCGACACGTTCAATGGAAAAGAAATCTTGTCATCTGTTCGTTACGGTAAAGATATTATGACTGCTGACCAAACTACGGGTGTAGCAGAAACAAGTAAACATTCTGGTATGTTGACCCTTATTGCCAATAATCAGGATTTCTCACTGGGTGATGGTACTTTGAAAGTTAACATGGGTAAACTTCATGCTAACCAAGCCTACCGTCCATTACTTCTTGGTACTGATAAGGGAATTGTCACTTACGAAAATGATGCAGCAGCAGCTGGAAAAATTAAATACACTGATGCTGAAGGGAACTTGACTTTCAGTGGAGATGAAATCAAGGGGTATCGAACTGTTGATATGAGAGGTTATCTTGGTGTTTGGGTACCAGTAGGTGCACCTGATAACCAAGATATCCGTGTTAAAGGTTCAGATAAGAAACTTGACAAGACATTTTCTGCTACTGAAGCATTGGACTCACAAGTTATCTATGAAGGTTTCTCAAACTTCCAAGATTTTGTTGAAAAAGATAGCCAATATACTAATAAATTGATTGCAGAAAATGCAGAACTCTTCAAGTCATGGGGAATCACATCATTCGAGATGGCTCCTCAATTTGTATCGGCTGATGACCGTACCTTCCTTGATTCTGTTATCCAAAATGGTTATGCCTTTACTGACCGATATGACCTTGCCATGAGCAAGAATAACAAATACGGTTCTAAAGAAGATCTTCGTGATGCCCTTAAGGCGCTTCACAAGCAAGGTATTCAAGCAATTGCTGACTGGGTTCCAGATCAACTTTACCAATTGCCAGGACAAGAAGTTGTAACAGCAACACGTGCTAATAGTTATGGTACTCCAAAGGCCAATGCTTATATCAATAACACTTTATATGTTGCAAATTCTAAATCATCAGGTAAGGACTTCCAAGCTCAATATGGTGGTGAGTTCCTTGATGAGCTCCAAAAGAAATATCCACAGTTGTTTGAAGATGTGATGATATCAACTGGTAAGAAGATTGATCCATCTGTTAAAATCAAGCAATGGTCTGCTAAGTACATGAATGGTACTAATATCCTTGGTCGTGGTAGTCGTTATGTTCTCAGTAACGATGCTACTGGTCGCTACTATCAAGTTACTGAGAATGGCATCTTCTTGCCAAAACCTTTGACAGATCAAGGTGGTAAGACAGGTTTCTACTATGATGGTAAGGGTATGGCCTACTTTGATAATAGTGGTTTCCAAGCTAAGAATGCTTTCATTAAATATGCTGGAAATTACTATTACTTCGATAAAGAAGGTTATATGTTAACTGGTCGTCAAGATATCGATGGTAAGACTTATTTCTTCTTGCCAAACGGTATCCAGCTTCGTGATTCTATTTATCAACAGGATGGTAAATATTATTACTTTGGTAGCTTTGGTGAGCAGTACAAAGATGGTTACTTTGTATTCGATGTACCGAAAGAAGGTACTTCAGAAACAGAAGCTAAATTCCGTTATTTCTCACCAACTGGAGAAATGGCTGTTGGCTTGACTCATGCTGGTGGAGGATTGCAATACTTTGATGAAAATGGCTTCCAAGCTAAAGGTACTAAGTATGTTACTCCAGACGGAAAACTCTACTTCTTCGATAAAAATTCAGGTAATGCCTACACAAATCGTTGGGCTGAAATCGATGGTATCTGGTATGAATTCAATGATCAAGGCTATGCACAAGCTAAGAAGGGTGAATTCTACACAACAGATGGCTCAACATGGTTCTACCGTGATGCAGCTGGTAAAAATGTGACAGGTGCTCTTACTTTGGATGGTCACGAATACTACTTCCGTGCAAATGGTGCCCAAGTTAAAGGTGAATTTGTTACTGAAAATGGCAAGATTAGCTACTACACTGTAGATAATGGTTACAAGGTTAAAGACAAGTTCTTCGAAGTAAACGGCAAATGGTACCATGCTGATAAGGATGGTAACCTCGCCACAGGTCGTCAAACAATTGACCACCTTAACTATTACTTCAATGCTGATGGAAGCCAAGTCAAATCTGATTTCTTCACTCTTGATGGTGGTAAGACATGGTACTATGCCAAAGATAATGGTGAAATCGTGACAGGTGCCTATAGCATTGGCGGTAAAAACTATTACTTCAAAGAAGATGGTAGCCAAGTTAAAGGTGACTTTGTTAAGAATGCTGATGGTTCACTTTCTTACTATGATAAAGATTCAGGGGAGCGTCTCAATAACCGTTTCTTGACAACTGGTAACAATGTTTGGTACTACTTCAAAGATGGTAAGGCTGTAACAGGACGCCAAAATATCGATGGTAAAGAGTATTACTTTGATCATTTGGGACGTCAAGTTAAAGGTAGCCCAATCAGCACACCAAAAGGAGTGGAATACTACGAATCAGTTCTTGGAGAACGTGTGACAAACACATGGATCACTTTCCAAGACGGTAAGACTGTCTTCTTCGATGAAAATGGTTATGCTGATTTTGATAAATAATCAATCAATCTAATCTTAATCTGAGAGATTAAGTGAAAAACGATATGATTTGACATGAATTTATAGGTGAAATTTCTTGAAAACGAGAATCGTTTAAAGAAATTTTGCCTTTTTTTGCTCCTTAAAGAAAAAAATCTGACAAATATCAATTTTGAGTCAGAATCGTTGTAAAAGCCATTGTATCAAGGGTTTTAGTGGTTTTTATAGAAAATAGTTTTACTTATCAAATGATATGAAAATGAGAATTGAAAGCCTATGAAATAGGTGTGTTACAAAACTTTTCTAATGTTGCTGTTATGTTACATATAATTTATAAAAAAACAATTAATTCGAGAAATAGTTAGAAAATAATGATATAATGTAATTGTTTGAAATCGGATAGATTTCAGTCTGATTTTGACAAATAAAATCACGGGGAAAATTATAATGGAAAATAAGGTACACTATAAGCTTCATAAAGTTAAGAAGCAATGGGTCACAATTGCAGTTGCCTCTGCAGCACTTGCTACTGTCGTAGGAGGATTGTCTGCAACAACATCTTCAGTTTCAGCGGATGAAACTCAAGATAAGTTAGTAACTCAACCAAATTTAGATACAACAGCCGATTTAGTTACTTCTACAGAAGCAACCAAAGAAGTCGATAAACGTACAAATACAAAAGAAGCAGATGTTTTAACGCCTGCTAAAGAAACAAATGCCGTCGAAACAGCAACTACAACGAACACACAAGCAACAGCTGAAGCAGCTACAACAGCAACAACTTCTGATGTAGCGGTGGCAGCTGTTCCAAATAAAGAAGCAGTTGTGACAACAGATGCACCAGCTGTTACAACTGAAAAAGCAGAAGAACAACCAGCAACAGTGAAGGCTGAAGTTGTAAACACAGAAGTTAAAGCGCCAGAAGCTGCTTTGAAAGATTCAGAAGTAGAAGCTGCGCTTTCCTTGAAAAACATCAAAAACATTGATGGTAAATATTACTATGTTAATGAAGATGGTTCACACAAAGAAAACTTTGCCATTACTGTAAATGGTCAATTGCTTTACTTTGGTAAAGATGGTGCCCTTACAAGCTCATCAACATATTCTTTCACACAAGGAACAACAAATATTGTTGATGGTTTCTCAATAAATAACCGTGCCTACGATTCATCTGAAGCTAGCTTTGAATTGATTGATGGTTACTTGACTGCTGATAGCTGGTACCGTCCAGTTTCTATCATCAAAGATGGTGTAACTTGGCAAGCATCAACTGCAGAAGATTTCCGTCCACTTTTGATGGCTTGGTGGCCAAATGTAGATACACAAGTTAACTACTTGAACTACATGTCTAAAGTATTTAACTTGGATGCTAAATACACTAGCACAGATAAGCAAGAAACTTTGAATGTTGCTGCTAAGGATATCCAAGTTAAGATTGAACAAAAGATTCAGGCTGAAAAATCAACACAATGGTTGCGTGAAACTATTTCTGCTTTTGTTAAGACACAACCACAATGGAACAAAGAAACTGAAAACTACTCTAAAGGTGGCGGCGAAGATCACCTTCAAGGTGGTGCCCTTCTCTATGTAAATGATTCACGTACACCATGGGCTAACTCTAACTATCGTCTTTTGAACCATACGGCTACTAATCAAAAGGGTACAATTGATAAGTCAGTTCTTGATGAGCAGTCAGATCCAAACCACATGGGCGGTTTCGACTTCTTGCTAGCTAATGACGTAGATTTGTCAAACCCAGTTGTTCAAGCGGAACAATTGAACCAAATCCACTACCTTATGAACTGGGGTTCAATCGTTATGGGTGACAAGGATGCTAACTTCGATGGTATCCGTGTCGACGCGGTAGATAATGTCGATGCAGACATGCTTCAACTCTACACAAACTACTTCCGTGAGTACTATGGTGTTAACAAATCTGAAGCAAACGCTCTTGCTCACATCTCAGTCCTTGAAGCATGGAGTCTTAATGACAACCACTACAATGACAAGACAGATGGCGCTGCGCTTGCTATGGAAAACAAACAACGTTTGGCTCTCCTCTTCTCATTGGCTAAACCAATCAAAGAACGTACACCGGCTGTAAGTCCTTTGTATAACAATACTTTCAACACGACACAACGTGATGAAAAGACTGATTGGATTAACAAAGATGGAAGCAAGGCCTATAACGAAGACGGAACAGTTAAACAGTCTACAATCGGTAAATACAACGAGAAATACGGAGATGCGTCAGGAAACTACGTCTTTATCCGTGCCCATGATAACAACGTTCAAGATATTATTGCTGAAATCATCAAGAAAGAAATCAATCCAAAATCAGATGGTTTCACAATCACTGATGCTGAAATGAAGAAAGCCTTTGAGATTTATAACAAAGACATGCTCAGCAGCGACAAAAAATATACCTTGAACAACATCCCAGCAGCATACGCTGTTATGTTGCAAAACATGGAAACAATCACTCGTGTCTACTATGGAGACCTTTATACAGATAATGGTAATTACATGGAAACTAAGTCTCCATATTACGATACCATTGTTAACTTGATGAAGAATCGTATCAAGTATGTATCTGGTGGACAAGCTCAACGTTCATACTGGTTGCCAACTGATGGTAAGATGGACAATTCAGATGTTGAACTCTACCGTACAAATGAAGTCTATGCTTCAGTACGTTATGGTAAAGACATCATGACAGCTGATGATACAGAAGGTTCTAA
>OGYV01001206.1_pt1 | contig 20267 bp, 20 predicted proteins | sample 1576651 | NCBI WGS metagenome assembly OGYV01 (sample SAMEA3541570, study PRJEB24748) | human gut metagenome | biome: human gut; feature: human-associated habitat; material: faeces | place: China | collected 2012
TCTGGCAGCCTGAGTTCACAGATAAAACACTCTCCAGGAAACCCGGGGCGGTTCACTACGGCATACCGCGATGGTTCCGGCATATGGACCATCTGTCGAGGGGCCACGATGGTGGATGGTAAACCTGTTATTCCTGGCATGAAACTGACGAAGGAAAAATGCGATCAGGTTAATGCCATTGAACGAGATAAGGCGCTGGCATGGGTGGAGCGCAACATTAAAGTGCCACTGACCGAACCACAGAAAGCGGGTATAGCGTCATTTTGTCCCTATAACATTGGCCCCGGTAAGTGTTTCCCGTCGACGTTTTATAAGCGGCTGAATGCCGATGATCGTAAGGGGGCATGCGAGGCGATTCGCTGGTGGATAAAAGATGGTGGGCGTGATTGCCGCCTGACAAAAGGGCAGAAGAATGGCTGTTATGGGCAGGTCGAGCGGCGCGATCAGGAAAGCGCACTGGCGTGCTGGGGGCTGGACCAATGAAAATTAATCCGGATCTTATAGGCGTTGTCGTTATTGCTGGCCTTTCGGTCGCTCTCGTCAAGAGTTGCTCTCACGCCAGTAATCTTCAGAGCGATAACGACGTTCTGCGAAGTGACAACTCTATGCTGGAGCAGGTAATCGCCACCCAGGCATTCAACTTCAATCGATTCAATCAGGTTGCAGAACATGCCAACAGTCTTAACTCCCTGATCGACACCAGCACCGAAAAAACCGTAATCGAATACCGGGAGATTCTCCGCCGTGAAAAAACCTGTGATCTGCCTGTTCCTGCTGATATCGCTGGTGGGTTGCTCGAATACACGTACCGTTTACGTGCCAGCGCCATGCACACCGATACCGGCAGACCTAATGAAGCCTATGATCGTACCGCTGCCACCAGCTCAATGACCTACTGCCAAGCTGTCTTGTGGATTAAGCCGCTACTGGCGTTGATAGAAAAAGGAAATAATAATTTTTCGAGTATTCGTGAAATTGATGAGTTGCGTTACAGACCATCTGAGCGTGGCCAGTAAGGTTACAGGAAATTTAAAATCTGGCGATGAAATTTAATATTAGAAATTCATTGCCTAGTGAGATTAATAATGGGCATCCCTTTGTGACGATAAGCTTTAACACATTCACAAAGGGATATTTAATATAGGGTGGTTAAATCCCACTTGCTGTGGTGTTTAGGGGATAATTCAAATCTTATCTAACTCATTATAGGCTTCGATAATAAAAATTCTGATTTTAATAAGGCATGATTCAATGAAAGGAATTACTTCATAGTCATTCCCATGGAATCTTATTTTTTTCTCTTCGGTAATGACTATGTTTAAAGGTACACCATTACCACTTCTTTGTAATCTCCCATTTTCGAAAGTAAAGTCTTCTAATTTTTTTCCATTGATATGGTTGTTTTTAAAGAGAATTTTTGCTGAGCTCCCTGCTGTGATTAAATTAAAACCATCTACGCTCACACTTAGTTCTTTAACAGAACTCTCTTCTCTTAAGGGGATTGGTTGTCTGTGCTTTACTTCATTAGTGAGATTACACATCATTTCCAACCAAGATTCGCCAGTGTGATAATCCTGTATAGAAGTAAAAATTTTATATAATGGAGAAGATGATGGTGGGTTTATTTTTAGCGTCTTTGAGAAAAATTTATCAATAAACTCTTTTTTTCTGTAAGGGAAATATATTTTGGGACGCTCATCATTACTGCTTGGAGAAATATATTTATCATAGGTATCATTAGCGAGATACTCTAAGGAACTTCGTAAGTTTTCCAAAATAGCTTTGACTTTTACAGGCTTGATATGCTGTGTCTGTCTCATTATGTCAAGACTTTCTTCAACCTCTTGCAATAAGTCCAACGAGCCTTCTCTAGACATACAGGTAATTCTCCTTTTTGAATTTTCAACATGTTATAACTAATTATATATTTATCATATAACTGTATGAATAAATTGTGAGATTAGTAATGCAAGTTTCTATCCATAGTGTTCCCTAAGTACCCGCTTCCATCATGTTGTTACGGACGGTATGGCTAAAACAAAGCACCTGAAGTTAAACGTTCTGAACTTTATGCTCGTTGAGCATATGAATTATCTGTAACCCGATGCGCTGGTTGTGGTTCAAATTGATGGTCGTAATCAGCAGCGGTAGTGCCTGATGGCATGCAACTTCTTACTTATAAAACTTCGTATGGAATTGTTGCCATAACGAGCCCAGCTTAGCAGTTTTTAATGGGTCCTCCCGGCAGTGTGTCCTGCCACGGGGCGGGAGCGTCGCGGAAAAAGGCTAGTTTTTGAAATTTCATCCGTCATCACCACTACTGTAATAGATTGATATTACAGTATTTTTATTTTTGTGGTGTCGATTTTGATTGTTTTTTGTTCATCACTAACACCGTTTGCCTAAAGTCGTTCGCAAGATGCATGTTTAAAACATTCTGGAGCGGGTATGGATCGAGAGTTAAAAAATCTGACGCTGAATATCAGTCAACTGGCGGCACTGTCAGGTGTACATCGCCAGACTGCTGCGGCAAGGCTGCAAAATCTACCCGTTGCAGGGGGGCATGAAAGCAACCTCAAGCTTTATCGGGTGGTTGATATTGTGTCGGCATTTCTGGCATTACCACCGCCGGTTGCAGAAGGCGAAATGGACGCGCATGAGCGCAAAGCCTGGTATCAGTCTGAACGTGAGCGTCTTAAGTTCGAACAGGAAACGGCGCAACTCATTCCGGCCAGTGATGTCAGACGGGAGTTTGCCATCTGGGCAAAAGCGGTCGTGCAGGTGCTGGAGACATTACCGGATATTCTGGAACGTGACTGCGGTCTGCAGCCTGCCGCTGTGAGCCGTGTTCAGTCCATTATTGATGATCTGCGCGATCAGATAGCCCTGCGGGTGACTGTAGCAGGTGCGGATGATGAGGAGGAATTACAGCAGGAGGAGTAATGCTGAATCAGGAAACCGCAAAGGCAGCACGAACCGATTCAGGTTATATCCTTCGCGCACCGAGACGAATGCGGGTTGCTGATGCCGTTGCTCAGTATATGCGGGTGCCCATGGGGGCAGGGAACTCAGTCCCGTGGGATCCGCTGGTGGCACCGTATGTTATTGAGCCGATGAACTGCCTGGCCTCGCGTGAATACGACGCAGTGATATTTGTTGGCCCGGCACGAACCGGCAAGACTATCGGCCTGATTGACGGCTGGGTGATTTACAACGTGATTTGCGATCCTGCTGATATGCTGATCATTCAGATGACGGAGGAAAAAGCCCGCGAACACTCCAAAAAACGACTCGCCAGAACGTTTCGCGTCAGCCCGGAAGTGGTCAGTCGCCTGAGTCCGAACAAAAATGACAACAACGTTTATGACAGAACATTCCTTGCTGGCAACTACCTGAAAATCGGCTGGCCGTCAGTCAATATCATGTCTTCATCAGATTATAAATGCGTGGCGCTGACGGATTATGACCGTTTTCCGGAAGATATTGATGGTGAGGGGGATGCCTTCTCTCTTGCCTCAAAACGTACCACCACATTTATGTCCAGTGGTATGACGCTTGTGGAGAGTTCCCCCGGCAGGGATGTGAAGGATGTGAAATGGCGACGGACTTCACCGCATGAGGCTCCACCAACCACGGGGATCCTGTCGCTCTATAACCGTGGCGATCGCCGTCGCTGGTACTGGCCCTGTCCACACTGTGGTGAGTATTTTCAGCCCTGCGGCGATGTGGTTGCTGGTTTCCGTGATATTGCCGATCCTGTGCTGGCAAGTGAGGCGGCTTATATTCAGTGTCCTTCCTGTTCAGGACGGATTTTGCCTGAACAAAAACGCGAGCTGAACGGACGTGGGGTCTGGTTACGGGATGGTGAATCCATCAATGCAGATGGCAGTCGTTATGGTGATCCCCGGCGTTCACGTATTGCGTCATTCTGGATGGAGGGTCCGGCAGCTGCTTATCAGACACTCTCGCAACTCGTTTACAAACTGCTTACTGCAGAACAGGAATACGAGACAACCGGAAGTGAAGAGACACTCAAGACGGTTATCAATACCGACTGGGGATTACCTTATCTTCCCCGCGCCAGCATGGAGCAACGAAAAAGTGAATTGCTTGAGCAGCGGGCAGAGCCAGTTCCTTCCCGCAGTGTGCCGGATGGCGTTAATTTCCTTGTGGCGACAGTGGATGTGCAGGCGGGACGTCATCGCCGTTTTGTGGTTCAGGTAACGGGCTATGGCAGCCGTGGCGAACGCTGGATTATTGATCGTTACAACATCACGCAGTCATTGCGCGGTGACAGCGACGGGGAGAGCCAGCGAATTGATCCGGCCAGCTATCCGGAAGACTGGGATGTCCTGCTGACGGATGTTTTTCATAAAAGCTGGCCGCTGGCCTCCGACCCTTCTCAACAAATGCGACTGATGGCAATGGCGGTGGACTCCGGCGGTGAAGACGGGGTCACTGATAATGCCTATAAATTCTGGCGTCGTTGCCGTCGTGATGGCCTTGGTAAACGTATTTACCTGTTTAAGGGCGACAGCATCCGGCGCGCAAAACTGATCACCCGTACATTCCCTGATAACACCGGACGAACGGGCCGACGGGCGCAGGCCGCAGGTGATGTGCCGCTCTGGCTTCTTCAGACGGATGCCCTGAAAGACCGGGTGAATAACGCGTTATGGCGTGACTCGCCAGGTCCCGGCTATGTGCATTTCCCTGACTGGCTGGGGAGCTGGTTTTACGACGAACTGACGTATGAAGAGCGGAGCAGTGACGGGAAATGGAGTAAGCCGGGTCGCGGTGCCAACGAAGCTTTTGACCTGATGGTGTATGCCGAGGCTCTGGTCATTCTGCATGGATACGAAAAGATCCGCTGGCCGGATGCACCGGAGTGGGCGAGCCGGGAAACCTGGCTGGAGTGTGTCCCGGACAGTACCGAACCGTCACCCTCACCGGAACCGGTACCCACGCCTGTTAAAAAACAAAAACGGAAGAAAACAGTAACTGACGATGTTAACCCCTGGCTGACTTCCGGAGGATGGTTATGAATCAGAATGATATTGAAGCCATGATTCAGCGTTATACGGAAGCTGAAATGGCGGTGCTGGACGGAAAATCCGTCACTTTTAATGGTCAGCAGATGACCATGGAAAACTTATCTGAGATCCGGCAGGGGCGGCAGGAGTGGGAGCGCCGCCTTGCGGCTCTGATTACACGACGACGGGGGCATCCCGGGTACCGGCTGGCGAGGTTCTGATGGCATTTCTTGATGATGTGATTGGCGTTTTTTCACCAGGATGGAAAGCGGCAAGGCTGCGTTCCCGTGCGGTGATCCAGGCTTATGAGGCCGTAAAAACGACGCGGACACACAAAGCCCGACGGGAGAACCGAACTGCCGACCAGTTAAGCCAGTACGGGGCCGTGTCGTTACGTGAGCAGGCTCGTTACCTTGATAACAACCACGATCTGGTCATTGGTGTATTTGACAAGCTGGAAGAACGGGTGGTGGGGAAAAACGGGATTATTGTCGAGCCACATCCGGTATTACGCAATGGGGCCATTGCCCGTGATCTGGCAGCGGAGATACGTACCCGATGGAGTGAATGGTCTGTCAGTCCGGAGGTCACCGGGCAGTTTACCCGTCCGATGCTGGAACGTCTGATGCTGCGTACCTGGCTGCGCGATGGTGAGGTGTTTGCCCAGATGGTTTCCGGGCGCATAAACAGCCTGACGCCTTCTGCCGGTGTTCATTTCTGGCTGGAGGCGCTCGAGCCGGACTTTATTCCCATGACCAGTGATGAGAGCAACAGGCTGAATCAGGGCGTGTTTGTTGATGACTGGGGGCGTCCCGAAAAATATCTGGTGTATAAAAGCCGTCCCGTATCCGGGCGGCAGATGGAAACCAAAGAAGTGGATGCAGAGCGAATGCTGCATCTTAAATTTGTTCGCCGTCTGCACCAGATGCGCGGGACGTCTTTGTTGTCCGGTGTGCTGATCCGCCTCAGTGCTCTGAAAGAGTATGAAGATTCTGAGCTGACTGCAGCAAGGATCGCCGCTGCTCTGGGGATGTACATCCGGAAAGGCGACGGGCAGAGCTATGAACCGGATGGTAATGGCAGCAAGGAGAATGAACGCGAGCTTACCATTCAGCCAGGCATTATTTACGACGATCTGAAACCCGGCGAAGAAATCGGAATGGTGAAGTCGGATCGTCCCAATCCTAACCTTGAAACTTTTCGTAATGGTCAGTTGCGTGCCGTGGCGGCGGGCAGTCGTCTGAGTTTTTCCAGTACGGCACGCAACTATAACGGCACTTACAGCGCCCAGCGTCAGGAACTGGTTGAGTCTACTGATGGCTACCTGATCCTGCAGGACTGGTTTATTGGTGCCGTCACCCGCCCGATGTATCGTGCCTGGCTGAAACAGGCTGTGGCATCCGGTGTTATCAGGCTACCCCGTGATCTTGACCGTTCTTCACTGTATACCGCGGTGTATTCCGGACCGGTGATGCCGTGGATTGACCCTGTTAAGGAGGCTGAGGCCTGGAAAATCCAGATTCGTGGTGGAGCGGCGACAGAATCAGACTGGGTACGTGCTGGTGGTCGTAATCCGGATGATGTCAAACGTCGGCGCAAGGCCGAAATTGATGAAAACCGCAAGCTGGATCTGGTATTTGATACCGATCCGGCCAGTGATAAAGGAGGCAGCAGTGCCGCAACGAAACGACAGGAGCCGCAGCACACCGACGACCAGTCCGAAGAATAATTCCTGGTTCAGGATGCAGGCTGGTCACCAGAGTGACGCGGATATTTATATTTATGACGAGATTGGTTTCTGGGGTGTTACAGCGAAGCAGTTTATCAGTGATCTGAATGCACTGGGCGATATCACCCACATTAATCTCCATATTAATTCACCGGGTGGCGATGTCTTTGAAGGCATCGCCATTTTTAATGCGCTGAAAACACATGGTGCGTCCATTACCGTTTATGTCGACGGTGTGGCGGCGTCAATGGCGTCGGTCATTGCGATGGTGGGAAACCCGGTCATTATGCCGGAAAACACCTTCATGATGATTCATAAACCATTTGGCTTTACGGGCGGTGATGCGGAGGACATGCGCACCTATGCCGACCTGCTCGATAAGGTTGAGGCGGTTCTGTTACCCGCTTATGCACAGAAAACCGGGAAAACCACCGATGAAATTGCTGCCATGCTGGTGGATGAGACCTGGATGTCCGGTGCCGAATGTCTGGCACATGGATTTGCTGATCAGGTAACGCCAGCCGTTAAGGCAATGGCATGTATTCAGTCAAAACGTACAGAGGAATTTAAAAAGATGCCGGAATCCATTCGAAACATGATTACTCCGCCACGCAACAGTGCTCCACGCGTACAGGATGATGAACCTGCAGCCTCCCGGACGCCAGTGCAGGCAGCAGCAGCACCCGTGGTGGATGAAAACAGCATCCGTGCGCAGGTCCTGGCAGAGCAAAAAGCGCGTGTAAACGGTATTAATGATCTGTTTGCCATGTTTGGCGGGCGTTATCAGTCGCTGCAGGCTCAGTGTCTTGCCGATCCTGAATGTTCGCTGGAGCAGGCCCGCGAAAAGCTGTTGAACGAGATGGGGCACGAGTCCACGCCATCCAATAAAAATACCCCGGCTCATATTTATGCCGGTAACGGTAATTTTGTGGGGGACGGGATCCGCCAGGCGCTGATGGCGCGTGCCGGATTTGAAAAAACCGAACGTGATAATGTCTACAACGGGATGACCCTGCGTGAATATGCCCGTATGTCACTGACTGAACGGGGTATTGGGGTTTCCAGTTATAACCCGATGCAGATGGTCGGTGCGGCGTTCACACACAGTACGTCTGACTTCGGTAATATTCTGCTGGATGTTGCGAACAAAGCCATTCTGCAGGGCTGGGAAGATGCCCCTGAAACCTATGAACAGTGGACGCGGAAAGGTCAGTTGTCTGATTTTAAAATTGCCCATCGTGTGGGTATGGGGGGCTTCAGTGCTCTGCGTCAGGTGCGTGAAGGGGCGGAATATAAATACGTCACCACCGGAGATAAACAGGCCACTATTGCACTGGCGACCTATGGCGAGCTGTTCAGTATCACCCGTCAGGCCATTATCAATGATGATCTGAATATGCTGACCGATGTCCCGATGAAACTGGGCCGTGCGGCGAAATCCACTATTGCCGATCTGGTTTATGCCATTCTGACGTCTAACCCGAAAATCTCCACAGATAATGTAAGTCTGTTCGATAAAGCGAAACATGCAAACGTACTGGAGAGCGCTGCAATGGACGTGGCATCGCTGGATAAAGCCCGCCAGTTGATGCGCGTTCAGAAAGAGGGGGAGCGTCATCTGAATATTCGTCCTGCGTTCGTACTGGTACCGACGGCGATGGAGTCTGTTGCTAACCAGGTCATTCGCTCCTCAAGTGTCAAGGGGGCTGACATTAACGCCGGTATTATTAACCCGGTGAAAGATTTTGCGACCGTTATTGCAGAGCCTCGTCTTGATGATAACAGCCAGACCACCTTCTACCTGGCTGCGTCAAAAGGCTCCGATACGATTGAAGTGGCTTATCTCAACGGTGTGGATACGCCATATATTGATCAGATGGAGGGCTTCAGTGTGGATGGCGTGACAACGAAAGTGCGTATTGACGCCGGTGTCGCGCCAGTTGATCACCGCGGTCTGGTGAAATGTACGGCGTAAACGTCGCAGACAACAACTCTGATGGCCCGTAAGGGCTTTTTTTGTACCTGAAATCAGCCCCTGAACGGGGCTGTGCGGAGGCAGTTATGGCAAAGAATTTTGTAGAAGAAGGAAAAACGGTGGCGATTGTTGCCAGTGCAGCCATCAGCAGCGGAGATCTGGTGCAGGTGGGTGATGTTTTTGCGGTGGCGCTGACCAATATTCCACAGGGTGAAACAGGCGACGGCATGACCGAAGGTGTGTTTATGCTGCCTAAGCTGAAAACGGATGACATGAAAACGGGTAAGAAGGTTTATCTGAAGTCCGGAAAAGTTCAGCTGACTAACAGCGGCTCTGATCCGCTGGTCGGGGTTGTCTGGGCAGATGCCGGAACCAGTGCAGAAGAAGTGCCGGTAAAACTCAATGTCTGATCCCTTTTCCCGGCTGGCAGCGCGTATGGATGCTATCACGGTCAGAAAGATGGGAAAGACAGCCTCGATTAATGATGTCGATATGACTGTGATCCCGGGAGAAACACTGGCAGAGCTGAATGCTCTGTCCGGACCTGCGGTCTCTCTGGTGGTGTTTTCTTCGGGATACCGCCCACGGCGCGGGGATCGCGTTGTTTATGACGGACAACAATGGACGGTCACACGGCATGAACGTTTTAACGGTAAGCCAATGATCTTTATTGAGTAAAGAGGTGTGGGATGAAGGGGCTTGAGAATGCCATCCGCAATCTGAACAGCCTTGATACCCATATGGTGCCACAGGCCAGCGCATGGGCGATAAACCGTGTGGCACAGAAAGCGGTCTCGGTTGCCACCCGGCAGGTTGCCGGGAATACCGTTGCGGGAGATAACCAGGTGAAAGGGATCCCCCTGAAACTGGTACGTCAGCGTGTCCGGGTGTTTAAAGCCAGTCCGTCAGGAAAAATGACGGCCAGGATCCGCGTTAACCGGGGCAATCTGCCCGCCATTAAGCTGGGGACAGCCCGGGTCAGACTGGCCCGGCGTGGTGGAAAACTGCAGTACCGTGGCAGTGTGCTGAAGGTGGGTAAATATCTTTTCCGGGATGCGTTTATTCAGCAACTGGCGAATGGTCGCTGGCATGTGATGCGGCGTATTGATGGCAAAAATCGTTACCCCATTGATGTGGTGAAAATCCCGCTGTCCGGACCGCTGACACAGGCATTTGAAGATGCCCGCGACCGCATCATTGCTGCGGAAATGCCGAAACAGCTGGGGTATGCACTGAAACAACAACTGAGGTTATGGCTGACCCGATGAACCGACATACACAAATCCGCCAGGCCGTACTGGCACGCCTTCGGGAACAGTGTGGAGACAGCGCCACGTTTTTTGACGGGCTTCCGGCATTTATTGATGCGCAGGAACTGCCTGCCGTGGCGGTGTGGCTGAGTGATGCTCAGTACACCGGAAAAATGACGGATGAAGATGACTGGCAGGCTGTTCTGCATATTGCTGTCTTCATCCGGGCACAGGCACCGGATTCAGAGCTGGATATGTGGATGGAGAGCACCATTTTCCCGGCTCTGAATGATATACCGGCACTTTCCGGACTCATCGACACCCTGATCCCTCTCGGTTTTAACTATCAACGTGATAATGAGATGGCCACCTGGGCGATGGCGGAAATCACGTACCAGATCACGTACACGAATTAAAGGAGGTGGCAATGACCACACCAAATCCACTGGCAAAAACGAAAGGTGCGGGAACGACGTTCTGGATGTACACCGGCAAGGGCGATGCGTTTGCGAACCCTTTATCGGACACTGACTGGCTGCGTCTTGCGATGGTGAAGGATCTGCAACCTGGCGAAATGACCGCTGATGCAGAAGATGACACTTATCTCGATGATGAAGATGCAGACTGGAAAACGACAACCCAGGGGCAGAAATCCGTCGGTGATACTTCGGCGACGCTGGCCTGGCGTCCGGGTGACAGCGGGCAGAAAAAACTGGTTCAGTTGTTCGACTCCGGTGAAGTCTGCGCGTTTCGTATCAAATATCCCAACGGCACTGTTGATGTTTTCCGTGGCTGGCTGAGCTCACTGGGTAAAACCATTGCCTCAAAAGACGTGATGACCCGCACAGTGAAAATCAGCGGTGTGGGGCGTCCGCATCTGGCAGAGGAAGGCACTGAAACAGTGAGCGTTACCGGGCTGACGGTGGCACCGGCATCTGCCAGTGTAAAAGTGGGAGCAACCACCACGCTGACCTTTACAGTAAAACCTGACGGAGCCAGTGACAAAGCGATCAGTGTGCATTCGACAGATCCACAGACTGCCACGGTGACCCTGAACGGGCTTGTGGCCACGGTGAAAGGCGTGAAGCAGGGCAGTGTCAGCATTGTGGGCATGACTTCTGACGGCGATTTTGTGGCCGTGGCTGCGGTGGCTGTCAGCGCCGCAGGTTAACAGGACGATACTCATCATTTGCCCCGGTTATCCGGGGCTTTTTTGCAGGTGGAGAACATGATGTTTCTGAAACAGGGCTCGTTTAATTATGAAAAGCAGTCCGTGGTGCTCAGTGAGCTGTCCGGGCTGCAGAGAATTGAATATCTGGCGTTTGTTCAGCAGCGAACGGCAAAGTTTGATGCCGAAGAGGGAGAACTGCCGGAGGCTGAACGACAGATTGCTTTTCTGCGGATGGGGATGGATATCAATGCCTGGCTGGTTTCCCGCTCACTGTGGAATGCGGAACAGTCTCAGGATGTTGAGACGCTTTGCGCATCCGTTATTACAACATGGTCGTATGATGCCCTGGGAGCGGGGGCGGAGATGGTTCTGTCGCTGAGCGGTATGGGAGCCATTGAGAATGCCGGGGATTTGGAGCATGAGGTGCTGACGCCGGAAAAGTCCTGACGCGGGAAATGCAGTTTGTCATGCGGCTTGCCCGGGAGTTCCGGCGGGCAGACTGGCGGCGGATGCTGTCGGAAATGTCGGCCACTGAGCTTGGTGAATGGGGCGATTATTTCCAGATGCAGAGCTTCAGTGATGTGTGGATGGATGCGCAGTTTGCCTCGCTGAAGGCATTGATCGTGAGAATGGTGTCCGGTAGCAGTGATGCTGCGGTGGCTGATTTCAGCCTTTTACCGGAAGAGAACGGGATACCGGAGCGAACGGACGAAGAACTGATGCATCTTGGGGAAGGTATTTCCGGAGGTGTGCGTTATGGACCAGATAGCCAACCTGGTCATTGATTTGGGGATTGATGCGGCAGAGTTTAAAAATGAAATTCCCCGTATCAAAAACCTTCTGAATGGTGCAGCCAGCGATGCAGAACGGTCTTCTGCCCGTATGCAGCGTTTTATGGAGCGTCAGACTCAGGCCGCCCGGCAGACAATGCAGGCGGCTTCTTCGGCTGCAACAGCCGCATCCGTCCATGCGCAGACGGTGGAGAAGAGCGCACAGGCTCATGAACGCATGGCCCGCGAGGTGGAGCAAACCCGCCAGCGTATGGAGGCACTGAGCCAGAAAATGCGCGAGGAACAGGCGCAGGCCATGGCTCTGGCGGAGGCTCAGGATAAAGCGGCTGCCGCGTTTTATCGTCAGATTGACAGTGTGAAACAGGCCAGTGCGGGACTGCAGGAATTACAGCGTATTCAGCAGCAGATCCGACAGGCCAGAAACAGTGGCGGGATTGGTCAGCAGGATTATCTGGCGCTGATTTCTGAGGTTACGGCGAAAACCGGTGTTCTTACGCAGGCTGAGGCAGAGGCTACCCGACAGAAAGTGGCGTTTATCCGTCAGCTTAAAGAGCAGGCAACCCGCCAGAATCTTTCTTCTTCTGAGTTGCTTCGTGCTAAGGCTGCCCAGCTGGGGGTAAGCAGTGCTGCAGAAGTGTATATCCGCAAAATGGAGCAGGCAGGAAAAGCCACGCATTCGCTGGGTCTGAAAAGTGCAGCGGCCCGCCAGGAGATAGGCGTTCTGATAGGTGAACTGGCTCGCGGCAATTTAGGTGCGCTGAGGGGATCCGGGATAACGCTGGCTAACCGTGCCGGATGGATAGACACACTGATGTCACCGAAAGGCATGATGCTGGGCGGGGTTATTGGCGGTATTGCCGCGGCCGTCTATGGTCTGGGTAAAGCCTGGTATGATGGTCAGAAGGAGGGGGAAGAATTTAACCGCCAGTTGTCGCTGACGGGGCATTATGCCGGAGTCACTGCCGGGCAGCTGTGGACGCTCAGTCGTGCTATTTCCGGGAATGGTATTACGCAACATGCTGCAGCCGGTGCGCTGGCTCAGGTGGTGGGGAGTGGTGCATTTCGTGGAAACGATATCGGTATGGTGGCGAGAGCTGCCGCACAGATGGAGCGATCGGTTGGCCAGTCGGTCAGCGATACCATAAATCAGTTTAAGCGGCTGAAGGATGATCCTGTAAATGCCGCGAAGGCTCTGGACAATGAGCTGCATTTTCTTACTGCCACTCAGCTTGAGCAGATACGCGTCCTTGGGGAACAGGGGCGGTCCAGTGATGCGGCACGGATAGCCATGTCTGCACTGGCAGAGGAAACCGGTCGGCGTACTGCGGATATTGATAATAACCTCAATGCGCTGGGCAGTACGCTGAAGTATCTGTCTGATTTATGGAGTCGTTTCTGGGATGCGGCCATGAATATTGGTCGTGAAGACTCGCTGGATGAACAGATTTCCGCTTTACAGGAGAAAGTGTCGCGGGCGAAAAGACTCCCCTGGACGGCATCATCTTCTCAGGTTGAGTACGATCAGCAGCGTCTTAACGAGCTTCAGGAGAAAAAACGCCAGAAGGATTTGCAGGATGCAAAAGAGCAGGCAGAGCGGAATTATCAGGAGCAACAGAAACGCCGTAATGCTGAAAATGCTGCACTGAACCGGATGAATGAAACGGAAGCAGCACGACATCAGCGTGAAATTGCGCGTATTAATTCCATGCAGTACGCCGATCAGGCTGTCAGGGATGCGGCGATACAACGTGAAAATGAACGTTACGAGAAAGCCCTGGCATCCGGTAAGAAAAAAACACGCGACCCCCGTAATGATGAGGCCACCCGGTTATTGCTGCAGTACAGTCAGCAACAGGCACAGGTGGAAGGACAGATTGCTGCTGCCAGACAGTCAGCAGGCATTGCCACGGAAAGGATGACAGAAGCGCATAAACAGCTTCTGGCTCTGCAGCAGCGCATCAGCGACCTGGACGGGAAAAAACTGACGGCAGATGAAAAGAGTGTGCTGGCCCGTAAAGATGAACTGATTCAGGCACTGACGCTGCTGGATGTAAAACAGCAGGAGCTTCAGAAACAGACGGCACTCAACGAGCTGAAGAAAAAAACAATTCAGCTGACCAGTCAACTGGCTGAAGAAGAGCGCGCTCAGCGTCAGCAACATGACCTGGATATCGCCACGGTGGGTATGGGTGATCAGCAGCGGCAGCGATATCAGGTACAACTGAGTCTTCGCCAGAAATACCAGCAACAGCTGGAGCAGTTGAGGCGGGATAGTGAGCAGAAAGGAACATATAACACGGATGACTACAGAAAGGCCGAGCAGGCGCTGACGGAGAGCCTGAACCGACAACTGAATGAGAATCGCCGTTACTGGCAACAGCTTGAAGTTGTGCAGGGTAACTGGAAAAACGGAGTCCTGCGTGCATTTCAGGATTTTACCGTGGATGCAGATAATACGGCAGGAACAGCAGAACAGGTGTTCTCGTCAGCCTTCAGCAACATGGGAAATGGCCTGGCAACTTTTGTCACTACCGGCAAACTCAATTTCAAATCCTTCACCTCTTCTGTGCTGTCAGATATGGCGAAAATCCTGGCGCAGGCAACCATGATGAAATCGATAAAAGGGATTGGCAGTGTACTGAGATTTGATCTCAGCAGCCTTTCCCTGAATGCCAATGGGGGGATTTATCAGTCTGCTGATTTGAGTCGTTACAGTGGCACGGTGGTTAACCGTCCGACGTTTTTTGCTTTTGCAAAAGGCGCGGGTGTGATGGGGGAAGCGGGACCTGAAGCCATTCTGCCACTGCGTCGTGGTGCTGACGGTAAGCTGGGGGTTGTGGCGGATATTGGTGGTTCAGGTATGGCGATGTTTGCCCCGCAGTACAACATCGAGATCAATAACGATGGCACGAACGGGCAGATAGGTCCGGCTGCCCTGAAGGTGGTTTATGACCTCGGGAAAAAAGCGGCAGCGGACTTTATGCAACAGCAGGCCCGTGATGGTGGTCGGTTAAGTGGAGCATATCGGTAATGGAGACGTTTCACTGGAAAGTGCGCCCGGATATGAATGTGGTATCAGAGCCGAAAGTGGTGACAGTGAAGCTGGGCGATGGTTATGAACAGCGTCGTGCGGCGGGACTGAATAACCAGTTGTCGATTTACAGCGTGACGATACGTGTTCGTAAATGTGAACACCCATCTTTAAAAGCCTTTCTGGAACGGCACGGTGGCGTCCGCGCATTTCAGTGGACGCCACCTTATGACTGGAAGCCGATCAGGGTGGTTTGTCGTAAATGGTCGGCAAGCGTGGGGGCGCTGTGGATAACCATAACGGCAGATTTTGAACAGGTCGTGGCATAGGAGGCTCTGATGCAGGATATTCCACAGGAAACACATCATGAGACGACACGCCTCACTCAGTCAGCCCAGGTGGTGCTCTGGGAAATCGATCTGACAGAGGTCGGTGGTGAACGTTATTTTTTCTGTAATGAGCAGAACGAAAAAGGTGAGCCGGTTACCTGGCAGGGGCGGCAGTATCAGGCATACCCCATTCAGGGGACGGGATTTGAACTGAATGGCAAGGGCAGTGCTGCCCGTCCGACACTGACGGTTTCTAACCTGCACGGCATGGTCACCGGGATGGCGGAAGACCTGCAGAGTCTGGTCGGCGGAACGGTGGTCCGGCGTAAGGTTTACGCCCGTTTTCTGGATGCGGTGAACTTCGTCAACGGAAACAGTGACGCCGATCCGGAGCAGGAGGTGATTAGCCGCTGGCGCATCGAGCAGTGCAGCGAACTGAGCGCGGTGAGTGCCTCTTTTGTACTGTCCACGCCGACGGAAACGGACGGTGCCGTTTTTCCGGGACGTATCATGCTGGCCAACACCTGCACCTGGACCTATCGCGGTGACGAGTGCGGTTATCACGGTCCGGCGGTCGCGGATGAATATGATCAGCCGACGTCCGATATCACGAAGGATAAATGCAGCAAATGCCTGAGCGGCTGTAAGTTTCGCAATAACGTCGGCAACTTTGGCGGCTTCCTTTCCATTAACAAACTTTCGCAGTGAATCCCATGACAGAGACAGAATCAGCGATTCTGGCGCATGCCCGGCGATGTGCGCCAGCGGAGTCGTGCGGCTTCGTGGTGAGAACACCGGAGGGGGAAAGATATTTTCCCTGCGTGAATATCTCTGGTGAGCCGGAGGCGTATTTCCGGATGTCGCCGGAGGACTGGCTGAGTGCAGAAATGCAGGGAGAGATTGTGGCGCTGGTCCACAGCCACCCCGGTGGTCTGCCCTGGCTGAGTGAGGCCGACCGGCGGCTGCAGGTGCAGAGTGATTTGCCGTGGTGGCTGGTCTGCCGGGGGACGATTCATAAGTTCCGCTGTGTGCCGCATCTCACCGGGCGGCGCTTTGAGCACGGTGTGACGGACTGTTACACACTGTTCCGGGATGCTTATCATCTGGCGGGGATTGAGATGCCGGACTTTTATCGTGAGGATGACTGGTGGCGTAACGGCCAGAATCTCTATCTGGATAATCTGGAGGCGACGGGGCTGTATCAGGTGCCGTTGTCAGCGGCACAGCCGGGCGATGTGCTGCTGTGCTGTTTTGGTTCATCAGTGCCGAATCACGCCGCAATTTACTGCGGCGACGGCGAGCTGCTGCACCATATTCCTGAACAACTGAGCAAACGAGAGAGGTACACCGACAAATGGCAGCGACGCACACACTCCCTCTGGCGTCACCGGGCATGGCACGCATCTGCCTTTACGGGGATTTGCAACGATTTGGTCGCCGTATCGACCTTCGTGTGAAAACGGGGGCTGAAGCCATCCGGGCACTGGCCACACAGCTCCCGGTGTTTCGTCAGAAACTGAATGAGGGCTGGTATCAGGTGCGCATTGCCGGGCGTGATGCAGGCGAAAATGAATTATCTGCCCGTCTTAATGAGCCGCTGGCAAATGGTGCCGTGATCCACATCGTGCCGCGTCTGGCGGGAGCTAAAAGTGGCGGTGTGTTTCAGGCTGTGCTGGGGGCGGCTGTTATGGCGGTTGCTATATGGATGCCGGGGGTAGGAATTATGGCGAGTAATCTGCTGTTTTCTCTCGGTGCCAGTATGACGCTTGGCGGTGTTGCACAGATGCTGGCCCCTAAACCCAAAACCCCCCGCACACAGACAACGGATAACGGCAAACAGAACACCTATTTTTCTTCACTGGATAATATGGTTGCCCAGGGCAATGTCCTGCCCGTTCTGTACGGTGAAATGCGTGTGGGGTCGCGGGTGGTATCTCAGGAGATCAGCACAGCAGATGAAGGTGATGGTGGTCAGGTTGTGGTGATTGGTCGCTGATGAAAAATGTTTTATGTGAAACCGCCTGCGGGCGGTTTTGTCGTTTATGGAGCGTGACGAATGGGTAAAGGCAGCAGTAAGGGGCATACCCCGCGCGAAGCGAAGGACAACCTGAAATCCACGCAGTTGCTGAGTGTGATTGATGCCATCAGTGAAGGGCCGATTGAAGGTCCGGTGGATGGATTAAAAAGCGTGCTGCTGAACAGTACGCCGGTGCTGGACAGTGAGGGGAATACCAACATCGCCGGTGTCACGGTGGTGTTCCGGGCTGGTGAGCAGGAGCAGACTCCGCCGGAGGGATTTGAATCCTCCGGCTCCGAGACGGTGCTGGGTACGGAAGTGAAATACGACACGCCGATCACCCGCGCCATCACGTCGGCAAACATCGACCGACTGCGCTTTACCTTCGGTGTGCAGGCACTGGTGGAAACCACCTCAAAGGGGGATCGGAATCCGTCGGAAGTTCGCCTGCTGGTTCAGATACAGCGTAATGGTGGCTGGGTGACGGAAAAAGACATCACCATTAAGGGCAAAACCACCTCGCAGTATCTGGCCTCGGTGGTGGTGGATAACCTGCCGCCGCGCCCGTTTAATATCCGGATGCGCAGGATGACGCCGGACAGCACCACAGACCAGCTGCAGAACAAAACGCTCTGGTCGTCATACACCGAAATCATCGATGTGAAACAGTGCTACCCGAACACGGCACTGGTCGGCGTGCAGGTGGACTCGGAGCAGTTCGGCAGCCAGCAGGTGAGCCGTAATTATCATCTTCGCGGGCGCATTCTGCAGGTGCCGTCGAATTATAACCCGCAGACGCGGCAATACAGCGGTATCTGGGACGGAACGTTTAAGCCAGCATACAGCAACAACATGGCCTGGTGTCTGTGGGATATGCTGACCCACCCACGCTACGGCATGGGGAAACGTCTTGGTGCGGCGGATGTGGATAAATGGGCGCTGTATGTCATCGGCCAGAATTGCGACCAGTCGGTGCCGGACGGCTTTGGCGGCACGGAACCGCGTATCACCTGTAATGCGTACCTGACCACGCAGCGCAAGGCGTGGGATGTGCTCAGTGATTTCTGCTCGGCGATGCGCTGTATGCCGGTATGGAACGGGCAGACGCTGACGTTCGTGCAGGACCGGCCGTCGGATAAGGTGTGGACCTATAACCGCAGTAATGTGGTGATGCCGGATGATGGCGCGCCGTTCCGCTACAGTTTCAGCGCCCTGAAGGACCGCCATAATGCCGTTGAGGTGAACTGGATTGACCCGAACAACGGCTGGGAGACGGCGACAGAGCTTGTTGAAGATACGCAGGCCATTGCCCGTTATGGTCGTAATGTCACGAAGATGGATGCCTTTGGCTGTACCAGCCGGGGGCAGGCACACCGCGCCGGGCTGTGGCTGATTAAAACGGAACTGCTGGAGACGCAGACCGTGGATTTCAGCGTGGGTGCTGAAGGGCTTCGCCATGTACCGGGCGATGTCATTGAAATCTGCGATGATGACTACGCCGGTATCAGCACCGGTGGTCGCGTGCTGGCGGTGAACAGCCAGACCCGGACGCTGACGCTCGACCGTGAAATCACGCTGCCATCCTCCGGTACCACGCTGATAAGCCTGGTTGACGGAAGTGGTAATCCGGTCAGCGTGGAGGTTCAGTCCGTCACCGACGGACTTAAGGTGAAAGTGAGCCGGGTTCCTGACGGCGTTGCTGAATACAGCGTGTGGGGGCTGAAGCTGCCGACGCTGCGCCAGCGCCTGTTCCGCTGCGTGAGTATCCGTGAGAACGACGACGGCACGTATGCCATCACTGCCGTGCAGCATGTACCGGAAAAAGAGGCCATCGTGGATAACGGGGCGCACTTTGACGGCGACCAGAGCGGCACGGTGAATGGTGTGACGCCGCCAGCGGTGCAGCACCTGACTGCCGAAGTCACCGCAGACAGCGGGGAGTATCAGGTACTGGCCCGCTGGGACACGCCGAAGGTGGTGAAGGGGGTGAGCTTTATGCTTCGCCTGACCGTGGCAGCGGATGACGGCAGTGAGCGGCTGGTCAGCACGGCCCGGACGACGGAAACCACATACCGCTTCACGCAACTGGCTCTGGGGAACTACAGGCTGACAGTCCGGGCAGTAAATGCGTGGGGGCAGCAGGGCGATCCGGCGTCGGTATCGTTCCGGATTGCCGCACCGGCAGCGCCGTCTCGGATTGAGCTGACGCCGGGCTATTTTCAGATAACCGCCACGCCCCATCTTGCCGTTTATGATCCGACGGTACAGTTTGAGTTCTGGTTCTCGGAAAAGCGGATTGCGGATATCAGGCAGGTTGAAACCACAGCCCGCTATCTTGGCACGGCGCTGTACTGGATAGCTGCCAGTATCAATATCAAACCGGGCCATGATTATTATTTTTACGTTCGCAGTGTGAACACCGTCGGCAAATCGGCATTTGTGGAGGCTGTTGGCCAGCCGAGTGATGATGCATCCGGCTATCTGGATTTTTTCAAAGGCGAGATAGGGAAAAGCCATCTGGCTCAGGAGCTGTGGACGCAGATTGATAACGGTCAGCTTGCGCCTGACCTGGCTGAAATCAGGACGTCCATTACGGATGTCAGCAATGAAATCACGCAGACCGTCAATAAGAAACTGGAAGACCAGAGTGCGGCAATTCAGCAGATACAGAAGGTTCAGGTTGATACAAATAATAACCTGAACAGCATGTGGGCTGTGAAGCTGCAGCAGATGCAGGACGGACGCCTTTATATCGCGGGTATTGGTGCCGGTATTGAGAACACCCCTGACGGCATGCAGAGTCAGGTGCTGCTGGCGGCGGACAGGATTGCGATGGTTAATCCTGCGAATGGCAACACAAAGCCGATGTTTGTTGGTCAGGGCGATCAGATATTCATGAACGAAGTGTTCCTGAAGTATCTGACGGCTCCCACCATTACCA
>OGYV01001215.1_pt1 | contig 20114 bp, 16 predicted proteins | sample 1576651 | NCBI WGS metagenome assembly OGYV01 (sample SAMEA3541570, study PRJEB24748) | human gut metagenome | biome: human gut; feature: human-associated habitat; material: faeces | place: China | collected 2012
CACAGCTTGCAGGACTTACAATGATTCCGGCAATTGTAAGGGAATTATCAGATGATGATGCCATTGTGGCTATGGTGGACGCTAACATTCAGCGAGAGGAATTGTTGCCGGGTGAAAAAGCTTTTGCTTACAAAATGAAACAAGAGGCCATGAAACACCAAGGTTCTCGAACAGACTTGACTTTGGGACAAAATGTCCCAAAGCAGAAACGCCGGGGAACAGCCAAAACTGTTCCCCGGCAGATCGGAAAATGTGGAAAGTATTTAGCAATATCCGTGCAGGACATATAATCGTATTACCCCCTCAAAAACCGAGGCTGGAAACCCTTAAAAGCAGGGCGTTTTTTGGGGCTAAATGTTCACACATCACCCCTGCTTTTTGAGGTGTTTCCGGTAGCAGAAAACACAGACGATCCCCTGCCAATAAGGACACCCCGCACAAGGCGATCCTTCCGGTGCCTTCTGCGGAGCGGGTGTTTCTGGATGGTGGATCTCTTTCATCATGCGCTCATAGGGACTGTTGGTAAAGTTCATAAGTAAACCTCCGTTCATGTTCAACCCAATTCCCCGCCCTTTCCCAATCATGGGAAAGGGTGCGGCTCTGGAGGATATACCCCCGCCGCGCCGCCGGGAAATAGAACAGCCGGGGCCGCCAGTCAAAGGCAAGCCGCCGATAAACGGCGGTGTTTATGCACCCTTGACAGACAGCTCCCGGCTGTTCTGAACGATATGCGGCGACGGGGGATATACCACCTAAGCCATGTTTGAGGGGGAACGGTTTGGGACAATTTGTCCCAAAGTTAGATTATATAATATTTCTAAGAGCACTCGTTGTCTCCTATGAGCGCTTTTGTCGAAATATAATTTATTGTGGAAAATTTGCGTAATAAGGTGTATTATGAAATACAAGGATTGATGATTTTTCTGGAGAGGTGCCGAAGCATGACGATAACACTTGAAAGTTCTATTATTCACATTCTAAATACCGCAGAAGAATACCCCATTCTTTCTAACCGCCCATTTCCTCTTGATTCGAAGGTTAAGGATTATTTGACTAAAACTATTGAAAAAACAATTTCAAGTGACGATGTAAAAAACTGCTTTTTTAGATCAGAAACTAACATCTGGCAACAATGCAAAGATGTATCTTGGGATCTCATCTCTGTCTCCCAAAGTATCGCAAAAGAAATGTTTATCATCATGCGTAGAAACAAAGAAATACCTGTGGCGGATTTACTATTTGGAATTGCTAATGTCGATAGTCATAGATACTTCTTTATGTTAAAACTTGATTATAGAAGTGCATTTACTCATTTTGTTAAAACAATTGACAGTCAGATTTCCATTAACATTATTCAACATCATGCACTTTTTCCTGCTCAAGCGCCCAAAATTGTAGAGAGCTTTTTGATTGATATGGATATGCCATCGGTTAAAGTCATTGAACGAAAATATATGGTTGATGGAATAAAAGATTTTTATATTTCAACTCAAATTTTGGGCTGTACCGAAAGCAAGACTCCCCGTCAGAAAACGACAAAACTTTTACAGGTTGCCGAAAAAATTGCTAATCTGTACTACTCTGACGAAGATGAGATGGACATACATATTTCAACGACTATGCACGAGGAACTGCAAAAAGGTCAAGTGCTGTCAGTTGAAAATTTAGGACAAAAGTTCTTTTCGAAAAATCTGGCAGCACAAGAAGAATTTTTTGAACGGTTGTCTGCGGTAGATATTTCTCGGGATGAAGAGTTGTCTTTATCTGAACGATTTCAACGGAAGTTTCAAAAACAGGCGATTAGAACTTCCAGTGGAGTTGAAATTAAAATACCTACACAGGTGTATTCAAATGCAGATGAGATAGAATTCATCAATAACCCTGATGGTACGGTATCTTTGCTGATCAAAAATATAGAGCTATAAACGGTTTCCGTTGTAAAGAGAGGTATACGATGTCTACAAAAAATATATACTTGTTTAAAGTCTCGATTCGTGATACCCAAACAAATACCGAGGTTCCCGTTCAATTATTTAGAGGGTTATTACGGGAAATTTTTGATAGAGAAGGCCGGAATAATGCGCTCAAACTGACTTACGAGGACACTGAGCCGATGATGCTCGATATTCTGGAGAACACAGAGGAATATCTTTTTGCAAGACTCAATCGAAAACGACCCAACAACAGTATGCAAAAGAGAAACTATAATACGTATGAAACCGCAGATGTATTGCCTCCAGACGAAATTGGAAATAACGGTGTTGAATGGTTTACATACTGTATTTTAGGCTATAGTCACGGCATCCTTTCCCTTGTTAATTCTAAAGGTGCTCCCAATGAAGGCGCATTAGCTCGGGTTTTTTCGCGCTATAATAATAGGTTTTCTTTAGAAACTGAAGCCATTCCTAATCAGAATCTGATTAATGAACTTATCAATGGACATGCTCCCGAGGTCAACAGAGTGCAAATAGATATTGCACAACCAGATGCGCAGATATTGCAGGACTTATTCGGGTTTAACGATAGAGAAGTTTTACAGGCAGTTGGGCAGAATACCTCCAGCATTGTGTTTGAAATCAAACCGGATTTTCGAGGGGCTTTGTCAACAGACGTAAATGTAATTTCCCGATTAATTGGTGCATTACAGCAAAACAGAAATAGGTATCGTTCTGTCGTTCTATCGGGAAAAACCACAACCGGGGAACGTCAACGCCAATATGATCTCTATGAAGAATACTTCAAATATCCCATAAGTGTGAGTGAATATCGGCAAGAAAATGGCCAAAAAATTGAGCGTGAAAAAGCCGAGATTCTCCGAGATTACAGGCTCAATATGATGAATGTATACAATGAATATAAGGACATCATTTTGGCAGTCAGTAATCGTTAACCTGTATGCAGTATAAAGTGAGGAGGTGGACATTATAAAGAACTTTTTCAAAATAACATGTAATGTCTTACCCCTAATTTTTTCTGCGGCTGGGTGCATCTATATTCTTTGCGGTGGTGCCCCTTTGCTGATTGTCGCAGATGATCCGTCGTTTCACTTTAATTTGATAACCGTAAATGCTTTGTTTGGTGGATTTTTATATACAAATTATTCTTTGCTTTTAGGATTGTTAGATAACTCCATTGTTGAAAAAGTTAAGAACACTAAAATTATTAGCAAACGAAACTCGCATATACTCAAAGGCATCATTTATGCTACGGTTTCCGTCATAGCTGGTTTGTATCTGGTGCTTGTCCCGACAAACGGTTCGAAGTTCCTCCACGCAATCTATTGTTTCATGCAAAACGCTGAAATATCATTTATGGCCTTTTTGATCTTTTATTTTCTATTGTCCTTGAAAGAAATGAGTGTATTGGTTGGTGCAATTCACAACGATAAAGGGGCAAAGACTGATAAAGAAATCAAAGAATTAAAAGAAAAAATCCAGAGCAAGCAAAACCAATGACAGTTCCCATCTTCGTCCAATAGCACTACTTTGGGACAATTTGTCCCGAAGTTGAGAAAAGAAAAACGCCGCCCCTTGTCCTATTGGGCGGCGCAGATGCTCACGATTTAATATTGGTGGAAATACTGATTGCCGACTGCCCGAATACCATTTTTGTTGTTCGTAATTCCGTGGAATCCTATAATTCCACTCCGACCACAGGTGAGTCCTTATAGGACTCACCTGTTTTTTATTCTCTTGATTAGCTGTTAAAATTCGACTATACTATTAAAGAACGCAGAATTGATAGGGGTGTGCATTTATGGATATCATCGTTACTGTTTTATCTGTTGTTTTTTCTGGTGTCGTCGCAACTGTGATTACGATTCTTTATCAAAAGTTTTCTGGTGAACAAACCGCAAAACGCAGAGTCTTTGAAACAGCAGTTTCTTACAGGTTTTTTATTTCCGAAGAAGAAAATGTTAAATCGCTTAACTCAATTGATGTAATTTTTCACAAAAACCAGAAAGTTAGACAAGCTTGGAAGTCCTATATGGATGAAGCAGACAAACCTTCTTCAAATCCACAACAGCTTAATGATAGATACATAAAATTACTTGAAGAGATGGCGCTTGCGTGCGGATATAAAGATATACGTTGGGATGATCTCAAGCGGTATTACTATCCAAATGGCCTTCTAAATCGAAAAAATGATGATGAAGTTTTGAAAAAGCTGCAAATTAAGGCAGCAGAAAAGACTGCGTCTGATGCGGTTGGCCAACAAAATACTCCGCAAAATGAACAGTTTGCTAACCAAATGATGCTTCAGCTATTGCCTAAGCTAATCGAAAATCCAGATAGTTTTAGCAAACTAATAGAATTCGCAGATAAAGCGAAAAAGTAATTACAAACCCGGCAAGTTTCCGTAGAAACTTGCCGGTTTTTAATTTTATTCGGTTTTTTCTTCGCACAGCAGGTCTTTAAATAGGACGCTCATGTAATCGCTGCGGCCATACAGAACTCGGTCAATGTAGACATCGCTATACGTCGATTCTTTCACCGTGCATTCCTTTGTATGTAGCCATCCCAGGCAATAACTGGAGAACAGTTTTTGCGTTGTGGCCGTCGGTAAGAGAACTCCATTTTCCAAAGCCGCTTTGTGCTTTGCGGCTTTCACTTTGGCTTCCCGATATGTTTTCACATATCTTTGTCTTTATGAGCATAGTTTTTATCTTGCTGACAGTCTTTTCTTTGACAATGGAATCATCGCTCCGGATTCCTTTCCTTTTTTAACAGATGCTTCTTTTCAACTGAAGCGTTTAGTCGGATTCACAGGATTTCTGGAGCAGAAATCCTGCTTCGCCCCGGCATATGGGTGCAGTAAGGGCGTGCTGCTCCTTGAGAAGAATATCGGCACAAAAACCACCGCATCCCCGTTGATTTGTACAGTAAAATGTGTTACGCTGTCGTCGCTGGAAGCCCGGCCTTGGCCGGGAAATTTTTGCTTATGGGAAGACAGGTATGGACTATTATCTTCTTGCAGATATGACGGTGCAGATCGGCTACGAGCTCGCAGTCGCCGGGGCGGAGACGTACCGGGTCGAGGAGACCATGCGCCGTGTGATCGAGGCATATGGCACGGAGGGACAGGCGTTTGCCATCCCGAACTGTGTTGCGGTGAGCTTCGTGACGCCGAATACGAAGCCGCTGACCATCATGAAGCGCGTGGGCTACCATGGCAACGACCTCGAGCGCATTGAAAAGCTCAACGCGCTCAGCCGGCGCATCTGCGCCGAGGTGCCGGATCCGGAGACGGCGCAGCGCTGGCTCAAAGAGACGACGGCCGCCGTCCGCAGCTACGCCGTGTGGATATATTACCTCGGCAATTTCATGGCGGCGGCGGGCTTTTGCTGCGTCTTCGGCGGCACGGTGCGCGACTGGCTCTGGGCAGGGCTGAGCGGCCTGACCATTGGCTTTGTGACGCGCTGCATGGACCGGCTGGAGGTCAACCCGTTTTTCAGCACCATTGCGGCGTCCTTTCTCATGGCGCTGCCGGCGTATGTCGCTGCCGGCCTCGGCTGGCTCGACTGTGTGGCGGTCGTCATCATCGGCGCGCTGATGCTGCTGGTGCCCGGACTGCTCATCACGAACTCCATGCGCGACATCATCTACGGTGACACGAGCTCCGGCGTCAGCCGCATCGTGCAGGTGCTGCTCTCGGCGTTTGCCATCGCGCTCGGCACGGCGGCGGCGTGGCATGTTACGACCCCGATCTGCGGCCATGCGGAGGCGGCCGCAGCGCTGACCTATCCGCTCTGGGCGCAGGGTCTCGCGACGTTTGTCGCCTGCCTTGGATTTGTGATTCTGTTTAATGTCCACGACTGGGGCAGCGTTTTATGTGCGCTCGGCAGCGCGCTGACCTGGATCGTTTACCTGCTGTGCAGCCGGGCAGGGGGCAGCGTTTACAGCGCAAACTTTTTCTCCGAGGTCGTGGCGGCGGTCTATTCCGAGGGCATGGGCCGCTGGCGCAAGTGCCCGGTCACGTCGTATTTGGTCATTTCCAGCATTCCGCTGCTGCCTGGCGCCGGTATTTATTATACGATGAGCATCGGTCTCTCGGGTGAGGTGCAGGAGGCGCTGCAGAAGGGACTGGAGACCGCCGGGATCGCGGGCAGCCTGGCTGTCGGCATCCTACTGGTGTCGACGGTGTTTCGTGCAGTGAACGCGCGCAGACGCCGTGCACCGGCGTCCGGCCGCGAATGAACAGGGGAGGGCGGCGTAATGAAGAAACCAAAGGTGCTTCTGTTTGATATTGATAACACGCTGCTGGACTTCAGCGCCGGTGCGATGCAGGCGATGGAGGAGATCTTCCTCGAGGCAGGTCTGCCGTATGCGCCGGAGATGTTCACCGTGTTTCAGGTGGAGAACGATAAGCTCTGGGCGCGGATCGAGCGCGGCGAGCTGACGATCGCCGGGCTGCGGGACGTGCGCTGGCAGACGATTCTGGCGCGGCTCGGGCTGGAGGCTGACGGCGCGGCGATGGAGGATGCGTTCCGCGACCGTCTGCACGAGAGTGCGGTCCCGGTCCCGGGTGCGCCGGAGGTGCTGGCGCGGCTGCATGGGAAATACCGCCTGTGCGCTGCAAGCAACGGGCCGTATGCGCAGCAGGTGAACCGTCTGCGCCGGGCCGGGATGCTCGATGCGTTTGAGCGGCTGTTTATCTCTGGGCAGCTGGGCGCGGAGAAGCCGAGCGGGGTGTTTTTCGACCGGTGTCTGGCGCAGCTGCCGGGTGTTCGGCCGGAGCAGTGCCTTATGATCGGTGATTCGCTCACGGCGGACATTGCGGGCGGCAGGGCAGCAGGGATGCAGACCTGCTGGTTCGACCCCACCGACCGCGGCGCTGCCATGCCGCTGCAGGCGGACTGGCGTATCACGCGGCTGGAAGAATTACTGGCCATTCTATAAAGACGAAAAGGAGCGCTCGCGGATATGTGCGGGCGCTCCTTTTGCATATGTATATAGACTATAGACGCAAAACGCGGGTGCAGATCACTCTGCACCCGCGCGGGTTTTGTGCGGTTTGCGGAGTCAGCCGAAGATCAGATCTTCATGCAGACATCCCACGCGCGCCAGATGACGGTGCGCAGGTTGCCGATGGCAACGCAGTCGCCCACGCGGTGGACCTGCTTGTTGTCCTTGCCGCCGACCGGAGTCGGGATGAAGCCGACGCCGTTGACCACGTTGTCGCACGCGACGAAGGTGCTCTCGCCGGTCTTGACGTTCTTGACGGTGCAGCCGGTGTCCGTGATCTCGGTGACGGTAGACTCGAGATAGGTCGGGACCTTGTGGTACTCCATCGCGTCGCGCAGGAAGGAGGTGTTGGCAAGGCAGGTGGCCTGTGCCGCAACCAGGTCGTTCGCGTACTCGACGATGATGGGGTGCTTGCCCTGAAGGACAAGGTCATACGCCGCTTCGCAGGAGGACTGGCCGCCGCCGATGAACAGGACCTTGTCGCCGACTTCCTTCTTGTCCTTGAGCAGCTCGGTGAACGTGAGCGTCTTCTCAAAGCCGGGGATGGACGGCATGGTGCGCGGGATGGAGCCGCTGGCGACGATGATCTCGTCAAAGCCGCGCAGGGTGTTCACGTCCGTGACCTCGGTGTTCAGGCGCACGTCGATGCCTTCCTTGGCGACCTCGTTGAGGTACCAGCGGATGAGTTCCTTGTCGTTCTCCTTGAAGCTCATCGCGGACGCGGTGAGGAACAGACCGCCGAGCTCACCGGTCTTTTCAAAGATGACCGGGGTGTGGCCGCGCTGCTTGAGCACGAGCGCGCACTCCATGCCGCCGATGCCGCCGCCGATGATGGCGACCTTCTTCGGATGGCGGGTCGGGACGATCTTGTACTTGTTGTGCTGCATGGTCGTCGGGTTCAGGGCGCAGCGGGCCAGGTGCAGGGAGTCGTCCATGCTCTGGAGGTTCGCGGTGCCTTTGAACTTCGACATGTTGAAGCAGCCGTTGTGGCAGCGGATGCAGGGCTTGATCTCATCCTCGTGGCCGCTGAGGATCTTGTGAATCCACTCATGGTCGACGAGGTTCTGGCGCGCGATGGCCACGGCGTCGAGACGGCCGGCGGCGATCTCTTCGGCGGCCTTCACGGGGTCCATGCGGCCGGCGCAGACGACCGGGCGGCTCGTGAATTTCTTGATGTGCTCGACATACTCGAGGTTGCAGTTATCGGGCATGTACTGCGGCGGATGTGCCCAGTACCAGGCGTCGTAGGTGCCGTTGTCGCAGTTGAACATATCGTAGCCCGCGTCCTCGAGGTACTTGACGGCCTTCTCGGACTCAGCCATGTCGCGGCCAAACTCGACGAAGTCGGTCTCGTACGGCATGGCGCCCTTGCCCCACGCCTTGGTCTTGGACACGACGGAGTAGCGCAGCGACACCGGGAAGTCGGCGCCGGCCTGACGCTTGATCTCCTGCACGATCTCGACCGGGAAGCGGAAGCGGTTCTCGAACGAGCCGCCGTATTTGTCGGTGCGGTGGTTCCAGTTGGCCATGGTGAACTGGTCAAGCAGGTAGCCCTCGTGCACGGCGTGGATCTCCACACCGTCGATGCCGGCGGCGCGCAGCTTCTTGGCGGTCTGGCCGAAGGCGTAGACCATGTCCTCGATCTCCTTGACCGTCAGCGGGCGGGACATGACGTCCTCCTTCCAGCGGTTCGGCACCTCGGACGCGGAGGCGCAGATATACTGCACGTCCACGATGGGGCTGGCGATCTTGTTGAGGACGTTGTTCTTGGCCAGCTTCGTCATCCAGCCGTTGATGGCCATGGAGCGGCCCATGCCGGCGGCGAGCTGGATGAACAGCTTTGCGCCCGTCTTATGGAACTCGACCATGTACTCTTTGAGCTGCTTGAACATCTGGTCGTTCTGGTACAGCCACTTGCGGCCGGGGATGCCCAGCGGGTCGCGGATGCACTGCATGCCGGGCAGGATCAGGCCCACGCCATCCTGTGCGCGGTTGAGCAGGAAGTAGGCTGCTTCCTTGTCAAAGTGGTTCGGCTCCATCCAGCCGAACAGGGACGTGCCGCCCATGGAGCACTGCACAATGCGGTTTTTGATCTCCACATTGCCGATCTTCCAGGGGGTGAACAATGCGTTGTACTTTTCGTTCATGTAATACGCTCCTTCTATATTTTAGGTCTCTCCGGACCCTGGGTCACGTTTCCTCCGGGACATGGATCTCCCGGACGGTGAAGTCCTTGCCGGACAGCACCGTTTTGTTGAAGCTGTTGCAGTTCGGGCAATGGCCGTTACATTCGATCACATTGAAGATCTCGTCGCAGTCGTCGCACTCGGCCATACCGGGCACGATGTTGACGATGAGCTTCGTGTCTGCAAACGGGGTGCCTTTGACGACCGTCGGATAGATCTGCTCGACATACTGCGGGATGACGAGCGAGAGCTCGCCGCAGTCGGCCACGATCTCCGAGACGTGGTCGACGCCCTTTGCCGCCGCGTAGTCGGTGACGGTCTTGACCATGGCGCGCACCACACCGATCTCATGCATGGCGCTGCTCCTTATCTGCCGCGCGTCTTGCGCACGAGGCGGCCGATGGCGGCGGGGGTGTTGCCGGCCACGGTCAGCAGGGTGCGGAAGTATTCACGGCCGTGCGTATCGTTGACTTTCTCGAGATGGATGGCGTCAAACTTGCACTTGGTCGTGCAGATGCCGCAGCCGATGCACTGGTCCTCGTTGAGCACCACGGTGCCGCAGCCGAGGCAGCGTCCTGCCTCGCAGTGCAGCTGCGCGTCGCTGAGCAGACCGTTTTCCGCCGTCTGCCGGGGTGCGGCCTCCAGCTCGTCGATCGCAACGCCAACGCTGCTGCGCGCCAGCGGCTTATAATCCCGCTTGTCGCGGCCGATCACGAAGCTCTGGTTGCTGTGCACGAAGCGGTGGATCGAGATCGCGGCCTCGCGGCCCTCGGCGATCGCGCGCGCAATGTCATGCGCACCGGTCGCGGCGCCGCCGGCAAAGACATCGGCCTCACCGGTCTGGCGGGTCACGGCGTCGGCGCCGACAAAGCCGTCGGCGTTCAGGCACACGCCGGATCCGGCGGTGAAGGCGTCCGCCGCCGGGACGTAGCCCTCGGCAGCGAAGACCGTGTCTGCGGCGAGCTCTTCGGTCTTGTCGCCGTGCAGGCTGCGGATGGACACCGCGCCGTCGCGAATCTCCTGCACTGCGAACGGCGCGCGGAACGCGATGCCTTCCTTCTTGGCCTCGGAGATGTCCGCCTGGATCGCTCCGGCGACGACGGTCACGCTTGCTGCGCCGCCCTTGCGCGCGGCGCGCGCACAGTCAACGGCCTCTTTCCCGCCGCCGAGCACGACGACGCTGCCCTTGACGGTCTGTCTTTTCCGGTGCAGGTATCTGCGCGCGTCCACGGTGCCGGCCGGTGCGTCTTTGCGCTGCTTCCCGGCGCCGATGCCGAGGAAGAACGCCTTGTAGCCCTCTGCGCGCAGCGCGTCGAGCGTCGTGTCCTTGCCGACTTCCACGCCGGTCCGGAACTCCACGCCCATGCGCGCGAGCACGTCGATTTCGTCGGCATAGGCCTTGCGGTCGAGCCGGAAGGACGGGATGAGCGTCGCCGGTGCGCCGCCGAGCACCGTGTCCTTTTCCAGCACGGTCACGGGGTAGCCCTGCTGCCGGAGGAAATAGGCGCAGCTCAGTCCGGCGGGGCCGGCGCCGATGACGGCGATCTTTTCCGTATGGGGGATGCCGGCCGGGTTTTTCACCGGCGGCAAAATGACCTTACCGGCGCTGCGTTCGCGCTCGACGAGCGTCTTGCACACGTCGGCAATGGCGACGGCGGCGTCGATCTGGTTGCGGGTGCAGACCTTTTCACACTGGCGGCCGCACACGCTGCCGCACAGTTCCGGGAACGGCGTGGCCTGCCGGATGAGCGCCGCGGCATCGTCATATCTGCCGACGGACAGCAGCTGCAGGCAGCCCTGCACCGGGATGTTCAGCGGGCACACGGCCTTGCACGGCGCGGTGCCGCTGGGCATGACGTCCGAGCGGTTCGTGCGGTACTCGGGGTTGTAGCTCGAGCGGTGGAACGGCACGCTGGCGTCGGTGTCGTAGGTGTCGGAGATGTGCGGATCGGTCGCGCAGCGCTTCTGGCCGAGCTTGAGGGCGTTGGTCTGGCAGTTTTCAACGCACTGACCGCAGGCGACGCACTTTTCCTTGTCCACGCGGGCGATGTAGTTCGAGCGGATGGCGCGCGGCGTGCGGAACAGCTCCCCGATGCGCAGTGCGAAGCACGAGCAGCCGCAGCAGTTGCAGATGGCGGTCGCGTCCTCAAAGCCCGGCGTCTGGTTGATCTCGTGCACGAGACCGTTGTCCTCGGCGCGCTGGAGGATCTCATACGCCTCTTCCTTGCTCACGAGGCGGTGATAACCCTGCTCGGAGAAGCAGAGCGCGTTGTCGTTGAGGTACATGCACATGTCCTCTTCAAGGTGGCCACAGCCCTCGCCCATGAGGCGGCGGGCCCGGCGGCACGAGCACGGACCGACGCTGATGGCCGTCGCGTTGTCGATGAGCGTCTTGAGCTCGTCATAGGACGCCGTGCGCGAGTTGTTCTCGATCGCGCTCATGACGGGCATGACGCGCATGAAGAACATACCGGTCTTGCCGGAGTCGAGCATCGGCGCGAGCATCTCCGGACGGCGGCGGGTGTACGCCTCAAAGCTCTCGCCGAGCACGGGATACTTGTCGCACTGCTCACGGTTGGCGAGGATGCCCTCCATGATGCCCGGGACCCAGATCGGGTAGAAGTAGCAGCGCTTGCCGTCCACATAGCGGTAGCGGACTGCGCCGGTCTTGCACAGCTTATCGAGCTGCTCCTGCGTGTACTCCACGCTCTTTCTTGCGCGCTTGGCCACGTCCTCCACGGTGCGGTTGGCCTCCAGGCGCAGGTGCATCATGATCGCACACATGTCATCGTCGATAATCGGCTCGAGGATCTTATACTCGGGGTCGTCATACGTGATGCCCATGTACGTCATGCTCTCAAGGCTGATCTTGGTCGCCAGCTTGAGAATGTTCGGTCGTTTTGCCATGCCTTTTCCTCCTTCAATGTCGGGTATTATTCAAAAGGTATTCCCTGTCCCCTTATTGTTTGGGCGGCGCCGCGAATGCGCGCGTGAACTGCTCGCACAGCGCGTCGATGCGCGCGTGCCCGTCGAGCTCATGCACGCTCGGCACGCCGACAGACATCCGCTGGATGACGCCGAGGATCGAATCGTATGTATTATAATAGAGTGTTTTCACATCGGCCATGGGGTCGACCGTCCCGTCGGCAAGCCCGCGGCGGATGGCCGCCGCGATCGGACCGGGGGCGACCTCAAAGCGCTCCGGCGGGCGGTTGATAACCGCGTGCTGCCGGCCGGCGTTGCACAGCGCGACTTCCGCGTCGAGCGAGAAGCGGATGCCGGCAGGGTCTGTAAAGATCAGCCCCGCATAGCTGCGCAGCAGCACGCGGATCTCCTCGATGCCGGTCATGCCGGCCCGCTGCTGCGCTGCGAGCGCCTGCGCCGCCTGCGCCTTGGCCCGGTCCCAATAGAGAAAGGCCGCCGCGATGACGAGCTCATCCTTGCCCGCAAAGTACCGGTAGACCGAGCGCTCGGTCAGCCCCGCGCGGTGCGCAATGTCACGGATGGTCGTCTTGTCGATGCCGTTTTCAACAAAACACGCCAGTGCCGTCTGCGTTACGAGTGCGATATTCTGTTCCCGCACCTCTTGCATCGACATGGGCGTGCCTCCTGTCAGCTATGTTTGTCAGATGGACTGACATTGTTATTATACCTGTTTTTTGCCGGTATTTCAACTGAAAGTTGCTCGATTTTTAACGAGTTTGTCATACAAAAAACACCGGTGCGGTCAAAAAACCGCACCGGTGTGTGGACAATGTTACACAGGGTAGTCGCCGGAGAGCTTCTCGTCGGCGTTCGTGCCGGAATGACAATTGTCAACGCTGCGGACGATTTATAATTTTGATAACGTCGTTTCAAATTTTGAATCGTCCGTGCCGCGTCAGTCACTTGCCTCCAGCTTGTGCAGCGCCTTGCGAAACTGCACGGAAAACAGGATGGCCGTGCACGTGACGGCAATGACGTCCGCGACCGGCTCGGCCAGATACACGGCCGTCGTCTGGTCGGGCAGCAGCGCCGGCAGCAGATAGATCAGCGGCAGCAGCAGAACGAACTTGCGCAGCACGGCCACGATGATCGAGCACAGCGCGCTGCCGATGGACACGAACGTCATCTGGCAGGCGATCTGGATGCCAAACAGGAACAGGCCCGCGCAGTAGATGCGCAGCACGCGCGCCGTGAAGGCGATGAGCGCCGCGTCCGGCGTGAAGATGCGCGCGAACAGGCCGGGGAAGAGCTCGATGAGCAGCCAGAGCGAGACGGAGTAGATCAGGCACACCTTCAGCAGCAGACGGAACGTTTCGCGCACGCGGTCGGTGTTCTTTGCGCCGAAGTTGTAGCTCGTGATCGGCTGCGCGCCCTGACCGATGCCCTGCAGCGGCAGCATGGCAAACTGCATGACGCTCGTGAGGATCGTCATGGCGCCGACGGCGATGTCGCCGCCGTATTGGAGCAGGGAAGCGTTGAAGCACACGGAGATGACGCTCTCGCTCGCCTGCATCGTGAACGTGGCCAGGCCGAGCGCCACGCACGGCAGGATGAGCTTCGGCGAGACGAAGAGGTTTTCCCGCCGCAGGCGCAAAAACGCCTTCTTCCCGCACAGAAACACCAGCACCCACGCGCACGAGAGTCCCTGTGAGAGCACGGTCGCCAGTGCTGCGCCGCGCACGCCCATGCCCAGCGCGAAGATGAAGATCGGGTCGAGGATGATGTTCGCCGCCGCGCCGATGAGCACCGTGTACATGCCCACCTTGGCAAAGCCCTGCGCCGTGATGAACGCGTTCATGCCCAGCGTGAGCTCGACAAAGAGCGTGCCGAACGCATAAATATGCAGATAGTCGGCGGCGTAGTCAATGGTGTTCTCGCTCGCGCCGAAGGCGAGCAGTGCCTCGCGCCCCCAGATCAGCAGCACCGCCGTGAGCACGACGGAGATGCCGATCTGCAGCGTGAAGCAGCCGCCGAGCGTCTTTTCGGCGCTGTCCATATCGTCGCGCCCCATGTAGATCGACGCGCGCGGCGCGCCGCCCGAGGCCGTGAAGCACGCGAAGGCCGACACGATCAGGATGATCGGCAGGCACACGCCCACACCCGTCAGCGCGAGACTGCCCACCTCCGGAATGTGGCCGATGTAGATGCGGTCGACGATGTTGTAGAGCATGTTCACCAGCTGCGCGATCACCGTCGGGATCGCGAGCCGGCGCAGGAGCTGACCGACGGGCTCCGTGCCGAGAAATGTTTTGTCCTGCTGCATTTAACTTTCCTCCCTGTTGGCCATACGGTCAAGATTCTGCGCGAATGCTGTCAGACAGTGCTGGAACGTTTCGAGTGTGTCGGGCGCGAGGCCCGCGGACATCTGCGCGACGAACTGCTCCTGCAGCGCCTGACCGCGCGCGACGATCGGCGCCGCCTTGTCCGTGCACACGAGCCGGCAGCGGCGCCGGTCGCCGGGGTCGCGCGTGCGCAGCAGGTAGCCCTCGCGCACGAGATTGTCCACGTGGAACGACACGATGCCCGGCTTGAGCTTCCGGTATGTGCAGATGTCGCGCGCGGTGTCCAGCCCCGGATTGTTGGCCAGAAAGAGCAGAATGTCCACGGCGTTGGGCGCCATGTCCAGCTCCGCGCTCAGCGGCTGCATGACGGCGGCGTAAGCGTCGAGGATGCGGCGCGTGTACGTATAGACCTGCGATGCGGTGAGCACGGCGGTCACCTCCCGAAAAATAGTTCAATTTTGAACGATTTTGTATTATACCAGCTTCCGCCCGGAAAGCAAGCGGATAATTGTGAACATTTGTGCATTGACAAGGACGCAGAAGTGTGTATAATTGTATACAATAATACAAAGCAAACGGAAAGGAGCCCCACTGCCATGCTTGAAATATCCGGAAAGACGAATTTGCTGGAGCAGAATGCGTATAAATATTCGCTCCAGGACGTGGCGGAGCCGAACCTCCAGCGCGACATCTACACGCAGGGAATGGTGCCGAAGGTGCCGTTCAACCACCGGCGCGTGCCGATGAATATGCCCGAGGAGATCTGGATCACGGACACATCCCTGCGCGACGGGCAGCAGTCCGTGGAGCCGTATACGGTCGATCAGATCGTGAACATCTATCAGTACCTCTCCCGGCTCGGCGGGCCGTACGGCATCATCCGGCAGACGGAGTTTTTCATCTACAGCAAGAAGGACCGCGAGGCGCTCGAAAAGTGCATGGAGCTGGGGCTGAAGTTCCCGGAGATCACGACGTGGATCCGCGCCACGAAGGAGGATTTTCGCCTCGTGCGCGACCTCGGCATCCGCGAGACGGGTATCCTCGTCAGCTGCAGCGACTACCACATCTTTAAGAAGATGAAAATGACGCGCCGTCAGGCCATGGACTATTACCTTGCCACCGTGGCCGACGCGTTTGAGGCCGGCGTCATCCCGCGCTGCCACCTCGAGGACATCACGCGCGCCGATTTTTACGGTTTCGTGGTGCCGTTTGTCAACGAGCTGCAAAAGCTCTCACGCCAGGCGGGTATTCCGGTCAAGATCCGCGCGTGCGACACCATGGGCTACGGCATCCCCTACACGGAGGCGGCGCTGCCGCGCAGCGTGGCCGGTATCATCTACGGCCTGCAGCAGTACTCCGACGTGCCGAGCGAGTGTCTCGAATGGCACGGGCACAACGATTTTTACAAGGCGGTCGTCAATGCCTCGACTGCGTGGCTCTACGGTGCGTGCGCGGTCAACTGCTCGCTGCTCGGCATCGGCGAGCGCACGGGCAACATCCCGCTCGAGGCGATGGTGTTCGAGTACGCGTCGCTGCGCGGCTCGCTCGACGGCATGGACCCGACCGTCATCACCGAGATCGCCGACTACTTCCAGCACGAGATCGGCTACAACATCCCGCCGATGACGCCGTTCGTCGGGCGCGACTTCAACGCCACGCGCGCCGGCATCCACGCCGACGGCCTGCTCAAGGACGCCGAGATCTACACGATCTTCGACACCGAGAAGCTGCTCAACCGCCCGGCATCCGTGCAGGTCGCCAAGACGTCCGGCCTCGCGGGCATCGCCTACTGGATCAACCAGAACTACCACCTGACCGGAGATGCGCAGATCGACAAGCACGACCCGCTCGTGCTCGCGCTCAAGGGCTGGGTGGACGCGGAATACGAGGACGGCCGCCAGACCGTCCTGTCCGCCAAGGAACTCAACGCCAAGATTGCGGAGCTGGCCCCCGGCCGCTTCGCGCAGGTCTGACAGGAGGCGCCGCATGAAAGATTTCCGCACCGTTACGCTGGCCGATCAGGTGTTTGAGCGGCTGGAATCCGATATCATTCAGGGCGTGTACCCGCGCGGCGAGGTGCTCACGGAGCTCCGGCTCGTCGAGCAGCTCAACGTCAGCCGCACGCCCATCCGCGAGGCGCTGCGCCGCCTCGAGCAGGAGCACCTCATCGCCGACACCGGCAAAGGCTCCGTCGTGCTCGGCATCACGGCCGAGGATCTGGTGGACATCATGGACATCCGCTGCAAGATCGAGGGGCTCGCGTCCTACTACGCGGCGAAAAACGCTTCGCCCGAGGGCCTCGCGCGCCTGCGCCACATCATGGACCTGCAGGAGTTTTACTTTGAAAAGCGCGACGCTGAGCACCTGCGCGAGATGGACGACCAGTTCCACGACGTCATCTGCGACATGAGCGGCCACGCCGTCATCAGCGACACGCTCATCCCGCTGCACCGCAAGACCCGCCGCTACCGCAAGGCGTCCATTGCCGACGCTTCGCGCACGGCGCAGGTCGTCAGGGAGCACCGCGCCATTTTCGACGCCATCGCCGCCGGCGACGCCGACCGCGCCGCCGAGCTCACGACCGAACACACCATTCACGCAAAAGAAAGTATGATGGGGAGGCTGAAAAACCATGGGTGAGACCCTTGCTCAGAAAATCATCCGTGCCCACCTGCTGCACGGCGACATGACGCCCGGCAGCGAGATCGCCCTGCGCATTGACCAGACGCTCACGCAGGACGCCACCGGCACGATGGCCTATCTGGAGTTTGAGACGATGGGCATCCCGCGCGTCAGGACCGAGCTGAGCGTGGCCTATGTCGACCACAACACGCTGCAGTCCGGCTTTGAAAACGCGGACGACCACCGCTATCTCCAGACCGTGGCCAAGAAGCACGGCGTCTGGTTCTCCCGCCCGGGCAACGGCATCTGCCACCAGGTGCAGCTCGAGCGCTTCGGCAAGCCGGGCAAGACGCTCATCGGCTCCGACAGCCACACGCCCACCGGCGGCGGCATCGGTATGCTGGCCTTCGGCGCCGGCGGCATGGACGTCGCGGTCGCCATGGGCGGCGGCGCGTATTACATCACCATGCCGAAGATGTTCAAGGTCAACCTCACCGGCACGCTGCGGCCCTATGTCACGGCCAAGGACATCAGCCTCGAGCTGCTGCGCATCCTGTCGGTCAAGGGCGGCGTCGGCGCGATCATTGAGTGGGGCGGCCCCGGCATCGCGGCGCTGTCCGTGCCCGAGCGCGCCACGATCACGAACATGGGCACCGAGCTCGGCGCGACGACGTCCATCTTCCCGTCGGACGACGTGACGCGCGCCTTCCTCGCCGTCGAGGGGCGCGAGGGCGACTATGTCCCGCTCTCGAGCGACCCGGACGCCCGGTATGACCGCATCATCGACATCGACCTCAACACGCTGCAGCCCATGATCGCCTGCCCGCACAGCCCGGACCATGTTGTCCCGGTCGAGACGCTCGCGGGCACAAAGGTCGATCAGGTCTGCATCGGTTCGTGCACGAATTCGTCCCTGTTCGATATGCTCAAAGTTGCGGCCCTGCTCCGCGGCAAGACCATCGCCCCGGGCGTGAGCCTGTCCATCTCGCCGGGTTCGAAGCAGGTGCTGACCATGCTCTCTGACTGCGGCGCGCTCACGGACATCCTCGCCAGCGGCGCGCGCCTGCTCGAGTGCGCCTGCGGCCCGTGCATCGGCATGGGCTTCTCGCCCAACTCCGGCGGCGTGAGCCTGCGCACGTTCAACCGCAACTTCCTCGGCCGCAGCGGTACAAAGGACGCGCAGGTCTACCTCGTGTCGCCGGAGACGGCCGTCGCCGCTGCGCTCACGGGTACGATCACCGATCCGCAGACGCTCGGCCCCATGCCGGCCGTTACGCTGCCGGAGCGCTTCCGCATCGACGACAGCGCCGTGCTGCCGCCCGCCCCGGCGGACGAGGCCGACACGGTGGAGGTGCTGCGCGGGCCGAACATCCGGCCCTTCCCGCAGAGCAAGCCTTTTGCCGACACGCTCACGGCCGAGCTCGTGCTCAAGGTGGGTGACAACATCACGACCGACTACATCATGCCCGCCGGCTCGAAGATCCTGCCCTACCGCTCGAACATCCCGAAGCTGTCGGAGTTTTGCTTCACGGTCTGCGACCCGAGCTTCCCGGCGCGCGCCAAGGCGGCCGGGGACGGCATCATCGTCGGCGGCAGCAACTACGGGCAGGGCTCGTCGCGCGAGCACGCGGCGCTCGTGCCGATGTATCTCGGCATCCGCTGCGTCGTGGCCAAAAGCTTCGCGCGCATCCACGTGGCAAATCTCATCAACGCCGGCATCCTGCCGCTGACGTTTGCGGATCCTGAAGATTACGACGCGCTGCACCAGGGCGCGCACCTGCGCATCGGCAATATCCGCGCCGGCATGGCAGCAGGGGAACTGACGCTCACGGATACGGCAGGCAAGTCCTACCCTGTCGTGTGCAGCCTCACCGAGCGGCAGCAGGCCATCCTGCTCGCCGGCGGACTGCTCAACTACACAAAGGAGCATACACTATGAACGATCTTGACCGCGCCTGTGCGGCGTTTCGCGCGCTGCTCGCCGAGCAGCAGGAGCGTGTTGCGGCGATGAAAACCGAACGGGTGGACTATACGAAAAAAGCGACCGTGACCATCGGCCTTGTGGACGGCGACGGCATTGGCCCCATCATCATGGAGCAGGCGGTGCGCGTGCTCGAGGCGCTGCTCGCCGACGAGATCGCGCGCGGCAGCGTTGCCCTGCGGCGCATCCGCGGCCTGACGATCGAAAACCGGCTGGCCTGCAATCAGGCGGTGCCGGACGATGTGCTGGATGAGATCATGGCCTGCGACGTGCTGCTCAAGGGCCCGACGACGACGCCCATGGGCGGCGGGCTTGAGAGCGCGAACGTGAAGCTGCGCCGCGCGCTCGACCTCTACGCGAACGTCCGCCCCGTGACCATTCCGGAGCAGGGCATTGACTGGACGTTTTTCCGCGAGAACACGGAGGGCGAGTACGCGCTCGGCAGCCGCGGCGTGGAGCTGCCCGGCATGGCCGTGGACTTCAAGGTCACGACCGATCCCGGCACGCGCCGCATCGCCCGCGCGGCGTTCGACTATGCCCGGCACAACGGCAAGACGCGCGTGACCGTCGTCACGAAGGCGAACATCCTCAAAAAGACGGACGGCAAGTTCACCGCCCTCTGCCACGAGGTGGCCGCCGATTATCCCGAGATCACCGTCGATGACTACTATATTGATATTATGGCGGCCAACCTCGTCAACGAGCGGGTGCGCGGGCAGTTTCAGGTGCTGCTGCTGCCGAACCTCTACGGCGACATCATCACCGACGAGGCCGCGCAGCTGCAGGGCGGCGTCGGCACGGCGGGCAGCGCCAACATCGGCGACCGCTACGCCATGTTCGAGGCCATCCACGGCTCGGCCCCGCGCATGATCGAGCGTGGCATGGGCGACTATGCCAACCCCCAGAGCATCCTGCGCGCGGAGGTCATGCTCCTGCGGCACATCGGCCGCGCGGCCGCAGCGGACCGGCTCGAGGCGGCGCTCGATGCCTGCCCGGCCGTCATCACCGGCCAGCCGGACGGCGCGACCTGCGCCGGCTACGGCGACGGGATCCTGAAACTGCTCTGAAGCACACGGCGGCGCGCCCTGACGGG
>OGYV01001241.1_pt1 | contig 19813 bp, 14 predicted proteins | sample 1576651 | NCBI WGS metagenome assembly OGYV01 (sample SAMEA3541570, study PRJEB24748) | human gut metagenome | biome: human gut; feature: human-associated habitat; material: faeces | place: China | collected 2012
AAGAGCATGCCTAGATGGAAACCTGGTAAGCAAAACGGTTCAGCTGTACGTGTTAAGTATACTGTACCAGTTGTATTTAGATTGCAGTAATAGAATGAAAAGAACATCTTATATTTTTTTAGGTATAGGATTAACAGTACTATCAATGGCTTTCTTCTCGTCATGTGGCGAGAAGAAAGCCAAAGATGGTAGAACTGATACTCCTACTTCAGGCACAATTGAATTTGTGGCTGACGAGAGTTTGAGTCCTATCATTGACGAAGAAAGAAGTCAGTTTGAGTATGAGTTTCCAAAAGCTAAACTCAAGCCGAAGTATACAGATGAAGTCACCGGACTTCAGATGATTAAAGATTTCAAAACAGCGCTTTTATTCACTACACGTAATTTGAAAGATAGTGAAATAGCCTACTTGAAGTCTAAAAGCAATGTAATTCCTTCTGTTTTCCCTATCGGTTACGATGGATTGGCATTTATTGTAAACAAGCAAAACAATGATACTTGTATTACGGTAAAAGATATCAAACGTATCCTTACAGGTAAGGCAACTAAATGGAGTGATATTGTGAAAGGTTCAAAGAGAGGCGACATCGAAGTCATTTTCGATAATACCCGCTCTGCAACAACCAATTATGTAGTAGACTCTGTACTGCACGGAGCTAAAATGGGTGCAAAAATCATGGCCGCAAAAACTAGTAAAGAGGTTATCGACTATGTGGATCAGAACCCAGGCTCAATCGGTGTAATTGGATCTAACTGGCTCAACGACCGCCGTGATTCAACCAACACTACATTTAAGAAGAATATTCATGTCATGCGAGTATCTATCAAAGATGTGGCAACACCATATAACAGCTGGCAACCATATCAGGCATACTTGCTGGATGGAAGATATCCGTTCGTCAGAACATTATATGCTATTGTAGTTGACCCTCACAAGGCATTGCCTTGGAGCTTCGCAAACTACATTTCAGGCCCAAGAGGTCAGCTCATACTGTTCAAAACCGGATTACTTCCATACAGAGGTGACATCACTATAAAGACCGTTAATGTAAAACGCTAAAGAAAAAGCTAAGAAAGAGGCACATATAAAAAAGTAAAATTATGAAAGCAATTAAATATTTAGTAGCAGGTTTGCTCGTCATGGGTTTGGCAGCACCTGCAATGGCACAGGATGTCAACTATAAGGACATGCTGAAACCTATAGAGACTACATTGAAGGCTGGTAATGCAGATCCTAAGGCTTTTGCCAAGGAAATCAAGGAATACCAGAAGGAGTTCAAAAAGGATCCTAAGGCATTGGTAGCTTTGGGTAATCTTCTTGCAATGAACAAGAACTATGATCAAGCTAATGCCGTTGCTGATGCTGTCATCGCTAAGTTCAAGAACTATGGTGACGCTTACATTCTGAAAGGCGACATCTATGCAATGCAGGACAATGGTGGTGAGGCTGCTACATGGTATGGTCAGTGTATGACAATGGATCCTAAGAATCCTCAGGGATACATCAGCTATTCTAACGTTTACCGTAAAATTGACCCAAATGGTAGTGCTGAGGCTTTGGAGAAACTGCGAGAAATTAATCCTGATTATCCTATCGAGGCAGAAGCTGCGGAAGGTTTTTATACTGCAGGAAAGTATGAGAAGGCTTATGAATTCTTCAAGAAGGCTCCTCTCAAAACTTTGAATATGTATAGATTCTATGAGTATGCAGTAACAACTTACGGATTAGGCAAAAAAGAAGAGACTCTTCAACTTTGCCAAGAAGGTATAAAGAAATACCCTACTTCTGCTAGTTTGTTGGTATTTGCCATGAGATCAGCCGTAGATTTGCAAAAATATGAGGAAGGTTTGCAGTTTGCAAATCAAGTAATGAACACCGATTCTATCAAGAAGAATGCTAGTATCATTTCTTATTACGGTATGGCTTTGGCTGGCAACAAACAGTATAATGAGGCTATTGCTCAGTACCAGAAGGCATTGGAGATGAAGGCAGACGATCCTAAGCCATTGCTGTATATCTCTGAGGCTTACAAGGAGTTGGGCGATGAAGACAAGGCATTGGAGTACAACCAGCAGTACATGGATAAGAATCCAAATGCTGCTCCTACAGACTTCATGAAGCTTGCTGAAATCTATGTAAACAAGGCTAAGAAAGATCCAGCCAAGAAGATTGAGAACATTGACAAGGCTATCGGTGTATACGCTAAGTTAGCAGAGAAGTATCCTACATTGAAGCCATTTGCTAAGCTTCAGGAGGGTAACACGGCTTTCCAGAACGAGTTGGACGACAAGGCTATTGCTGCTTATACAGAAGTAATCAATGAGTTGGAAGCAAAGCAGTGTGATGAAGATGAGCTCAGCTACCTGAAGACATCTTACCAGTATATGGGCTTCATCTATACCTACGACAAGCAGGATTTCAATACAGCTAAGCCATACTGGGATAAGCTTCTGAAGCTTGATCCACAGAACAAGTTAGCTAACGATGCTTACGAGAAGGCAGGTCTCAAGCCAGGCGAATAAGCATAACATTATTAACTACAACATATTGGGGATTGCATCAGATATTGATACAATCCCCTTTTAGTTTATATGATTTGTACTATAAGCAAATAAAAGGATATAACGATAAAACAAAATCTTTAAACAATAGAAAATAGAAAAGAGCGATTCCAAAGGAACCGCTCTCAATGTTTTATGTAACTAAAAGTATCTATCCTTATAGATTAAGGAAGACTGATTGCCTCGTTAGGGCAAACATCAGCACAAGTACCACACTCTGTGCAGAGGTCTGGGTTGATTGAATACTTCTCGCCCTCAGAGATTGCACCTGATGGACACTCATCAATACATGTACCGCAAGCGATACAATCGTCACCAATTACGTATGCCATAATTATTAATGTTTAAATGTTTATAATGTTTTTGTATAATATGCTTTTAATTTGTCTTACTTCATAACATCAGGTATATTACCTAATAATTATGGTGCAAAGATAATAATAATTTCTGAAATACCTACAATTAGGTATAAGAATTTTCAAGAATTTGATTAATTTATACATAATCGAAATAAAACGGAAAGCAATATGAAGAGGAATATTCCGTTATAAATATATGAAACAGAAACTATTGACATTCATCATAAGCCTTGCCATCACAATCCAGGCTGGCGCACAGGAAAGAACGGTAGAAAACCGTCCTTATACCGATTTGCGCCCATTCCACTTCGGTGTTTTAGTAGGCACCCACTTCCAGGATATAGAATTCCAGAATGCAGGACCGGTGACTTATCTTGATGCTGACGGCATTGAGCAGCAAAGCTGTGTAACAGTAGACCAGGACAGATGGGATACTGGATTTACAGTAGGTGTACTAGGAGAATTCCGCCTCAACACCCACTTCCAGCTACGCATAGCACCAGCCATGTATTTCGGTACCCGACATCTCTCCTTCTACAACATGCTGGGTAAAGATGGAGCCGGCAATCCGATCCAACAGAAACAGGAGATGAAGACGGCTTACATTTCCAGTGCCCTCGACCTGATATTTGCAGCACAGAGATTCAACAATCACCGCCCATACATCATGGCAGGAATCAACCCGATGATGAATCTGAACAGCAAGAACGAAGATTATATCAAACTGAAGAAAACAGATTTGTTCCTAGAACTGGGGTTGGGGTGTGATTTTTATCTGCCTTATTTCAAACTTCGCCCTGAATTGAAATTCATGTATGGAATAACAGATACATACGATAAGAATCACATCAAAAATATAAAAGACAAGAGTACACTTCCATATACACTATCAGCTAAGTCAGCACATAGCAAGATGATAGCTCTCACATTCTATTTCGAATAATCGAACAATACTAAGAAAAAGAGGCAGACTCCCCACAGCGAGAGTCTGCCTCTTCTAATTGATAAAGAATAGAAATCTTTACTCAACAACTTCCCATGTAAAAACACAGCCGTTCTTCATGCCGGCATCAGCACCTTGGTAATCTGCAGAATAAGGACTTCCATCCACAGGATTCTTACCCACATAACGCTGAGTCTTCAGAGAAAGCAGCATGCAGCGGTTATAAAGCATATCCTGCCATACAAACTCCTCTGCCTTGGAAGAGTCGGAAGTCAGACGAACATCACCAGATAAACCAGCACCAGCAATATAAACATATCGTCCGTCAGCTGTCTTCAAAGCAATCTTTCCCTTACCTCTATCCTCCACAACAAACTTCACCTGATTTCTCATGTCCTTTCGGTTACTAGAACTATGCATCAGCCCATGTCCGGTAGCATCCATTAAACTTCCATCAGCGAGATTAGAGAATCTTATGGTCTTTCCGATAGGCAAATTAGCTGTTCTGTCAGCCATCGGCTCCTCTACCATGAAATCATCAAAATCAGCCACACCGCCATTCACAACTTTCTTATTGAAAGCATAAAGTGCCACACGTACACCCTGGAAGGTCTTCAACTGATAAGGTGAAAGCATCTGCTCACCGATATTCTCCCAGTTCTTACCATCAAGAGAGTAGGAATATTGCAACTGGCTCTTATCGTAATCACCCCAAAGTCGCAACCATACTACCTTACTTTTAGCCAACGGCTTCAACACTTCCTTGTTGGTATTCTGGTCATAACATCTCAAGTTCAACCCCTTATCCGTCTTGACAACGCCCAATGAGGCGTATGGCGTATTGATGGCACCCAAACCAGCCTCATCACCTACCTTCAAGCGGGAAGCATCCAACTTAACAGATGTATAAGAAACAGGTCCGATGGCACGCTGCGTCAATGTATTCTTTGCCCAAAGCAGTTGCTTGGCAGGCATGGAATGCAAACGGAGCCATCCTTTTCGCTCCTTATTCAGCGACCACATCTTGTCATTCGGATTATGATTCCACTGCCAAACCGGCTTGAAAGTCTTGCCAGAGAAATCATCACATCTGTCGTATGGAGCCTGTGGTGTCTTTACCATATCATTCGGTTTAAACCAGGTACGAGGCGAACGTCCCAGGTTCTTCTCCAATCCGAAGTAAGGCCAGCCGTCAACCCAAGTGATAGGCGACAGGCACACCGTTCTTCCCACGGCATTGAAGTCCTGCATCGAAACACCCCACCATTTTCCGTCAGGAGCCTGCACGATGCCGCCCTGATGAATGGTAGCACATCCCAGGTTCAGACCATTAGGCTTGTTGTTCTGGAAATTGAAACCATCTTCCGGCAAAGGCCGACCGATTCCCACGTTACCTACGCTCCATCCAGCAGCATAACCATACGATTCACGCTCGCTGATTACGCAAGTTTCATAAGGTCCCCAAATGCTCTTGCTTCGGGCACACTGCATGCGGCCCATCGGTGAATAATCTGCTGAGAGGATATAGTACATACCGTTGATTTTATACACATGATGTCCCTCACCCATCGCATTACCTTCAGGAATCACCACCTTGCTGCTGCCCTCTACCGGACCGCTCAAATCGGGCTTCAACTCCGTAACGGTTACGTTACCATACTTATGGACGGCATAAATCTTGCCATCCTCATCGAAAAGCACAGAGAGATCGTAGATATCGCCATTAATCTTGTGATGCGTCCAAGGTCCCTCGGCACTATCCGAGATATACACCTGCAAACCATGCCCGTTGATATTGGAGAAGATATAGAACTTGCCGTTGTGATATCGGATGGCAGGCGCCCAGATACCCTGTCCGTAAGCCTCCTTGCCATTGCGGAGATTGAAATCATCAGAATCATCAAAGCGGTCGAAGCAATAGGAAGAGAATTCCCAATTCACCAAATCCTTGGAATGGAGCACCACCAGTCCCGGCACACTGTGCATCGTGGTACCCGCCAGATAGTAATCCTCCCCCACTCTGATAATATCAGGGTCAGAAAACTCATCATAAAACAAAGGGTTTGTAAAGGTACCATTACCATTATCAGCCGACCAAGACTTCCCTTTCAAAGTCTGTGTCAGAACATTCTTGGCTGCAGATTTTTTCTGCGCCGCAGCTCCCAAAGAACCGCTCAAAAAAGCGATGCAACAGGTTGCAATTAATACTTTCTTCATTCTTATTTATAGGTCTAAAAGATTATTATAAAAAATATTGCCACAAAAGTACGAATAATTATCCAAACAGAGGTGGATAAAATGATACTTTTATGGCAACAAATGTAATTTTAGGACATTATTTAATCAGATAAGTCTTTCCTGGTTCTGTTTCCAAGTCATATTCATATACGTCAGGAATAGGAACCTTCACTCCTTCTGCTATCCGATGCTGTTCCATTACAGGCTTCACTTCTGCAGATGCAAAAAGGATATTGGGACATGTTCCTTCTGCCTTCTTCAGATTCTTCGCCTTCAGCGGAACGTAGGAGCGGAGACGCAGGATGCCTCCGATGGTGGAACGGATCTTCGCCTGCTTCAGTTTTCCATCCTTCCAGTCCATGTCTACCACAAAACCGCCACGGGCACGTAGTCCCTTTACGCTTCCCTCTTTCCAGGCATCAGGTAATGCTGGCAAGAGATGCACGGCTCCATCATGACTCTGCAGGAGCATCTCAGCGATACCGGCTGTTACTCCGAAGTTGCCGTCAATCTGGAATGGCGGATGGGCATCGAAGAGATTCGGATAGGTTCTGCCATCAGGATATTCCTTTGCCTGCGCATCAGATGGCAACAGACGAAGCATATTACTGATGATTCTGAAAGCATGATTGCCATCGAGCATGCGTGCCCAGAAGTTCGTTTTCCAACCCAGACTCCAGCCCGTAGCCTGGTCGCCACGATGCTTCAGTGTGGTGGCTGCGGCATGGAACAGTTCCGGATGAGAGAAAGGAGAAATCTGATTGGATGGATACAATCCATAGAGATGCGAGATATGGCGATGCTCATTCTTCGGATCATCCGCATCCACAAGCCACTCCTGCAACTGTCCGTACTTTCCTATCTGCATCGTCGGAATCTGCGAAATCAGCTGCTGCATCTCCTTGCGCTCAGCCTCATCAACACCTAATATTTCTGATGCCTTTACGGCACTAGTCAAGGCATCAAAGGCTATCTGGTTATCCATTGTACATCCCGCCGTTACGGCAGTTCTCTTCCCCATAGGTCCCTGTTCCGGACTCACCGACGGCACGGTTACCTTCCATTCGGTGCCCGGCAACTTCTGCATATAGTCGAGATAGAACTCAGCAGCACCTTTTATTACCGGATACCACTGCTTGAGGAAAGCCTTGTCGCCCGTATAGAGATAATGCTGCCAGAGATGGGTAGTGAGCCAGGCTCCGCCATTCGGGAACATGCCCCACTGCGCACCGTCCACCGGACCTGCTATGCGCCAGATATCGGTGTTATGATGTGCCATCCAACCACGGCAACCATACATTTCCCTAGCCGTCTGTGCTCCCGTTACGCTCAAATCCTTAATCAGCGAATACAGAGGTTCTGTGGTGTTACCGAGATTCGTTACCTCGGCAGGCCAGTAGTTCATCTCCGTATTGATGTTGATGGTATATTTACTGTCCCAAGGTGCATTTTTGCTGTCGTTCCAAACGCCCTGCAGGTTTGCCGCCTGTCCACCAGGCTGGGAAGAGGAGATGAGCAGATAACGACCATAGTTATACATCAGCGCCACCATCGCCATATCCTTGCTGCCCACAAATTTCTCCAGACGCTGGTTGGTAGGCAACGAAGCATTGATATCGGTTGGCAAAATGAGGGAAGAAGTAGCGAACTGCTTCTGGTAAGCCTCCACATGGCGCTTCTCCAACTGTGCATAGCTCATCAGTTTCACCTTATTTATATAGTCAGCATTGCGCTGGGCTGCATTGCCCGACACATCATGATAGTTCACAAAATTGGTGGCAGCACTCACAATGATGGTTGCCTCGGTGCCATCCGTCCTTACATCTGCCAAACATTCGGCAGCAAGAACCGCCTTGATGCCTTCCTGATCTTGTCCCTTCACCTTCAGCATAACCCCTGAAGGCGTTTTCTGAGTCTGATGTTCAAAAGGCGAATCCAGGGTAACATCAATATTTAGGGCACCCTTTCTACTCGCCTTGATGTGGCAAACGATAACGCCATCAGCCAGCGAAGCAAAGGTAGTACGGGTATATCTTACGCCATCCATCACGAAAGAAGTCGTGGCAATCGCCCTCTTCAAATCCAGATTGCGCACAAACTGCTCAGCCTTTCCCTGATTCTTCATGGTGATATGCAGATTTGCCATCGGCAGGAAGCGCATGCCATGAGGTCCCGGGATGAAAGTCTGGTTGATGAGAGCCGCTGCCTCCTCTTCCCTGCCATTGAAGATGAGTTCCCTCACCTTTGGCAGATTCTCCAGGGATTTCTTGCTATTGTTGTTATGGGGACCGCCACTCCAGAAAGTCTCCTCATTCAACTGGATATTCTCGTCCGTGGTTCCGCCATACACCATACCTCCCAGATGAGAGTTTCCGATAGGCAGAGCCTCCAGCCACTGCTGAGCAGGGGCGTTATACCAAAGCAGAGTACTATTATCTGTGCAACTTGTCTTAGCCATCATCTCTATCGGAAACAATAGTCCCAAGACCCAAGCCCCCAAAATCATCTTATTTCTGTTCATAAAATCAGCATTGATTAGTTATTAAAAACGGCACAAAGATAAGGAAACTTTTTGATTTTCCATCACTTTGTGCCGTCAAAATTAAAAATATCTCAAACTTTAAACCTATTTTCTTTTAGAATACTCAAAAGAATCCACATCCACATATCCGCCAGCAGCCTTTGTGGCATAGTTATAGATGGCGATACGGGTACCCATGAAGAAGCGGCGATAATCATACTGCATCTTGAAATCCTTGATGGCAGGAATCCAAGTCTTGCCGTCTATACTATATAATAAGGTGGCGAGATCCTGATGAAGACGGAAATCGCAACTCATCTTCAGATAGATGATACTTGATTTCGTTGCCTTATCCTGCTTCAGATTCAAAAGCTGGCGATACACCTCCTCACGCTTCACATCGGTCACAGCCTTTTCCTTTTCAGTCAAAGCTACACTCTCCTTGGTACCTACCACAAAGAGTTTCTTGCCTTCCTTTACGATAGAAAGCAGGGCTGCATCACCCTGAAAGGCTGACAGACCAGCCACATCGCCATCTTTCATCTTGCTCACATCCATCTTGATGATTCCCTCGCAGGTTGGTCCTTCGGTACGGGTACTGATGGTATTTGGAGCCAGGAAGATGTTAGGAACAATACGGGATGTCTTCAGGCGGAGCCAGCCCTTGCGCTCTGTGAGCGACCAGGCGTCATCCACAGGATTGTGGTTCCACTGCCACTGCAGTTCCAGTTTATCCTTCGAGAAATCGTCGCTATACACGAGTCCCTTGCCGTCATAGCCCAGCACAGGCTTCTGCATCTCGGCAGGAATATTGCCCTTCTCATCGGTCAGCATAGGCCATCCGTCCTTCCAGGTACATGGCTCCAGCGTGAGCACTCTGCCCACACCACCACGGTCTTGGAATACGATGCCATACCAGTTGCCATCCTTATCATCTACAATCGTACCTTGTCCCACGCCGTTGAATCCGGCAAATTCCGTTTCCAGAATCACCTTCTTTTCGTAAGGACCCGTTATCTTATCAGCACGATAACAAACCTCACGACGAGGATGTCCCTGTGGCCACGAAATCATCAGGAGATAATACTTGCCGTTGTGCTTGATCATGCGGGAGCCTTCGAGCAAGCCTGTTTCATCAGCATCACGCTCAAAGAGTTTACGATGGCTGCCCGGCACCACATCCGTCAGGTCGGCATTCAGCTGCACCATCTCTCCCGTTCCATAAACCACGTATGCCTTATCGTCGTCATCAAAGAAGAGAGCGGCATCATGGAAATGCTGCAAACGGCTGTGGATAGTCCATTTGCCCTCGATATCATCGGCTGTACAGATATAAGTCTCTCCACCGGGATTATCATTCGGAGCAAAGAGCGCATAGAACTTGCCACGATGATGCTGCAAAGATGTAGCCCACTGACCACGACCATACACCGTACCCTCCTTCATGTCATACTTAGGCGAATCGGTAAGTTTAGGGAAGATATAGTTCACGGTTTCCCAGTTCACCAGATCCTTCGATTTCATGATAGGCGCACCCGGCATCAGATGCATGGTGGTGCTTACCATATAGAAGCTGTCACCCACACGGATTACATCCACATCAGGCACATCAGCCCAAACCACAGGATTGGCGAAATTCTTCTCAAACTTCCACCAGTCGAAATTGAAGAGTTTGCTTCCCTTCAATCCCTTGAAAACGAAGTATATATCATGCTTTCCGGTCACTTTCTTTAGCATTTGTGCCGAGAAAGTCTTCCACTTTTCCCAGCCACCGGTCTTGCTGACATCTATCTTTGCCACCAGTTCACCATCCTTTTTATCAAGATGAACCTCCAGTGAACCGCCGAGCGATGAGCACGCAGCAGAGATGGCAAATGCATCCGGACTCGCATTTCCGAAATCCACCTCGCGCACCTTGATGTAATCATCATTGTGGATTTCTGAGATATAAACACCCGTCTCATCGGTCTGCTCCGACTTCACTCCCTTAGAGAAAGCGATGGTTTCAGCCTCCTGACGCTTGTAAGGATTGAGGGTTGCGATAGGAGCCACTCCTTCCTGAGTATGGTGGATAATTGGGAAGGTGCCGTCGGCATTATATTTGAATTCTTCCACAGCCACACTGCGTCCGAATCCGCCACCCAGTTTACCCGTATGATAGAAGAAATAAGACTTTCCCTTGAAGTCGGTCACACCGCAATGGTTAGTAAAGGAACCCGTATCTTCCAATGGCATGATTTCGCCCATATACTTCCATGGTCCGAAAGGCTTCTTGCTCATGGAATAAGCGATATGCTCAGGCACTCCACCTGCAGCATAAAGCATATAATAGTTCTTGCCACGCTTCATGAACCAAGGTCCCTCTGTGTAGCAATCCTTATATTTTCGGGTTGAATCGCGCTTCTCCACGTCAGGCGAACCGAATCCCTCCTCAGTCATCACGATTCTGCCCACTTCGCGCTTTCCATCAACAGCAGCCTTAGCATCTATACCACCCTTGAAGCTGATCATATCTTCATTCAGTTTGGCATAGTAAAGATGTGGATTACCCCAATAGAGATAAGCCTGACCATCCTCGTCCATCCAGACGGTAGGGTCGATATTGTCCCAATTTCCATTATCGAAAAGCGGTTTGCCTAGCGCATCCTTGAACGGACCGGTAGGAGAATCAGCCACAGCTACGCCGATAGCCATTCCACCCGTCAGTTTAGAGTGCGCACAGATATACCAGTAATACTTACCATTACGTTCGATGGTCTGTGCTGCCCAGGCACGGTCATCTGCCCAGGAAAAAGAACTGAGGTCGAGCGGAGAACCATGGTCTGTCCAGTTCACCATATCCTTGGTGGAATACACACGCCATTCGTTCATCCAGAAGAAGTCAGCCTTATCTTCATCATGACCGGTATATACATAGAGACGGTCTCCGACAGGAAGAGGAGCTGGGTCTGAAGTCAACTGTGTTTGTATGATAGGATTCTGCGCATTCATCGTTGCGCTCATACTCATACACAAAGCCGAAGCTAGCAAAAACTTATTGTTCATTGTTTATCTAAAATTATTAGTTTCTATTTTTGAGTGCAAAGGTAATAAAAAAGCAGAAGATTCACTTTGCTGTATGTTACAAATACTTTGGCAAGACAATCATGGTGTAAGAAAAAAACGGTGCATTTCAAAAGAAACACACCGTTTTTACATCTTTACCTATAAGTTTTGCCCGAAATAAACGAGGGTACTTCTTGCCGAAGCACCCTCGTTAACAGGATTTTGTATGAATTCTTATTTTTTACTTTTGAATCATCTTCTTACCATTGCATATCACTACGCCCTTGTAGTTCTTGCCTACACGCTTTCCAGCAACATTATAGGTTGCCGCAGCTGAAGAAGAATGGGCGTTCTGAATTTCATTGATGCCAGTTGTGCCACCGAAATCGATGTCAATAGAACGAGAAGCTGCAGTAGAAAGAGCCTGAGATGGAACAGCGATGTATGCTCTGAAGGCTTTAATGCTAGCGTCGGCTCCCACATGAACAAACTTGCCCTTGCTTGCACTAAATCCATAAATCTCCATACCTTTTTGCTTGACAGACTCCTTTGCCTGAAGCGTACCTACGAAAGAATAGCTTCCAGATACAGGTGTCTTAGTCTCAGCAGGAACATTAGCGATGTCCTTGGGAGCAGCAATCTTCTCCAAGAGCTTACCATCAGCGGATGGTATCAAGAGGTATGGCGTGTAAGCCTTGATTTCTTGCACTAGGGTAAAGGTTGCCTTAGAAGCATTAACTGCAGACAAGGTATAAGCCTTACCTACATTAGCCAGTTCCTCTGCCGTCAAAGCAAAAGGCAAGCAAACGGTGCATGGCTGATTCATGGTGAAATTACGGTCGTAAGAGACTTTAGAATCCTTGGATGCTGCGATATCGAAACGTGACTCTTTGTTGACAGCCTGATACTCACCGATGAAGTCGATGGAGGTAATTTCCTGAACACTAGATTGGCCCCAAACATTCTTCAGCGATGTGCATCTATCTAGGCTAAATGGTGTTACCAAAGTTTCATTTCCAGTCATGGTTATCGTTACCGTTCTATCTTTACCAGCTTTATCTTTATCAGCCAAAAGACGGAATTGATTACCCTTGCCGCTAACAAATTTATTCACATTTACTCGGAGAACGCTATAACCATTCAGATTAATATAGCCATTAATCTCTTTGTTACCAGCAGAATATCCAAACAAAACACCAGCATCCCATTCAGATTTTCCAAAGTTGTTAGAAATTCCACTAGTGTGCGTTAGTGCTTCGGCACCACTATCTGTAGTTTTATACCACTGGAATGGAGCATTAACATTAGAGTTTTCATCCAAGGTTGTGGTAACGGTCAGAGTCTCAATGTCATCTGTCTCAAGGGTAACGTCAGCTGGTTTAATAGTAAGGGAACCATTGACGCCATCATCTGAACCAGCAATACAGATTCTATCTATGTCATTGATGGTAGAACCACCCACAAACTTCAATTGCGTAAGATACCAGTCAACCGTAGTAGTTCCAGCAGTCATTTTCTCGACTTCACTTACTTTATTACCGTCCTTTTTATAAAAGAGCAAACGATAGCCATGGGTTGGGTCTGTGAGTTTGATCTTCAGATGCTTGTATTTAGAAACTTTACCTTCCAAGTTTCTAAATAAGTCCATCATGTTGTTATTTTGCGTTTCCCAATTAAATATGCCAGTCTCTTCATTATAGGATGCATTAGAACCTCCTAAGGAGAAATTGCTCTGCATTGTATAAACCTTAGCAGATGCCCCCCCCACAGAAAAGCATAAGGGCAGCACATACAGAAAGTATAAATTTTTTCATAATCAATTTTATTACTAATTAATAATTCCAATAAACAAATAATCTATTATCTACTTACCTGACATAAGCCTATCCAAGCTCACCCTCAAAATTACCTTCCTCTAGATGATACTCCTGTGTAGGATCGGAGGAGCCTGCCAACAATGCACCCTGGAGTTGCATTTCATACACCTCCACTACTGGTTTCAAATACTTTTTCTTCATAATCTTTAAGTTTTTAAAAAAATTATATGTTAAATTATACATCTATATTACTAGACATCAGATTCATTCTTATACATTTGTTTCTGTTTCGGCTGCAAATTTACTGCAAAAAGAGAAACAAGGCTTTGGTATATGTTCCAAAAAACTTGTTTCATGTTCCAATACTCTTTCAAAGTCCTCAGAAAAGCATATTTAAGACATTTCACCTACAAGTTTTGCCCGAAATAGCTGTATCTGTTGTTGTCTGGATTGATAACAAGGTGTTCCCACTAGGCTCGACAGAAGATATTCTTTCCGACATGGAGTATAGAGAGCGCCCTTACTTCACGTAAGGACTCTCTAGCATTCCTAGATGAGTAGGTTTATACCCGCCAAGATTGATGAGTATTTTCTCAAATACAATACCAGGCTGCATAGGACGAACCCTCAAGGTATGTTCAGCCTTCTCCGTGTTTCCTACAGCCATCCTCACCTTCTTCTCGATGATGCGCGATGCGGCTGTAGGATACATCAAGTCGTACTTATGCTCCCAGTTCAGATTCTGATTCAGCCCCACAATCTCTTCCTTGCCACCATCCAGCGACACTGCCACATAATGACCGCCCAGCACAAAGGGCATCACTGCATCGGTAATAAGATGTACATCCACCGAATCCATATCTGCCTTAAATCTCATTTTATAGGTAAGATACGCTCCTGCTGTCGGCTGGGTATATGGGAAGAGAGCTATACCCGACTTCGTTCGTCCTAAACCTGGGATGAGTCTCCACTGCGACTTCTCTGATTCAGCAGGTGTCAGTGAAAAGAGATGCTCTGCCTCCATCACCACCATGCCGCCATCTTGCTCGAACACGTAGCCTGTACTAGGCTGCGTAACTGCAAAAGGGGTACTCTGCTGAATGCGATATACCATAGGCATAACTTGATGCTGCGGGGCATGCCAGTTTTGATAGCCGATATGCACTTGATCCATCATGTGATTCCACTTGCCATTGGCGATATGGTGATTATAATTGTCGCAGAGCAAGGAGTCTCTCTTGTAACATTCCTCCACCCTATCTGCCCATGTATTAGCCTCAATACGTCCCTCACGATAGAGTTGCTTGTTCATCGCCAAAGAGTAATACATATCATAGAGATTTGCCATGCCTTGTATTGGGAAGAGAACCAACTCTTGATAGGCATCTTTCGCAGTCTCATCCAGGGTGAGATACTGACGCAGGGCTCGTGCCTCCAAGGCCAGGAATTCATCCCGTACGCCCTTAAACTCTCCCGTCTGCAAATTGTATGTCTTGTCATCCAGCAATTCGGCTTGCACCCTAGACGCATATCTTCCATAGCTCATCAAGAGACGAGCAGCCTCTTTCGCTTCTTTATCACCAAACTGCTGGGCACAGAATCCCTGTGCATATTGCTCCAGGTTGCTGGCATCGAAGGCATCGGGATTCCATGCCATGTTCATAAAAAAGTCGATGGCAAACTCATGGGGCTTGATATCACCGACATTGAGCATCCAGAGTTTATCCACACCATGTTGATAAGTGGCTTGCAACTGCTCCCACATCTCGGCGATATGCGACATGGTGAGCCACTTGCTGGCTCTTGGGGCACCATAATAGCCTACATGATAATACATACCATAGCCGCCCTTATGGAAATTTTTCTTTCTATCAGGAAGTCGGCGCACATGACCGAAGTTGTCATCGCAAAGCATCACGATGACATCATCGGGCACCTTGAGTCCCTGGTCATAATAATCGAGTACCTCACTGTAGAGTGTCCAGACCTGTGGGGTCTCGGAGGCTGGTTTTCTGGTGACATCAGCTATGATTTTTCGCTGTTCCGAGATGATCTGTTCCATCAGCCGGAAGTTAGCCTCTCTACTACCCGCATCGGTCATCGGACGGTCTTCGTCACCTCTCATACCGATGGTCACGAGCTTGTCGTAACCCTTGCTATTCTCGATTCCCTCTCGGAAGAAACGCTTGATGGCATTCTTGTTGGTCAACCAGTTCCATTCACCGTTGCCATAGTTCTTCTTATGTCGAATCCACTCTTGCTGCGAGCGTTGCATCGGCTCATGATGCGAGGTACCCATCACGATGCCATATTCATCAGCCAGCCGGGCATTCTCCAGATCATCCTCATTGAAGCAGTTGCCCTCATACAATCCGTTCTCATCCTTCAAGATAGGTACCAAAGGCTTGTATTCCTTGAACGAGCCCCACATGGCAGGCCAGAGGCAGTTTGCCTTGAGGCGAAGAAGGAGTTCGAAGACATGGGCATACATCTGGCTGTTCATGCCCCCAAACTTATTTCTAGCCCAGGTGGTCATACAAGGGAACTCATCATTGATGAAGAAACCACGATATTTCACCTTCGGCTCTCCACTCTCCACGGAGCATGGCTTGGCAAAGACCTCCTCATGCTTGGCTATCGGCGCATCCGCCCACCAATACCAAGGCGACACCCCCATCTGTCGGGAAATCTCGTAAATGCCATAGATGGTGCCACGCATATCGCTACCTGCCACCACCAAGGCACGCTCCATGCCCTTGGCAGGATGATCAATGGTCTTGATGACAAAGCTCTCCCACTTGCCCTTGAGCGAACGCTCTGGCAAGATGCCTTTCTTGGCAAGGCGAGTAATAGCTTCACTCACTCCGTATGTACCAATGAGGATGGGATAACGCACCACATCCTCGCCCTGGCAGCACACTCTGGGTGAACGACCCGACACGGTATAGATATCCTTACGCAGGTCTTCCGCTGCCCTTTTCACACCTTGTTTTTCGTGAGCATCCATGCAGATACCAGACATCTGAGAGGCGGTGGAAATAGGAAATGCTCCCCCTTGCTGTCGGAAGCTGATAAAGGAATCAGCCATTGTTGTGAGGGCAAACATCACAAAACAACAGGCCAAGAGAGGCCTTGACCATGGAAAGTTGATCTTCATTTGAAATTTCATACTGTAATATTATTAAAATAGAGAAATTATGAAAAATAGAGAAGAAGGGGATTGCCCCACCTATTCCCTTTTTTATGCAAAGGTACAACTTTGCTCCAAGAACAACTTTTCTCCATGTTCCAAACACTTTGGCGTACATTCCCACATCAACAAAAATATGATAAATACTGCCCAATTAAGTCAACATCTAAGACTAAAGCGCTAACATGATGACCTGCCATCTTACCATTAACATAGATCACCTTTCTATATGTTGCAAAAACATCGCAAATTTAAACTTGTAACAAAACTATATATTTAAGGAACATACGAAACATCAATTATATCATTATTTTTATAACTTTGCAAGCACAAACATATAATAATATATAGCAATATGACAAAAATCAAAAATCAGTGCATGGGATTCATGCTCACAGCCATCCCATTGCTTTCGCTCAGCACTCCTTGCATGGCACAAAATCCATATCTCCCACTTTGGGAGCATGTGCCAGACGGAGAACCTAGAGTATTCGAAGACCCTGACAACCCAGGGAAGTACAGAGCTTACATCATAGGCTCTCACGACACATCCTTCAAGTCTTACTGCGGATCAGACATACGCATGTGGTCTGCCCCAACAGAAGACCTCACCCAGTGGAGAGACGAGGGAGCCATTTTTTCCTATCACATCAACAATCAATGGGACACCATGTTTGCTCCCGATTTGGTAGAGATAAAACGAAAAGATGGAACAAAAGATTACTATCTCTATCCTCACTCCCGAGGATACAAGCGTGTGAGAATGGTCTGCAAAGGCAAGCGACCTGATGGTCCTTTCACTCCCATCAACCTCAATGCAGATGGAACGGAAGAGCTGCCAGGCAGCATCCTCGACTTCGACCCTTCCGTATACATCGAGAATATCACTGACCCAAAGGATCCAGATTACGACACAGGATTCAGAGCATACGGCTACTGGGGATTCCAACATTCATCAGCCGCACAACTCGACCCTAGCACCATGTACTCGCTCAGACCAGGTACTGAGCTCATCAAGTACTCGCTGCCAGCTTGCGACGCACAAGGCAACGTAAGAGACCCTAAGGGAACAACCTACCCTATCATCAAGGGACAGAAGCCTACAGATTTCAACTTCTTCGAGGCATCATCCATCCGAAAAGTAGGCAACAAGTATGTGATGATTTACTCCGGCTATTCCGGAAAGGAATACGGATTAGGCAACACCAACTCCACCTTGCGATATGCCTATGGAGACACCCCATTAGGTCCATGGAAGAATGGTGGTGTATTGGTTGACTCACGTGGAGTGGTTCCTAACGAAGACGGCACCAAGTTAATCACCAGCAATGCCGCCCATAACACCCATGGAAGCCTACAAGAAATCAACGGTCAATGGTATGTGTTCTATCATCGCCCACCACGTGGATTTGGGTTTGCCCGTCAGTCTGTCGTTGCTCCCGTTACCATCCAATGGGATAAGAAATCTGTGGAAGAAGGCGGAAAAGTGGTTATCAGGGCATACGATCCATACAACAAGAAAGGCATCTGGACCGCCAAAGCATCCGACAACACAGAATACACGGGAGCAGAAGTCACTTCGGAAGGATTCCAGATATACGGCTTGAATCCATACCACTACTATTCTGCTGGTATCGCCAGCTATCTGAGCAACAACCAAGCCATGCAGGATGCCTGGGACGTATGGAACAACCACATGCCTGTAAACATGAACGCTGGTGACATCGTTGGATTCAAGTATTTCGGATTCGGCGGTCTCAGCAAAGCACAGAAAGGATTGCAACCTTTTGAGGGAACAAAAAAAGGAAACGGCACCCAACTTAATATCTTTGTGAAGGCAAAAACGCAAAAGAGCTTCAAAATCAAAGTAATGATGGATGGTCCATGGGCAAACAAGACATGGAAAGGCAAATTGCTTGGTGAGCTAACGGTTCCTGCCCAGACTTCAGCGCAGGGAATCCAAAAGTTGACACTGGACGTAGCAGACAAGGTAGATGGTATCGGCAAGAAACATGCCATCTATCTCATCGCCGAAGGTGAGGGCAAGCAACTTTGCGAACTGGAGGGCCTCGGATTCACCAAGAAGGGCGAGAACATGGAATGCCCAATATCGCCTACCATCGAAATCAAGATGAACGGCAGAAAACTGGATGTTCCTACCATTCCAACGAGAATGACCAATGAGAATGGCAACTTCGGTTACAATGAGTATGATGTCATCGCCTCTTTGCAAACAGGCGAGAAGAGCGCACCACGCATCACTGCATCATCCGACAACAAGGAGGTGGAGATAGAGATTCTTCAGCCTAAGACCTTGCAAGACAAGGCTTATGTGAAATGCACCTACAAGGGCATCAGCAAGAATTACACCATCCACATCAAATAATACATTCAATACATTCTAAAAAAAACGCTTCGCACCAAACAAAGTGCGAAGCGTTTTTTGGATATCTAAAACAGAAAAGCTGACCTCGCAACATGCGAAAATAGCGTATGCATCCGCAAGTACTTCGTTCATGCCTCCATGCTCATTTCCTGTGATCGCATTGATGGCGAGAGCCGACAGATAATGTCCGTCCAGTCCATCCCAGTTGGGATAAGAAGGCTACCCAATCCTCCGCCAGGTATATTCGTGGTGGAACGTAACTCCATAGCGCATGTGATACTTATGACAAGCATTCACCCACTCACGGAGCAAATCGCGCTTCGGACTGATATTAACAGAGTTCCATGGCTGATACTTCGATTTCCAGAGATCGTAATTATCGTGATGAGCTCCTTGAATCATCAAGAAACGGGCATCAGATTTCTCATGCCATCGTTACCCATAGCTACTTTCAGAGCCTTTCCCTTATATGTAACCGTATTCTTGCTTCCGTCCAGGAGTTCGATGTTGAGCTGTCTTTCCTTCACCATATTTCTGTAACTTCCCTTTCTCGCTGAAATTTCCAGGGTTTTAGCCTTGTCATTCCAATGCAGACGATAGGTGGCAAAGGCTTTCTTCTCGTAGGCATAGCCATCACCGGCATCCTCATAGATTTCAAAGTCAGCATCTGCTCCAGGATATATCTTGATAGTATAAGGTGCATCAGGCTGCTCTCCTGTAAATTGCTGGCAGACTGTAAACGGAATGATGCT
>OGYV01001283.1_pt1 | contig 19464 bp, 16 predicted proteins | sample 1576651 | NCBI WGS metagenome assembly OGYV01 (sample SAMEA3541570, study PRJEB24748) | human gut metagenome | biome: human gut; feature: human-associated habitat; material: faeces | place: China | collected 2012
GAGCGCCACCTTGCCAAGGTGGAGGTAGCGAGTTCGAATCTCGTTGCCCGCTCCATTTTTTGGCGCCATAGCCAAGTGGTAAGGCATGGGACTGCAAATCCTTGACCCCCGGTTCAAATCCGGGTGGCGCCTCCAAAAAAGAGACACGCGAGAGCGTGTCTCTTTTTTTGCAGACACCTGCGGCGAGAGGCTGTGTTCCGGGCATGGGAACCATGCACGGTGACATAGGCGTGTTCATCAATGTCCCGCCTGTGCGCCGGTGCTCTCCCGGATACCGGCCGGACGCAGGAAAAAACTGCGCACCCGCCGCTGCGCAGTTCGCCGATATGCAAATCGGCTCAGCACTTCTGGTGCCGTTGCAGCAGCATGGGCACGCACTCGGCGCCAGCGGCACCGCAGAGGATGAGCACCGCACCGAGTATCTGCAGCGGCAGCATCGTCTCGTGCAGCAGCGCGGCCGCAAACACGACGGCCGCGAGCGGCTCAAGATACCGCACACGGCGACGGTCTGCACCGGCAGCTGCCCGATCGCCGAGAAGTACCAGCAGCAGCCGAGCCCGGTGTTCACAGCGCCCAGCAGCACGATTCATCCCCGGTCGTCCGGGCGGATGTTGACGGCGAACCCGCGGTCACGGATGCCGATGAATACGGCCGCGGTCAGAAAGCCGAAGAGCATCTGCAGCGCTGCGTTTTCTTGCCCCGTGATGTGCACGGCACGTCTGTTCTCCGTGATCATCACGGCATAGAGCGCTGCGCTTGCCGCACGCGCGGGCGCTGTGCACGGAGTATACGCGCCTTTCGGCGGAGGTGGACGCGCTGCACGGCCTGCAGTCGGGCCATATCCGCATCGGCACGTTTTCGAGCGTGGCCACGCACTGGCTGCCATACATCCTGCGCGCATTCTCACACGACTATCCGGGCATCGACTATGAGCTCCTGCTCGGCGACTACTGCGAGGTCGAGGACTGCTCACCTCCGGGTGGGTGGACTGTGGCTTTGTGCGTCTGCCGACGCGGCCGGAGTTCACCACGATCTTCCTGCAGCGGGATGATCTTGCTGCGGTCCTCCCGGCGGATCACCCGCTCGCCGCCGGGGAAACCTGCTCCGTGCAGGCGCTGGGCGCGGAGCCGTTCATCCTGCTCAACAAGGCCGGAAACCACGAGGTGGCCGAGGCACTGGCGCAGTGCGGCGTCACGCCGGACGTGCGCTTCACGACGTGGGATGATTACGCCATCATGGCCATGGTCGAGTGCGGGCTGGGCGTCAGCCTGCTGCCGGAACTGATTTTGCGCCGTGTGCCGTACCGCATCGCCATCCGCAAGCTCGACACGCCGCTCTGCCGCGACCTCGCCCTCGCGCTGCCCGGTCAGGCGCATATTTCGGCCGCAACGCGCCAGTTCCTGCGCTATCTGGACCGGCGCGATGCCCCGGCGGTACCCGCCAGAAGCACGGGATTTGACAATCGGCCGTGATTTGTGTATAATCACTACAAAATCTCTGATTTTTTGTGAAATCTGTCCTCCGGCCATCCGGAGACAGGGAGGAAAGCAACGTGACATACACTGTGGACGACACGATGAAGAAGCTGCTCGGCGCGCCGGAGGCGGTCGCGGTTCTCGAGCGGTTCTTCCCCAAGATCCTGAAGAATCCGGCCCTGCAGATGACCGCCGCCATGACGCTGCGCCAGGTGGCCGGGTTTGCCCAGTCGGGCCTGACGGCCGACTCGCTCGCGGAGATCGACGCGCAGCTGCGCGCGCTCCCGTCGTCCGATGGCTGAGCCATTTCCACGCGCCCCCGGTGCCTTGCCGGGGGCCGTCTGCTGTACACCATTATCAAAGGAACCGAGGTCATCCTATGGACAACACGTTACCGCCGCTCAAGCGCATCGTCGCCATCCACGATCTGTCCGGGCTTGGCAAGTGCTCGCTGACCGTGGCGCTGCCGGTCATCTCCGCCACGGGCGTGGAGTGCGCCTGCATCCCTACGGCCGTGCTCAGTACGCACACGGGCGAGTTCACCGGCTGGACGTTCCGCGACCTGTCGGACGACATGCTGCCCATTGCGCACCACTGGCAGCGCATCGGCGCGCGCATCGACGGGGTCTATTCCGGCTACCTCGCCTCGCCCGAGCAGGCGCAGCTGCTCGCACAGACGCTCGACTGCATCGCCGCGCCGGAAACCCTGGTCGTGATCGACCCGGTCATGGCTGACAACGGCAGCTATTACTCCAAGATCGACGACCGCATGTGCGCAGCCTTCCGCCGCCTGCTCTCGCGCGCGGACGTCATCACGCCGAACGTCACGGAGGCGGCGCTGCTGGCCGGCCTGCCGTATGAGCCCGGCACGCACAGCGATGCCTATCTTGCGCAGCTGTTTCAGGCGCTCGGCGCGCTCGGCGCCGGGGTCGTCACGGTCACCGGCGTGCGCCCGCAGCCGGACGTGATCGGCAACGTTGCCTGCGACTGCCGCACGGGGGAGATGCACGCGAGCATGCGCCCGGCGCATCCCGGCGTGTTTTACGGCACGGGCGATGTGTTCGCCTCCGCCCTCGCGGCGCTGCTCGTGCGCGGCGCACCGCTGAGTGCCGCGCTCGAAACGGCCACCGCGCTCACGGACGAGAGCATCTGCCGTTCGCTCTGGCGCGATACGCCGCGCCGCTTCGGCGTGGACTTTGAAGGGGCACTGCCGGCGTATATCCGCCGCGTGGAAAAGATATTTGAAGCGTGAAAAAGTTACAAAAATCGACCTGCCAGGATCCGACTTGGATTCTGGCAGGTCGATTTTTGTTACCATTTTTCGACGCCGTTTTGCAGAAATATGTTACCGCACAGCACGCGGGACGAAAAATCAATGCGCGGTTGATTTCTTGACGAAACGTCTGATTTTTTGCGGGACCGACGTGAAAATGCGCGCATTTTCAAGAAAATGTGGAAAAAAATCAAGGAAAATTGCGGGAAAATCCGTTTTCGCGGTTGACATCGTGTTTGGGATATCGTATGATACAGAAGAATCCGTAATTGTTTATGTTAACTTTGCGCAGTTACACCCGAAAACGACAGCAAAACACATTTTGTTACTGTTTTTTAACTTTTGATGTAACCGGTTCCGGCCGGGCGCGCAGAGAGATCCCGGGCGGGGGAGCCGCCCGATGAGGGGCTAGGGTATGAAGAAATCGTTTATGGAGCGTCTGGCGGCGTTCATTGTGGACAAGCGGCGGCTGTTCGTGGTGCTGTTTGCCGTGGCGTGCGTGCTGTCGATCTTCTCGGCGAGCAAGACGGACGTCAACAATGAGCTGACCGATTATCTGCCGGACTCCACGCAGACGCGCCAGGGTCTGGAGATCATGAACCGCGAGTTCATCACCTACGGGGATGCGAAGGTCATGGTGTCCAATGTGACGCTTGCGCAGGCGGAGGAGCTTGCCGAGATGCTGCGCGGTGTGGACGGTGTCAAGGACGTGGTGTTTGAAAAAGACACACACCATTATAATAGTGCCTCGGCGCTCTTTGAGGTCACGTTCGACGGGGAAAAGCTCGACGAGATCAGCATTCAGGGCGTGAAGAACGTCCGTGCGGCGCTCGACGGCTATGATACCTATATCACAACGGAGGTCGGCAACCCGACCGGCGAGATCCTTGAGCGCGAGATGCGCATCGTGCTCATCATCCTCATGTGCTCCATCTTCGTGGTGCTCCTGCTCACGAGCCACACCTACGCGGAGGTCCCGGTGCTTATCATCACCTTCGGCGTGGCCGTCTGGGTCAACAAAGGCACGAACTACTGGTTCCATGAGGTCTCGTTCATCACCAACTCCATCGCGGCGGTGCTTCAGCTCGGTCTCGGCATCGACTACGCGATCATCATGTGCCACCACTACACGGAAGAGCGCGAGCATCTCGAGCCCCGTGAGGCGACCATCCGCGCGCTGACGCTGGCCATTCCGGAAATCTCGGCCTCGAGCCTGACGACGATCTCGGGTTTGCTTGCGCTCTCGTTCATGAAAATCAAGATCGGCGAGGACATGAGCCTCGTGCTCATCAAGTCGATCCTGTTTCTGATGCTGACGGTGTTCTTCCTCATGCCGGCGCTCATCATGTATATGAGCCCGTGGATTGACAGAACGCACCACCGCCAGTTCCTGCCGCGCATCGACGCGCTCGGCCGCTTTGCCATCCGCAGCCGCTACATCGTGCCGCCGATCTTTCTGGTCATCATCATCGCGGGCTTCCTGCTCAGCAGCAAGTGCCCGTACGTGTTCGGCTACAGCACGCTCGACACCATCAAGCAAAACGACTACAAGATCGCCGAAAAGAAGATCAACGCCACCTTCGGCGAGACGAACCAGGTCGTGCTCATCTTCCCGTTCACAGACTTTGAGAGCGAGGCAGATCTGCTTGATGACCTCAACGAGCTCAAGGGTGTTGATCACATTCAGGCGCTCGCGGACGAGGAGGCCAAGGACGGCTACATGGTCACCGACTCGCTCACGCCGCGCAAGTTTGCCGAGCTCACGGACATCGACATCGGCGTGTCGCGCGCGCTGTACACGGCCTACTGCACTGCGAATGACGATTACACGAAGGCCATCGGCCAGCTCGTGGATCTGAGCAATATCGACAACTGCTCCGTGCCGCTCATTAACATGTTCAAGTTCCTGTATGAGCAGCGCGATATCTACCGCTCGAAGATCGACGCTGCGACCATGAGCGACCTTGAGGAGATGTATGACCGCCTCATCGACGGCGAAAAACAGCTCCACTCCGAGAAATATTCGCGCATGATCCTCTATCTCAACCTCCCGGTCGAGAGTGAGGAGACCTACGATTATCTGACGGTCATCAAGGGCGTCGTCGGCAAGTATTACGACGACTCCTATTTCGTCGGCGAGACGGCCAAGGACAAGGACTTTTCCGATGCCTTCAGCACGGACAACACGCTCATCAGCATTCTCACGCTTGTGTTCGTCGTCCTCGTGCTGCTGCTGACGTTCAAGTCCGTGGCACTGCCGCTGCTGTTGATCCTCGTGATCCAGGGCAGCGTGTGGATCAACTTCTCGTTCCCGACGATCCTGCACAACAATCTGTATTTCCTGGCGTACCTGATCGTCAGCTCCATCATGATGGGCGCGAACATCGACTACGCCATCGTCATCTCGAGCCGGTACCTCCGGCTCAAGGAGGAGATGCCCTATAAGGAAGCCATGATCGAGGCGCTCAACCAGGCGTTCCCGACGGTCGTGACCTCCGGCACCATCCTCGCCGCAGCCGGCATGTCCATCGGCTTTTTGTCCTCGGAGAACACGGTCGCGTCTATCGGCATCTGCCTGGGCCGCGGCACGCTGATCTCGATGGTGCTGGTCATGTGCGTCCTGCCGCAGATTTTGCTGCTGGGCGATTCTCTGGTTGAAAAAACATCCTTTACGATTGGCCACCACGCCGCGCAGCAGCATCTGCAGGGGGCCATGCGTGTCAACGGACACGTGCGCGGCTATATCAACGGTTACGTCGATGCGGAGATCCACGGTCGTGTCAGCGGCACGGTCAGCGCATCGATCGATATCGGAAATGTGCAGATGGAGGAGGCTCCGGCGCAGACTGTGCCGGCGGCAGATCTGCACGGTGAGGAGGGTTCCGATGAAGAGACATAATGTGCGCCGTCTGCTTGCGCTGGTGCTTGTGGCGGCTCTGTGCCTGCTGTGCGGCGCGGCTGCCCAGCCGAACGCCAGGGAGATCCATATCTACTCTGCGGATGATCTCGTGCAGCTGAGCAAAAGCTGCAAGCTCGACACGTACTCGCAGGGCAAGACGGTCTATCTGGATAACGATGTGGACCTGAGCGGGTCGGACTTTGTGCCGATCCCGACCTTCGGCGGCACGTTCGAGGGGCAGGGCCACACGGTCAGCGGGCTGGAGCTCTCGGGCGACGCGTCCCATATGGGCCTGTTCCGCTATGTGCAGGCGGTCGGCACCGTCCGTGACCTGAAGGTCACCGGTAACATCGACGCCGCCGGCACCCTCAACGAGATCGGCGCCATCGTCGGCACGAACTACGGCACGATCTCCGGCTGCTCGTTCAACGGCACGATCTCCGGCGAGAACAACGTCGGCGGCATCGCGGGCACGAACGAAGGCAGCGGCATGATCTATAACTGCAAGACCGAAGGCTTTGTCGAAGGCGACCATTACGTCGGTGGCATCGTCGGTCAGAACATCGGCACCATCTCCTACTGCTCGAACACCACAGGCGTGAACATCAACGCCAGCGAGGCCGTTGGCAGCACAGAGGATCTCGACTCCCTGACGCTCCCGACCGCCTCCGACGACGAGGATGACGACGCGCCGAAGAAGGCCAATACCTCCACGGACGTCGGCGGCATCTGCGGCTTCTCGTCCGGTGTCATCATCGGCTGCACGAACTGGGGCGGCGTCGGCTTTGAGCACGTCGGCTACAACATCGGCGGCATCGTCGGCCGCCAGAGCGGTCTGGTCTCCGGCTGTACGAACTGGGGCACGGCCTCCGGCCGCAAGGACGTCGGCGGCATCTGCGGCCAGATGGAGCCGTTCATCACGCTGGACGTGGAGTCCGGCTCGATCGGCGCCATGGCCAAGGAGCTCAACACGCTCCATGATCTGATGGATACCCTACTCAACCACACGGGCGCCGCGGCGTCATCGCTGGCCGCCACGGTCGGCGTGCTGAGCGACAGCGCGGCCCGCGCCACGGAGAGCGCGCGCTATGTGGCCGAGCGCACCACGGACTATGTGGACAACACGGTCACGACCGTCAACGAAGTGTTCATCCGCATCAACACGGCGGAGAAAATGCTCGCCCCCGCGATCACGGAGTTTTCCACGGCGGCCGTGTCGCTTGACAAATCGATCGATTACTTCAACAAGGGCTTTGACTATCTCGACATTGTCGATGAGATGACCGAGGCCGACAAGACGGCCTTCAAGGACGCGGCCAAGGACCTGAGCGTTTCGTCCGACCAGCTCAACGCGGCCATGGACTACTGTGCCTGGCTCATGAAGGTCATGGACAACACCTACGGCACCGGCTCCTACGACCTGATCGCCAGCCGCCCGGACAACTGGCAGCAGATGTCCGACAAGTATGGCTATGAGTACAATCCCGACAACCTCGGCACCTATGAGTCGCAGCGCGATGCCCTGCTCAAGGGCATGGGCGACGCCGCCTCGGCAATCGGCGCGATCTCCGGCGACATCTCCACGATGACGAAGATCATCAACCTGTACTACCTCACCGAGGACTCCACCGGCCACACCCGCTTGGATTATATGAGCGCCGCGTTCAAAAACGCGTTCGATGCGCTCAAGTCCTCGAGCGGCAATTTCTCGACCGGCATGAGTTACCTCGACCAGGTCACGAAATACCTCGCCAGCAATGATCCGCTCAACCTGCCCGACATCAGCAGCGACTACCGCACCGCGATGGAGCAGATGTTCGACGATCTCGGCAGCATTTCGGCCGGCTTGTCCCGCCTGAGCGTGGAGACGGCAACCTACAGCACTCAGATCATCAGCGACATGAAGGCGGTCAACGACCAGTTCAACGTCGTCATGATGCGCCTGTGCGACATTCTGGAGCTTGCCCTGAGCAAGGACAAGGACGACATCATTCAGGACGTCTCGGAGGAAGAGCTCTCGAGCACGACGGACGGCAAGGTCTATAACTGCGATAACTACGGCAAGATCGATGGCGATGTGAATGTCGGCGGCGTTGCCGGCACGATGGACATCGAGTACGATTTCGACCCCGAGAGCGACTCCAATGTTATCAAAGATTCCACGCTGACGGCCAAGTACTTTACCAAGTGCGTGCTGCTCGACAGTAAGAACTACGGCAATGCCACCTCGCGCAAGGACTGCGTCGGCGCCGTCTGCGGCTACGCGGATCTGGGCGTTATCAGCGGCTGCGAGGGCTACGGCACGGCCGAAAGCACGGCAGGTGACTATGTCGGCGGCGTCGTCGGCCAGTCGCAGGGATCCGTGCGCAACAGCTTCGCCAAGTGCGAGCTGACCGGCCGCAACTACATCGGCGGCATCGCCGGTTACGGCATGAACGTCAGCGGCTGCAACACGCTCGTGAATCTCAACGGCTCCGGCAACTGCGTCGGCACCATCGCGGGCGAGATCGATAAGGACGGCAGCGCGGCCGACAACTACTTCGTCCACGAGACGGAGGCCGGCATCGACGGCATCAGCTACGCGGGCAAGGCCGAGGGCATGAGCTATGAGGCCTTCATGGCACGCGACGGCATCCCGGCGGAGTTCTCCAGCTTTGCCGTCACCTTCACGGCCAACGGCGAGGTCGTCAAGACGATCACGTTTGCCTACGGTGGCTCGATCGACGAATCTCAGATCCCCGACTGCCCGACGGTGGAGGGCAACTATGGCTCCTGGCCGGAGCATGATTACAGCCACCTGACCTTCGACCTCGAGGTCAAGGCGGAGTACACCGCTGTCTCGACGGTCGTGGCCGGCGACCTGTATGCCGACAACAGCCGCACGCCGATTGTGCTGGCTGAGGGCGTCTTTGACCCGGCGACGGATGTGCACATCACCTCCGCCGAGGCCGACGGCCCGACGCTGCGCGGCAACCAACAGCTGTACATGAAGTATAACGTCGAGATCCTCAACGACACGGTCGAGGACGACACGGACAACACCGTCTCCCTGCGTGTCTACGCACCGGATACCGGCGCGAACTACACGGTCTACACCTACCAGAATGGCACTTGGGCGAGTACGTCCAGCAGCCGCGACGGCAGCTACCTCGTCTTCAAGACCATGGACCGCGACCTGCAGTTTGCCGTCACGAAGGCGCACCATGGCCCGCTGTTCTACATTCTCATCGTGCTCATCGTGCTGGCCGTGATCGTCGCGGTGCTGCGCCTGCTCTACTGCCGGAAGCTGAAGAAGGCAGTCGCGGCGGGAACGATGACCGAGGAAGAAGCGGCAACGCTGCGCAAGCAGGGCCTGCGTATGTGGCTGGGCGAGGAGTACGCGAAGCTCCAGGCCAAGCAAGCCGCCGCCAAGGAGGCAAAAGAGGCCAAGCGCGCTGCCGCAGCGGAAGCCGCGGCCAGTGCCGCGGAAACGGCGGAGGAAGCAGCTCCGGCGGACAACGCCGAGACAGCGGAAGCTCCGACTGAGACGGAATCGGAAACGGTCTCTGCTGATAACGGCGAAGCGGACACGGAAGATTCTGACGCCCCCCAGCATCCCTGATGCGAACTATCCCTTACCCCATAAACTGCGAAAATCCCCGATTGGGTTTCCAATCGGGGATTTTTGTACGCTGCGACGGTAAAATCGCCCCGGCCAGATGGCCGGGGCGGTCGTCAGATATGCAATCGGGTCAATTTATGCGCGCTTCCACTTGACGCCCTGCGGGGTGTCCTCAAGCACGATGCCGGCGGCCTTGAGCTCGTCACGGATGCGGTCGGCCTCGGCCCAGTTTTTGGCCTTGCGAGCGGCCTGACGCGCGGCGATCTTCTCCTCGATGGCCTTTGCCTCGGGGTCCTCGCTGCTGTCGGAGCCGAACGGGATGCCCAGCACGTCGCACAGCTCGAGGAAACGGTCGAGGCATGCCTGCGCCAGCGTCTTGCTCGGGTCGGCGGCGGGGGAGACGGCGGTGTTGATCTCGCGCACCATCTCAAAGATGACGGAGATCGCGTCGGCGGTGTTGAAGTCGTCGTCCATGACGGCGTCGAACTTCTCACGGTACTGGTCCAGCCCCTGCACGAAGGCGGCGTCCGCCTCGCTCAGCTCGCCGTCGCGGCCGTTGGCGATGAAGAACTCAAGGTTGCTCTTGGCGGTGCGCAGGCGCTCGAGCGCGGCCTTGGCCTGCATGAGGATCTCGCCGGAGTAGTTGAGCGGGCTGCGGTAGTGGCTCATGAGCATGAACATGCGGATGCAGTCGTAGCCGTAGACAGCGGCGGCCTCGCGCACAGTGAAGAAGTTACCGAGCGACTTGCTCATCTTCTTGTTGTCGATGTTGATAAAGCCGTTGTGCAGCCAGTAGTTGACGAACTTGCAGCCGTTGGCAGCCTCGGACTGGGCGATCTCGTTCTCGTGGTGCGGGAAGGCGAGGTCGCTGCCGCCGCAGTGGATGTCGATCGTTTTGCCGAGGTAGCGGTTGGACATGGCCGAGCACTCAATGTGCCAGCCGGGGCGGCCCTTGCCCCACGGTGAGTCCCAGGACGGCTCACCGGGCTTGGCGGCCTTCCAGAGCGCGAAGTCGAGCGGGTTCTCCTTGATGTCGTTGACGTCGATGCGCGCGCCGGACTGCAGGTCCTCGATCGGCTGGTGGCTGAGCTTGCCGTAGTCCTTGAACTTCAGCGTGCGGTAGTACACGTCGCCGTTGACCTCGTAGGCGTAGCCCTTGTCGATGAGCGTCGTGATGAGGTCAATGATCTGCTGGATGTTTTCGGTGGCCTTCGGGTGCACGGTCGCCTCGCGGACACCGAGCGCGTGTGCGTCGGTGAAGTATTCGGCGATGTATTTTTTCGCAACTTCCTCGCTCGTGATGCCCTCTTCGTTGGCGCGCTTGATGATCTTGTCGTCCACGTCGGTGAAGTTCTGCACGAACGTCACCTCGTAGCCGCGGTACTCCAGATAGCGGCGCAGCACGTCGAACATGATGATCGGGCGCGCATTGCCGACGTGGATGTAGTTATACACCGTCGGGCCGCAGGCGTACATGCGCACTTTGCCCGGTTCGATCGGCACGAACTCTTCCTTCTGCATGGACATGGTGTTGTACAGTTTCATATTCAGGCTCCTTTGAGACGTATTTGCAATAAAAAAGCGCCCCCATGCCGTCCGGCATGAGAGGCGAAGTCCTTCGCGGTTCCACTCTCGTTTCTCGCTCGCTGCACCGTAACGCGGTGCCTTCGGGCGGGCATTTCCTCCCGCCGCGCTCCCGGACGCACGTTCCGCCCCGCCGGACAGCACCCTCACAGCGTCTGGGCGCCTCTCTGAGACCGGGTGATAGGCGTACTCTTTCCGTTCATCGCATTCATCATCTTAGCATATGCACCCGGCAATGTCAAGGTTGCGCGCCGCGCGCCGGTGTGGTATGCTGGAAAAAACGCGGCCGGAGCAAAGCGTGGCCGCACAGGAGGCACTGACATGAAAAAATACCTTTCGCTCCTGCTCGCGTGCGTGCTGACGCTGGCGCTGCTGTGCGCCTGCGGCAAGAAGGACACGGCAGATCAGGAGCCAGCGGTGGAAACACCGCCGACGCAGACGGCCGCCACCGGCGGCGTGGACACGTCCTGCAAGCTCTATTTCCCGAACGACGCGGCCGATGATCTGCACGCTGACACGGCGCAGATCCCGGATGCGGAGCCGGCCGTCACGACGGCGTATGCGCAGGCGATCACGGAGCAGCTCATCGCGCACAACGCCCTGCCGAAGGGCAGCCAGGTGCTCGCCATCTCGAAGGATGGCGACGCGCTCAGCCTCGACCTGAACGAGGCGTTCCTCGCCGGTCTGCGCGAGAGCGGCTCGACGGGCGAGCTCATGTACATGGGCAGTCTCGTCAACACGTTCCTCGATAACTTCAACTGCACGACCGTGCGCGTTACGGTCGAGGGCAAGCCGTTCTCCACGGGGCACTCGGAGTACGACAAGCCGCTGCAGGCGTTCACGTTCTGAGAAAAGCAGAAAAAAACCAGTGGGTGCGATGCCCACTGGTTTTTTCTGTGCTTCAGGCGGCTTTCCGGAACACGTCGTGGTTCTTCACGAAGTACTCCACGCCGGAGTACACCGTCGTCACGACGATGACGACCCAGCACACGGTGTTGAGCCAGGAAATGTTCCACAGCAGCATCAGGCAGATGGCTACCATGGTCGAGGCGGTCTTGATCTTGCCGGACCAGGCGGCGGCGATGACGCGGCCGTTGTCCACGGCGATGAGCCGCAGGCCGGTCACGGCAAACTCGCGCGCGACCACGAGCAGCAGCGCCCACGCGGGCATCTGGTGCTGCTCGACAAACAGCAGCATGGCCGCCACGACCAGCAGCTTGTCGGCCAGCGGGTCCATGAACTTGCCGAAGTCGGACACCTGATTATAGTGCCGCGCGATGTAGCCGTCGGCGAAGTCGCTCAGGCTCGCGAGCACGAACACGCCGAACGCCCAGTACGTATGGCCGGGGAAGCGCAGGTACATCAGCACCAGAAACACGGGGATGAGAATCACGCGGAAGATGGTAATTTTGTTTGCAGTCGTCATGTCAGCACCTCATTCGTGGATTTGTTCGCCGGCGAGATCGCCATCGTCGCAGCCGGTGATATGCACCGTGACCATGTCGCCGGGCCGGGCGGTGCCGGTGAAGTAGACCGTACCGTCGATCTCTGGCGAGTCGGCATACGTCCGGCCGGAGCACATGCCGCTCCTGGCCCGGTGCTCGCACAAAACGGTCATGTCCCGCCCGATGCAGGCGGCGTTGTAGTCGTCCATGATGCCGGCCTGCAGCTCGAGGATGAGATCGGCGCGGCGCTGGGCCTCGTCCGGCTCGCAGCGGTCGGTCATCACGGCGGCGGGTGTCCCCTCCTCGGGGGAGAACGGGAACACGCCCACGCGCTCGAGCCGCACCTCGCGCAGCCAGGTGCACAGCTCCTCGAATTCCGCCTCGCCCTCGCCGGGCAGGCCCGTGATGAGGCTCGTGCGCAGCACGAGGCCCGGAATGCGCGCGCGCAGCTTCTGCAGCAGCGCGCGGATCTCGTCGCCGGTGCAGTGGCGGTTCATGCGGCGGAGAATGTCGTTGTTGATGTGCTGGATGGGAATGTCGAGATACTTGACGATCTTGTCCTCGTCCGCAATGAGGTCGATGAGCTCGTCGTCGATGATCTCGGGGTAGAGGTAGTGCAGGCGGATCCAGCGGATGCCGTCGATCTTCGCCAGCTCCCGCAGCAGCAGCGCGAGACTCGGCCTGCCGTAGAGGTCCATGCCCCAGCGGGTGATGTCCTGCGCGATGACGATCAGCTCTTTCACGCCGAGGTCAGCGAGGTCTTTCGCCTCCTGCACGATGGCGTCGAGCGTGCGGCTGCGGTAGCGGCCGCGGATGGCGGGGATGGCACAGAACGCGCACCAGTTGTCGCACCCTTCGGCGATGCGCAGGTACGCCCAGCCCGGGCCGGTCGTGACCACGCGGCCGATCTCCTCGATCGGGCCGCTCTTGTCGCCGAAGTACAGCGGTTTTCCGCCGTGCATCACATCCTCGACGGCTTGGCAGATCTGGCCGAAGCTGCCGGTGCCGAGCATGCCGTCTACTTCCGGCAGGCTCTCGAGAATGTCGTTTTCGTACCGCTGCGACAGGCAGCCGGTCACGAGAATCTTCTTCAGTCCGCCGGCCTTTTTCACCTCGGCGAGCTGCAGGATCTGGTCGATGGCCTCGCTCTTGGCGCTGTCGATAAAGCCGCAGGTGTTGACGATGGCGACGTCGCACCCGTCCACCTCGCCGACCACCTCATGGCCGGCCTGGTTGAGCAGATAGAGCATCTGCTCGCTGTTGACCTGATTCTTCGCACAGCCGAGCGAGATCAGGCAGATTCGATATGGCATGGGTCAATACTCCTCATAGTTATCCTGATAGCGCGCGATGGCCGCGCGGATCTCGTCGCGCCCGAAGCCGCGGCGGTAAAGATAGTCGGACGCGCGGCGCAGTTCGTCGCGGTCCGGGGTGTCGCTCCGGAGACGGCGGCGCAGCAGCGTGTCGATCTGATCGTCCTGCTCCGGAAGCTCCTGCAGCGCGTCGTCCCACAGCTCGCGCGGGATGCCGCGGCGGTAGAGCTCATTGCGGATGCGTCCGGCGCCGTAGCCCTTGGCGGCGTAGTGCCGCACGCACATGGCGGCGTACTGCGCATCGTCGAGCAGGTGCATCTCCTGCAGCCACGCGGCAGCGTCCTCGGCGTTTTCCGGGCTTTCGCCCTTTTCCTTCAGCCGGTCGGTCAGCTCCTTGACCGACATGGCGCGTGCGCCGATGATGCGCAGCGCCCGCTGTCTGCAGCGCGAGCGCTCAGAGGCGGCGCGCAGCGTGTCCAGCTCCGGCGCGGTCAGTTCTTTTCCGGCCCGGAGGTGAAAATCCGTCACGACGGCGAGCGTCGTGCGCACCTCCTCGCCGGTGTCAAACCGCGCCAGAAAGCGCTCCGGCGCGGTCTGCTTGAGCTCAATGAGCCGGGCCATCAGCCCTGAAAGTCATCGGCTGCCACCTCGACGGCGCGGCCGGAAGCGATGGCGGCCTTGCGCGCCTGCGGGCTCATGAGCTTGTGGGCGTTGGCGCGGATCTCCGCCTCGATCTTGTCCGAGACGTCGGGGTGCTCGCGCAGATATTCCTTCATGCTGTCGCGGCCCTGCACACGTACATCGCCGTAGGTGTACCACGCACCGGCCTTGTCGATCAGGTCGAGCTTGACGCCGAGGTCCACGATCTCGCCGATCTTGGAGATGCCCTCGCCGTAGATGATGTCGAACTCCGCCTCCTTGAACGGGGGAGCGACCTTGTTCTTGACGATCTTGGCGCGCGTGCGGTTGCCGATCATCTCGCCGCCGACCTTCAGCGTCTCGATGCGGCGCACGTCGATGCGCACGCTGGAGAAATACTTCAGTGCGCGGCCGCCGGGCGTCGTTTCGGGGTTGCCGTACATGACGCCGATCTTCTCGCGCAGCTGGTTGATGAACACGACGATGCAGTTCGTGCGGCTGACGGTGCCGGCCAGCTTGCGCAGGGCCTGGCTCATCAGGCGCGCGATCACGCCGACGGACGACTCGCCCATCTCGCCCTCGAGCTCGCTGCGCGGCAGCAGCGCCGCCACGGAGTCGACGACCACGACATCGAGCGCGCCGGAGCGCACGAGCTGCTCCGTGATCTCGAGCGCCTGCTCGCCGGTATCCGGCTGGGAGATGAGCAGACTGTCGATGTCCACGCCGAGGGCGCGGGCGTAGGCGGGCTCAAGCGCGTGCTCCACGTCGATGAACGCGACCTCGCCGCCCTTCTTCTGGGCGCTGGCGAGGATGTGCAGCGCGAGCGTCGTCTTACCGGACGACTCGGGTCCGTAGATCTCGACGATGCGGCCGCGGGGCACGCCGCCGATGCCGAGCGCGAGGTCGAGCGACAGGGAACCGGTGGAGATGGCCTCCACGTTCACGGGAATGTCGTCGCCGAGGCGCATGATGGCGCCCTTGCCGAAGTTTTTCTCGATCTGGGCGAGCGCGGTCTCGAGCGCTTTCTTCTTATCCTCCGGTTTGACGGGGCCGGTGGAAACGGGTGCGGATTTCTTCTTTTCAGCCATAGTATTTCACCTCTAAGTATCAGATGCGGCCGACGACGACGCGCCGGATGCCGGCGGTGTCCTCAAGGGCGGTCACATCGGTGTATTTTTCTTCTGTCATCAGCGCCATGACGGCGTCTGCCTGATCCTCGCCGACCTCGAACATGAGCCAGCCGCCGGGGCGGAGGATCTGCGTCCAGTGGCGCACGATCGCGCGGTAGAACATCAGCCCGTCCTCGCCGCCGTCGAGCGCGCCGAGCGGCTCATAGTCGCGCACGGAGCTGTCGAGCGTGAGAATGTCCATGCTCGCCACATACGGCGGGTTGGACACGATGAGGTCGAACGTGCCGATGCCCATCGGGGGCTTTGCCAGCGCGTCGGCCTTGAGGCAGATGGTGCGGTTCTGGTGGTTGCGGCGCAGGTTTTCCTTGCTCACGGCGAGGGCCTCCTCGCTGATGTCCACCATGACGACGCGCGCGGCCGGCAGCTCATGCGCCAGCGCGCAGCCGATGCAGCCGCTGCCGGAGCAGAGGTCGAGAATGCGGGCGTTCATCTTTCGGCCGACGAGCACGCGCAGCGCCGCGTCCACGAGCACCTCGGTGTCCATGCGCGGGATGAGCACGTCGGGCGTGACCACGATCGGCAGCCCGTGAAACTCCCACTCGCCGATGAGATAGGCCAGCGGCTCGCCGGCGATGCGGCGCTGCAGCAGGGCCGCGATCTTCTGTTCATTTTCGTCGGAGGTGTACAGGCGCAGGTCGCGCACGAATTCCTCCTTCGTCTTGCCGACGGCGTAGGCCACCAGCAGCCGCGCCTCGAGCGCGTAAGCCTCCACGCCGGCGTTTTTCAGCGCCGTGCGCGTGGCCAGATACAGGTCGTTATAGGTCTTTGGCATCTCTCTATCTTCCAGTCCTTTGCTGACGGATTACCAGGCGTCGCTGCCTTTCTCTTCCGGGATGACGAGCTCGAGCGCGCGGATGGCGCACTCGATCATGCTGTCGTCCGGCTCGTTGGTGGTCAGGCGCTGCAGCCACTTGCCCGGCGCGGACAGAATGCGCGAGCAGAGGTTGTCGTGCCGGCCGACCCAGCGGTTGATCTCATAACTGATGGACACGACGACCGGCAGCAGCAGCAGCCGCAGACCGATGCGCACCCACGGATTGTCCCACAGCCCGACGCGCAGGCTCACGAGCGAGAACACGAGAATGCTGATGATGACGACGACGAACAGAAAGCTCGTGCCGCAGCGGGGGTGAAAGCGCGACTGCGGCCGCACGTTCTCGACCGTCAGCGGCAGACCCTTTTCATAGCAGAAGATCGTCTTGTGCTCCGCGCCGTGATAGGCGAACATCCGCTCGACGTCCTTCATGTGCGCCACGCCCCAGAGATACAGCAGGAAGATGACGATGCGCAGCAGGCCCTCAAAGAGGTTGCGCACGACGGGGCTGTGGATGAAGCTGTCGGTCAGGCCGGCGAGCAGCGTCGGGATCAGGATGAACAGCACGATCGACAGCGCGATGCCGAGCACCACGGCCGTGCCGATGATGATGTCCTTGGCCTTCTCCTCGCCGAAGTGCTTTTCGATCCAGAGATCGATCTTGCCGGGCTCCTCCTGCTCGTCTTCGGGCAGCAGGTCGGCCGAATACGTCAGCGCCTTCATGCCCTTGACCATCGAGTCGAGAAACACGACGACGCCGCGGATGAGCGGCCAGCCGAGGATCGGGTGCTTTTCCTTGACCAGGTGCAGCTCCTCGACCTTTTCGACCATGCCGTCCTGCGTGCGGCAGACGATGGCCTGCTTGCTCGGCCCGCGCATGAGGATTCCCTCGATAAGCGCCTGCCCGCCGATGGACGTGCGGAACGAGACGTTGGTATCGGGTTTTGCGGATTTGGTTTTGCTCATATGGTTACCTCGGTTAAAATGAAATTACGAATTCAGGAGCTGCTCTCCGGCGCAAACGGCAGGCGCACCGACACGAGCGTGCCGCCGCCGGGGGCGTTGGCGATCGTCAGCGTGCCGCCGGAGCGGGTGATGATCTCGTCGCACACGGCAAGGCCGATGCCGCTGCCGCGGGCTTTGTGCTTCTCGCCCTTGAAGAACTTCTCCTTCACGTGCGGCAGCTCGTTTTCCGGGATGCCGGGCCCGTGGTCCCTGAATTGAATGGTAGCAGCTTCACTGTCCGAAAAAACGGACACTTCGATTGTCTTGCCGTCGCGCGCATATTTGGCGGCGTTGTCGAGGATGTTGAGAAACACCTGCTTGAGCCGCTCCGGGTCGCCGGGAACGAGCGGGATCTCCTCCTCGGGCGGGTTGTAGATGAGCTGCATCCCGTCCTGCCGCAGCAGCTCCTGATAGGTGAAGATGGTGTCCTCGAGCTCGCTCTCGATATCGAGCAGTTCCATGCTCAGGTTGAAGCGGCCGTCCTGAATGCGGGTGAACTCCAGCAGCTCCTCGACGAGGCTCGTCAGGCGCGCGGCCTCCTTGGAGATGATGGCGATGCCGCGGCGGGAGTCGCCCTGAATGGCAGTGTCGAACATGAGCGTCTCGCTCCAGCCGGTGATGGCGGTCAGGGGCGTGCGCAGCTCGTGCGAGATCGACGAGATGAACTCCGACTGCATTTTTTCGCTGCGGCTGATCTCCTGCGACAGTTCGTTGATCGCGGTCGCAAGGCGGCCGAGCTCATCGTCGCGCTGCACCGGAAGCTCCGTGCCATAGCGCCCGCCGGCGATCGTGCGTGTGACCTCCGTGATCTGCTCGACCGGGCGCGACACGCGCCGGCGAAACCACAGCGCGCAGACCACGGCACCGGCGGCGGCTGCGAGAATGCCCAGCAAGATGCCGAGCGCTGTGCTGACGCGTCCGGCGCTCAGGCCGATAGCCGCGCCGATAGCGACGCACAGGGCCGCGTGCACGCACTGACCCACGGCCATGCGCGAAAACAGGCCGCGGAAGGTGTTTTCCTGTTTGGGTTCGCCTGCGGGGGTGGGGGTGACGTCCTGCATGGTCTCAGTAGCCCCACTTATAGCCGTAGCCCCAGACGGTGGTGATGTATTCGGGCGCGGTCGCGTCGTCCTCAATCTTGATGCGCAGACGGCGGATGTTCACGTCGACGATCTTGACCTCGCCGTTATAGTCCGCGCCCCAGACGGCGTGCAGAATGTCCTCGCGCGAGAGTGCGCGGCCGGGGTTTTCCATGAACAGCTTCATGATCGCAAATTCCGTCTGCGTCAGGCGGATGTGGTCGCTGTTTTTGTCGAGCGTGCGCGAGCGCAGATGCAGCACGAACGGCCCGCTCGAGAGCACGTCCTCCGTGTTCTCGCTGCCGCCGATGCGGCGGTAGAGCGCGTCCACGCGCGCGATCAGCTCGGCAGGGGAGAAGGGCTTTGTGACATAGTCGTCCGCGCCGGTCATAAGGCCGGTGATCTTGTCCATCTCCTGACTCTTGGCGCTGAGCATGAGGATGCCCATCTTCGAGCCGGTCGCGCGGATGCGGCGGCAGACCTCAAAGCCGTCAATGTCCGGCAGCATCACGTCGAGCAGAGCGACGAGCGTGTCTGGATTCTGCTTGAGCTTTTCGAGCGCTTCCTCGCCTGTGGCCGCCTCAATGGGCTCGTAACCGGACCGGCGCAGGTTGATGACGACGAAGCTGCGGATGCTGGGTTCGTCCTCAAGTACGAGAATTTTCTTCATGTAATCTGTATCCTTTCCAAAGGCGGTGTGTGGGCGCCTTTGCGGTTTGTGGCATCTGCTTTCCGGGAAAGCAGGAGATTTGCAGAAATATTCATTTCAGTATAGCACACAATTTACAATAGTGGTAGCAAAAAATTACGAATCGTGTTATTCTGTGACACAGGAAATGAGGTGGGCAGCATGGAACTTTTCTGGACGCAGATCACGGACGCGCAGCCGGCGCGCCCGGCGCGCACGAAGGCGCACGGGAGCGCATGGGGCGTGTCGCTGCTGGCGTATGCCGTGCGCGCGGCCTGGGGCATTGAACTGCCGGAGACGGCGGAGCTGCCGGGCGGCAAGCCGTATTTTCCGGCGTGCCCGCAGCTGCACTTTTCCGTCAGTCATACGCGCACGGCGGCGCTCGTGGCCGTGTCGGCCGCGCCGGTCGGTGCGGATGTGGAGCAGGTGCGCCCGCTGCACCCGGCCATGGCGCGGCGG
>OGYV01001285.1_pt1 | contig 19396 bp, 14 predicted proteins | sample 1576651 | NCBI WGS metagenome assembly OGYV01 (sample SAMEA3541570, study PRJEB24748) | human gut metagenome | biome: human gut; feature: human-associated habitat; material: faeces | place: China | collected 2012
GACATCGTACAGCGGTTTGTACGGCGTCTTGGGCTGTTGCAGCAGTTTCAGGACTTTTTCGCCCATTTCGACGCCGCCTTTGCCGCCTTCGGCCCAGCAGTTGTTGAGGGCGACTTCGACGCCATAGTCTTCGCAGAGTTTACGGAGCGTTGCGATTTCTTCATCGGTGTCGCTGATGAATTTATTGATGCCTACGACGACAGGGACATCGAAGAGGCGCATATTTTCGATATGTTTTGCCAGGTTGGCAAAGCCCTTCTTCAAGGCTTCGACATTTTCTTCCTGCAAGTTCTTCTTGTCGACGCCGCCGTGCATCTTCAAGGCGCGGACCGTAGCGACGATGACGACAGCATCCGGTTTGATGCCGGCGAAACGGCACTTGATGTCCATGAACTTTTCTGCCCCCAAGTCGGCACCGAAACCGGCTTCCGTAACGGCGATGTCCCCCATCTTCATGGCCAGCTTGGTGGCGACGACGGAGTTGCAGCCGTGGGCGATGTTGGCGAAAGGACCGCCGTGGACCAGGGCCGGTGTGTGTTCGATGGTCTGGACCAGGTTCGGTTTGATGGCATCCTTCATGAGGATGGCCATAGCCCCTTCGACGCCGAGCTGGCGGGCCGTGACCAGATTGCCGTCCAGGTCATAGGCTACGGTGATGTCGCCCATGCGTTTCTTGAGGTCCATGAGGTCACTGGCCAGGCAGAGGGCTGCCATGATTTCCGATGCGACAGTAATCATGAAGTGGTCTTCCCGCGGGAAACCGCAGACTTTGCCGCCCATGCCGACGACGATGTTGCGCAGGGCCCGGTCGTTCATGTCCATGACGCGCTTCCAGATGACGCGGCGCACGTCGATGCGCAGGGCATTGCCCTGGTGGACGTGATTATCGATGGCTGCGGCCAAGAGGTTGTTGGCAGCCGTAATGGCATGCATGTCGCCGGTAAAATGCAGGTTGATGTCTTCCATCGGCAGGACCTGGGAGTAACCACCGCCGGCAGCACCGCCTTTGATGCCGAAGACCGGTCCCAGGGACGGTTCGCGCAGGGCGACGACGGCTTTATGACCCATGTAGTTCAGGGCCTGGGCCAGGCCGATAGTCGTCAAGGTCTTGCCTTCGCCGGCCGGCGTCGGCGTAATGGCCGTGACCAGGACCAGTTTCCCATCTTCGTTCTTCGAGAGGCGTTTGATGGCGTCAAAAGAAATCTTTGCTTTATATTTTCCGTAGAGTTCCAAGTCATCATCGGTGAGGCCGACTTGGTTTGCAATGGCCGTAATCGGTTCCAATTTCGTCTGCTGTGCAATTTCGATATCGCTCAATACCTTTGCCATAGTAGTTGTCACTCCTGTTCTCTGCATAAAAAAAGGCCGCTCCGCTGGAAGTTTGCCCAGACGGTCGGCTTCAAGAAATCATGCTCCCCGTGGTAACTCCACTTCCGTCAGTCACATGATTATGGCCTTATTATACAAAAAAAGAACCCTTGGGTCAAGGGTTCTTTTCGTTACGTCTTACTGGATTACGCTGGTATCGAGGTGTTCAAAGCCCGTAAGCAGGCCTTTCACCTGGCTGGCGATCTGCTGGCAGCCGCCTTTTTCCCTGCTTTCGATATTCAGCGGCATGTTCGGGTCGTGGAGGGACATGCGCAACAGGGCCCAGCCGTTGGGGAATACGAGGCGCACGCCTTCATAGGACGGCTTGGCGATGGAAATGCCGGCTGCAGCGGCCCGGTCTTCGAACTGTTTGAGCACGTCAGCCCCATAGGCCTGGACACCATCAGTGCCGGTGATTTTCAAGCGAAATTCGACGCCTTCTGCCGGATGGCCCAGTTTGGCGATGAGGTCGCCGAGCTGTTTGCCTTCTTTCTTGGCTTTCGCCGCAGCGATGAGCAGTTTGACCGCCAGGTAGGCACCGTCGTCGAGGTAGTAGTTTTCGCTCAGCGCACCGTGGCCCGACGTTTCGATAGCCAGCGGCGAGACCGTGCCGGCCTCGTTGAGGCGGATACATTCGTCGATGACATTTTTATAGCCCCGCATGTAGCGGTGATGGACCAAGTGGAGTTCATCCTGGAGGAACGTCGTCAGTTCATCCGACGTGACCGAGTCGGTGACGATGGTGCTGCCAGGATAATCGGGCGCCAGGATAGCGGCCATCATAGCGATGAGGGCATTGCGGTTGATTTCTTTCCCATCGGGCAGGACGGCGCTCATGCGGTCGACGTCGGTGTCGAAGATGAGGCCCAGGTCGGCTTTGTTGTCGAGGACGGCCTGACGGATCGACGCCATGGCGTCGGCATTTTCCGGGTTAGGGATATGGTTCGGGAACATGCCATCCGGTTCGAGGAACTGGCTGCCCGTCGTATCGGCGCCGAGTTCAGAAAGGACCTTGGTGGCAAAGAATCCGCCGCTGCCGTTGCCGGCATCGACGACGATGTGCATCCCTTCCAAAGGACGGTCGTACATCCCGGCACAGAGGCCGGCGCAGATCTTGCGGCGCAGATGCAGCGAATAGAGGTCGATCAGGTCCAGCGAGGCAATGGCAGCCGACGAGACAGCCATGGCCGACGACTGGGAAGCCAGGCTCAGGACTTCCGTGACCTCGCTCTTTTCCAGACCGCCGTCGACGGTAAAGAATTTCAATCCGTTGCGGTTATACGGCAAATGGCTGGCCGTAATCATGATGGAGCCATCCATGTGAGTATCTTCAAAAATGATGGACATGAACATAGCCGGTGTCGAAGCCAGGCCGCAGTCCGTGACGTGGACGCCTTGACCGAGGAGGCCGCCGAAGACGGCTTCTTTCATCATAGCTGCCGATACGCGGGAATCGTGGCCGACGGCAATGTGCAAGTCACTCACCTGTTTATTCAGCTTCTTCGCCAAAAACTTGGCAAAGCCAGCGGCAATGCGGTTGACCGCTTCCGGTACCAACGTGACGTCTTCACCGGGGACGCCGGCAACGGCGACGCCGCGGACATCACTGCCATTCTGTAATTTCATCATTGCTTCTGTAGAAATCATGTATTCATGTTTCCTTTCTTCAATTTAGCGCACCGAGGTCCGCCGCTTTTTATCATACTGAAAATCAGGCCAAAAGGCAAGCCTTGACGATGGCCTCTGCCGTAAGGCCGTATTTCTGCAAGAGTTCTCCGGCCTTGCCCGATTCGCCGAAACAATCATCGATGCCGACATAGGCCTGGCGGGTCGGATGGCGGCGCGACAAGGTTTCTGCCACGGCACTGCCCAGGCCGCCGATGACGCTGTGTTCTTCAGCTGTGACGACGAAACCCGTCTGTTTGGCCGCAGCGACGACCAGGTCTTCGTCCAGGGGCTTGATGGCTGCCATATCGATGACCATGGCCTGTTTTCCCTGGTCTGCCAGGGTGTCCGCCGCAATCAAGGCCTGCTGGACCATGAGGCCCGTGGCGATGATGGTCACATCCCGGCCTTCGCGCAGGACCGTCCCCTTCCCCCAGTGGAAAGGACAGCTGCCCTGGTAGACGTCATCGACTTTGGCCCGGCCCATGCGCACGTAGACCGGCCCGTCGTGGGCAATGGCAGCCCGGATGACGGCTTCCGTTTCCGCCGCATCGGCCGGACAGACGACGGTCATATTGGGCAGGCTGCGCATGAGAGCCAGGTCTTCGACGGACTGGTGCGTCGCCCCGTCTTCGCCGACACTGAGGCCGGCATGAGTGGCACAGATTTTGACATTGAGCCGCGGCAGGCAGATGGAGTTGCGAATCTGTTCAAACGCCCGGCCCGTGCCGAAGACGGCAAAGGTGCTGGCCAGGGGAATCTTGCCGCAAGCGGCAAAGCCGGCAGCCGTCCCCATCATATCCTGTTCGGAAATGCCCATGTCGAAGTAGCGTTCCGGCGCGACCTCCTTAAAAGCGATGGACCGCGTCGACGAGCCCAGGTCGGCGTCGAGGACGACGATCTTGGGATTTTTATACAATTCCGTTTCTAAGAGATGCCCGTAAGCATCGCGTGTTGCCATTGCCATCAGCCTTCGCCCCCTAATTCACGTAACGCCCGTTCACATTCTTCTTTCGTCGGCGCCTTGCCATGCCAGGACACGGCGTTTTCCATGAAGGACACGCCTTTGCCCTTGACGGTCTGGGCGATGATGGCCGTCGGTTTCCCTTTCAGGGCCTTGGCCTGGGCCAGAGCCGCTTTGATGGCGTCGTAATCGTGGCCGTCGATGTCCAGGACATTCCAGCGGAAGGCCCGGAACTTGTCGGCAATGGGCATGACGTCCATGACTTCTTCATTGGACCCGTCGATCTGCAGGCCGTTGTGGTCGATGAACAGCGTCAGGTTGTCCAGCTTATACTGAGCTGCTGACATAGCCGCTTCCCAGATCTGGCCTTCTTCGATTTCGCCGTCGCCGGCGATGACGTAGACCCGCCAGTCTGCCCCGTCCAGCTTGGCCGTCATAGCCATGCCGTTGGCTGCCGACAAGCCCTGGCCGAGGGACCCGGTGGTCATATCGATGCCCGGCGTCGTATTCATGTCGGGATTGCCCTGAAGCATGGCGCCGCACTGGCGCAGGTGCCACAGTTCCTCTTCCGGGAAAAATCCCCGTTCGGCCAGCGTCGCGTACAACGCCGGCACGGTATGGCCTTTCGAGAGGACGAAACGGTCCCGGTCCGGCCAGTGAGGCCGCTTAGGGTCGACCCGCATGACATCAAAATACAAGACCTGCAGCATATCGACGATGGACAAGGAACCACCCGGATGACCCGATTGGGCCAGGGTAACCATCTTGACGATATTCTGCCGCACGTGAGCCGCATGGCGGCTCAATTCATAGCTATCCATAAGAAAGCCCCCTTTTGCCTTATATTATAGCACAAAAGGAGCTGTCGCATCGCGACAGCTCCTTTTAAGTTGTTAGTAACTAGTGGTTAGTTGTTAGTGGATGGCTTTAGATGTAAATGCCCATTGGCTCTCTTCATAGGAGAGTTGTCAGCACAGCTGACTGAGAGGTTCAACCTCTCCGGCCCTGCGGGCCATCTCTCCTATTAGGAGAGGCTTACGGTCTGCGACCTGCGGCCGCGACCTTCGCAGTTCAGTTTCTTACGAGCCACGAACCACGCTCACAACACATACTTCTCGATAGCTTCGGCTACGGCACCTTCATCATTGGTGGCGTCGGTGACGACGTCGCAATACGGGCGGATGATGGGGTTGAGATTGTGGACGCCGACGGAAAGGCCGGCCGCTTTGAGCATATCCGTGTCGTTGATGTTGTCGCCAATGGCCAGGGTCTCTTCATAAGGCACGCCCAGGAGATCGGCCAGTTTGTGCAGGCCAGCTCCTTTGTTGACGCCGCGGTGCATGAATTCAATATAGCGGTTACTGGAAAAGCTGACGGTAATATCGTCCAACAAGGGGCGGATTTCGGCGTGTATCTGCTGTAGATACTCGTAATCCGTATTAGTCACGATGAGCTTGCAGACTTCTTCTTTGCTGCGGATGAAATCGAGGTTCTCCGCTTCGACGGGCACATAGCCCATGCGGCCGTGGAGGAACGCTTCTTCATCGGGTGTGATATTCGTGATATAGACGACATCACGCGTATAGATATGCATACATTGACCGTATGCACAGCAGCGACGGAAAATCCGGTCGGCCAAGTCGAAAGGAATGGGATTCCAGAAAAGGGATCGGCTGCCCTTATTTTCCGTAATATGGGCCCCATTAAAACCAATGACATACTGGTCCGCCTGGTCGTAGAGCCCCAGAGTCCTCAAGATGCCTTCGATGGAACGGAACCCCCGGCCCGTACAGGGAACGAATTTTACACCTTTGGCGATGGCCGCCGTAATGGCTTCGATGTTGCGCTGGCAAATCGTCGCATCGCTGCTGAGCAGCGTTTCATCCATATCACAAGCAATGATTTTATACTTCATGTCGACTCCTTTTCTGTCGTAACGGCTGGGGCATAGTAGTCATAAATCTTCCAGGCTGCGAGCGCTGCCAGACATTCAAAGATCCAGAAGGCGTGCCACACGCCATCAGGGCCAAAGACGCGGCAGAGGAGCCACGCCGCCGGCAGGCTGATGACAACGTAGCGCAACAGCGTGATGGCAAAGGACGGGTTGCCCTTCCCCAGCCCTTCCAGAGCGCCAGACGCCGTAATGGACAAAGCCGACGGCACGCTCCCCCAGGCAATGATGCTCAAGGCCGACGCGCCAGCTGCGATGGTTTCCTGACGAGACGTGAACCAGCCCATGAGGACGTCCGGTATAGTCAGACAGATGATCAAGCCTGCCATCATGATCAGGCCGTTGAGAACGAGCGTCGTCCGATATATAGAGCGCACGCGGCCCAATTCCCCAGCTCCGTAATTATAGCCAATCAACGGCCGTACACCTTGAATGATACCATTTGTCGGCATAGAAAGAAAGGTCTGGAGCTTATAATAGACGCCGAGAATGAAAATATAAGTCGGCGAAAAAGGCGCCAAGAAATGGTTCAAGGCGACGAGGAAAACCGACGACAAGCCCATGTTGAGGGCTGCCGGGATGCCGATGCCATAGAGCCGTTTATCGAGTTCGATATCCCAATGGAGATGGCAGCGGCGGACTTCGACCCGCAGCGGCCGCCAGTGACAGATAAAGGCGTAGAAGAGCAGGTTCACCGTCTGGCCCAAGCCCGTCGCCCAGGCCGCGCCTTCAATCCCCATGGCCGGAATCGGTCCCAGGCCAAAAATGAGAATCGGGTCGCCAATGATGTTGACCAGGCAGCCCAAAGACAAGCCAACCATAGTAACCTGCATGCGGCCAACGGCTTGGAACATCTTTTCATAAACCAAGTCGACGCTGAGGATCGTAGAAAAGGCAAAGACGATGACGGCATAGTGCAGGCCTAGGTCGATGAGCCAGGCATCCTGCGTAAAGGCCCATAAAAAAGCCGGCACAGCCCAAATACAGCCTGCCGTCATGACCAAACCATGGATGACAGCCAGGAAGACGCCATGTGTCGCGGCTACGTCAGCTGTCCCCTTCTGGCCCGCACCGAGACAGATGGAAATGATGGCATTCAGGCCGACGCCAAAGCCGATGCAGACAGCATTGACGAAGTTCTGCATCGGAAAGACCAGGGACACAGCTGTCATAGCCTATTCGCTGATCATGGCGACGAACAGGCTGTCGACAATATTATAGAGCGAATTGACGATCATCGACACGACGGCTGGCAGAGCCATGGAAACGATGAGCGGCAAAATGGCCCGTTCTTTCATAAATGATTCGTCCATACGTCACCTGCTTCGACGATCGCGAAGCCAGCGCCAAAGGGAAGTTATGCCTTTGATGACCAGATAGAAAATGAAAATATTCACTAACAATCCGAGGATGTCGGCGCCCCAGCCCAGGGACCCCCAGCCAAAGAAATGGCTGAGCATACTGCCCAGGAACATGCCGCCGGCAAAGAGGCCGACACCACGCATGACGCTGCCCAGACGGGACGAAGACGTCGTCCGGTTCGTATTGGCCTGCGGGCTTTCCGCCTTGCGCGGCTGAGCCTGGATGGGTTTCGTATTGCCCGTATTGGGCGCTGCCTTTGTGCCCGTCCCGGTTTTCGGCGTCACCGCCTTTGGCGCTGGCAGCGATTTCGGCGCCGACACGCGGACACCGCCACCGCCTTTGGCAGCCTGTACGGAAGACGGCATGGCCGGCAAAATCAGGGCCATCCATAAGGCAAACATGCAAACGGCAATAAACGTCTTTTTTTTCATAAAATTTCTCCTTTATAATGCGTCCCGCGATGCCCCTGACGCTTTCACAGGCGCCGGGCCGCCGTGGGGGAACATGATGTCATACAAATGGATCGTCGCCAAATAAGCCGACAGCTTGCCCTGTACGCCAGCCAGGGCTTCGTGGACGTCGCAGAAACCGTAACGGCGATGATAGGGGCATTGGAAATCGCCATCCAGGCAGCTGGTGATCATATTTTCCCGTTCCATGACGTTGATGATGTCCATGAGGGTAATGTCATGCAAATCCCGGGTCAGGCGGCAGCCGCCCTGGGCGCCGCGGATGATTTCGATGAAACCGGCCCGTTCGAGCTTTTTAGAAATCTTATAGGCAAATTGCCGGGGTACCATTTGTTCATCACTGATTTCCCGGATATTCTTCAATTGTAAATCAGCCAGGGACCGTAAAATGCGGATGGCATAATCTGTTTCTCTGGTAATAATCACGATGTAAGACGCTCCTTCTCATTCTGTATATTTTAAGTCTATTATAACGTGAAATGGCAAGAAATGCTAGCCGTAAATCGCTTGCGGTTCCCAGAAAAACCCGATATAATAAATAGTGTTTGCATGTTTTAGCTTTAACTACAGATGAGGTGTACTATGTCATTAATCGATGAAGTAAATAATCGCCGTACTTTTGCCATCATCTCCCACCCTGATGCTGGTAAGACGACGCTGACTGAAAAATTACTGCTCTACGGAGGTGCTATCCACCTGGCCGGTTCCGTCAAAGCCAGAAAGACGGCGAAGCACGCCGTTTCGGACTGGATGGAAATCGAAAAACAGCGTGGTATCTCTGTCACCAGTTCGGTCCTTCAGTTCGACTACGAAGGCCATCACATCAATATCCTCGATACGCCGGGCCATCAGGACTTCAGTGAAGATACGTACCGGACCCTCATGGCTGCCGACAGCGCCGTCATGCTCATCGACGTCGCCAAAGGCGTCGAAGCCCAGACGAAGAAGCTCTTCCGCGTCTGTAAAGAACGGGGCATCCCCATCTTCACCTTCGTCAACAAGATCGACCACTTCGGCCGCAACCCCTTCGACCTCATGGATGAAATCGAAGACATCCTTGGCATCCACGCCTATCCTATGAACTGGCCTATCGGCCTGAACGGAAACTACCAGGGCATCTACGACCGGGCCTCGTCGTCTATCGAACTCTTTGAAAAAGACACGACCCACGGCCAGCGCAAACTGGCATCGACCAAAGGCTCTGCCGACGACCCGATTTTCAAGGAACTCCTCGATGAAGACGTCCACCAGGGTCTCATCGACGACATCGAGCTCCTCGACGAAGCAGGCGACGAATTCGACATGGAAAAGGTCAAGCGCGGCGAACTGACGCCGATGTTCTTCGGTTCGGCCATGACCAACTTCGGCGTCAAGCCTTTCCTGGAAGAATTTCTGCGTATGGCACCGAAGCCGCAGCCGCGCAAATGTCTGGAAGGCGTCGTCGAACCGACATCGGACCAGTTCACGTCGTTCGTCTTCAAGATCCAGGCCAACATGAACCCCCAGCATCACGACCGCATCGTCTTCATGCGCATCTGCTCGGGCAAATTCGAAAAAGGCATGACCGTCACCCACCGCCAGTCGGGCAAGACCCTGCGCCTCATGCAGCCCCAGCAGTTCCTGGCCACGGAACGGACCATCGTCGAAGATGCTTACCCGGGAGACATCATCGGCGTCTTCGATAACGGCACCATGGGCGTCGGCGACACCCTCTATTCGGGCAAGAAAAAAGTCACCTTCAAGGACTTCCCGACCTTCCCGCCGGAACTCTTCGCCCGCATCCGCGCCAAAGACTCGATGAAGCGTAAACAGTTCCTCAAGGGCATGACCCAGCTGGCCCAGGAAGGGGCCGTCCAGATTTATGAAAACCTGGGCTCCATGGAAAGCTACATCGTCGGTGCCGTCGGGCAACTCCAGTTCGAAGTTCTGGAATACCGCCTGAAACACGAATACGGCGTCGACCTGGAAATGAACCGCCTGCCCTACACCGTCGCCCGCTGGATTCAGGACAACGGCCACGACTACAAGGAATTGAAGAACATCGACAGCGCCATGATCGTCAAAGACCACAAACAGCGCGTCGTCCTCCTCATCGCCAACGAATGGCAGACCAACTGGATCGTAGAACGGAACCCGGAATTTACCTTCTGCACCACACCGGATCAATTACAGATAGAAGAAGAATAGAAAAAAGGCTTGTCGCGCAACGACAAGCCTTTTTAAGTGGTTAGTGGCTAGGGGCTAGGGGTTAGTGGCTAGGGGCTAGGGGTTAGTGGCTAGGGGTTAGCAATATTTCCCCAACGGAGAATCCGTAGGGGTCGCCACGTGGGCGACCCGCCTCAGTACTTGGGGAAATTCTCTGATACTCAGATAGGGAAATCCATACATATCCAGATGCGGGCTTGCCACGTGCAAGCCCCTACAGAAAGCGCTCCATGCTGGGGTATTGGGATGATATTCACGACACCTTCTCTTTACGCCGTGAGGCAGCACCATTCCGGCAGGACCACGGTGCGGTCGAAGGCCGGGATCCAGGTCCCCTGGCTATGGTCATAGGTCCGGACGAGTATGTGGTCTTCGTAAAGGTAGAGGGAGTTGGTGTAAATCGTGTCTTCATCCCAATCGCTGTTATAGACGTTGAGGACGCGGCCTTCATAGTAATTGGCGTCATCCATGAAGGTGGCATCGCTTGGCATCGTATGGGTATGCCCGGATACCCACAGGCTGACCTGGTGATGGCGGGCCAGGATAGTACGGATATCAGCTGCCGGCTGGACAGAATTGCGCGGCGACGGCAGGCTGATGCCGGGGCGGCTCGACACGGCTGTCTGTTCCAACGGTGCGTGGCAGAAGATAATCGTCGGCTGCTGACGATGAGCAGCCAAGGTCTGGTCCAGCCAGGCCAGCTGCTGATGGGATAATTCGACGGCTGCGCCGCCAGTTACCGTATCAGGCGATAAAAAGACCAAGAGGTAGCCTGCCTGTTCTTTGGCATAATAGAGCGGTCCGAAGGTCTTCGTATAACGGGCAAAGTGAATGATCCGTTCCGTGCAGCTCCCAGGGCGCAGTTCGCCATGATGGCCTGTATAGAGCAGTTCGTGATTTCCAGCAATGAAAGCCTTGCGTTTCTTCAATCCATTGACGATGAGGCGCACCAGGCGGTATTCGGCAGCATCGCCGTTGCGCTGGACCATGTCCCCTGTAAAGACAGCCAGGTCCAGGTCCCGCCAGTCATTCATTTCCTGGAGCACCCTTTCTTTGGCGGCCATCCGCATCAGGCGTTCCTTCGGCGGGACCAGGTTCTTACAGGGATAATGGAAATCACTGATGATGACCAGGCGGGAATAATTCCGCTGAGGCTGGGCTTGGGTTTTGGCAAACAACGACGCAAACATGGCATTTCCTCCTTCATCCATACAAAAACAGGCTCGGGCTGTATACGTTCAGTATAGCCAGAGCCTGTATATTTTTTGCAAAAATCAAGGGAAATATCCGTAAAAGCTTACTTCTTCGCGGCTACCGGGTAGTCCTGCAGGGCGTCGTATCCTTCTTCGCCGGTGCGGATCTTGACGGCATTATCGATGGCCGACACGAAGACCTTGCCATCACCGTAGTTGCCCGTATAGAGCACTTTCTTGGCCGTCTCGATGATGGTCCGCGGCGATACTTTGGAAACGACCATTTCTACGCGGACTTTCGGCAGAAGCTTGGCCGACACCTTGGCGCCGCGGTAGAATTCGGTCCGCCCTTTTTCGATACCGAACCCCAGCGCCCGGGTAATGGTCATGCCCGTGATGCCGATGGCTTCCATGGCATCCTTCAAGGTTTCGAACCGCTTCTCATCGGTAATGATGGTCACGTTATACATGGCATGGCCGCCGACCGGCTGGGGACTGGCCATGACCGAATCGGGGATGACCTGGTCCAGGGGGATTTCTTTCGCCCCTTGCGGCGCTTCCCCGGCCTTCAAGGCTTCAGACAAGTCTTCCAGACTGTCGCTGCGGTCCAGGCCGTAAGCCGGTACCAGCCCGTTTTCCTTGAAGTCCAGGCCGTTGATTTCTTCGGCTGCCGATACGCGCAGGCCGATGGTCGCCTGGAGGATGCGAAAGACCAACGTCATGGCGACGAAGACGAACAGGCCGATAGCTGCGACGCCGGCGATCTGGACCAGCAGCAAATGGGTGTCACCCGTATAGAGCAGGCCGTCTTTGACACTGAACAAGCCCGTCAGGATCGTTCCCAAGGCCCCGCAGCCGCCATGGGCCGCAATGGCCCCTATGGGATCGTCGATGCGGAGCTTCTGGTCAATGAATTCGATGAGGAAGACGACGACGACACCGGCGATAGCGCCGATGAAGAAAGCGCCAGGCACACTGACGACATCACAGCCGGCCGTAATGGCGACCAGCGCAGCCAGACAGCCGTCAAGGGTCATGGATACATCAGGCTTGCCATAACGGATCCACGTCGTCACCATGGCTGCCGTCGTCCCGGCAGCGGCCGCGATATTGGTGATAAAGAAGATAGCTGCCGCCTTGAGCAGGGTCTGTTCCCCCGATAAGGACAGGGTCTGGCCGCCATTGAAGCCGAACCAGCCGAACCACAAGATGAACATGCCCAGGCAGGCCAGGGGCAGGCTGTGGCCGGGAATGGCATTGACCGACCCATCCTGGTTATACTTGCCGATGCGCGGACCCAGGGCCTTGGCACCGGTCAGGGCACAGATGCCGCCAGTCAGGCTGACGACGGAAGCACCGGCAAAATCATGGAAGCCCAAGGCGCCCAGCCAGCCGCCGCCCCAGACCCAGTGGCCGGCAACGGGATAAATGATCAGGCTGATGATAATCGTGACCAGACAATACGACGAAAACTTCGTCCGTTCCGCCATGGCACCGGATACGATGGCTGTCGTCACGGCACAGAGGACAGTCTGGAAGAGCAGAAAGGCCAGGTCCGGATAAGGTGTCCCGGCCGTGAAATCCACTTGCTGGGCAAAGAAATCCGGTACCCCGATGAGGCCGGACAAATCGTGGCCGAACATGAGGCCAAAACCGGCCAGCCAGAAAACCAGCGTAGCCAGGGCAAAATCCATGAAATTCTTCATGACGATGTTGCCGGCGTTCTTGGCCCGCGTCAGACCCGCTTCGAGCATGGCAAAGCCAGGCTGCATGAAGAAGACCAGGACTGCGGCCATGAGAATCCAAAGTGTATCGATTGCCGAGTAACTCATCGTACTTCCCCCTCTTCTTCCGGATACGTCAGGCCCCACTGCTGGCGGATGGCCGTCATGAGGTCCATGACCTCTTTCGTATAATCCAGATACATGCCCTGGCCACCATGAGCCACGGCATTTTCCATATCCACGATTTCGTATTGCAGGGCCTTGGCCTGGCTGCCGGCCTGCAGGACCTGCTGGCGGCCATCGGCCGTATAGGTGATCGTCGCCGTATCGGCCCGGGGATAGTCGTAGATTTCGATATACCCCTTGTCAAAAGCGGCCATGCCCCGTTTCGGCTGCTTAGCGTGGAGCGATAAGGAAATCGTCGCCATTTCCCCTTCCCGGTTCTGCAAGAGGATGCCCGCCTGTTCATCGACGCCGGTCGGCGCCAGGCGGACCTGTGACGCAATCTGGTCGGGCTGACAACTCATGAAATAGCGGACGAAAGACAAGGCATAGACACCGATATCGAGGAGGGCCCCGCCAGCCAGAGAGCGGTTGAAGAAACGGTTCGTCATGTCATAGTCTTTATAACTGCCGAAATTCATCTGGATAAACCGCAGCGGCCCCAGGGCCCCGGAGCGGATAAGCTCGGCGAGCTGCTTATAAACCGGCATGTGATACAAAGTCATGGCTTCGGCCAGGACGACGCCGTGTTCCCGAGCACAGCGCCGGGCCTGATCTAGTTCCCGGCTGTTCAAGGTGATGGATTTTTCGCAGAGCACGTGCTTCCCGGCAGACAGGGCCGGCAGGAGATAGCGGATATGCGTATTATGCGGCGTCGAAATATAGACGATATCGACGTCGGGATCGGCAAAGATATCCTCTGGCCTGTCGTAGACCTTGGAGATGCCGTATTTTTCAGCAAAAGCCAGGGCCTTCTCATGGGTCCGGTTGCCGACACTGTATAAATTCCCGCCCAGGGCCTGCATCGCCTGGGCCAGTTCATGGCCGATGACGCCGCAGCCTAACGTCGCCCAACGATATGCTGGCATAACGATTCCCCCTTTTATGCTAACAGGCGGCCGACGAGTTTGACACAATCTGCCGCATCTTTAGAATAGCCATCGGCCCCGATTTCATCAGAGAAACTCGGCGTGACGGCCGCGCCGCCGATGATGATCTTGCCGTCGTAATGCTTATCCGCCGCTTCGGCGATGACGTCCTTCATGTGCATCATGGTCGTCGTCATCAAAGCCGACAGCCCGACGACAGACGCTTTTTCACGCAGCGCCGTCTCGATGATCGTACCGGCCGGCACGTCCTTGCCCAGATCGACGACTTTATAGCCGTAGTTGCGCAGCATGAGACCGACGAGGTTTTTGCCGATATCGTGGACGTCGCCTTCGACGGTCGCGATGACGATGGTCGCCATGTCCTGCTGGCCCGGTTCCTTCTTGATGAGCGGTTCCAAATAGGCAATGGCCGTTTCCATGGTGTTGGCGCTGGCAATGAGCTGGGGCAGGAAGTAGACCTGTTTATCGTACAAATCACCGACTTTCGTAATGGCCGGGATGAGCAGGTCGTTGATGACCGCATCCGGTGCCATGCCCTTGGCCAGTTCGGCCTGGGCCAGGGATACGACGGCATCCTTTTCCCCTTCCAGGACGGCCTGATAGACGGGATTGACCGGCCCTTGTTCAGTCTGCTTGGACTCCCCCGCCGCCCCGTCGGCCGGCATCCCCTGACGGGCCAGGAGTTCTGCCTCTTCCTGGCGTTTCTTTTCGGCTTCTTTCTTGTCGAAATACTGCATGCGGTGGATATAGGCCAGGTCGCTGCCTTCCTTATTCATGAGCATGTTGGCAGCCGCTGCCGTATTCATGAGCAGGTCCTGGGACGGATTGGCAATAGCCATGGTCAGGCCGCTGGAGATGGCCATGGAGAGGAAAGTGGCATTGACATACATCCGGTCGGGCAGGCCGAAGGAGATATTGGACAGCCCGCAGACCGTCGCCAGGCCCAGGTCGCGTTTGCAGTGCGAGAAAGTCGCCATGCAGTCCAGGGCCGACGTCGGTGCCGCCCCGACCGTAGCCACCAGGGCATCGACGACGATGTCTTCCGGCGTAAAGCCATGGTCATAGGCATCGGTCAGGAGTTCGTCGAGGACGGCGTGCTTTTCTTCCAGCGTTTTAGGGATACCGGCGTCGGATACGGGCAGGGCAATGAACATGGCGCCGTACTTCTTGACGACCGGCAGGAGCTGTTTGCGCTTTTCCGTTTCACAGGAAATGGAATTGACCAAGGCCCGGCCGGGATAGATGCGCAGGGCCGCTTCCATGATTTCCGGCGAACTCGTATCGATGCTGAGGGGCAGGCCCGATACGCCCGTCACTTCGTAAATGGCTTTGAGCATCATTTCCTTTTCATCAATGCCGTTGGTCCCCATGTTGACATCGAGGATGGCCGCGCCGTTGCGTTCCTGTTCGCGGGCCATGGCGCGTACCAGGTCCAGCTTTCCCGCCCGCAGTTCAGCCTGGAGCTTCTTCTTGCCCGTCGGGTTGATGCGTTCACCAATGACCTGGAAAGAGCCGTCGAGCTGGATTTCCACGACCTGCCGTTCCGAAGCCAGGACGCGGTGATGGCTGGCATGAGGCGCTTTCGGCGTCATCTGGCAGACCGCATCGTGGAGGGCCCGGATATGGTCCGGCGTCGTCCCGCAGCAGCCGCCGACGATATGGGCACCGGCTTCGATGAGCAGTTTACCGTCCTGAGCAAATTCTTCCGGCGTCGTCTTGTAGACCGTCTTGTCGCCATCCCATTCCGGCAGGCCCGCATTGGGCTTGGCAATGAGGGGAACCGTTGCATATTCATACATCTTCTGGACCGTTTCCACCATATCGGCCGGCCCGGTCGAGCAGTTCAGGCCGACAGCGGCGACGCCGAGGTGCTGCAGGACGACGACAGCCGCTTCCGGCGGCGTCCCATAGAGGGTACGGCCGTCTTTTTCAAAAGTCAGCGTCGCCATGATGGGCAGGTCGCAGACTTCTTTGATGGCCAGGACGCAGGCTCGCGTTTCCTGGAGGCTCATCATGGTTTCGACAATGAACAGGTCGACGCCGGCGTCATACAAGACCTTTGCCTGTTGGCGATAAACATCGACCAGTTCCTCAAAGGTCAGGTCGCCCATGGGATAGAGCTGCTGGCCCGTCATGGTCATATCGCCGGCGACCAGGGCCTTCCCCTGGGCGGCTTCCTTGGAAATGGCGACCAAGCCCTGGTTGATGGCGGCCAGCTGGTCGTCCAGACCGTATTCGGCCAGTTTGATGCGGTTCCCCGTAAAGGTCGGTGCATACAAGATCTGGCTGCCCGCTTCGACGAAGTGGCGCTGCAAGTCGATCATGACCTGGCGGTTCTCCAAGATCCATTGTTCCGGGCAGACGCCGATAGGCATGCCCGCCTGTTGCAGATTCGTCCCGGTCGCACCGTCGAGCATGACGACGCCGCGGCTGAGCAATTGCTGGAATTCTTCGTTAGTCAATCTAAGTTCCCCCTAAAAATTCAGATAGTCGATATATAAACGCTGAAAGGCTTCATCGTTGCCGAGGACGATTTCTTCCGCCCCGTCGGCGATGGCCTGTAACGTGTCTAAGGTCACGGCGCCCGTCAAAAGGCCGATGGCCCCTTTCAGGGACGTATTGCCCACGGCCGTCGTCCGTTCAGCCAAATCCGGCGGCAGCAGGCCGATGACAGCCGCTTTCTGCGGATCCAGATAATAGCCGAAGCCGCCGGCCAGCCAGACCTGCCGGATACGCTGGCGGGAAAGGCCGCTCCGTTCGATGAGCGACTCGATGCCTGCCCGGATGGCGCTCTTGGCCATCTGGATTTCCCGGATATCCTGCTGGCTCAGGATGATGCGCTGATAATCCAGCGTCGATGCCATCGGGAAGCCTTTATGGAAATAAGGTTCGACGAGTTTCCCCGTTTCGTCGACCAGGCCTTCCCGGACGAGGCTGGCCATGGCTTCCAGGATGCCCGTCCCGCAGATGCCGACAGGGACTCCATGGTCGATAGTCCGCACCTTGGCCCGGCCCCGCTCGATGCGGACACCGCAGATGGCCCCGGGCACACTGCCTGTCCCCCAGGTCAGCTTGCCCCCTTCCAGGGCCGGCCCGGCCGGTGCCGAAGCGATGAAGCGTTTCTCTTTGTTCCCCAGGGCCATCTCCCCATTGGTCCCCAAATCGACGAACAAGCTGAGGTCGTCCGACGAAGCGACGCCGCACTGCCAGATGCCGGCCGTAATATCGGCGCCGACGTAGGTACTCATACCGGGCAGCAAAGTCACTGTGCAGTCCGTAAGTACGCCCTGCCGTCCCAGAACGGCCTGTACTTCATAGGTCCCGCCACCTAGCGAGACGGGATGGAAGGGCCAGTTCCCCAAGCCCTCACAAGACCAGCCCATGAGCAGATGGAGCATCGTCGTGTTGGCCGCGATGGCCATGCGGTGACAATGGCCGGCAACGCCGGGATGGTCCTGGAAGAGTTGTTGCACAAGGCGCGTCAAATCGCGACGGACGGCTTTCTGCAAGGCCTTTCCCTTGCCATGGCAGGCAGCGCCGATACGGCTGATGACGTCGGCCCCAAAGGAACGCTGACTGTTGACGGCCGTCGCCGTCGCCAGGACCTGGCCATCGGTGCAGTCGACGAGGGCTGCGGCTAACGTCGTCGTCCCGATATCGACAGCCAGCCCGTAGTCATGACCTTCCGTTACCACAGCAGCCGGGTCCGTCGAGTCAGCAGCGACGGCCGAAAAGCCCTGCTGCTCCTGGACCGGGACGACGAGCTCTACGGCATCGCGGGTCACGGCCTTACAGGCCAGGCGCCAGCCCTGGGCCAGTTGTTCATCAGAAAAGATGCGCCGGTCTTCGGGCGTGACCGGCAATGTCCCCTGGACGACGCGGACGCGGCACTTGCCGCACATGCCCTTACCGCCGCAAGGCAGGGCCAGAGCCGTTCCCTGAGCCTGGATATAGTCATGGACCCGGCAGCCTCCGGGGCAGGTAATATGCACTTCCTGAGCCGTTCCAGCCTGGCGCTGGGTGCAATCCGTCTTCGGGCAGGATGTACAATCGTGATTCACTTGGAACACAGCCGGGTCGTCGCCTAAGTCAAAGACCAGGCTCATGGACTTCACCGGCGACAAAGCCATCGAGGCATTGACCGTCACGTCGACCGTCCGGCCGGCAGAAGTCTCACGGATGACATCGGCCTGGACCGATAAAGGCAGGTCGCTTCCCGGCTCGTGCCGGCAGACGATGCCGCAGCCCTTTTGCCGGCAAATGAGTCGGAGCTGCTGGAGAACCTGCTGTTCCAAAGCAAACAGACACGTATCCGCCATGGCATCGAACAGCAGAGCCCCTACGTCGTCGCCGTCATCGCGATAGCGGTCCAGCTGACGACTCACAGCCGCGCCTAACGTCAGGATGACATAGAGCCGTTCCCCGGCAAAAGCCAGAGCCGCCTTGGCCTGCAAAGACCGCCGCAGGAGCGGTGCCATATCCCGGCACATCCCTTCAGCCCGTTCCCAGGCCTCCCCTTTCGAGCCATAGCCGGCAAAGCGCAAGGCCTGCTCTATATCGGGAACAATCCGCTGTCCCCGGATGATACGAATATCTGCCATATACTTCCTCCTAAAAAGATTATCCATAATACATAAATTATATAACCTCAAGGCGTCTCGTGGCAACACAATCTTAATAAAAAAAGGGATGGTCACACGCGCAACAATCCCTTTCAAGCCATTAGTGGCTAGCAGTTAGTTGTCAAATTGGACGAAATATAAGCAGTTTCATCAGTATCTTCTAATAGCAATTTTGCGTAGACATAAATACAAAAGGTAGAAAATTTCTTTGACATGCCCAATCATAGTTCAACCTCTCCGCCCTGCTGGGGCACCTCTCCTATAAAGAGAGGCAAAACAAAAAGACCGCACATGAAGATTTTTATCATGTACGGTCTCTTTTTCATTGATGGTGGGCTCTCTCCCCATTTATCAAAACTTGTATACAATCGCGTATGCGCCGGACTCGTTCGTCGCTGTCTGCCCGCGCGATGTCCCTGTGAGTGCCCTGAAGGGGTTCGTATCGGCTGGGTGTTATACGGATTTCGCATAGGATGGCGGCTATTGGGTGACAAGTACTTATGCGTACCGCAAGCTGTGTCGAGTCATCTAGATATTCCACGGGACATTCCGTTAAGTTACACATGTGTAACTTAGCCTTACCTACACATGTATAATTTAGTCTTACCTACACATGTGTAATTTAGTCTTACCTACACATGTGTAATTTAGTCTTACCTACACATGTGTAATTTAGTCTTACCTACACATGTGTAATTTAGTCTTACCTACACATGTGTAATTTAGTCTTACCTACACATGTGTAATTTAGTCTTACCTA
>OGYV01001302.1_pt1 | contig 19201 bp, 23 predicted proteins | sample 1576651 | NCBI WGS metagenome assembly OGYV01 (sample SAMEA3541570, study PRJEB24748) | human gut metagenome | biome: human gut; feature: human-associated habitat; material: faeces | place: China | collected 2012
TTCTAATTTCTGCACTGGATGAAGTGGCATGGACTCTAAACTTGCGGGGAAGTGAGCGCGAGGTCGGTGTTGCTGATGTGCAGCAGGATCTGGTTGACCATCGGCTTTACGCGGCAGTCGGAGAGCAGATTTTCAAGGTCGTCGCGCAGAAAGTTCGACACGCCGATGACTCTGACCTTGCCCTCGCTTTGCGCATCCTCGAGCGCGCGCCAGACGGCTTTGTTTTCTTCAGAATAGCGCTTTTCCACGCGAAACTGGTTCCACGGCTGGGGAGAGTGGATGATCATCTGGTCAAGGTAGTCAAGGCCCATCTTCTCGAGCGTTTCGTCGATGGACTTTTTGGCCTCGTCATAGGTCTTGAGCTCCGCGGCCACCTTGCTGGCGACAAAAAGCTCCTCGCGCGGAACGCCGCAGGTGCGCACGCCCTCGCCCACGCCGCGCTCGTTGCCGTAGGCCTGCGCGGTATCGATGAGGCGGTAGCTAAGCTTCACGGCGGTGCGGACGGCCTCGGCGGCCTGATCGTCGTCGATGAACCAGGTGCCAAGGCCGAGCTTGGGGATGCTCAGGCCATTTTCGAGCGTATAAGTTTCATTTAAGATCATGGAAATTGCCTCCGATTACAGCTTATTGTACTCTTCGTCCGAGACCGGCTCGCACCACTCGTTCCGGCAGTTTTCGCCGGGGACTTCAACGGCGATGTGGCTGAACCAGCTGTCCTTTTTCGCGCCATGCCAGTGCTTCACGTTCGCGGGGATCATGATGACGCTGCCCTCGTGCAGGCTGACGGCATCCTTGCCCTCTTCCTGATACCAGCCCTCGCCCGCGGTGCAGAGAAGGAGCTGTCCGCCGCCGGAAGTCGCGTGATGGATGTGCCAGTTGTTGCGGCAGGCGGGGGAGAAGGTGACGTTTGCGAGGAAAACGGTCTTCGTCGGGTCGGTCAGCGGGTTGAGGAAGCTTTCACCGGTGAAGTACTGCGCGTAGGCCGTGTTCGGCGCGCCGAGGCCGAAGAGACCGCCGTTTGCGTCCGTGCCGTCGTCGGCGTAGACCTCCTTTGCCTGCCGGAAGGCGGCCCAGGCGTTCGGCCAGCCGGCGTAGAAGGCGAGGTGTGTGAGAATCTCGGCCATCTCGGTCTTGGTCACGCCATTTTGCTTTGCGGTCGTGAGATGGTAGGTGAGGGAGCTGTCCGTGATGCCCTTGCTGATGAGCGCTGTGATCGTGACGATCGAGCGCAGCTTGAGCGGCAGCTGCCCCTCGCGCGACCAGACCTCGCCGAAGAGCACGTCGTCGTTGAGCGCGGCAAATTTGGGTGCAAAATCATTCAGGGCGTCTCTGCCCGCAGTCTGTTTGACCATGATGGGGCCTCCTTATTTCAGATACTGATGATAGAATGCTTCGATGCGGTCGAACGGGATGATGTCCATTCGGTCGTAGAGATCGGTGTGTACGGCGCCGGGGATGAGCAGCAGCTCCTTGTTGTCGCCCTGCAGCTTGGCAAAGGCGTCACGGCTGAAGTAGCACGAGTGCGCCTGGTCGCCGTGGATGACGAGCACGGCGCTGCGGATCTCACCGGCGTAGGCGAGCAGCTTTGCGTTGAGCAGCGACAGGGGGGACGTGACGTTCCAGCCGTCGTTGGAGTTGAGGGAACGCGGATGATAGCCGCGCGGCGTCTTGTAGTAGTCGTGGTAGTCCTTGACGAAAAACGGAGCGTCCTCCGGCAGCGGATCGACCACGCCGCCCGCGCGCTGGTATGTGCCGGCCTTGTAGTCGGCGGTGCGCTGCGCGTTGAGCGCCTGGCGCAGGGCGTAGCGCGCGTCCGGATTGTCGTCGGTGTCAAAGTAGCCGTTGGCGGTCACGCGGGTCATGTCGTACATCGTGGACGTGACGGTCGCCTTGATGCGGGTGTCGATGGCGGCGGCGTTGAGCGCCATGCCGCCCCAGCCGCAGATGCCGAGGATGCCGATGCGCTCCGGGTCGACGTCCGCACGCACCGACAGAAAATCGACCGCGGCGGAAAAGTCCTCGGTGTTGATGTCGGGCGAGGCGACGTAGCGCGGTGTGCCGCCGCTCTCGCCGGTGTACGACGGGTCAAAGGCGACGGTCAGGAAGCCGCGTGCGGCGAGCTCCTGTGCATACAGGCCGGAGCTCTGCTCCTTTACCGCGCCGAACGGGCCGCTCACAGCCACGGCGGCGAGCTTTCCAGCGGCATTTTTCGGCTTGTAGAGATCGGCGGCAAGCTCGATGCCGAAGCGGTTGTGAAACGTGACCTTGCTGTGGTCAACGGCGTCATTTTGCGGGAAGGTCTTGTCCCATTCCTGCGTAAGGGTCAGGGTGCTGTTCATGATTCCATACCTCCTGTGTTGGTTCGTTATGCGATGGCCGCGCCCATGGCGCGGGCGGTCTCGAGTGCGGGGTGGCCGGCGATGGCGCCCGGCGCTGTCACGCCGCCGGCGAACACCGTTCCGGCGAGACGGCACTTTTCGTAGCATGCGATCCAGCCCTCGAGCCCGTGGATGGCGCGCTCGTCCGTGTCCGGCTCGTCCTCGGTCGCCGAGGCGAGCAGGTAAATGTCGCGGAACGCGTAGTCCGACGGGAAGAGTGCGTTGGCGCGGTCGAGCAGGGTCTTAAGCTGGCCGCTCATCTCATAATAGTAAATGGGTGTGGCGAACACGATCACGTCCGCGTGCTGCATCTTCTCCGTGATGGCGACGGCGTCGTCATCGATCACGCACTTGCCCAGCGTCTGGCAGGCGAGGCAGCCCCGGCAGAAAGCGATTTGCTTGCCGCGCAGCGAGACGATCTCCACTGTGTGCCCGGCGGCGCGCGCCCCGCCGGCGAAGGCGTTTGCCAGCGCTTCCGAGTTGCTGCCCGCGCGCAGGCTCGCGCTGAGAATGAGGATCTTTTTGGACATAGCGTTTTCTCCTTCCGAGCGGCTTGACACGGCCGCTGTGATCTGATACCATAAGCATACAACCTGAAGTTGACTTTAGGTCAAGCGTTTTTTGTGAATTTTTTTCGAGGTGATCCCATGTATACGATTGGTCAGGTGTCGGAGCGGTTTGAGCTGCCGGTCTCCACGCTGCGGTATTATGATAAAGAGGGCCTGTTCCCGACCCTGACGCGCACGTCGGGCATCCGCCGCTTCGGCGAGCAGGAGATCGAGGCGCTGCGTGTGATCGAGTGTCTCAAGCGTTCCGGGCTGGAGATCAAGGAGATCAAGCAGTTTATGGAATGGTGTGCGCAGGGGAGCGACACGTATCCGCAGCGGCACGCGCTCTTTGTACAGCAGGCCGAGCGGGTGGAGGCCGAGATCGCGCGCCTGCAGAAGTCTCTGGATATGATCCGTTTCAAATGCTGGTATTATGAGCAGGCCATGCGCGACGGCAATGAGGACGGCGTGCAGGCCATGCTGCCGGACAACCTGCCGCCGGATATCCAGCCCATTTATGACCATGCGCACGAAGCGTAAACATACAGTCGAGATTCAGAAAGGATGGCGACCCATGAAACAGCGAACGATCCTCTCGACCCTTCTGCTGTGCGCGCTGCTGCTGACCGGCTGCGGTGCTGCGGCGCAGACTCCGGACGCGACGCCCACCCCCGCACCTGAGGCGGCGGCCACGCCGACGCCGACGCCGGATCCGCTGAGCACTCTGCCGTATACGGACGGGCAGCTCTATGCCGCGGCCTACCTCGGCTATCAGGCCCCGACGGATCTGGATTTCTTCCAGCAGACGTATTTTGGCGGCAGGGAGCTGCCGGTGCACCACATCTCGGATGGGGACTTTTATCTCATCATCCCGCGTGATCCGAGCGCGACCGTGCGCCTGTACAAAAATGACATGGAGACCGACACCAAGACGCTTTTTTATGAGCAGACGAACGGCGATGCGTTCGTCATCGGCTGCAATGTCAGCGACATTTTCCCGGATGTGACGGTCTCGATCACGTCCGGCGGGGAGACGGTGGACTTTTCGCCGTTTATCTCGCTCAAGGATGGCAGCGTGCAGGTCGGCGAACGCGGGCTGGACATTACGCGCATTTCCACTTCGTCATGACAGAACGCAGCAATGATCCCCGGGTGCGAACCGCACCCGGGGATCATTGCTTTATGCGAGCGGGAGCTCCGTGCTCCTGCACACGGTGGCGCCTATGCGCTGCATATCCGCGAGATTTGCCGCTTGCACGGCGTCGGTGACGGACGATGTGCAGTCCGAGAGCACGACGGCGTCATAATCGAGCGAGATCGCGTCGTAACACGTCGTGCGGATGCAGTTGGGCGTGGTCGTTCCGGCGAGCAGGACGGTCTGCACGCCGAGCCGCCGCAAAATAAGGTCGAGCCCGGTGTGGAAAAACGCTGAGAACCGCGGCTTTACGAGCACATAGTCCTGCGGCAGAACGGTGAACGCGTCCGGAAACGCGTCCGACAGGTGCTCTGCGCAGTCCTCCGAGAGCGGCTTGCCGCCGGCTGCCCACGCGGCCGCGCGCGGCTTTTCCACATCGGAGCCGTCGCTGCGGTAATGCCGCACGGCGTAGATGACCGGGATGCCGGCTGCGTGACAGCGGTCGATGAGCGCCGCGCACGCGGGAACGGTCGCCTCTGCGGACGGGATGCACAGCGGGGACGCGCTGTCGAGAAAGCCGCGCTGCATGTCGATCATGATCAGTGCCTGTTTGGGCATGGTGCTTGCCTCCTAATGGTTGAGATGGTCCCATGATAGCGCCCCACACCGGATTTGGCAAGCGCGGCTTGCCATTCGCGCCCCGACGTGGTATCCTACCGGGTAGTCCCAAAAGGGAGGGGCACTCTTTACAAGCGGGAGCGATCAACATGAGCAGACAACTCGAACCCTATCAGCTGATCGAGCGCAGCATCCAGAAAAAATTCCACAAGGTGCTCTGGACGCCGTTCATCACCGCCATCAAGCAGTACGAACTCATCGCCCCCGGCGACCGGATCGCGGTGTGCATCTCCGGCGGCAAGGACTCCATGCTCATGGCCAAGCTCCTGCAGCTCCTGCAGCGGCACAGCGATGTGCCGTTCGAGATCGTCAACCTCGTCATGGATCCGGGCTACAATGCCGTCAACCGGCAGAAGATCGAGAGCAACGCAGCGCTGCTGCATATCCCAGTCACGATCTTCGAGACGAATATTTTCGATGTCACGAGCGGCATCGAGCAGTCGCCATGCTATCTCTGCGCGCGCATGCGCCGCGGCTATCTCTACAGCAAGGCGCGCGAGCTCGGCTGCAACAAGATCGCCCTCGGCCACCACTTCAGCGACGTCATCGAGACGACCGTCATGGGCATGTTCTACGGTTCACAGCTGCAGGCCATGCCGCCGAAGCTGCGCAGCCGCAATTTCCCGGGCATGGAGCTCATCCGCCCCATGTACTGCATCCACGAGGACGATATCATCGCCTGGCAGCGCTATAACAGTCTGGAATTCATCCAGTGCGCCTGCCGCTTTACTGAGCACGCGGCCGCGCACGGCAGCGACGGCAGCAGCTCCAAGCGGCAGGAGGTCAAGCTGCTGCTGCGTGAGCTGCGGCGCAAGAATCCCGACATTGAAAAGAGTATTTTTCACAGCATTCACTCCGTCTGTCTGGACACGATGGTCGGCTACAAGTCCGGTGGCGTGGAGCACACGTTCGCCGACTGCTACCGCGAGCGCGGTGAGATGGAAAAGGAGGAAACGGAATGATGCCCATCGAGCGCATGCGCCCGGAGGATTTTGACGCGGTTTTCCACTTGCTTTCCCAGAGCTTCCCAGCCGGGGAGCGGCGGGACACGGCGGGGCAGCGCGCGCTGCTTTCGGACAGCGCCTATCGGATCGACATTCTGCGCGCGCCGTCCGGCGGCGTGCAGGCGCTGATGGCGTTGTGGGACTTTGATGATTTTGTCTTTTTCGAGCACTTTGCCGTGGACCCCGCCTGCCGCAATGGCGGCATCGGCGGGCAGATGCTCGACGCGCTGCTCGCACGCTATGATAAGCCCGCCTGCCTGGAGGCGGAGTTGCCGGAGACGGAGCTGGCCGCGCGGCGTATCGGGTTTTATGAGCGCCACGGCTTTACCGTCAACGCGGCGTACCCCTACCGGCAGCCGGCGCTCACGCCGGGCGGCAGCCCGATCCCCATGTACCTGCTCACGACCGATGGTGCGCGCACGGCCTCGGAGCTGCGCGCGATGGAGACGCTCGTGCACACGCGCGTGTACGGCCAAACGTCCGCCGCTGCAGGCAAATAACAAACAACGCGCCCGGGGCTGCACATTGTGCGGCCTCGGGCCTGCGTTATGTGAGCGTGATGCTCGCGGGTTTGCTGCTGCTTGTCGTGAAGAAAGAGAACGCGCTCTTACTCACAGCGGCGAAATATCCGTCCTCGGCAAGGGCATCCGGCCAGTGCTCGTGGATCTTCTCCAGCGTTTCACGCAGCTGCAGCAGCACGGCGGCGCCGTGCTTGCACAGGCCCGTTTCGTAGCAGCCGCAGGTGAGCGCGCTGACGGAGCCGTCGGCATAGGTGAATGTGATCTCATACGGCACGGTGCCGTTCACGATGGCGTGGCCGGCCGTGCCGTCCACAGACAGGTAGATCACCCGGTTTTCCATGTAGTATGCGTGGCCTTTTTCGGCGACGCCGGCCGGGATGGACAGCTGCTCGAGCGCATACACCGGTCCGGGGCCGTGCCCGACGGCATATTCCCCGTCTGCCTCCGGCGGCAGAAACCAGCCGCGTACCTGTCGGAACGGCAGCACGTTCGGCTCCAGCGTGACGAGGTGCGCGCCCAGCGTGTAAAACGTGCCGTGCACGGCCGTGTCGGCAACGCCGATCACACGCTGGTAGTCTGCCAGCCGGATGCGAAAATTGTAGTCCACCTCGACCACACGCCCACGCTGACCGGCGAGCTGCCCGCTGACATAGACCAGGTCACCGTTATGCAGGTCAAAGCGGTCGTTATAATAGCTGTAGGCCCGATGAAGCTCGGAGAAAAATACGCGCACGACGGACGGTACAGCCGTGACCTCCGCCTGCTCCGACGGTGCGGATGTTGCTCCGGCCGCTGCCTCCGGTGCAGGTGTTTGAACACAAAAACCAATCAGATGCTTCATCAGCGATCCCTCCAACACTTGTTTCTTTGCCTGTAGGATAGCAGAAGCACTGTCCCATAAACAGGTCAGTTATCAGCACACCCCTGCACATTTCGTGCAGGGGCGTGCCTTTGTCTATTTTGGAGGGAGAAAGCAAGCTGATTTATTGTCCGGGGCGGCCGCCTTTGCCGCCGTCCGGGGGCGTGCCCATACTGCCGGGCTGGCCGCCGTTTCCGTCGGGCGGGGTGCCCATATTGCCGCCGGGTTGGCCGCCCATGCCGCCGCTGCCGTAGATGAGGCTCTCGAGCGTGACGTTAGTGCTCTGGCCGCCCATGGTGACGGTGCAGGTGCTGCCCTGCGTGAGCGCCGGAATGCTCACGACGACGCAGTTATAGGCTTTCGCCGGTGCGAATTCGGCGAGCACATTGCCGCTCGCGTCCGTGACGCGGATGGTCTCGGTCGAGGCGCTCTGGCACGTGAGCAGGATGCTGCCCTGCGTGGAGTCTGAGCCGAAGTTTTGCGCCATGCCGCTGTATCCGGCCGCGACAACGGTGCCGCCCGTGACGGTGGCTGTGCTGTCATAGTCGAGGGCGCTGTCGCCGTCGCTCATCGGGCCCGAGACGTAGATCTCGCCGCCGGAGACGTTCAGGTCGCCGTTGGAGTCGATACCGTCGCCGCTCGCGTCGATGCGGATGGCGCCGCCGGAGATTGTAATGCAGCAGTCGGAGCTGCCGCCGAAGCCGCTCTGGTCCGTGCCGCCCGCGGCGTTGAGTCCGTCGTCACTGGAGACGATGTCGATCGTGCCGCCGGAAATGTCGATGGTCTGGCCTTCAATGCCCTCATAGCACTGGGAGATCTCGAGCGTGCCGTCCGTGATCGTGACGGCTTCGTCCGCGTGCACGCCGTCGTCGCCGGTCGTGATGGCGAAGGTGCCGCCGGAGACGGTCACATTGCCGTTCGCGTGGATGCCGTCGTCCGCGCAGTCGAGCGTGTAGCTGCCGCTGCGGACGGTGATGTCCGTGCCGGCCTTGATGCCCTTGGCGCTCGTGTCGCCGGCGAGACTGGCGCTGCTGCCGTCGCCGGAGGTGATGGTGCCGGTGGTGTCAAAGAGTGTGAGCGTCGTCTCGGCCTGAATGCCGTCCTCGCCCGCCATGAGCGTGAGCGCGGACGCGCCGATGAGGATGCAGCCGAGCGCGCTGTCACTGTCGTTGGTCGCGCGCAGCGCGTCGCCGCCGCTCGTCACGGTCACGTTCGCCTGCTTGAGCACGAGGCAGTCCTTGCCGTTGACGCCGTGGTTCGCCGCCGTGACATTCACGGCCGCCCCCTCAATCTTCAGCGTGTCCTTGCCCGTGATGCCGTTGTTGGCATTGCCCGTCACGGTGAGTGTGCCGCCGCCCGCGATGACAAGGTCGCTCTTCGAGTACAGGCAGGCGTTCGGCTCTTCGTCGGCGGCGGAGGAAACACCGTCGCTGTAATCATAGCTACTGCCGTCGGTGAGAGTGCTGGCCGTGCCGTCCGGGAGATAGACGAGTACACTGGCCGCTTTATAAATATAGAGTGCGCTGCTGTCCACGCACGTGATGTCGGTGTTTTGCAGCACGAGCGTCACGTCTGCGCCCGGCGCGTTGACGAGCACGCGTCCGTCCGTGAGCGTGCCGGTGAGCACGTACACGCCGCCGTCCGTGATGGTCACGTCGTCGGCCCCGGAGAGGGTGATCTCGGTCGCGTTGGTCAGATCCGGCGCGGCCACGTCCGTATCATAGAGCCGCTGCGCGACGGAATCGTCATTTGTATCGGTATCGGTGCCGGCGTCGGTGGTTTTCCCGCACGCGCACAGTACACCGATCAGCAGGGCCGCGCACAGCAGCACGGCCAGGATGCGCTTGGCTGGGTTCATGCCGTTTGCCTCCTTGTTCGTTTCTGGCGCCAGCATACCCCGGCAAGCTAAAGGCAGCCTAAAGGAAAAACGGAAATTTTCTTTAGGTCCTCTTTAGGCGGCGGGGGTACGCTGACGGCAGAAAGGGGGCCACCGACATGGCCGATACCATGCAATCCAGCTTCGCGCGCTACGAGCAGAAGTACTTTCTCACGCCGGCGCAGCTGGCGGCGCTGCTCGCACGCATTGCACCTCATATTCAGCGCGACGCGCACGCACGCTACACGATCTGCAACCTCTATTATGACACGGACGACTGGCGGCTCATCCGCGCGTCGCTCGAAAAGCCGGTCTATAAAGAAAAGCTGCGCGTGCGCAGCTACGGCGTACCGGCGGACGGCGATGGGGTCTTTGCCGAGATCAAGAAAAAGTATGCCGGCGTGGTCTACAAGCGCCGCATCACGGCAGCACCCGCGGACGCGGCAGCATTTCTGCGCACTGGAAAAAGCGCCGCGCCGCTCGGCCAGATCGGCCGCGAGATCGCGTGGTTCCAGCGCACCTATCATGCCGAGCCGAAGGTGTTTCTCGCCTATGACCGCACGGCGTTTGCCGGCGTGGACGATCCGGCCGTGCGCATCACGTTCGACACGGACATCCGCTGGCGCACCACGGCGCTCGATCTGCGCTGCGGCGATTACGGCACGCCGCTGCTGCCGCCGGGGCAGATCCTCATGGAGCTCAAGCTCCCCGATGCCTGCCCGCTGTGGCTCAGCCGCGCGCTGACGGACATCGGTGCGCGCCAGACGTCGTTTTCCAAGTACGGCGCGTGCTACAAAACGTGTATTCTTCCCACCGAAACCTTTTCAAAGGAGGCGCTCTGCAGTGCTTGAATCCATCCTCGCGTCCGGGATCACGCTCCCGGCCTTCCTCATCTGTACGGCGGTGTCGCTCGTGCTGGGCATCGCCACGGCACTCATCAGCATGTACCGCACAAAATGCAGCCAGAGCTTTGCCGTCACGCTCGCGGTTCTGCCCGCGATCGTGCAGATCGTCATCATGCTCGTCAACGGCAACGTCGGCGCGGGCGTGGCCGTCGCCGGAGCGTTCAGCCTCGTGCGGTTTCGCTCCGTGCCCGGCACGGCGCGGGAGATCGGCGTGATCTTTCTCGCCATGGCGCTCGGCCTTGCCACCGGCATGGGCTATGTCGTGCTCGCGGCGGTATTTTTCGTCATCATTGCGGCGGTGCTCTTTCTGCTGACGAAGCTGGGCTTCGGCACCCGGCGCACCGATGAGCGCCTGCTGAAGATCACCATCCCGGAAAACCTTGACTACGACGGCCTGTTCGACGATCTCTTTGCCAGGTATACCACTGCGCACACGCTCGAGCGCGTCAAGACCGCCAACATGGGCACACTCTACGAGCTGCAGTACCGCGTCACGCTGCGCGATGCGCAGGTGCCCAAGGCGTTTCTCGACGCCCTGCGCTGCCGCAACGGCAATCTGAACATCACCTGCAGCCGCGAGCTGACGGGCGAGGCGCTGTGAAAGCGCTTGCTTTCCGGGCAGAAATCTCCTAGAATAGGGCCGGGTGATGAACCATGCGTCTGCTGATCGCAGAGGACGAGCGCGACCTCGCTGAGGCGCTGAGCGCCTTTTTTGAGAAAAATCAATTCACGGTCGATACCGTCTACAACGGCTTCGACGCCTACGAATACGCCGTCACGGGCGACTACGACGCCATCGTACTCGATGTCATGATGCCGAAGCTCAATGGCGTCGAGGTGCTCGAGCGGCTGCGCGCCGAGGGCGTGCGCACGCCGGTCATGATGCTCACGGCCAAGGCCGAGAAGGACGACCGCATCACGGGCTTCAACGCCGGGGCGGACGACTATCTGCCCAAGCCCTTTGCACCCGATGAGCTCATCTGCCGCGTGCGGGCCATGCTGCGCCGCGGCGGTGAGTACCGGCCGACGGTGCTCACATTCGGCGACGTGGGACTCGACTGCAGCACGGGCATGCTCTCGTGCGCGGGGCAGAGCGTGCGCCTGAGCGGGCGTGAGTTTCAGGTCATGGAGCTGTTCCTGCGCGCGCCGAAGGTCGTGCTCTCGGCTGAGCGCATTTTAGAGCGCGTCTGGGGCTGGGACAGCGACGCGGAGATCAACGTCGTCTGGGTGCACATCTCGAACCTGCGCAAGAAGCTCAAGGGCATCGGCTCGACCGTGACCATTCGCGCCAACCGCGGGCTGGGCTATGTGCTGGAGGTCAGTGATGATTGAGCGGCTGCGCAAACGCTTCATCCGCATCGCGACACTGGCCGTCGCGGGGGTCTTGCTGCTGCTGTGCGTGACGGTGAACGCGGCAAACTATGTCTCCGTGGACCGGCAGCTGACGCAGATGCTGCGGATGATCTGCGACAATCAGGGCACGGTGCCGCACTTCCCGCCCGGCGGCGGCAAGCCGGGGCAGAAGCCCGACGGCCCCTTCACGCCCGAGACGCCGTACTCTACGCGCTACTTCGTCCTGCGCTATGACGGCGATGGCGATCTCGAGCAGGCGGATCTGACGCACATCGCTGCCGTGTCTGAGGACGACACGGCGCAGTATCTCACCGCCGCGCTGCGCCACGGTGCGGGCTTCGGCTACACGGCGGGATATAAATACTACGTCATCCACACGGACACCGACCGCTGGATGGCCATCTTCCTCGACAGCTATCAGGAGCTGCACGCGGTCGTGACGTTCGCGTGGATGTCTCTGGCCGCCGCAGCCGTGTGCGTGGCGCTGGTGTATGTGATTATTGTGCTCTGCTCGCGCCGGGCGATCGCGCCGGTCGTCCAGGCGTCCGAGCGGCAAAAGCAGTTTATCACCGACGCTTCCCATGAACTCAAAACGCCCATCACCGTCATCGCCACGAGCCTGAAGGTGCTGGAGATGGAGGTCGGGCAGCAGAAGTGGATCGACAAGGCGGAAAACCAGACCGAAAAGCTCACGGAGCTCGTCAACGCCCTCGTTACGCTCTCACGCATGGACGAGGAATCGTCGCCCCTGCAGATGGCGGACTTCTCGATCAGCGACGCGCTTACGGAGGCGGCAGAGTCGTTCCGCGATTTCGCGGCGTCCGCCGGGCATACGCTCGACGTGCGCGTGACGCCGGGGCTGACCTACTGCGGCGACGAGTATGCCATCCGGCAGCTCGTGTCCATCCTGCTCGACAATGCCGTCAAGTACGCAGCGCCCGATACGCCCATTGTCTTTTCCCTGGAAAAGGGGCGGCGCGGTGTTGTGATCCGCACGGAAAATCAGTGCGACGCGCTCGACACGGCCGCGCTCGGCCGGCTCTTTGACCGCTTTTACCGCGCAGACCCCGCCCGCAGCGCCGAGACCGGCGGCTTCGGCATCGGGCTGTCCATCGCGCGCAGCATCGCCGAGGGGCACCGCGGCACCATCCGCGCCGAGAGCCCCGACGGGCGCACGATCGTGTTCACAGCCGAGCTGAAATAGGGCTTGACAAATGAGAAAGATGTAGTATCATCTATTTTCGATGATGCTACATCTTTTTCGCGCCGGAGGGGCCTATGGACATTACGGAACGGAAGATCACGAAGATCGCACGCGAGGTGAGCAAGTTCACCGTGCGCACGCTGCGCGCCGAGGGCATCGGCCCGGGCGAGTTCGACGTGCTGCATGTGATCCGCAAAAACCCTGGCATCACGCAATCGGGCGTGTGCCGCATCACGGGCTTTGACAAGGGTGCGGTCGCGCGCCAGACGGCGAGTCTGGAGGCCAAGGGCTACCTGCGCCGGGAAGCCAGCCCTGCCGACGGCCGCAGCCGCTGCCTCTACACCACCGCGCAGGCCGAGCGGCTGAAAAACTCCAAGGCCGCCGTCGAGACGCAGTTTTACGGCTGGCTGCTCGCCCCGCTCACGGAGCCGGAGCGCACAGAGTTCGCGCGTCTGCTCGACGTGCTCTATCAGCGCTGTAAGGCGGAGAGCAAGGCGGGCTTTCCCAACGTGGCGGCCGCAGTGAAAGGGGGGACGACCGATGGAGAATAAGCAGAAGCGGAAATACTCGCAGGCCATGGCGTTCGTGGTGCTGTTCGGCATCGTGAGTCTGTTTTCCGACATGACGCACGAGGGGGCGTCGAGCATCCGCGGCGCGTATCTGACGCTGCTGGGCGCCTCGGCCGGGACGATCGGCTTCATCTCCGGCCTCGGCGAGCTCGTGGGCTACTCGATGCGCTACGTGTTCGGCAAGCTCACGGATAAAACGAAGCACTACTGGACGATGACGATCGTCGGCTACGTGCTCGACGTGCTGGCCGTGCCGGCGCTCGCGCTCGTCGGCGAGCACGGCTGGGTCTGGGCGTGCGCGCTGCTCGTCATCCAGCGCATGGGCAAGGCCGTCAAAAAGCCCGCGAAGGACACCATCCTGTCCTTTGCCGCCTCGCAGGAGGGCGTCGGCAAGAGCTTTGGCATCCAGGAGGTGCTCGACCAGATCGGGGCGTTTCTCGGCCCGGTGCTGCTGTATCTGGTGATGCTCTTCAAAACGGACGGCACAACGTTTCAGGTCTATTCCACGTGCTTTGCGGTGCTGGCCATTCCGGGCGCGATCACGCTTGTGCTGCTGCTCGTGACGAAGCGGAAATTCCCGAATCCCGAGCACTTTGAGCCCGAGCCGAAGGAATACGTGCCCTTCCAGATGAAAAAGGAGTTCGTGCTCTACATTGCGGGCATCAGCCTGTTCGCGTTCGGCTTCATCGACTATTCGCTCGTGCTCATGCACGTCTCGCGCACGTATACGCACCTTGCTTCCGGCCTCGCGGAGACGTCCGCGCTCGTCACCAGCGGGTCGCTGCCGCTGCTGTATGCCGGGGCGATGCTGGTCGACGCCGTGGCGGCGCTGGTGTTCGGATTGCTGTATGATAAAAAGGGCGTGCAGGCGCTCGTGTGGTCGACGGTGCTGTCGGCGCCGTTTGCGGTGTTCGTGTTCGCGTGCCATGGTGTCGGCGCGCTGCTTGTAGGCGTTGCGCTCTGGGGCGTTGGCATGGGCGCGCAGGAGTCGATCTTGAAGGCCGCCGTCACGCAGATGGTGCCCAAGGCCAGCCGTGCTACCGGCTATGGCGTGTTTGAGTGTGCGTTCGGCGTGTTCTGGTTTCTCGGCAGCTGGCTGCTCGGCGTGCTGTACGATGTGAGCATTCCGGCCATGGTGGCGGTGTCGGTGGCGGCGCAGCTGGCAGCCATCCCGCTGTATCTGCGCTCGGCCAGACTGCACCGCGACGGTTTGAAAGGAGAAAATGCATGAAGCATATCCGTATCCTGACCCTTTTGCTCGCGCTCGTGCTGCTGTGCACGGGCTGCGCCGCCGGCGGCGCGGCGGAGCCCACGCCCGCCCCGGACATGAGCAACCTACCGCTCGACGGGGGCTATGCCTACTTGCGCGTGGAGGTGCTCTCGCGCGACAAGGACGCGAAAACGCTGGAGGTCAAAGTGCTCGATTTCGGTGACGCCGCCGGTGTGAATGTCGGCGCGCTGCCGGTCGGTGCGCAGGGAACAGTCGATTGCAGTGACCTGCTGACGATGGCGATGATGATCGACTCCGGCGAGTGGATCATCACCTACGCAGACCTCGGGCAGCAGGCGTTTCCGCTGCGGCTGACGTCGATCGAAAACCCGGATCACTTTTCCGAGCGCGCGGGGAAATAAAAGAACACCGGCGGATGAAACCCATCCGCCGGTGTTTTTGTCACCAGAACTTTTTCTTTTTGCACACCCACAGGCTGATGCCCACGGTCACGATGCTCACGATGACAACGACCGGATAGCCATACTTCCACGTCAGCTCCGGCATGCCGACAAAGTTCATGCCGTACCACCCGACGAGCAGCGTCAGCGGCAGGAAGATCGTCGTCACGATCGTCAAGATCTGCATGATGCGGTTTTGCCGCGTGTCGATCTCGGCCTGAAACAGGCTCTGCAGCTGCGTGCATGATTCGCGCAGCAGCTGCGACTCCTCGCGCAGACGGATCACCCGGTCCTCAAACATTCGGAATAACAGCTGCTCACTGTCGGTGAAAAAGCCGTTTTCGTTCTCGCGCAGCTCGCACGCGACATCGTCGAGCTGTGTGTAGTAGCGGTACCAAGCCATGGTCTCCTTGCGCAGTGCGGTCATCGGCGCGGAGAAATCGTCCAGCTCATGCGCCAGCACCCGATCCTCGAGCGCTTCGATGCGATCCTCGATTTTTTCCAGCTGGTGCAGGTCGCGGGCGATGAGCTGCTCAAAAAAGTCGTAGAGGAACCGGCCGACGCTGCCGTCGGTCCAGCGCTTTTCCCGGGCGATGCGGCGCAGCAGCCCCGGCAGCGCGCCTTCGTCGTCCACGAGCACAACGCGCTTTGCCGTAACGAGATAGCCGCAGGCGAGCGGCTTGCCGTCCTTGCCCTGGCGCGGCAGCACGAGCGTGCCCGACAGGCAGTCCGAGCGTACCTCAGCCTTGCATACGCGTGCGTCGCGTGCCGGTGGCGTGTGGTGCAGCGTCCGCTCCAGGCCGGAGAGTGCCGGCTGGTGTGACAGCTCTTCGGACGTCAGCAGCACGACGGCGGGCTGCTCCGGCGCGGGTGCACGTTCCTGCTGCGTGAGCGTCTGCCCGATGGTATACCAATACAAATGCGGTCCCTCCCATAGATTGCGGTGTTTTTCCCATTGTAGCACATTGGGCACCCGGACACAACGTCCGGCTGGAAATCGGGGCGCAGGTGTGCTATACTGGGCAAAATCATATGTTTGGGGGAAGCACCATGATCGTCTATTACACCGGCACCGGCAACAGCCGCTATGTTGCCCAGCGCTTCGCCGCCGCCCTTGGCGACGATCTCATCGTTGCGAACGAATACATCAAAAACGACACGTCCGCCGACCTGCATTCCGACCGGCCATGGGTGTTCGTCTCACCGACATACGGCTGGCAGATCCCGCACATTTTCGCAGATTTCCTCCGCCGCGGCCGCTTTGCCGGGAGCAAAAAGGCCTACTTTGTCATGACCTGCGGCAGCGAGATCGGCAACGCCGGCAGCCGCATCGCGGCGCTGTGCGCGGACATCGGGCTGGATTACCAGGGCGTGCTGCAGGTCGTCATGCCGGAAAACTATGTCGCCATGTTCTACGTGCCCGGCGCGGAGGAATCCGCGCAGATCATCACGGCGGCGCAGCCGTCCATCGACCGGGGCATTGCCTGCGTGCAGCGCGGCGAGCCGTTCCCGGCGCCGAAGGTCGGCCCGATCGACCGGTTCAAGACCGGCCCGGTGAACACGGTCTTTTATAAGTGCTTTGTCAAGTCCGGGCCGTTTACGGTCTCGGATGCGTGCGTCGGCTGTGGCAAGTGTGCGCTGAGCTGCCCGGTCAATGGGATTGACCTTGTGGAGCGCCGACCGCACTGGAACGGTGCGTGCACGCACTGCATGGCCTGCATCTGCGGCTGCCCGGTGTCCGCCATTGAGTACGGGCACAAGAGCCAGGGCAAGCCCCGTTACCAGTGCCCGGAATATAAATGAAACAATCTATGAAAAGCAGAACCCGCACCGGAACCCCGGTGCGGGTTTTCCTCTGTTTACAGATAGCACTCCGGTCGCCGCTGCTTGAGGTACGGGCGCTTGTGCTCGCGCCAGAGCTTTGCCTCCGAGAGGTTGAGCTCCTGCACGATGAGCTGCTCACGGTCGTCGGCTTTATAGATCACGTCGCCGCTCGGGTGCACGATGAGCGACTCGCCGGCAAAGTCCATCCCATCCTCGCGCCCAACGCGGTTGCACATGGCGAGGAAGATCTGGTTCTGCATCGCCTGCACGCGGATCTCCCACTCGAAGAGCTCCATGGGTTCGGCTTTCGTGTTCGCCGTCGGGATGATGACGAGGTCCGCCCCCTTGAGCGCGCACGTGCGGATGCTCTCCGGCAGGTGCCGGTCAAAGCAGATCACGATGCCGACGCAGCCCCACGGTGCGTCGAACACAAGAAAGCCGTCCTCGGACGGCGTGTAGTAGTCGCGCTCGTAAAACTGCGCCGCCTGCATGATGTGCACCATCTTGGCCACGCCCGCGCAGGCCCCCTCCGGCGTCAGCCAGAGGGAGGCGTCATAGCGACGGCCCTCCTGCTCGAGGTACATGTTCGGCGAGAGGTAGAGCCCGCGCTCCTTCGCCTTGTCCGCGAAAGCCTGCACCGTCGGACTGCCCGCCGGAACGGCGTAGGCGTCCACGTTCCGGCCCGCATACTGCGGGAAAAACGGCGTGAGCTGCACCTCCGGGAAAAACAGCAGGTCGCTGCCCGCGGCAGCGTCGCAGAAGGCGAGGGATTTTTTCAGGTTTTCGTCCATGCTTCCGGTCATGGACATCTGCGCCATGGCAAGCTTCATACACTTGCTCCTTTCATGCGTCCTGCACGGTCAGGTGCAGCACGTCCGGCCGCGCGTAGTGGCCGCACACGTCGAGCTCCATGCGGCTCGCGGGCACGCGCAGCATGTCGAGATCGGCGTAGAGAATGTCCTCGCTGTCCCACACCGGCTGCACGACATAGTGCCCGTAGGGGTCGACGATGCAGCTGCCGCCGCGGCAGGGAATGGCGTTCAGGCGCGCGATCTCGTCCGGGCAGTGCAGCCCGGCGGGGTAGTCCGCGCGGTGGAAGACCATGTCGCAGTTGATGAAGTAGCACCGGCCCTCGAGCGCGATGTGCTGCACGGTGGCCTGCCACTCGGGGTTGTCATTCGTGTTCGGCGAGATGTAGAGCGTCACACCCTTTTCATACAGCGCCGTGCGTGCCAGCGGCATATAGCTTTCCCAGCAGATGAGGCTGCCAATCGGGCCCCACGGGGTGTCCACGACCGGGAAATACCCGCGGTCGGCGTCGCCCCAGACCACGCGCTCCGCGCCCGTGGGCTTGAGCTTGCGGTGCACGGGGGCGAGCGTGCCGTCCGGGCAGAAGATGAGGTTGGCGTTATAGAGCGTGCCCGTCACGCCGTCGCGCTCCGACACCCCGATGCTCACATACGCGCCCGCGGCCTTTGCCGCCGCGGCGAGGCGCTCCGTCTCCGGCCCGGGCACGACGATGGAGTTGTCGCAGTAAAGCTGCCAGTCCTTGCGGCCATCCTCATTGCGCGCGCCGACCGTGAAGCCGAACGTCATGCCGTACGGGTAGCCGGGGATGAACAGCTCCGGGAACACGATGAGCTCCGCGCCGCCGCGCGCACACTCTGCGATCAGGCACACGGCCTTGTCCGTGCACGCGGTCTTATCAAACAGCACCGGCGCCGCCTGCACCACGGCGATGCGGCACGTCGGTTTGAGATCTTTCATATGTCTGCCTCCCTGATTCCGCCTCTGCCCTTAAAATAACACGGCTTTACTGGGAATTCACAAACTTATCAAAGTTTTGGCAAAGTGTGTGCGCCTTTGTGCTGTCTGTACCTGCCGCTGTCATTGTCTTTTCAAGCAGCGCAAGTGTCTGATTAAAGGAGTTTCTGCTGGCCTTCTGATGTGCCTTTCCCTTTAACAGCATCGCCTCTGTCAGCTGCTTTCCGACACGCATAATCGGATTTAAACTTGAAAGCGGATCCTGGAAGATCATTGCAATATCATTTCCCCGGATCTTACACATTTCCTTCTCCGGAAGCCCTACCAGTTCCTTTCAATCCAGCTTAATGCTGCCGCCGGAAATCCGGGCGTTGCTTCCAAGAAGCTGAAGGATAGACATGGATGTGACACTTTTTCCGCATCCGGACTCTCCTACGATTCCGAATACCTCGCCGCGTCTTACCTCAAAATCTACATTATCGACTGCTTTCACATAGGACGGCTCTTTTCCAAGTCCGCCCTTTACCGGGTAATACTGTTTCAGTCCCCGGACAACTAATAAATTGTCTGCCATCAGTCCTTACCCCCTTCCTGCATACAGCGCCAGCAGCGGCTCTGATGCCCGTTTCCAAGATCCGTGAAGCCCGGCTCCTCCTCGCGGCAGCGGTCAAACGCGTATTTGCAGCGCGGCGCGAACTTACAGCCCTTCGGCATGTATTTCGGGTTCGGCACGTTGCCCGGAATGGACTCTAGCTCTTCCACGTGCTCTCCCAGCTTCGGAATGGAATTTAACAGGCCTTCCGTGTACGGATGGGATGGCTTGTCGAAAATGTCGTAAACAGAACCTTTCTCGACCACGCGGCCGCAGTACATAACAACGACCTGATCAAACACCTCTGCCACTACACCGAG
>OGYV01001308.1_pt1 | contig 19159 bp, 7 predicted proteins | sample 1576651 | NCBI WGS metagenome assembly OGYV01 (sample SAMEA3541570, study PRJEB24748) | human gut metagenome | biome: human gut; feature: human-associated habitat; material: faeces | place: China | collected 2012
CTGATACTCCCCTATAAAAATGGCTATTTATCAACTGTTTGTTGTGACATAGCCTAAATTTAATACCATCTACTAACCACTAACTGCTAGCCACTAACCACTTAAAAGGGCTTGTCGCACGTGCGACAAGCCCTTTTATCATCTCCGCGGCGGTGGTGGCCGGTGGCCATGGTGCGGCGGGGGTGGCCGGTGCCAGCCCCAATCACGGTAAAAAGGGCCGCCCCAGTTCCAATAGGTGTCCATATACAGTTGGGTCAGGTAGGCGTTATAGGCCATGCGTTCCAAATCGGCCTGGGTGACGACAGAGATGCGGCGCGATGCCGTTTCTTTGATGTCGCCGACAGTGACGTCCGCCAAGATGTCGACTTGGCCTGTCTTTACGGGGATGATCGTGTTGTCTTCTCCGATTTTGGCGACCGATTCATTGAGGCTTTTAGCTGTTAGGTCATAGGGGACATTGCCGGGTGTCTGCAAGGCGACGAGGCCCTTGCTGCCCAAGGCCAGATAGCGCGGGTAGATAATGATGCGACTCTTTTTCATCATTTTTTCGGCGCTGCCATAAATCAGGCCTTCATGAGATGTGTCCATGCGCCAGACGGAACTCTTATCTTTGGCAACTAAGTATTCGCCAATCTGTTCTGTTGTCTTGTCGTCATAGGCCCGGACGCGGCGGAAATACTTGTCCGTCAGGTCTTTGTCGACGCGGAAATAATAAGGCCTGGTTTTCGCATCCAGCCCGGTCCGTTGGGAATCAATGGTCTGGAGCAAGGTCGTCACGTCTTTATAGGTCGAGCCCTTGGTCAGGTAATATTTGTCGATGATTTTACCTGTATGGCCGGCTAAGGGATCCGTAGGCACGCTGGCTTTTTCCGCTGTTTTTTCAGCCCCTGTTTCAGCAGTTTGGGGCTGTGCAGCAACTTCGTCAGGAGCCGTTTTAGCCGTGTCTGCAGCTAAGCCTGTCAACGTCGTACACGTGCAGAACAAAGCGGTCAGCATCGCCTGTTTCCATTTTTTCACGATACCACCTCCTCATGACCTTACTATAACGCGCCACTACGGCGAGCGTCAATATGCTGTAAAAAATCTTGTAGGAAATGCAATGCTTTGGTCAACTTTACAAAAATGTTACACTCTTTTTTGAATATGTTTAGAGCAAAACGTTTATTGAAAACCATTACTCAAAGAGATATAATAAATATTGTATATAATATAAACATATAATATAAACATAAAAACGCAATATTTTGTTATTACGATATCATTGTATTTAACGAAATGACTGAATTACTTGAACTCATTGTGACATAATAAGACGTGCAGGAGGTTTTATCGTGAACAAGACATATAAAGTTATCTATAACCGGACGCGATGCATGTATCAAGTCGTATCCGAACTTGCCAAGGGCCATACTAAATCAGAAACCCCAGAAATGCTGAAAACCGTTTTCAGCAAACATGGGAGCCTGGCCCGAGGCATCGTGATGGCTGTCTTGTCCATGAGCCTGGCTATGCCCGTGGGGGTGGCCGTGCAGGCAGAAGAGGGAAGTGGGAATACGGGGAGTGGGGATACTACCTATATCTCTGATACCAATACAGAAGTCCAGGATATCCAGGCTCTGGACAAGCAGGTAGTCAAGAATGCACAGGATATTGCTGCCAATAAAACCACGACAACTACCAATACAAACAATATTGCTGCGAATAAGACGGCAATAGACAAAAACACTGCAAACATTGCCACGAATACGAGCAGTATTGCTGCGAATAAGACGGCAATAGACAAAAACACTGCAAACATTGCCACGAATACGAGCAATATTGCTGTGAATAAGACGGCAATAGACAAAAACACTGCAAACATTGCCACGAATACGAGCAATATTGCTGCGAATAAGACGGCAATAGACAAAAATACTGCAAGCATTGCCACGAATACGAACAATATTGCTGCTAATACAAGGGCCATCAGCAATGAAATCACAGCTCGGACTCAGGCTATCAGTGACTTGAAAACCAAACTGACTACTGTCGACAACAGCCTGGCTTCCAAGGCCAATGTGGATGCGTCCAACATCGGTACGAAAATTGATACTTCCAGTGAAACCACCGATGAAGCCAAAAAGAAAAAGCAGGAAGACAATGCCAAACTCTGGGGTGAAGCCCTAGGTATTGGGACCATTGCTGATGGAAATGAAGAACTGCTCACTGGCGGAATCTTGTATACGGAACTGCGGCCTCCTGAAAACGGTTTCTATATTTATAACGGGCAATCCACTGCCTACAATCTGCTGGCTTTGGATTCAGCCGTCAATGCCCTGGGTGTGGAAAAAATCACGGACAACAGCGGGAATATCACCTATGTGTCCAATCTGTACAAGTATTTCAAAGCCAATCCGGAAACCACAATCAATGAAAATGGCATTAAGACCTATGCTCCTGACGCTGAGGCTAACGGCACCAACTCTGTTGCCATCGGGCCCAATGCCAAGACGGCGACTTATACGACTACTGTGACTTCCGGAGATACCACGACTACCACGGAAACAGCCGCAGATCATGCGGTAGCCATCGGCGACGGCGCTACGGTCAATGCGGCTGGTGACAAAGGCATTGCCCTGGGAAATGGCGCGGTAACCGGCGAAGCGGAAACGAACTCGACGGATGGCACGTCCACTACGACGACTGATGCCAAGGGCGGCGAAAGCAGCGTGGCCATTGGCGACACTGCGAAGGCAAGTGGTAATCAGGCCCTTGCTTTGGGTAAGGGTGCCAGTGTCCTGAATCCTGCTGGCACCGCTGTATCGACGGGCAGCACTGCCATCGGCAGTGGCGCGAAAGTAGACGGCGGCGATAACTCCATTGCCTTGGGCACGAGTGCCGTGGTCAACACTGTCTCAGATGCCATGGCTCTGGGCAATGGTGCTACCATCAACAAGACGGCTACCGGCAGTATTGCCATCGGCAAAGCCGCGGTGACAGGCGGTGCCGATAAACCCATTGCGCTGACCAATGGCACGATAGGAACCCTGGCTGCAGCGGGCGGCGTGGATTCCATTGCCATCGGCAACGGCGCCGTCAGTGAAGGCAATGAAGCCCTGGCTCTTGGCAAAGGCGCAAAGGTGACGAATGGAGCTACCGGCGGCGATTCGGCAGCCGCCATTGTCAAGACCGGTTCAGCCGCCATCGGCGATGGGGCAACCGTCACGAACTCCGCAACCTCTATGGCCATCGGCAACGGAGCTAGCATCACAGAAGGTGAAAATACGACCGTCATCGGCAGCGGTGCCAAGGTGGCGCAGACGAAACAGGCGTTTGTGGCAGGCTATCAGGCATCCTCGGACAGCAGTGCAGAAAGCTCTGTTGCCATCGGTGACACTGCCAGCACGCACTCGGCTCGAACCACCGCCATTGGCTATAAGGCAGAAGCTCACAATGCGGATTCCATCGCCATCGGCAGTGAAGCGAAGACCGACGATAACGGCGGCGGCATCGCCATCGGTAATCAGACATCCGTTGCTCAGGGCGGCATCGCCATCGGCAATGCGACGCAGGCAAGCAATATAAGCTCCTTAGCGATCGGCAATGGTGCGGTAGCAAACGTCAATCAGTCCATCTCGATAGGTTATAATGCTGGTGTCAACACGACAGAAGATTACAAAGAACGAAACGGTTCGCTCGTTGCCATCGGTACGTCGGCCGGCAATAACGTCAAGGGCATGCAGAATGTAGCCGTTGGTGCATCTGCAGGCAGTGCAGTACTGAGCAGTAACAACATCGCCATCGGTACCAATGCGGGCTATGGCATCAAGAATGTAACGAGTGAGACGGATACAAACCCGCAGAATGGTTACAATATCTCCATCGGTGCGGGGGCAAATTACACAGAAGGCAATACGAATCAGAACATTGTCTCGTCGATTGCCATCGGCCATAATACCCATGCCGTGAACCGCGCTGTTGCGTTGGGGGAAGGTGCATCGGCGCAAGGCGACTCGGGTATGGCCTTGGGGAATAGTGCGACGAGTTCTGGCTCTGGTAGCATTGCCATTGGTAACACAGCTAGTGCATCAGATGGCAATATTGCTCTCGGTGCTGGTGCAGTTGCAACGGGTACTCCTACAGGAACTGGCAAATGGACGAATTCCGTAGCACCATCGTATTACATTTCGGTAGGCGGCAAGGGAAATGCTTCAGACAACACAATCACCTTGCGAAGAATCTCGAATGTAGCGGATGGCTCGGCAGATCAGGATGTCGTTACTGTCAAACAGCTGCAGAAGGTGTCGGATGATCTTGAGAATACGATCAAGGGCATTGATACATCACAGCTGAAAACCTATTCTACGACAGAAATTGATAATAAGATTAAACAAGTAAATCAGAACATCCAAGATTCCAGAATAAAATATTTTTCCATTAACTCTGCTTCCCAGTCGACCAACTCCAATAATACGGGTGCAAATGGCGATGGCGATGCTGATGCCATGGCTATCGGCCCCAATGCCAAGGCAAGCAGTGTAAAGGCGCTGGCAATCGGCAACAATGTTTCAGCCAGTGGTACAATGAGCATCGCCATCGGCACGGCCAGCAATCCATCCACGGATACGACTACGGCTGAAACGCCGCATCCTACCTCGTCGGAAGGCACGAGAAGCGTGGCTATCGGTAGATCGGCCATTGCGCAGACCAATGACTCCATCGCTATCGGTACACGCGCGGCAACCTATACGGCCAATACAACCAGCACTCCAGTCTCGACTGTCGGTGTACAGTCCATTGCCATTGGTTTTTCGGCAGAGACGCGCGACGATAATGCCGTCTCTATCGGCACGAAGTCGAAGGCAAACAGTGCGGATGCGGTTGCCATCGGTGATGGGGCAGAGGCACTGAATACGAGTGCCGTTGTCATCGGCAAGGCAAGTACGGCTGAGGGAAGTGATTCCGTTACAATCGGTATGTCGAATGCCAATAATGGAAAGGCAGTTATAACTACCGGTAATTCCAACCAGATCACAAACAGCCAGGGTGTTAAAGATACTGTACAGAACAGTGGTCTATACGGCTCCTCGAATGCAATCAGTTCTGTATCTTCATCGAATACCAGCAATGCTATCACCGATGTATATGCCGTAGGCAATGGCAACAAGCTGAATCAGATGGGTGAGAAGAACGTCCTGACTGATGTATCGATTATGGGCAACCAGAACGCCATCGAGAATGGTACGGCTGGTGCCTACACGCAGACCGTGAAGCAGATTGCCGTCGTAGGCAGCGGCAATACGGTCAAGGGCAACACCCAAGTGAACGAAGACACTTGGGGCACGGTGCAGAGAGATACAATCCTTGGCTATAAAAACACAGTTGATGCCACAAATCAGTCGACGCCTGTATCCAATCTTCAGATCCTCGGCAATGATGTGAAAGCTACACTCGGTAACTCTGTCTACCTCGGTACCGGCTCTTCTGCTACGGCGTCCAAGTCTGCTACGGCAGAAGCCATCACACTTGCCAAAGAGCAGGGAGATGCAGAAGCACTTGCCTCGGATGAATACAAGAAAGCCACGACAGAAGCAGAACAAACGGCCATCAAGCAGAAATACGAAGCCCAGTATATCCATGCGGCCAACATCGCGGCCATGGATCAGGGCGGCATTTCTGCCGGCATAACTAACTACGATAAAGACTACACTTATGGCAACGACAGCGCCTACACCTATGCAGGCAGTCAGGCAACCGGTGTAGTAACGGTGGGTAGCAAAGATGCCACCCGCCGCATCCAGAACGTATCCGCCGGTCTCGTCGGCCCCAATAGCACCGATGCTGTCAACGGCTCCCAGCTCTACGCCCTGACCCGCCAGATCCGCTTCGGCGGCGATAACTCTACGTTTGGAGATGTAGCAACCAGTGATGTCAACGTGGTAGCCAAAGGTTCCAACGAAAAACTGGCCATCACCGGCGGCGCAGAAGGTGTATCTAACACGACCACCACGGATGGCAAGTCTGTGACCACCGTAGACGGCACCAAGATTGCCGACAAGAACATCGCCGTCATCGCAGAAGACGATGCCCTCCATGTCAAACTGGCCAGCAACCTCAAGAATCTGAACACCGCCCAACTGGGCAAGACCACCGCCACCACGACAAAAGCGGATGACGGTACAGAGACAACGACCTACAGCTATCAGGAAACCCTGAAGCTCGACGGCACTGGCGACAACGGCGGCACACTTGCACTGAAAGATGCAAAGGGTGAGAATGGCGTTACGCTCCGTACCAGCGGTGCGACAAAAACGGCTGATGTGACTGGCACGGAAACGAGCCGTCTCCTTGTCAACGACAAAACCGTAGCCACCACCGACGATGGCCTGAAATTCGGCGGCGACACAGGGACCGACTCTGCCCTGAAGCTAAATAATAAGCTCATCGTCAAAGGCGGTACAACGGATACCAACAAACTGACCGACAACAATATCGGCGTCGTTTCCGATGGCAAGGGCACGCTGACGGTGAAACTCAACAAGGACGTCAATCTCGGCACGGATGGCAGTTTGACTGCTGGCGCTGTGACGGCAGCTACCGTCACCACTGGCAACAGCAAGCTCGACAATACCGGCCTGACCATCACGAACGGCCCGAAATTTACCAGCAGTGGCATCAGCGCCAATAACCAGCAGATTAAAAACGTCCTGGCAGGCAAGGATGATCTCGATGCTGCCAACTACAGCCAAATCAAGAAAGCAACAACGACACTGACCACCGGCAAGAATGGTAACGTAAACGTCACTCCGGATAGCACATCTGCTGATGGCCATACGAATTACACCATCGCGGTGGACAATTTGGCCGTGAAAGCCAATGGCACAGGGAATACCACCGTGGCCCTGGCCAATGGAATCAATTTCAAGGATGGCACCAACACCACGGCAACGGTCGGTACAGATGGTACCATAACCATCAATGCCACCCACAACAAATTGGATTCTACGTCCTATACGGCGTCTAATCCGTCTGATTCCAGCAACAAGACGACGCTCAAGCTGAAGGATACTGATGGCAACGAAACGACGTTGAACCTGACCGATACCTATACCACCGTCACTAAGGACGAAACGAACCACGAGGTCACCTTTGCCCGAAACGACGGAAGCAACCCTGTCAGCATCTCTCTGGATAACCTTGATGGTGCCAGCAAAGAAGCACTGAACACAGCTGCAGCCAAAGCGACTACAACGGTTGTCAAGGGAACCAATGTAGACAGCGTATCCGATGATACCAATTCTGCCGATGGGCACCATATCTACACGGTGAATGTCAGCAATCTGGGAGTCAAGGTGGCCGATGGACAGAAGACCAGTGTAGCACTCAGTGATGGACTGGTCTTTGGCAACGGTACAAACACCACAGCTTCTGTGGGTCAAAATGGTGCCATTACTTTCAATGTGTCTAACGAGGCAATCAAGACCCAGGCCAAGGATGCCATCAATATGTCTGCCGGTTCGAATATAAAGGTAGATACCGCCACCAGTACGGATGGCTCATCCAAAACCTTCACCATCAGTGCCACTCACAATGCTCTGAAATCAGCTACTTTGACGCCAAAGTCCAATGATGTGTCTACGCTGACCATCACCGGCAATGATGGGGATAGTGCGTCTGTAGATATCGAGAACACCCATCTGACAGTAAGTAAGGATTCTACAGCCAAGACAGTTACCTTCACCAGCAACGACGGCATCACGCCGCCAACGACTTTGAGTCTCAGTGACTTTGGTGCTGCCAGCACTACAGATATGACTGCGGCTGCAGCCAAGGCTACAACGGAAGTGAAAGCCGGAATCAATGCAACCCTGGGGACATTGGAAACGGATCCGACTGACCAGCACAAGATTTACACGGTGAATGTGGACAACCTGGGCTTGAAACAGAATGGAACAACCGTAGGAACTGGTACTGGCGTATCCCTAAAGAATGGCCTGAATTTCACCGATGGTACCAATACTACAGCCAGTGTAGCGGAAAATGGCACCATTTCTTACAGTGTTTCCAACGATGCCATTAAAGCCCAGGCCAAGAATGCAGTGGTGGTGGCGGCTGGGGACAATGTGACCATTGACGGTCCCGCCGATGCAAACAATGTGAAAACCTACACGGTCAAGGTCAATGATCTGAAGCTGCAGGCCAATGGGGAAGACAAAGGCACCCGGAAACTGGCTGAAGGTATCAATTTTGCCAATGGCAAGAATACTACAGCCACAGTTGAAGATGGAAAAGTCGTTTACAGTTTAAATGATGCCCTGACGGATTTGACCAGTGTGACAGTGAAAGATACTGCAGGCAATCAAACCCTGGTTTCCGGAAGCGGTGTAACTATTACTCCCGCTGCGGCAGGGGCACAGTCAGTCTCTCTGACCTCTGAGGGATTGGATAACGGCAACCATGTGATCAAGAATGTGGCAAGTGGCGGCGATACAGACACCAATGCGGCCAATATCAGCGATGTCAAGCGTCTGGTGCAGGCTTCGGCTAGTGGCACGACTGAGACAGGCTTCAATGTCAAGGGCGATGATGCAACTTCTAAGAAAGTGAAACTTGGCAAGCAGCTCAATGTGGTAGGCGGCACCAATGATACCAGCAAGCTGTCGGATGGCAACATCGGTGTAGTAACTACAGATGATGGACAAGGCAATGCTACCTTGACGGTAAAGCTGAATAAGAATATCATGCTTGATTCTGTAACCACCGGCAGTACTACATTGAAGACCAGTGGCGTTTCCAATGGTGATATGAGCCTTACCAATACCGGCTTTGTTATCAAGAATAACGATGCCAGCAAGCAGGTTTCTGTCACCACCAGCGGTGTTTCTATGGGCAGTCAGCAGATCAAGAATGTTGCGGACGGTACGGATGCTAAGGATGCTGTCAACAAGGGACAGCTCGATGCCGTACAGACGCAGGTTACGAATGGCTGGCAGATTGCTGGAAGCAATGGCCAGAAAGTCGCAGATATCGGTGCAGGTAAGAAAGTCACCTTTGGTGATACAACGTATGCAACGGCGTCGGTGCAGCCGGATGGTACAGATGGTGCAAAAGTCACCTATACCATCAACACGGCGGAGATTACTGATAATGCAAAAACTGGCGTGGTAACAGCTCCGACAACTGACGGGGTAGCGACGGCGCAGAATGTAGCTCAGGCTATCAACAATGCGGCTTGGAAAATCAAGGCCAATGATAATGAGGCTACTGCAATCAAGGCTGGAACGACTGTCAGACTCAAGGCAGGCAACAACTTGACACTTTCCCAGAGTGACACGGATTTCACCTATGCACTGAATGATGAGCTGACTGGTATCAAGAGCCTGACGACTGCTGCTCAGGATGGAGTCACTACGACTCTTGCCGCAAGTGGCGTGACAATTGCTTCGTCGGGTACTGGCAATAAGTCGGTCTCCTTGACTGCCAACGGCTTGAACAATGGTGGCAAGCAGATCACTGATGTGGCAAGCGGCGGCAATACAGACACCAATGCGGCCAATATCAGCGATGTCAAGCGTCTGGTACAGGCTTCTGCTTCCGGCACCACCGAAACCGGCTTCAACGTCAAAGGCGATGATGCAACAGCTCAGAAGGTAAAACTGGGCAAGCAGCTCAATGTGATTGGCGGCACCAATAAGGCCGAAGAGCTGTCGGACAATAACATTGGTGTTGTGACTACAGCTGATGCTGAAGGCAATGCTACTCTGACAGTGAAACTGAACAAGGATATCACGCTTGATTCTGTAACCACCGGCAGTACTACATTGAAGACCAGTGGCGTTTCCAATGGTGATATGAGCCTTACCAATACCGGCTTGGTTATCAAGAATAACGATGCCAGCAAACAGGTCTCTGTCACCACCAGCGGCGTCTCCATGGGCAGTCAGCGCATCCAGAATGTAGCCGATGCTACGCGGGATACTGATGCCGCTACGTTGAAACAGGTGAAGAATGCCCGGACCGTTGTGGCTGGCGGGAGCAACGTGGCCGGTGTCACACCGGCTGAAGGTGCGAACAACCAGATGACCTATACGGTGAATGTGGACAATCTGTCGGTGAAGGCCAACAGCGAAGAGGCGAAATCCGTAATGCTGAAGAATGGCTTGACCTTCAAAGACGGCACTAACACTACGGCTTCTGTTGGCGAAGGAGGAGTTGTTTCCTTCGGCTTGAAACCGGAGATCTCCCTGACGAAGGTCACGACCGGCAACACGACGATGGATACCAATGGCTTGGCTATCTTGGGCGGCCCGACGATTGCAGCTGGCGGAATCAACGCTGGAGGCAAGACAATCACTGGCGTTGCTAATGGCGTTGGCGACAACGATGCCGTCAATATATCTCAGCTCAAAGCTGTTCAGTCGGATATCAATGCAGGCTGGACAATCAAGGGCAAGGATACGGCGAATGCAGATGTGAGCGCCAATATCGGCAAGGGCAAGTCTGTGACCTATGACAACGGTAGTTACACCCAATCTGTGATTACGAAGGATAGTACCGGCAATGCTACGGTGAAGGTGAATGTGACTACGGGTACTCTCACTACTGGGGCGGACGGCAAGATTACTTCTAGCGATGGTCTGGCAACGACCGAGGCTGTGGCTGTTGCTGTCAACAATGCATCCTGGAAGATTCAGGATGGCAATAAATCTCAGAATGCACAGCAGGTAAAGGCTGGTGATACGGTTTCACTCAAGGCAGGCGACAACCTGAGCCTTGAACAGAATGGTAAGGAGTTCACCTACAAGCTCAATAAGACACTGACCAACATGAACAGTGTCACCGCTGTAGACGACAAACAGAACACGGCTGTCCTGAACGGGGAAGGCCTGAAAGTCACCGATGCCCAGGGCAACGCGCTGACCCAGCATGCTACGGAAGTGCGGCTCCATGATGCCAGCAGGGCAGCTGATGACACAACCACTGATGTGGTCCTGAACAAACAGGGTCTGCAGAACGGCGGTCATACCATTACGGGCGTGGCAGACGGCACGGTTGACGCCAGCTCTCAAGATGCTGTTAACGGCAGCCAGCTTTATGCATTGCAGCAAAAGGTCACGAATGGCTGGAAGATTACTGGCGCTGACACGACGAAAGCCAGCAATATCGGCAATGACAAGACGGTTTCCTTTGTCAATGGTGATAACAGTTACATCAAGTCAAAGGTGGATACGACCAATACGGGTGCTACGGTATCCTATACGGCACAGACGGCTAGCCTGACCACTACAGATGGAAAGGCTGCGCTGACCGGCACGATGGATGGACTTGTCACGGGACGCAATTTGACGAGTGTCTTGAACAATCTTTCTTGGACGGCACAGTCTTCGAAAGTTGGCAGTGGCCAGAATAGCGGCAGCACTTCACAGTCCATTGCGGCTGGGTCGAAGGTCAGCTTCATTGCTGGCGATAACATGATCCTGACGCAGGATGGCACGAATTTCACTTATGCACTAAATTCGAGCCTCACTGGTATGAACACGATTGCATTCACCGGCCTTGGCAATGGTGCCAGCAATCTGACCATCGGTCTCCAGAATGGCGGCGGTGCCAATCCGGATAAAGGCTATTACATCACGGGTCTCTCAAATACGAAATGGGATCAGTCCAATTATGAAGGCACGCGGGCGGCTACGGAAGCCCAGTTGCGAGAAGCTATTGATAAGGTTTCAGCAGCTACGGGCACAGGCGGCTTTGGCCTGACGGCTGATGAAGGTGCCAATAATGGTGGCGAGAAGAAAGTTTCCCAGACATTGGGACGTACAATCGCTATCCAGGGGGATGGCACCTATGGTGCAGACGGTACGGTTGTCAAGCAGGGCAATATCTCGACGGTGGCTTACACCGATAATGCTGGCCCGACAGGTGCCATCAAGGTCAAGCTCAACAAGGACATTGACCTCAGTGAGGCAGGTTCGTTGACCATTGGTGCCAGCAAAGTGTCGGCAGGCAGCATCGTACTGGACAACACGGGTGATGCAGCCAAGAAGATTGCCTTGAACAGCACGGCTGGCACAGCGTCTATCGGCGGTGTCACGGTGAACGGCGCAGCGAAGACCGTTATGGGGCTTGCTAATACGACCTGGGATGGCACGGCAGTCAGCGGCCGCGCTGCGACGGAAGATCAGCTGGCCAAGGCCATCTCGGATGTTTCGGAACAGGCCACTAACAGCGAACTCCATATCCGGAAGGGTACCTATAGTGTCGGCAAGGACAAGGATGGACAGGATGTCGCAGATCTGAAGGGCAAGAACAGTGTCTCCATTGACGTAGTCAATGCCAAGGGCACGGTCGACGGCCAGGTCGTCATCAATGATGTGGCCAAGGCGTCGGAACTCGGTGCGGTCGGTGAGCTGGCGGCTAACCTGAAGAATCCAGCCGGTGGCCCGACTACCGTGGTTCAGGCGGTCAACAATGTCAATCAGAAAGTCGACGATAGTCTGAAGCAGGTCAACGGCGATATCACGAATGCTGTGACAGAAGCCAAGAAGCATACGGAAGTAAAGTCTGTCGATAGTGACAACAATGTGACCATCGATGGTACGACTACGAATGCAGCTGGCGGTACGGTCTACAAGCTCGGCCTCAACAAGGATCACTTGAACCTCGGCAATGTCCATATCTATGGCAATGAAGGCAGAGTGACAGCTAAGACTGTTGAAGCAGAAATGGTCAAAATCGATGACCAGACGAGACTCGATAAAACGGGACTGACGACGGGCAATACGATGGTAGCCAATAATCGTATCGTCGTTGGCGGCGACAATGGCATAAAGATAGAAGCCAACGGTGGTCAGCAGACGATTTCTGGTCTAACCAATACGGATTGGACGGGGACAGCAGTTCATGGACGTGCCGCAACGGAAGATCAGCTAGCTAAAGCCATTTCTTCTGCTACGACGACGGCGGCCCAGAATGAACAGCACGTACAAGTTGGAACGTATGATATCCAGACTACGACCGATGACAAAGGTAACAAGCAGAACAAGGTTACCATGAAGATTGTCGACGGAAATGGAAATGATAAAGGAACCGTCACCATCAATGACGTGGCTAAGGCATCGAATGTTGGTGATACGGATAAGCTGGCTGCTGACATTAAGAATCAGAATGGCGGTCAGCCTCAGACCACTTCCGTAGTAGAAGCAGTCAATAATCTGAACGAAAAGGTCAATAACCGTGTTGGCGATAATAAATACAGTGCTATTACGAGTACGGACCCTGTTCAGGATGGCGATAGTTCTACCATGGCCATCGGCAAGCTGAACAACCGGATGAATGATATTTATGATAAGGCCACGCAACATGCATCTGTATCCGTTGATGAAAATTTGACGATGGATGATACGAAACAAAATGCTTCGGGTGGCACAGATTATAAGATTGGTTTGAACAAAGAGCAGATCAATCTCGGCAATGTAACCATAAAGGGCAATGCTGGCTCCATTGAAGCGAAGTCCATGAAGGCAGACTCCTTCACGGCGGGCGACACGGTCGTCAACAAGGACGGCGTCAAGGTCGGCGACAAGTCGGCGCTGACGGGCGATTCGCTCAAAGTTGGCGGCAAGACGTATGTCGATGACAAGGGCATCAATGCCAATGGCAAGGCCATCGGGAATGTCGGTGAAGGCAAGAAAGACACCGACGCGGTCAATGTCAAGCAGGTCAACGACCTGGCTGCCCGGCAGGGAGAAGCCATTGCGGAAAACGCTGCTCACATCGGCGAACTGGGACGGGCGGTGAATAAACTGGGCAACCGCTTGAACCGTGTCGGGGCTGGGGCAGCTGCATTGGCCGCTCTCCATCCGGGGACCTATGATCCCAATGATAAGTGGGATTTCTCGGCCGGTATCGGTCATTATCATGACGCCAATGCCGTGGCTATCGGGGCTTATTATCATCCCAATGATACGACGATTCTGTCTATTGGTGGCAGTATGGGCGGCGGTGAAAATATGGTCAACGCCGGTGTCACTTGGAAGATGGGACGCAGCGGTCATGAACAACGGGCAGCTCAGCCTGTGGTTACGCATCCGGTCCAGGCGGCTCCTGCTGTGCAGCAGGCCGCTCCGGTCCGTCCGGCGCCTGTTACTACTCCGGCACCCGTTGTCACTCCGGCTCCTGTCACTACGCCAGTTCCGGTAAAAGCGGTCGTTCCGGCAATGCCGGCTCCGGCTGTGACGACGGCCATGCCAGCTACTCCGTCTGGCGATACGGCAGCCTTGACTCAGATTTTGGCACGGCAGACGGCTATTCTGGAAAAATTGGCTCAGAACCAGTCTCAGGCGGCTCGTCCGACAGCGGTAGCGCACGGCGACGATATTTTCCCAGATGTCCCGGAAAATCATTGGGCCTATGCCTATGTAACTAAATTAGAAAAAGCCGGCGCGCTCAAGGGATTCAAGCGTCCGGCTGTGTTGAAGAGTCCTATGATGACGCGTGATGATTTCGCGTCGGTATTGTACACGGCCATGGCCAACGGGGCCACGACCAATCCGGCCTTGAATGGTGACGACAGCCTGAACCGGCTGGCCCAGGAATTTAAGGCGGAATTGAAAGATGTCAAGCCGTAAGGCTTATTCGCCTAGGGCATAGAGTACGTCGGCTGCGACGGCGTTTAGGTTGTAGCGGCTGGTGTAGCACACCAGGGTCCCTTGGGACGCGGCCTGCTGGCAGGCTTTGCGGACCAGGGCGTGGCCCGTGTGGTTGGTGTTGATGATGAGCACGTCGGCGCCTTGCAGTTTTTGGACGTCGAAGTGCTTGTTTTCTAAAATCATCCAATGGGGGAAGTGCGTGCGGACTTTGTCATGCCACAGGGCGCTGCCTCCGGCCAGACAGACGCGGAAGCCTTCCAGGGCCTTTTCCAGGCGCGACGTGTAGTCGTCGGGCAGGGGAAAGGCCCTTTTTTCGACGTCTTCCTGGGGACAGCGCGTTTCCCATTCGCGCAGGGACTGTTCCAGCGTCTGGACGTAGCCGTCGTAATTTTCCTGCAAGGTCTGATAATAGGCCTGGGTCTGGGCTAGTTCATCGCGGAGCCGGGCGGCATCGTCGTCGGCGACGGGCGGCGTGTCGTCGTAGACCAGGCGGATGACACCCAAGGCCAGGGCGATTTGGCCGGCCGTATCCAGAACGCCTGCCAAGGTCAACGCTTCTGCCGTATTCGATGGCATACGGGGCTGAGTCACTGCCATGAGGCCCCGGACTTTGTGGCCTTCGATGGCCGTCGGCCGCGGGAACTGTTCTACCGTAATCGTAGCGGCCTTCACCGTGCCTGATGAATCGGTCCGGCTCAGGTCATAAACGGATTTGCGCGGCGTGAAGGATTGCTGCGTCAGGCGGCACGTGCCATCCATGCAGCCCGTCTTGTCCGGGAATTCGATGTACCCGTCTTTTTGCAGTTTGTCCCATAATCGCGCTGTCGGAACGGGCCGCCCTGCCAGGCAGAGCATTTCGCCATATGGCAAGAAACATTCATTGCCGCGGCACGACAGTCCTGTTATTTCATTGATATACATAAGCTGTGTGATTTTCATAATATGATTTCTCCTCGCGTCCATAGAATATGTTTCTATTATACGGCAGGCCTTGGGGCTTGAATAGGGGCGGAAACATCTTGTTATGAAGGGAAATTCACTCCATTTATAGTTCTATGAAGAAAAAGTACAGAATTTTTTGTGTCAAGGAGAAAAAATTATGATAGAATAAGGGGGTACATATGCAGAGTATACTAATAGAGGAGGTGCGCCGATAATGATGAAGCGGAATATCGTTCTCGTCGGCATGATGGGGAGCGGCAAAAGTCATATTGGCCGCAAGCTGGCCCAGCGCCTCGGCTGGCAATTTGTCGATACGGACCGGCGTATTGAACGGGCTGTGGGCATGACCATTGCCGAGTTCTATGCCAGTGCCGGAGAAAAAGTTTTTCGCGAACGGGAAATCAATGTCCTGCAGCAAGTCAGCCGCTATCATGAAGCTGTCATTTCCTTTGGCGGCAACTTTCCCATGAATGTCGGTACTTATCGAATCCTGCATCGTCATGGATTTATCGTCGCTTTATTGTCTGAACCGTTCCGCGTGGAAGAACGGGTCAGCCGTCATATAGGCAAGCGGCCGACTGTCGATTATGAGAATCTTCATGATTTCGTCCACACGATGATGAAACAGTGGGAAGAGGTCTATCCGTACTGCGACTGCGTCATTGATACGACGCGCGGGGGAGCGTCACAGATCGTCGAATCCATTGTCCATAAAATCAACGAAAGGCATGTGCAATTCATTGCCCGGGAAAAAAAGGAGAATGATGTAAAATGATCAACAAAATCGGAGTATTGACCAGTGGCGGCGACGCTCCTGGTATGAATGCGGCTATCCGCGGCGTCACGCGGTATGCCATCCAGAAGGGTCTCACTGTCGAAGGCATCATCCGCGGTTATGAAGGCCTGCTTAGCCATGAAACGCGCCCCTTGGGCCGCCGTGACGTCGGTGCCATCATCCATCGTGGCGGCACCATGCTTCGGACAGCCCGCTGCCTGGAATTCAAGGAAAAAGAAACGCAGAAGAAAGCCGCTGCCTACCTGCGTGAACTGGAAATAGATGCGCTCGTCGTCGTCGGTGGCGACGGCTCCATGCGCGGTGCCCAGGCTTTGAGCCGCTGGGGCATCCCGACGATTACCATTCCCGGCACCATCGACAACGATATGATGGGGACGCAGTATACCCTGGGGTTCGATACGGCTGTCAATACGGTCCTGGAATCGGTCAATAAGATCCGCGACACGGCGTTCTCCCATGACCGCGTCGCCGTCATCGAAGTCATGGGCCGCGAAGCCGGTTTCATCGCCCTCAATGCCGGCATGGCTTCCGGTGCCGAAGCGGTCCTGGTCCCGGAACATCCCGTCGATCTGGCTGCCCTTTGCCGTCACCTGGAAGAATCGCACCGCATGAAGAAATTGAGCAGCATCGTCATCGTCGCCGAAGGTGCTGCCAAAGGGGCTGATGTCGTCGACTACATCAAAGAACACACCTACCTTTCGCCGAACTTGACCGTCCTCGGCTATGTCCAGCGCGGCGGCGCTCCGTCGGCTTATGACGCCATCATGGCCGGCCGTTTTGCCCAGAAAGCCGTCGACAGCCTGCTGGCTGGCACGTACAACTGTGTCGTCGGCCTCATCGATAACCGCGTCGTAGCGACGCCGTATTCGGAAGCCGAAGCCCTGCGCTATCCCATCGACGAAAATCTGTTGAGCCTGGTCCATCTCTTGGGGAGATAAGGCGCCTGCGGCGCCGTTTGGCGTGCAACGTGATTCGTTTGCCGTGGCTGTGCATAAAGGAAATGCTCCTTGTGCACAGCCTCTTTTTTTGCGAAAGCTCTCACAAATACAGGTTTGGGACACCCACAGGATTCGCGCGGGCCTCCGCTTATGGAGGCCCCTACACCGCGGCCTGCGGCCAGCCGACTGCGGACTGCGTTTGTTTATTACGGCAAACGAACCACGACCCACGGCAAACGACGTGAAAAAGGGGTTATGCATGACGACGGCAGCCTTCGTGCGATAATCCCCTTCAATGCGTTGACATCTTATAAATATGCACGTATAATAGAGTAGCGTATATATTATCATATGTTATAGAGTGTCGTTTAGAGGAGTGTTATCATGTCGTTTGATTTTAGTCTGATCTGGAACTCATTGCCCCTGCTGTTAGCCGGTGCCGGTGTTACCATTGAAATCACGGCGATTGCTGTCGGCCTGGGTTTCATTTTCGGCCTGATTACCAGTGTCTGCCGTCTGTCAGGCGTCAAGGTCCTGCAGGTCATTGCCGTCTGCTACGTCAATATTATCCGTGGTACGCCTATGCTGGTCCAGATTTTCCTGATTTATTTTGCCCTGCCCATGGTTATCGGTGAACGTATCAATCCTTTCGTCGCTGCCGTCGCTGCCTGCTCGATCAATAGTGGGGCTTATGTTTCGGAAATTTTCCGCGCTGGGATCCAGTCTGTCGATAAAGGCCAGATGGAAGCCGGCCGGTCCCTGGGCTTATCGTGGATGCAGACCATGCGCTACGTCATCTTGCCCCAGGCTTTCAAACACGTCATCCCGCCGTTAGGCAACGAATTTATTTCCATGACCAAGGAAACGTCCCTGGTTTCGGTCATCGGCTTTGAAGAATTGACCCGCCGCGGCCAGCTCATCATCGCCAAGACCTATGGTTCTTTTGAAATCTGGCTTACGGTTGCTGCCATTTACCTGGTCATGACCTTGACCATTGCCCGTCTTGTAAGCTATTTGGAACGGAGGTTCGCAACGGATGATAGAAATTAAAGGTTTGAAAAAAAGTTTTGGCAAGCACGACGTCCTCAAGGGCATCGACTTGACCATTCAGGATAAAGAAGTCGTCGTCATCATCGGCCCGTCCGGTTCTGGTAAGAGTACGATCCTGCGCTGCATCAATTATCTGGAACAGCCGACGGCTGGGGAAATCATCGTCGACGGCATCAGCATGAGCGATGCCAAGAGCATCAACAATATCCGCAAGGAAGTCGGCATGGTCTTCCAGCGCTTCAATCTCTTCCCGCACATGACGGTCTTGCAGAACATCATCTTGTCGCCGATGAAGACCCGTGGTGAAAGCAAGGAAGAAGCGACGAAGACGGCTATCCAGCTGTTGGAAAAAGTCGGCCTGGCCGATAAGAAAGATGCCTATCCGGAAACCTTGTCCGGCGGCCAGCAGCAGCGTGTGGCCATTGCCCGCGCCCTGGCCATGAAGCCGAAATTCATGCTCTTTGACGAACCGACGTCGGCCCTGGACCCGGAAATGGTCCGCGAAGTATTGGACGTCATCAAGGATTTGGCCAAAGACGGCATGTCCATGGCTATCGTTACCCATGAAATGGGCTTTGCCCGGGAAGTCGCCGACCGCGTCCTGTTCATCGATGAAGGGAAAATCCTCGAACAGGGCAAACCGGACGACATCTTCTTCCACCCGAAAGAAGAACGGACGAAACTCTTCCTGTCGAAGATATTGTAGGAGGTGCGCCCCACAGGGGCGCACGCAGGCCGCAGTTCGCGGGTCGCGGTTCGCAGGTCGTGAGCTGCAGTAGGGGCTCGCGCGTGGCGAGCCCGCT
>OGYV01001309.1_pt1 | contig 19157 bp, 18 predicted proteins | sample 1576651 | NCBI WGS metagenome assembly OGYV01 (sample SAMEA3541570, study PRJEB24748) | human gut metagenome | biome: human gut; feature: human-associated habitat; material: faeces | place: China | collected 2012
TAGGGGCTAGCACCCTAGCCAGTCTATCCTTGGGCTATTCAAGGCCGTCGCCAGTTTCGCCAGTACCGCCGCCTGATTCAGAGCCTTGGCCTTCGCTGCCGGTCTGACCGGTGTTTGAACCACCTGGGGTAGAACCGCCTGGCGTATTATCCGGAGTAGTTGGGGCGTTGAGGTCAACGTTGGTCTTACCCTCCTTAATCGCCTTGATAACGGCTGCCTGAGCGCTGCGGCTGGCTACGAGGTTGAACTCGGCGTCATCGCGAAGGTTCTTAAACTCCTGACCAGGCTCCCACTGAACCTTTACGCCGGTGATGTTCTGCGAGGTGAACTTGTCAGCATCCTCAGCACCCTTCGAGGTGAGAAGGAGAGAGAAATCACCGAGGTCACCCAGACGGATTTTCTTGCCCTCAAGCAACATCTCACGCATACAGTCTACGGCGATGTAGAGGATGGCGCTGATGTCGGCTCTCGAATAAACACTACCATGAGAAGTGATGTGCTTGGCAAACTTCTCGATGGTCATGATGTCGGTGTACTGCGAGATGGCGAAAGCATTCTGCTTCTCAGTCTTCACGAGTTCCAGGTCCTTTGGGTCAGGGGTCTTGCCCTCCTTCTTTGCCTGGTTGATGCGTGACTTCGCCTGGTTGATTTCCAGAAGATTTGCGTTCACGCTACGCATTACGATGCTGTAATTAATCATACTATGTTATGCTTTAAAGAGTTTATTAAATCACAATTTCCCAGATGCTTTTTCTTGTCCTTTTCAGAGTCTTCATTGATGACCGGCGCCTGTCATCTTTTGTTCCCTGTCTCGGTCTTCATAGATGACCGCCTTTAGGTACAAAATAGCTTTCTTTCGATTGCTGGTGCAAAGGTACGAAAAAGCGCTGTAGGAAGCAATACTTTTCCGGCAACTTGAATTCAGTTTTCCGGAATCTTGTGAAATGGAGCCTTTCGAGAGTAGGTGAAGAGATTCATGGCAACGGGCTGCATCCGGTCATTAGTGACCGGTCATTATCGGTCATTAAGAAAAATCACTTCCGGTCATTTAGCCCCTATAATATATATTAAATATTTTAATATTATATTATAGCTCTTTTTTCGCCCCCCGAAAACCTTAATGACCGAAAATGACCGGGCATTAATGACCGGATTCTGAGGCTTTAATTAATACTCTTTTATGCTAGTATTGTACTTGTAATTTGTTTTGTATTAATGATTTATAATAAGACATTTATATTTTTTGTCTGTATATAAATGTATGGGAATAAACTACATATGTCAGCGTCCTTTCCTACAATATCGTTGCTTTTTTGCCCCACTTTTCGCCTTCCCTTCGCTCTCATTTCAGCCATAAATGCCCTTTCTTTGGAGCATGAATTGATGTGAGGAAGAGCATTTTTGCGTTTTTCCCTTTGGAAATCTATAAAACCACTTTGATATCAGTTCTTTTGCTTCTTTATATAGAAGAGTAAAAATATCGAACATAGCTATCCTAAGTATTTTTTATGTTATTATCCTTTGAATAGTTTCTTCCTTTAATATTGCTCTGTTTTGGGGCGGTAAGCATTATTTACATAATCAGCTTTTATACTCATTTCCTTGTATAAAAGGTAAAATCCCTAGGTAAGTCTTTTTCTACATTTTTGTGTTAATATTTATAATAAAATGTAGATGTTTCGCAATTATTTTGTACCTTTGAAGGCAATTCTGCTATAAAAAGCAGGCTATAAATATAAAATTTAATATATAAGGAAATGACAGAACAGCAAAAACAAGCAATTATAGAAAGTGGAAAGCAATATTTCCGTTCTATTATCATTCCTAATCATTTGAAGAATCTGAATAAGCTTCATCTGAGTAGCTTTGATATAAATCCGTTTCTAATCAACTATCTTGCAGCATTCTTATGTGGCAATACTCAACCAACTAGTTTGGCAAAAGCTCTAGTTTATCCACGTATTCTTGGAACAAGCCTCAATACTAGTTTCGGACAAAATGTCCAGGTGTTTATTTCCCAGCTTCAGGAAGTTGTTGGTGGTGCTTCTGGTATTGATGGTATTGATATTGAATTTATTGATGCAATCGATGGACGCCGCAAATACTGCCAGTGTAAGGCGGGTCCAAAAACAATAAACAAGGATGATATTACTACCATTCTAAGTCACTTCAAATACCTCATGAACAAGTCTAGACTAGATAGAATGGGATTGCAGTTTGATGATCTTGTTGTAGGCGTTTTATATGGTGCAAAAGAAAACTTATCAGCTTTTTACAAGGCAATAGATACACATTATCCTGTTTTATGTGGTTCTGAATTTTGGATGCATCTTACTGGTGATAAAGACTTTTATCATCGATTAGCAAAGGCTTTTGGTGAGGTTGTGGACGAAGATGGAATTGATGGAAGTGCTCTTATCCTTGCCAAAGTAGAAGAAATTGCAGAAGAAATTAGACAGAAAGGTAGTTTATAATAATGGCATTTATATCAGAGAATAATTTAGCAGCCCTTATTGGAACCTCCAATCGTACGGTTCAAACATGGGGTAAAAATGGACTTTATCCGCTTCATCAACAAAATGGTGCTTGGGGATTTGACATGGAAGAACTCAAGTCAATTCCTGAAGTGGAAGCCATGCTCCAAAGTAATTGGGAGGCAGAATCTGCTGTGACACCAGTACGCCAATTCAATTCTATTGAACTTTTTGCTGGTGGAGGCGGACTGGCTTTGGGAATGTCGTTGGCTGGTTTCCACCACGTATTGCTGAATGAGTTTGAAACTGCAGCCTGCAAAACTCTAAAAACAAATAAACCCGAATGGAATGTGATTGAGGGTGATGTTCGCCATATTGACTTTACTCCTTTAAGGGGTAAAATTGATTTTCTTTCAGGTGGCTTCCCATGTCAGGCATTTTCGTATGCAGGAAAGGGGGCAGGATTCAACGATACTAGAGGTACTTTATTCTTTGAACTAGCCCGAGCCGTAAAAGAAATTCAGCCGAAAGTCTTTATGGGAGAAAATGTTAAAGGTTTAATCTCTCATGAAAAAGGGCGAACATTTGAAACAATAAAAAATACAATTGCAGAATTAGGTTACACACTTGTTGAGCCTCGTGTCTTGCGTGCTATTATGTATCAAGTACCCCAGAAACGTGAGAGATTGATTCTTATAGCTATTCGTAATGATATTGCACAAAATGTAGAGTTTCATTGGCCTACTCCTTATCATGAAGTGTTAACTCTTCGTGATGCTCTCTATAAAAGTGTGATTTATGAGAATGATGTTCCTGTTTCTGAGGGTGCCCAATATCCTGAGAAGAAAAAGCGTGTTTTGGCAATGGTTCCCCAAGGTGGTGATTGGCGAAATCTGCCAGAAGAAGTTGCTAAAGATTATATGGGGGGAAGTTGGTTGCTTGGTGGCGGAAAAACGGGTATGGCTAGAAGGCTGTCACTTGATGAGCCTTCTTTAACACTAACATGCTCTCCATGCCAAAAACAAACAGAACGTTGCCATCCTTTAGAAACACGCCCATTAAGCGTTCGTGAATATGCACGTATCCAGACATTCCCTGATAATTGGGTTTTTCAAGGGAGTATGAGTGATAAATATAAGCAAATAGGAAATGCTGTCCCTGTTAATTTAGCGTGGGCAGTAGGTCGTTCTCTAATTCGGCTCTTCAATGATATTCAGAGAATCATGCCTGAGAATACACAGAATTGTACAGAAGCTGTTAGAGAGATTATGCACAAACAGTCACTATTAGAAGTTGTAAAAGATCACAATACGCAGACTTCAACAGTTACGAATAAGTATCACGAGCTCAACTTCCTCGATCTTTTCGACCAGTATGCACTAAATAGTATTACTGACAATAGTATGGTGCACGATGATATTAATTGGGAGAAATATGGTGGAAAGCCGCAGCAGGCAGCTATGGTGGATGAAACCAAGAATGTACTTATCTCGCTTGTAAAGAAAGACAACGAGAAGATGTTTCTTGACGGCTCTGCCACCATCTACTATACAGGCAAGAAGTTCCCTACATCGGTGGCTCTCAACAAGCTTTTCTACTTCATGCCTTATATAAAAGGTAAGGGTGTACGTGATTTATTCTTCATCAAAATAGCCCGACTGGGTTATCGCAAGGAAGGAACAGCAGAAGAAGACAGAAATGATCTACGACTGGTGTTTGAAGTGGAGTTTGTAAAGCAGCTCTTCGAGGACTATAAGCCTGTGGAATTGAAGATCTGGCGAACTTTTACGGATACTACCATAGGTAAACTTATCAAGCAGGCTTATGCTTAGCGCAGTTTTACTTCTATATATAATAATGGATTATACTCTAAAAGCGGATTAGGCTTATAAAGAGTTTGGCACAAGAAAGAGTCAAGAGAATTATAATTTTAGTTTAGTAAAAGTTATATTCTCTTGACTATTTAATACTTATTGAAGCAATCTTATAATGATTACTTCAAAACTCAGACTAAAATAAGAAAAATATGGATGATTATGAACTGCTATTATGTCAAAACGAAAACAAGAGGTTGCGTGGCATAATAGAAAGACTTGAAGATAAAGTGCGTGACTCTTCAATAAGATTTGCAACATATTGTGCTGATTATGAAGCTAAAATAGCTCAACTGAAGGGCAGGTATATTATTAAAGAGTTAGATAACTATAAAAGTGCTTACCACTATATAAATGATCAGTATAGAACTTTGATTAAAACACAAGAAGAACTGACAAAATATATAGAATCATCTCTTAGATTGTTAGAAATAGAACAGTCTAAATATAAGGATTATATTGCCGCATCTAAAAGAGGATTGTTACAGCCTGTATTTCTTATCGAAGCATCTAAAGCAATAGACTTTTTGAACCTATTAAATGCTAAATTAAATGCATTTAAAGAATATCCTATAGCAGAAGAACTTGATAAGATGTTGAAAAAAAATGCAGAAGAAAAAGATGCAGGAGTTACGGGCTTCCGTAGCCTAATAAATCCACGATACAAGGCAGAGGAATTTCTAAAAGAACTACACAAGCTTATTGATGGACATAAGTGTAAGGAACATGTTCCTTATATTCTTATCTTATTGGAAGAAAAAGCTCTTAGTAGAAAACCAACATGGAAGGAGATGCGGGAAGAATTTAAAGATATAGGAGCATCATCTAATTCCAATTACTGTAAGTTTATGAAATTCAAACTCACACCTGTAAAAACAGGCGAATGCTTTGATGAAGAAGAGGTTTTGAGCAAGCGTTCTATCATAGAAGATATTCTTGAAAAGTATAATACTCATTTCATATCTGATTTCCCGTTTTAACGGACTCTAGCGGACAACTTTTCTGTCCGTCCGTTTTCTTTGGTATTCCCAATACCTTATTGTATTTTTGCACTCGACAAAAGATGTCGGGTGTTTTTTTTTGCACTTAAGTTAATAACCTGAGCGGAGGCGGGGAACCTCACAACGTGATTGAAGATGGCCATCGGGAATCCACGGCTTCTCTCGCAAACCGATCAGGAATCATGGCAGATAATAAGAAGCATGAGAAAACGGCGCTGGGCATTGCTTATGCTGCCGTAGTGGAACTGGGCTATACGCATAGCCAGCTGGTAAAGCTCAATGAGGGCGTAAACTTTCCTACTCTGAGAAGTATCAGAGACGGGAAGGAACTGAAGAAAGCAACGGAACGATTCTATCTGAAACTTTTCTTTGATTTGATGAATGAGGAATATGAGCAACGAATGGCCAGTGGTGGAGTAGGAGCCTGCAGCCTGCTCATCGTGATGAAAAACATTCTTGAAGCTGAGTTGAAATAGGCGGAATGAAAGGCTGAAAGCAATCAGAAAACAGTCAGGAAATAGGCTCGAAAAGAAAAGTGGTGAAAAGATGAGGGGGCATTCTTTCACCAAGTATTCCAGCGCATTCAAAGACTTCTTATCTTTGCACCAGCTTTCAGCAAGATCGGAGTTGGAACTAATGAGCCTTGAAAGGAAGGCGAGGTCTTGCAGTTAATAGATTATGAACATACTAACGAGAGTGGTGCAGCAGGGCGAGGCGTTCGCTGTGCAGAGTCAGAAAAGTGAGAACGGACAGATGATGAAATGCAACATCGTTCTCCAGGAGATGGGCGGCAAGTATGAGAACCAGTATGCTGCGGCAATGCTGGGCAACATTGCCCAGTGTAAGTTTGCTCCGGGCGAACTGGTGGCGGTAACGCTCCGATTTACTACCCATGAGCACAATGGTCAGGTTTATCAGGATATCCTGGTTACGGACATAGAGAAACTTGGCAAGTAATTAATCTTGAATTGAAATAGGTGGCGTGAGAATTGTCCCGGGATAATTTGCGCAAACTGAAACTTACGACACTTCTTTCGTTCATCTTCAATTTTAATTTAAGATTTATGAAAACAGCAAATAAGAAGCAGGTTAATAACCTGCAGGTGAATAATAACGGCTGCCAGCATGTGCAGCTCGGTGGTGTGGCTTACTATGATGATAAGCAGTATTTCCTCTTCAGTCCTGATTCTGTAAATCAGGGGGTTGTAGAAGCTTTTCGCCGTCATGGTGTGGCTCAGCAAATGCAAGACGGAACATTTGATTTCGTAGCAGTTTCTAAGCCGAAAAGCCAGTCGGAACTGATTAAGAAACTGGCGCATGGTCGGTTGAGCAAGACCAAGGATGGGGCTATTCAGCTCACGCTGAAGGTGTTCTGCCATGAAGGACTCAACATCGCCCAAACGCTGACTGTTGAGTCAGCAGAAGGGGCTGATGCTTTAGTGGATTATCAATTAAAACGATAAGTAATAAGATAGATGAGTTGTTATTTAATTAAGGTGGAGAATGGGCACAAGGTTGCCCGCTCCATCACTTCGGAAGAGGAGTATAAGCAGCTGCGTGGAAGCAATGAGCAGAAGGCGAATCTTCGTCTGGCTCGTGCCGGAAACGATGCTGCGAAACGGAGACTGGTGCAGTTTAACTACTCCGGCCATTATCCGCAAGGCGTGGTGAAGGGAATGAAACTGCCAAGCGGTGCATTCGGGTTTGATATGGATGAGCCGGGGGCTTTCGCCAAGGCTGCCAAACTGCTGCTGAAGGAACCGGACAAGTATGGACTTCTGATGCTGGAACGCAGCGCACGACAAGGCGGACATGCGGTTTTTGAGCGCGAAAAGGGCAAGACGGTTCTGGAGAATCAGGTACGAATTGCTACGATGCTCAAGTGTGAAATGGATACTTCGGCTCACGACATTAACCGGGTTTATTTCACTACTACATCGGATGACGAAGATTTGCTATTCCTTTCGCCACGACTCTTTAAGGATGAATATGATGAGGCTGCCGTGGCAGCTGAAGGGAAGGTCCTGGAAGAGCGTGAAAGATATGGAAACGAGGAACTGCCGGAAGGAGCGCACAAGGCAAACAAGCATTATGAGCCCTGGAAGGAAGAATTCAAGAAGGATTCTCAAGGGGTTTTTAAGGGTCAAGAATTTAAGAATTCGAGAATTTCTACTTCTGCTACTTCAACCTCTGCTGCTTCAACTACTTCTGCTGCTCAGGACAATTATCTCGGGATTCCTTATGGGGAAATCATTAAGAAGTGGTGGCAGATGTATAATGATGGGCAGGAGCCGATGCGCTCCAACCGCAATACGTTGACCTTTGAGCTGGCTGTGAATCTGCGCCATATCTGTGGTTTTGACCGCAATCTGCTGGCTCAGATTATTCCCTGCTACGATGGGTTTCCCGAGCAGGAAAAGATGGCTTGCATCAACTCGGCATTGAACGAGAAAATCACGCAAATGCCTAAGCGATTGAAGGATGTGCTGGCTGCGCTGAGGCAGGAGAAACTGAAACTGGGGTCTTCGAACGGGAATGCAGATGAAGACAGCGAGGCGCTGGTGAATGCCTTGGACGAAGCTAACGCCAAGGATGATCTGTTCTATTACGATGCTTTACCCAAGATGCCACAAGGCGTGCGTGATTCCATCAGTGCTGTTGGACCGGCTCTGGCAATGCCAGTGATTACAGCCATCTGTCCTGCAATCGGAATGCTTGCTACTGGCGTGAAGGTTTCCGTTCACGGCAAGATGAACTCGCTGAACCTTATCTCCTACATCGCCGGTGATTTTGCATCAGGCAAGGGAAGCATCGACCCTGTGGTTGATACCTGGACTTCGGAAGTTAAACAGATGGACAAAATGTATCAGCAGCAGGAGGATGAATGGAGAGCCAAGAAGCGTGCGGCTAAGAATAAGAAGGAGCAGCCGGAAGAACCAAAGCTGCCTGTAAGATGTCTTACTTTAAATAATACGGTGGCGAATCTTGCAGAACGACTGGCTAATACTGAAGGCAAGCACGCCTTCTCGTTCACTCCGGAAGCTGACACTGTAGCACAGAAGTGGAAATCGGCGATGAGCGACTTTTCAGTTATGTTGAGACAGGCTTACGACGGAACAAGCTATGAGCGCGAGGCAAGAAGTGCAGATGCGGTGAATGTTCATATCGAACATCTTTTGTGGAACGTTGTGATGTGCGGAACGCCTGATGCACTCTATCGAGTAGTGAACAATTATACGGATGGTTTCCAAAGCCGTATTGTCGTGGCGCGAACGCCGGACAACACGTTCACCCCGCTCACAGACAATCTCTTTGTGCTGACCGAAACTCAACGTGAGCACATACGGCAGATAGCTCATCTCTTGCCCCTGATGGAGGGCGAGGTGGTTCTGCCTAAGTTGGAGAATAAGGGCAGGGAGTGGCTGGAACAGATACGATTGGAGACCATGAAAAATGACGACAAGGTGAAAGCCCGCCAGCGTTTCCGTATCTGTCCTACCACGATGAGAATGATGACCTGCATCATGCTCTGTAAGGTGGCCGAGGCACTGATTCAGAAACATGGTTTCCAGGGTGCCGAGAAGCAGCTGAAACAGAATCCGCTGTTATGGAAGGAAATGATCGTAAAGACGCAGACACCAACCATGCTCGAAGCCTTCAATATCCTGGCAGATTATCAGTTGGACAATGCACTCTACTTCTTCCGTAGTCGCATAGAGGATGCATTCTCATCCAAGAGTTATTGCGGTCAGACGACTTATGATCGTTCCCGACGCGGCAAAAATGATTCCATCTTCGAGCGGCTTGACGTTACTTTCTCCTTCGAGCAGGCATTGCAGCAAAGTATTGCAGTAAAGGGGGCAAACGTAACTCGTGAGGTTGTTAGACAGATGTTGAAAAACTGGAAGCGGCAGGGATTGATAGGTGTGCTGCCCGATATGCGTTACCAGAAGGTTCAACCTACTGTATAATAGAGGTTCAAAATAAGTGACTATTAATACATCCGGTCATTAACGGTCACGGTCATTTTCGGTCATTAAGGTTTTTCAGTAAGGAAATCCTTGATGACCCTATCAATAAATCAATTTTATTATTAGATATTTATGGAAATAATCATTTATCGCCGTCGCTTTACCCGATGGGGAGTAGATGGCACATTAGTAATAAAGGGTACGAAAGTTTGTAATACCATAGAACATCCTGAGCGTTATTTGCCTGCAGGAGACTATGAGATAGCTTTTGTTTCTATAGCTAATAAGAGTAGGAAAATGCCTGTTATCCTGAGGAAGGGACAGGCTGTTTGGGAAGTGGGCATCAATTCTCCTTGTCTCAAACCCGGAAATGGTCCGATGACGCTGAAATATGGATGCATCATTCTGGGTAAGGCTGTAGCCTCTGGGCTGGTAATTCATTCTCTGGAATACTTCGACCGACTTTGTGAACGATTAAGGAAGGCTTCTAAAAAGATGGAGTGTATCAAGTTGCGTATCATAGATTGGGGTAGTGATGAAATCTCGATAGCATTTTAGGATTTCCACCCTAACATTCATTCATTTAAAATAGCAATATCATGCGTAAGATAAAGGAAATCATCATTCATTGCAGTGCGACCAAGGAAGGTCGCAACTTCACCGTAGCGGATATTGACCGCTGGCACCGCGAGCGCGGAATGCGCTGCATAGGTTATCATTTCGTGATTTATCGTGACGGCAGCATTCATGTAGGCCGTGCGATAGAGGAGGTTGGCGCCCATTGCAAGGGCCATAATTCCATCAGCATAGGCGTCTGCTACATCGGCGGTTTATCAAAGAAAGGTAAGCCGAAGGATACAAGAACCCGAGACCAGAAAGCGGCAATGCGCTCGCTTATCGAGCAGCTGAAGGAGGAATATCCATTAGCCACGATTCATGGTCATAATGAATTTGCCAACAAAGCCTGCCCCTGCTTTGATGTGAAGAAGGAGTGGGGCTAACAGATAGGGAACGCACTGCGTTCCCTATTTATACTTATTTGCCTGATGCGCCATACGTAGAGCATTACATCAAGTCACACTTCTCCCCAGTGTTCTTCTCAACCTTCTCGCCATCTTTCAGGATGCGAGCCTTATAGCCAAACTTCTCAAAACCTTTCTGGAGTTTCTCTAGGGTTGTCTTGTCGGCATTATACTGTACTGTGACTGTCTGGTCTGGCACAGAAGTCTCAATGCTCTTGATACCCTTCTCAAAGCGAAGGTTGCTCTTGATTTTATTCTCACAAGCCGCACAGTGCATCTGTGGGGTTGTGGTGAACACTATGGTCTTGATGTCCTTGGCAAAGGTTACCATTGCCACCATCATCATTGTGAACATTACTAAAATCTTCTTCATAACTTTTCTATTTGCTTTAATCATTCAACTTTAAACATTTTCAATTAAAAGTGTACTCTTACTCCTGCGTAGAACATCCTGCCCTCTACAGGTCCCCAAACCAAGGTTGGCTCGAAATCGCTTCCCCATGGGTTGCTGGCACCATAGATAGGAGTTTTCTGCTTGAAACCAGTCAGGTTCTCGCCTCCCACATAGATACTCCAATGGCGGAACCATCTCGTAACCTGCGCACTCACTTGCCCGAAGCTATGGAAACGAGGAGACCATGACTGGCTTCCATCTGCCAACTGGTAAGGCTCAGGATTTCTGCCTCCACCATTCAACTGCATGGTGGCATCAAATTGCCATAGGCCAAGTGGAGTCTTATAAGAAGCCGTGAAGAGCGCCTTATACTTGCTGGTCAATGGCTTATCTTTCAAGGTTTTGCCATAATCGTAGGTACACTTCACATCGTTCAGACGATAAGCCGCTGTTATCTCCAAGCCCTTCAGCAATGGATAAGAGGCATCTATCTGGAAGGTGTGCGAATAAGACTTGCCCATCAAATTGTAGATGGAGATAAGCCCCTTGTTGGCATCATAATCCACCACCGCTTGATTCTTGAAGTCGGTATAGTAATACTCAGCGTTCAGTTTCAGTGTCTTGCCAAACATCGGGATGTAGAAAGCGGTACTCATACCATAGTTCCAAGCCTCCTCTTGCTTAAGTCCATCACCCGCAATCTGAAACTCCCTGCCGCTTGCCAAGAGATAGTTGTACTCTGCCAAGCCAAATACCGTGCGATAGCCCTTACCTGCTGACAAGCGGATGCTGATGGCATCGACAGGCGAATACTTCACGTGGAAACGAGGGGTGAAGAAATTGCCATAGATAGAGCTATGGTCGAAACGGACACCTGCCATCGCTGTCAACTTCGTGCCTAACGTATAGGTGTATTGGGCGTATGCTCCAGGAGTCGTCTCCTTCTCGTTCTTTCTCTGCATCTCCGACAAAAGGTAAGGAGAGTCTTCTAGCCCTACTGCCGGTCTTGGAGAAACATTCACATTGGCGCGCTGTCCCAGATAATCATGGTTGACGCTCAAACCTACCGACAAATTGTGCTGATGAGTAAAATTAGTCTCAAACATCAGCGAGCCATAGAGATTCTTCTCATTGAGGTCGTAGAACTTGTTGCCATACTGGGCATCGAGCTGGTGCATCGAAGCCGAGGACATGAAGGCAATATTGGTGCCATGCTCGGGATTGAGGATGAAGGCATGTTTCATATAACCCTCATAGCGGTTGGTATGGAGCTTGATTCTATAAATATCGTCACTATGAACATGCGTCTCATCCTGCCCGCTGGTGCGAATCTCCTTCAAAGCCCCAAGTCCACCATGGAAGATGTAGTTCTTGCCTTTATACACCCAACGGTTTTGCACATTATATTGTTCCCTGCCTGGCATATCATAGAAGCCATCGCCATTGTCATCATGGTTTTTGAGGATATTCTCATGATGCAACAATATCTCCGTTGCCCACTTATCCGATAGATGAACGTTGGCATCAGCATTTGCCTCGATTCGGCTCTTGGTATCGCCAAAGAGGTTCACCTCCACCTGTTGCTCATCCTCAGGTTGCAAGTAATCCACATTAATTTGCCCCGTAATCGACTCATAGCCATTCTTTACCGAAGCACTGCCCTTCGATACCTGAATGCCTTTCATCCAAGGACCTGGCACATACCCCAAGGCGTAAGGGATGGCTGCACCACGGAAGTTAGGGAGATTCTCGGTGAGCATCTGTACGTAAGTGCCCGAAAGACCAAGGAGTTTGATTTGTCTTGCGCCCGTCGTGGCATCATTATAAGCCACATCCACCGATGGGTTGGTCGTGAAACTCTCGCCTAAGTTGCAACAAGCCGCCTTGAAGAGCTCATCCTTGTTCACGGCGATGCCATTCACGGCACCAGCCAATCGGGAAGTGCCCGACTTGCGAGCCACCACCTTCACCTCATGCAAACTCTCGTCCTTGAAGATGGAATCCTGAGAGGAGGAATCTACAGAGTTATTTTCTACAGAATTATTATATGATGATGACAGAGACACAACCTCTGTCTTATTATTTTTTGCATAAGTCTCAGCACCAATAACCAGCAAGGCACTGAGCAATATATATCTTGAATACATAAATATTTTTCCTTTTATCCGAATCTTAAATCTTCGCTTCGGATGATTTTACCATTTTATATATGTATGCAACCCTAAGATTTTACTGATAGGGATAGGCATACGACAATCTTGGCTGCAAAAGTACAAACAAACTTTTGCAACCTATTTGCAAATATGGAAAAATCAAATAATCAGGATGTTAAGGAGGGCAAGATAAGCCCTTGGAGGCGAATGCGGAACATTCTGATCCCAATATCTTGCCTTTTGAATGCTACAGATAACAGGACGAGGCAACGTCTGCCAAAGAGCCGGTGCAATGCCAGCAAACACTGGTGCTGCATCGAAATCCAAGTGTTGGATAGAGACCGTAGGCGATAGTTTCACCAGCTCCACTTCCATGCAATGCTTGTTCACCTGTGCGCCCAGCTTGCCTTGGCAACAGTCATGGTCCATGCAACGTTTCACGCAACCATCAGCCACCATACCCACCATCACCTTGTCATAGTGAAGGCAGTGCATGACGGTAGTACCCACGCTCAAGTAAACCACCATGAGCGAGAGCATCAAAGCCATCAATATGTTGAGTGAACGTTTCATACCTATTTTTTAAACCTTTCTTTTTTCAAGTTGCAAAATTACGCATTTTCATCAGAACAAGAAGCTAATACCCCCATAAATTAATTACCTTTAACGTTTTTTCTTTTTTTGCAAGTCTTTATTCCTCCCCATTCAGGCATTCGCCGGTTTCATAACTCTTCGTCATATTCTTTAAGATACCAATCATCTCCTGCCTCAGACTCTCGGGTTTCAGTACGCAATGAGTATGTGTAGAAGAAACGTAGTTTAGCATCATAATATCTTTTATTCGAAACCGCCATTTCGGAAAAACAAGAAGCACACAAACAAATAAAAAAACTTAAATTAGCAAACAAACAAGCTGATATTCAGGCATTTTTATTACCTTTGCATTCGAAACCGCCATTTCTGAAACAGCGGTTTCGAAAAATAACATCAAAAAACTGTAAAATTATAGAAATATGAAGTTCTTTGGAAGCAAAACGAAATAAAAAGATTCGCTACATAAACAAAAAATGCAGACGCATTTCTGTATATAAACTTACCGCACAACAGGTGGATGACGAGCGCACAACAGCTGATGGACATTCGCACAGCAGCTGATATGCAAGCGCACAACAGCTGTTGTGCGGTTCACGATAGTATATTCCCCAACGACAGATACTATATCTTCCAACAACTTATCCTATATCTTCCAACAACTTATGCCGGTACTTTCAGTACCTCTTCCTATATCCATCAACGCCCCGATCCACTATCGAGAACAGACGGAGGCACATCAATATAGAACAGCAAAGGCTTAAGAAATGAGCATGAATGACCCCACACTTTCTGTTAATCTTTACTATATTCCTGCGAGAAAACTTGCAGAATAAAGGGAATATGAGTAACTTTGCACACGAATTTCTGAAACTATTGTCTTACAAAGACATAAAATAAGAGAGAAACTATTTTTTAAGGATAATATTGACTCACAAGAACAAATGAAAAAAGGACTATTTGCACTCGCGCTGGGTACCTTTACCTTGGGCATCGCTGAATTCATCATCGAGGGCATCATCACAGACATCGCCAACAACATGAACGTTTCCATCCCGGAAGCAGGACATCTCATCTCCATCTATGCACTCGGCGTCTGCGCCGGAGCTTTCTCGCTGATTCTCATGCATAAATACAGACCCAAGAATATCCTGATGTTTCTGGCTTCGCTCATCACCTTCGGAGCTGTCATCGCCTCAGTAGCACCTAACTACTGGCTCTTGCTCTGCGCCCGCTTTATAGAAGGTCTGCCTCATGGCGCCTACTTCGGAACGGGTACCATCGTAGCGGTGAAGATTGCCAAAGAGGGTAAAGGAACCAATGCCGTGGCGATGATGTGCGCAGGTATGCCGGTGGCCAATCTGCTGGGTGTGCCGGCGGGAACCTTCCTAAGTCACATGTTCAGTTGGCGAGTACCTTTTGTCAGTTGTATCGTGCTCGGACTCATCACCTTATACATGATTCACAGATGGGTTCCGGATGTAGAAGCGCTGCCCAACAACGGTATGAAGGCACAGTTCCGTTTCCTCCGCAACAAGGCTCCGTGGCTCATCATCGCCGCCACCTTCCTGGGCAATGGCGGCATCCTCTGCTGGTTCAGTTATATCTCGCCGCTGCTTCAGATGGAAGGCGGATTCAGCGCAGCCAGCATCTCTCTGCTGATGATTCTTGCAGGCGGCGGAATGGTAGTAGGCAATCAGGTGAGTGCCTTGCTTGCCGACCGCTTCAAGCCGGGCCGCTTTACCTGTTATCTCCAGTTTCTGGCAGCAGCGGCACTTCTGCTCACCTTCTTCCTCGCCCCTATCGGCTGGGTATCTGTAGTACTGATGTTCATCTGCTGCGCCTGTCTTTTCGGCATCGGATCGCCTGAGCAATTCCTCATCGTGAAGCATGCCAAGGGTGGCGAAATGCTGGGCGGCTGCTGCATTCAGGGCGCCTTCAATCTGGGTAACGCCATGGGAGCTTTCCTCGGTGGTATTCCTGTTGCGATGGGATTAGGATACAACTTCCCTGCCCTTATCGGTGTGCCGATGGCATTGGCAGGAGCCATCTGTCTGCTGATTTTCCATAAGAAATATGAATAAAAATGCGATAATCCGAAATAAATGATTATCTTTGCAAACGAATTTCAAATAAACAAAGAAACATGATGAAACTTAACAAGACTTTCCTTACCCTGGGCCTGGCTGCAGCACTCCTGCAGATGCCAGCCTCATCGTTCGCACAGACTGCGGGCGGTAACCGTCAGAATCCTCTTTTAACAAAGAGCAGTCTTCCATTCGGTGCTCCTGACTTCAGCAAGATTCAGGAGAGCGACTACCTGCCAGCCATCGAAGCGGCTATCAGGGAGCAGCGTGCCAACATCCAGAAGATTGTAAACAACAAGAAGAAGCCTAACTTCCAGAACACCATCCTCGCCTATGAGGAGAGCGGTACGCTGCTCGAAAAGGTGACTAACATCTTCTTCGGTCTCACCAGCGCCCACAAGACTCCGGGCATCGCCGAAACCGAAAAGAAGGCTACCCCATTGCTGACCGAACTCGACAATGAGATTTCGTTCAACAAGAAACTCTTCGAGCGCATCAAGTATGTTTACGACAACGAATATAAGAAACTCAAGGGCGAAGACAAGCGCCTTACTGAGGTTATCTATAAGAGTTTTGTACGTTCAGGTGCCCTCCTTTCTGCCGAGAAGATGGAGCGCATGAAGCAGATCAACTCCCGCATATCAGAATTACAGCAGGAATGGGGCAATCTTCTTCCTGCCGCTACCAACAACGCCGTGGTTTGGGTGAACAGCAAGGAAGAGCTCGCCGGATTGAGCGATGCTGACATTGCACAATGCAAGAAAGATGCTGAGAGCCGCGGAGGCAAGGCACCTTACTGCATCGTCATCATCAACACCACCCAGCAGCCTATCCTCACCAATCTCCAGAACCGCGAACTGCGCAAGAAGGTGTATATGGCAAGCATCCACCGTGCCGACGGAACCAATCCTGATTTCAACACCTTCCCTATCGTAACCGAGATTGCCAAGTTGCGTGCCGAGAAGGGCAAGCTGATGGGATATGACAACTATGCCGACTATTCGCTCGAAAAGACGATGGCTAAGAACAGCAAGAATGTGGATGTTTTTCTGAAGCAGCTCATCAAGGAATATGCTCCTAAGGCTGATGCTGAAACCAAGGCGATAGAAGCGTATGCCCAGAAGACGGAGGGCAAGGACTTCAAGCTGCAGCCATACGACCGATTCTATTATTCTGCGAAGATGAAGAAGGAGATGCTCAACATTACCGATGATGAGATCAAGCCATACTTCAACATCGACAGCGTACAGGTGAACGGTGTGTTCTATGCCGCCCATCGTGTTTACGGACTGAACTTCAAGCAGCGCAAGGATATCCCAACCTATCACCCAGACATGAAGGTATTCGAGGTGAGCGACAAGAACGGCAAGCCAATCGCCCTCTTCTACAGCGATTACTTCCGCCGTCCTACCAAGCGTGGCGGTGCATGGATGAGCGCCTTTGCCAAGCAGAGCAAGCAGCGCGGCCAGTTGCCTATCATATATAATGTATGCAACAACGCCAAGGCACCGGAGGGTCAGCCATCTCTCATCACATGGGATGAGGTTACTACCCTGTTCCATGAGTTCGGTCATGCACTTCACGGAATCCTTTCCGACTGCAAGTACAATACCCTGTCAGGAACAGCTGTTGCCCGCGATTTCGTAGAGATGCCATCCCAGTTTAACGAATCGTTTGCATCTATTCCGGAGATATTCGACCATTACGCCCGTCATACCGAGACCGGTGCTGCGATGCCAGCCGATCTGAAAGAGCGCATGCTGAAGAGCATCAGCTTCCAGACCGCTTATTCACTGGGCGAGAATCTGGCTGCAACCTGTCTTGACCTTGCCTGGCACAAGATTAGCGAAGAAGAGGTGCCTTCACCTTATATGGCAGGCGCCTTCGAGAAGGAAGAGCTTCACAACATCGGTTTGCTCAACACCCAGATTCCTCCTCGCTACAGCACATCATACTTCAACCACGTATGGGGCGGCGGTTATGCTGCAGGCTATTACAGCTATCTCTGGACAGAGGTGCTGGCTGTGAACATCGCCGACTACTTTGCAAAGCATGGTGCCTTAGACCCATCCGTTGGTCAGGCATTCCGCGATAAGATTCTGAGCCGTGGCAACACCAAGGACCAGATGGAAATGTTTACCGACTTTACAGGTATGGAGAAGCCAGATGCTTCCGGATTCCTGAAAGCAAGAGGTTTATAATGCAAAAAAATTACGATATGAAACAGACAAACTTTCATTCAGTAAAGTTGAAGATAAAGCGTACGGCACTACTGGCAGTAGGCCTTACGCTTTTTCAACTGGTGGGCATAACATTTTTAAAACTTTTATCAGAAAACTCTTGCTGATATGAAAATAAAGTCGTAACTTTGCGGTAGCATTTTAAAACAGATGATTATGAAACAGGTAGAAGAAAGATATATCAGTTTGCTTACAGACTTCGGTTTCAAGCGAATTTTCGGAACAGCAATGAACAAGGATTTGCTGATTTGTTTTCTCAACAGCTTGTTTGATGGCAAACAGGTTGTTAAGGATGTGAAGTATCTGAACCCTGAACATGTAGGCGATGTCTATGCTGACCGCAAGGCTATCTTTGACGTATACTGTGAAGGAGAAAACGGAGAGAAGTTTATCGTTGAAATGCAGAATGCCTATCAGACTTACTTCAAGGACCGTTCTCTGTTCTATTCCACATTCCCTATCCGTGAGCAAGCACCCAAGGGAAAGGATTGGGATTTCAAACTCAATCATGTCTATACAGTTGCTTTGCTCAACTTCGACATGAATGAATATGCTTTCGAAAAGGAAAAGATTCGCCATAGCGTGCAGCTTTGCGATACCGCCACTCACAAGGTGTTCTACGATAAGTTGGAATTCATCTATGTTGAGATTGCTAAATTTGACAAATCCCTAGAGGAACTAGAGACACTTTACGACAAATGGCTTTACGCGCTGAAAAATCTCTACAAACTTACCCAACGTCCTAAGGAGTTATGTGACAAAGTCTTTGACCGTCTTTTCGAAGAAGCCGAGATATCCAAGTTTACCCAGCAGGAGTTGCGTGAGTATGAAGCCAGCAAGATGGCCTATCGCGACATCAAAAATTCTGTTGATACCGCCAAGCGGGAAGGAATTGCAGAAGGCATGGAGAAAGGCATAACCCAGCGAAACTTTGAGATTGCAAGAAAGATGCTGGCAAAGGGTATGAATGAAGCGACTGTCTTGGAGATAACGGGACTGTCTGCAGAGGAGATACAGCTGCTGAAAGCGGAGATGTAAATTACAAATAACAACAAAGAGAGAGTGTGTCATAAGTTAATGACACACCCTCTTTCTTTATCCTTTTACTGCCTGAGGTGTCCAGCTCTTCAGGAATCTGAGCACCTTTTCTTCGTTATATCCCTTACCTTCTTCCAGGAAGCTGGAATCCTGGATATGGAGAACCTTTCCGGTTTCATCAAGCACCACAAAGACCGGGAATCCGAAACGCTGAGGATTGTTCAGTCGCTTCATCAGCTGCTCAGCCTTCTTCACAGCCGCATCACCGGCAGTTTTTCTGCGATTGTAGTTCACATGAATATATTCGAAATG
>OGYV01001333.1_pt1 | contig 18892 bp, 22 predicted proteins | sample 1576651 | NCBI WGS metagenome assembly OGYV01 (sample SAMEA3541570, study PRJEB24748) | human gut metagenome | biome: human gut; feature: human-associated habitat; material: faeces | place: China | collected 2012
GCAGCACCGCATTCAGGAAGTTTTCAAACGTTTCCCAGCCGTCTGGGATTTCTACTGTCATTTCATCCCAACAAGCAGCTGTGGGATGTGGCATTCCGTATGTGTAAACTTTTCTCTTTTCTGCTGCCAGCACTCCATAATTACAATAGATTTTAATTTTCATTCTTTTTCTCCTTGACTTTATGTTCTTTTTGTTTCTAATATTATAATACCACTCATTGAGTGGTATGTCAAGAGGAATATTATAAAATATTTGTAGTAGTAATTATGAATAACCGACTGGGAGATCAGACAGGCAAGGAGTTTCTTTTGAGCAAATCTTCTAAAACAGTTTATTGTCTGCGTAGTGCGCCATAAGTTCGTATAACACAAATTCCGGTGATAAATTTTGCCTTTTACATTTCTTCAAAAAGCTGTCGGGCAACTCAAGGTCGATGTGATTGCTTGATTCAGGTTTTTTATATGATTTTTTAGTACATTCTGAGAGTAAATTTTCGTCTTTTAATAACTTCAAGAAATCTTTTCCATGCAAAGTTATTCTATATCTCTTCGAGTTTCTTTCAATAAAACCCAATCCGAGCAAATACTGAGTGCGACATGATAAGTCGCTGCTCGACCTGAATGACATACCATATTTCTGGTTTGCCGCCTGTTTTAGTGCTGATCCAGTTAGAACTTCTGTTTCCAATTCTTGCAAAATCTCTCCGAAGTAGAGCGTACTGGTTTGGATTTGTCTGCCCAATGATGTTTCGGAATGTGTTTTGAGCAGGTCAGCACCTGCATTCGTGAGTGCATAAGTTTTGAAATCCACTTCATACAATAACTTCCACTTACATAACGTGGCGAAAGTCATTCTGACAGTGTTTGTAGACCTTATATCATAATTCGATTCTAAAAAAGCCGAAAAGCGAGAAAACGATTTTTCACCGTCTCTGAAAAAATCCAGCATAACCAGAGTGCTTGACATTAAATTACTTTTATCCGGAATGTATCCAGCACCTCTTTCTCTACTCATTTCCCTCTCCTTTTCCTAATGCTGCTATTAAGAGATTCGTAGCAAAGCCTTCTATTGCGTCGATGTAATCTACATCTTCGTCTTCCCATTCACAATTACGATACCTTTCTCGAAATCTGTCAACTATATTCAGCACAGCTTTATACGCTGCTTGATCAGCACCATATTTATCATCAGCTTTGGACCATGGACGAATTTTACCGTTTTGTAAAAGCGTGTCATATACAAACGTCACTTCTATAATGTCTGTCTTTCTAACAGATTCTTCTAGCAAATTAAGAACATATCCCGGTGGAGTTCGAACTCCGGATTCCCATGACTCAAGCGTACGGAGAGGTATTCCGTATCGTCTGGAGAACTCCGCTCTGGAGACTCCTATGTAATTTCTCATTTCTGTAATATCCATATAACTACCTCCTCTACAATAAGACAATACCACACATTGCGTGGCATTGTCAATGATAGTTACTTCCATATATTACCACTATTTTTTGTGCATTGAATATGCTAGTATGAACAAGCTTCGCTTATCAAGATTTCGATAGGATATAGCCAAAAACGATATAATCTAACAAATTCCGTCGTGTATTACCATAAAGTGGTAATTTATAACGGAAGGAGCAATGGCATGATAAAAATTTTGCTATCGAAAAAGCTTGGGGAATTAAGACTTACTCAGGCGGATCTGGCGAGGGCAACAGGAATACGTCCTAACACTATCAACGAGTTGTACCACGAGCTCACGGAAAGGGTAAACCTTGAGCACCTTGATCTAATATGCGAAGCGCTAAACTGTGAACTAGACGAATTGATCATTAGGGTGCCGAACAAAGAAACGTCAGTTGTCCATACGCGCCAGGGAACCCTGAAACCCAACAAAAAGATGTAACGCTGCAACGATTACATCTTATTAAAGAGGGGAATATTATATCCCCCTCTTTAATTCACTTCTTTTAAATTATATTCTAACGAATCATATAGAAATCCCGTATCAAACCCCATATCTTTATAACCTTGCAATACAATTTTGACATAGCGGTTAGATGGTTTTCCCACAGTGGCTGAATCAGGCAACAGATATATCATAGCCTTTTTTCTTGTGCCATTTTTTAATTGTACAAATACATTTCTCTTCTTATAAAATCTTGGATAGCCCTCATAAAGATCAAGGGCTTCTTCGTTTTTGTTGTCAATATTCCAAATAGCAACAGGAACCCTACTTCCTTTTTGCTTTTTTACGGTCGCATAAGATCCTGTGCGACTTCCTCTATAAATCAATTTCCAATTTATCAGATATCCGGTAAATGCGATTGTTGCTCCGGGACAACGGTATGACATTTGCTCTACGTTAAGATTGCTTCCGTATGCTACATATAAACTCATGGCATTTCCTTTCTCCCCGTAAAGCCGTTAGGTCAGCTGATTTATGATTAAGCTACATGCTCTGCATTTGCATTTTCACGAAGCTGTTTCATCATGTGAAGTCTGCATGTTTTGAACTCATCACCATAAAGTCCAAGTCTGTTTGTGAGGATGTTGTACATTAAAGTGACTTTTTTCTTTGCTGTGTATCCATTCATGGTTCGGAATACGACTTTATCATCAGATTCGATGGACCATGCAGAGAGTGCTAAACAAAACTGTACATATGCTTTGATCTTTCCTGCATGAAGAGTACTGTTAAAAAGTCTGAATTCGACAGTTCCTTTCTGGAAGAAGCTATGAAGATTCAATGCGTGGTATCTTGTAGAGTTATAATGCTGATGATTGATTCCACCACAGTAGCCATCGTTTGCCGGGCTGTACCAAATTTTCTCAACGGAATCGGTTGTGATGTTTTTGTCTTTTTTCATGGTATCAAGTAAATTCTTGCAAACTGGCTGGCACCAACGATATTTTCTATCACCTACTGCAAGTGCATCGTAAATGATTTCCTGTCGACTGTACATGAAATTTACCAGGCGACGAAGAGATGTTGCGGTATGGTTTGCTCCGTCTACATGAATATGGATTCCGCATGAACTATGAGGAACTCCACCGATTTCTCTGAATTTACGGATGATTGCCTGTAATGTATCCAAGTCTTCGTATTTAAGAATCGGTGTTACGAATTCAACTCTGTATTCGTCCATGTTCTCAGTTCCAACTTTACGAACTGGATGAATTGAGCTGTCTCGCATTACCTTCCATTTTCTTCCCTGTGAATCCTGAATTGTTCTTGTCTGGTAGCAAGTGCGATCTGGTCTGGAAGCTGTAGTTCCGATGATTTCTGCAACTGCATCAGCGGCCATCTTTCTTGAAATACCTGTAAACTCAACCTCAACACCGTAGTTTTGTTTCTTTAAAAGTTCTGACATATCATTTTCCTCCTATTATCTCTCAAACCTCGCACCGTCTATGCGAATGTTTGTTCTACTGTTTATGTTTGTATATTACCATATGTACCGTATATGTCAATAGAAAATTAAAGAAAATCTATAAAATATTAGAGAATAACGTTGACAAAATAGAAAACAAGGGATATAATATAATTGTAGCAAGGAGATGGCAGGAAAGGAGGGAAAAAGTGATATCATATAATCCACTTTGGCATACTCTGATAGATAAAGGAATGAATAAAGGTGACTTAATGAAAGAGACAGGCATTAGCTTTGGAACCATGGCAAGTATGGGGAAAAACGAGCCAGTCAACTTAAAGCAGATAGACAGGATCTGCAAAGCTCTTCATTGCAAGATAGAGGATGTTATAGAATATAAGGAAGATTAAATGCTTCCTTATATATATTTAACAAATGTTAGATTCTGGTTACCTACCATTAACATGCGGGATGCCATGATTCTGATATGACACCGTTTTCTAACATTTGTTAGATACCATAAGACATAGAAAGCCGGGAAATCACTCCCGGCTTTTGGTATTTAGAACCAATTACTTGTCTTTATATATGAATCTATGAGTTAATCCATTCTTGAATGTAATAGCAGTGATCTTTCCATCAGCTGTGTAGATGGAGTCGAGAATAGTTTCCATATAGGCTTTTAAAATATCCGGATCCACAGTGCTGACCAGTTTTTTGAAGTAGATATATTTTTTGTTTTTTAATTCTTTTTGAATCAGTAAATGACTGGCTTGTTTAATAAATTCCTCATCTGAAAGGAAGGAGGCTTGATCTTGCGCCATAAGCCCCAATTGTCTGTTGATATTATTTAAATGAGATGAGATTTCACTTTGCCGAATAATAAAATCTTTTTCCGACATGGAAGTCTCAGAATATAAATAAAGGTCCTGCAAACGCTGGAGTGCTCTCTCCTGCTTTTCTTTTTCTTTTCTGAGTCTTGAAAGTTCCGGATCAACAGCGGCCTTTTTCTTTCGCGGGCTCTTGGCTGAAAAAATATAAGATCTGTCAGAACCATATCTTGACAGGAGATTGAAAAAGCTATTAAGTCCATTTTCTTCAACAGAAGATACTCCGGAGAAAACGGATCCGGATAAAAGAGCAGCACTCAATTCATCTGGCGTATTTATTGTAGAAAATGTCTTCTTGGCATTAAGCATATTCAGAATGTAATTGATAACAAATTCACCTATGACGATATCATTTACAGTAGGATTATTACATTTTTTAGTGTTGCGTCTTAAAGGACAACAGTAGTTTGAAGTACGATATCCATCAACATGAAGTCTGCCAGGAATAGACACCATCTTGCTGCCGCATTTATCACAATACATAATTCCTTGAAAGATATGCGTTTTTGTAGAAAGATGAACCCTTCCTGGAAGATTGTCCATATTTCGCCGGTTAGATTTCATAATACTTCTCATTGCTTGATGCTCTTCCAGTGTAAATATTGCCGGATGATGATTTTGAATCATAACCCATTCTTCTTCTGGGTTGATTGTTCTGCTTTCTACTCCCTTATATCGATTATATCGGTAGATTCCTGCATAAAAAGGGCTTGAGGCGATAATCCACACTGAATGAGGGGACCAGTTTATACCAGATCGTGTTTTATATCCTTTTTCGTTCAAAGTTCTGCTGACATAAACAAGTGATCGATTAAGCAGATAGAGATCTTTTAGTTCACGGCAAATGGAGGCCTCATCTTCACGTATGGAAAAGACTTTTTCTTTAGGATCATAACTATATCCAAAAGGAATGCGCCCGCCGTTCCATTGGCCACTGTTAGCTCTTGATATCATAGTTGCTGTTACACGCTCAGATGTCATGTTTCTTTCCAGCTCGGCAAAAACCAATATGATTTTCAACATGGCTTCTCCGATTGCAGTTGAGGTATCAAATTGTTCGTTCTTACTTACAAAGGTTACACGTAGCGAACGCAGCTCCTCATACATTTCCGCAAAGTCCAATAGATTTCTGGATACCCTGTCTATTTTCCAAACCAGAACATGAGTGAATTCGCCCTTTCGGATTCTCCCCATCATATTCTGAAATGCTGGTCTGTCTGTATTTTTTCCAGAATACCCTGCATCTTCAAAAATTTCATAATTATCGGTTCCGAGGATAAGCTGGCAGTATGCAATTAAATCCTTTTTCTGCATGGGGATAGAGTCTTTATCTACCTGATGAATGGTAGAAACTCGAATATATATAGCGACTTTTGTTTCGCGTACAGACGGCGTGTTGCCGATTAGATTAGTTCTCTTTCGTGCCATATGGATGCTCCTTTGTTGGAATATATGTAATATCTGTTTATGTAATATCTGTTTGACAAAAAGTATATGAATAGATATAATGTGCTTAACAAGAGAACCGTTGGCCAGTGTACACCTGACCGCCGGCAAAGCAATCACTGAAAATAGCGCCTTACTTTTCCAGAGCAGGGGCGCTGTTTTTATTTTTCTTCCAGTTCCTCCATCATGGCCAAAAAGAGACGCTTTCCTCTTTTTGACATCTTGCGGAACTTCAGAATAATATCTTGTTCATCTTCAGAAGCAATGGCACAACTAAATTCAGAATTTCCTACTAAATAATCTATGGAAGTATCAAGGGCTTTAGAGAGCCTGCCAGCAACATCTATCCCCGGGATAACTGTTCCTGCTATGATATCCTCAAAAGAGTCTTCGGAAATTTCTGATTTAGTGATCAGATCGGACGGGTTCAGCTGCAACTGATCCATCCGGTCTTTTATTTTTGCAGAAAGAGCAGGAGCTTCTTTTTGCTCTGTTGTAGAATATTTTTCAGTGGTCCGGCCAAGAAGATAATCTGCCGGCACGCCGAAATATTTTGCACACCGATTAACCAGTTCGGTGGATGGCTTGGTGTAGCCTCTCTCAATATTCGAGATTACCTGGGCAGAAACTCCTACGGCTTTCCCAAGTTCAGACTGAAGTAAATTGGCTTCAGTACGTAAGTCTTTTATTTGCTTGCCTACGGTCATAATTATTCCTTATTTGAAAGTAAATGTAATAGAAGTCTTTTTATAAGAATCTTTGGACATAGCTACGGTATTATAACTGCATGAAGAAGGTAATTTCCATTCAACTTGAGATGTACCAAATTTATTTTCGGAAAGACTGCCATCCCCGTATTTTTCTGAAAGATCATCTACAATTTTATTGTTTATTTGGGTTCCCATATCTAAACTACAGGAACCTGAGAGTGTATAATCTTCAATGTTATCATTTTCGTCTGTGGAAAATGTAAATATTAAATCCTCTAATCCATAGCAAGGAATATTATTTCCATCAGAAATAAATTGATATATTTTGAAATAATCCATATCCTGCATATCGTCTGGCTCTCCGAGTTTGACATAAACATCCTTTATCGCAGTGCCTGGAGCAAACTGATTAATATCATAACTATCATCTGCTGAATCAGTGGTTGAATTTAAAAGAGTAGAATATTCATCTGCCAAAAGATGATATTCTTTTTTTAAATCATCCAGAGATATATTTTCTAATTCTTCTGATGTTAGAACTTTGTACTCTGCATTTGCGATAGTTGAAAATGCAATAGAAGAAAATAAAAATACAATTAATCCAGATAAAGCTTTCTTTTTCATACAATTATTTTCCTTTCCTGCTTCGGTACCACTCGAAGCTTATTATTTTGCTTGTTTATGAGTTGCCTTGTTAGAAATAGCTTCTTCAAGACGTTGTTCTTTTAATAATTTTTTCATATCTCCGATGATGATGTCTCGATTATCTTCATTTAATTCAAGAAATACATTTAAAAATTTTTGAGCAGTTTCATCAAGAAGATCACTATAAGTTTGCTCTTCAAAATCTATTCCACCAAGAATATATTCATCTGACACACCATAAAAATCAGCTATTGTATATACATCGGAAATGAATGAATCTAAATCTGTACAATAACCTGAAAGAATTTCTGTTTTTAATAATGGTTTTAAATCCTCGATATTTTTCAGAGAGTGCTCAGCCAGTTTGGAAATTCTATTTGAAATGTTATTACATTCAATAGAACGTTTAGAAATAGAAGGGATTTCATTACCCAAAAGATAATCTGTCGTAACACCAAATATAGAAGCTATATTAGCCAAAGTATCATTATTGGGGCTGGATATTCCGTTTTCCCAACTACTTATTGTTTGCTTTATTACGCCTAATTTACTACCTAACTCTGCTTGAGTTAAATGATTTTGTTTTCGTAATTCTTTAATTCTTTTTCCAAGCATAACTTAACCTCCTACTGAAATTATAGTCCAAAAATATTGGACTTACAATATAAAAAACAAAAAGTCCAAAAATAATTGACAAAACTATTGACAATCCATTAATAATGGACTATTATTAGGATGTCCATAAAAAATGGACAGAAGGGAGATGAATTTTAAATGACAACAACTCTGAATGTGTCACAGAGAGTAAAGGATGCTCGCTGTGATGCTCATTTAACTCAGACAGAACTGGGGAAAATAATAGGTAAGTCAAAACAATGGGTTTCCGAACTTGAACGAGGAAATATCCGCTTGAGCTACGAGATGGCAGTTATCATTTCTGAAGCTTGCAATAAGTCCACCGATTTTTTTTGCACCTAAAGTCCATGTTTAATAGACTTTATGATAATTATAATACTTGGAGGAAAAAAATAAATGTCCAAATTTGCCACGAAAGCAGCAGAGAACATGTTCTGCCGCGCACGATATGAGGCCTCAAAAATCAATGAACGCCTCAGTAGTCGTGAAGGAGCGGCTGAGGAGCTGGGGATTGACAGAACAAGGATTGCAAGAATAGAGCTTGGTAGCATTATTCCCTATCCAGAAGAAGTACTTTTGATGGCTGATATTTATAAAGCCCCGGAAGTAAAGGGGAACTATTGCAGAGAACTGTGTCCTCTCGGAAAAGGAATGCCAAAGATCGAGAATCAGGATATTGATAGGATTGCACTCAGGGCATTGTGCTCATTCCGAAAGATCAACGAAGCCAAAGAACTCCTGCTGGATATTACGGCAGATGGAGTTATTACAGAGGACGAAAAGCCGGATTTAGAGAAAATTATAGCAACCTTGGATGAGGTTAATGAGGTGACTCAGAATCTGAAAAACTGGATTGAAAAATCTTTGAAATGAGAGGAGGAGATTTGATGCAGAAGAAATTATCTCCTTGGTGCAAGAAGGCTAAAATAGCAATGATTCAGAATGATATCTCTGTCAATGATCTGGCCGAAGAACTTGGCTGTTCCAGATGCTATCTTTCGTCAACCTTAAATGGAAAGAATACCAGCATAGAAATCAGAAGAAGAATCAGTGATCACCTTAATATTTCGGATTCAGATAATTAAAAGGAAGTGTTTTGATGGACCTTAAAGAAAAATTAAAAGAAATATTAAAAAAGAACTATGGAATTACATCAGACGCAGAGCTTCTGGAGGAACTGAACAATATGGAAAGTGTTGATCTTGGAATTTTTGTAACCCAGATTGATGCAGAGAAGACAGCATAGATGAAGGAGGTGCGAAATTGCTTACAACAGAAGATATGAAGAAATATCATACAACTGCTGAGAGAATTTTAAATGCGCTGGATAACAGTAAGGTGCCGATCAGCTGGCATGATATGGATAGATGCGCATTGCAGAGTGTCATTGCAAAAGAACTGATTTTAATTGACAAGGAGGCGAGGTAATGAATGTATGCGAAGTGCCGGATCTGCGAAAAGATGTGGAACATCAGTATATCACAGAAGATTCCAAAACGCGGGTATACGTGTCCGTGGTGCGAAAATTTGACGAAGCAGAGTATGCGGAATACTACGCACGGAGAGAAAAAGAAAAGGTAAGAAAAAGACTTGCTTTTACAGCAAAAGTTATGAAGTACATAGTTCCAACTTTGATCAGTGCTATTTTTTACCATTCTTTATCAAAAATCCTTCTTATGATAAGAGGGAGCGAAGAACTGGGCTCAGAATTGATTGCAGTTGTAATCGTCTGGATTTGGATTTTCGCAGTTATAAAATGGACGATAGGGGGCGATAAAAATTAAAATGCCCTGAATACTTTATGGAAATATAAAGTGTAGACGGCACTTATAATTCCGTATTCAGGGCGATTGTGTCAGAACTTAAAAAAAACAGGTATATGTGGCCTTGCTTTTTAAAAGAACACCGTCATTTTATCACAAATTTAGGAGGTAATCAAGTACATGCAGGAAATTTCAGGAAGCTTATCAGAGGTTATAAGAGCATACAGTGATCATAATTTGCTTGTCCCTGCGGCAACAGATGTGCAACTGAATCCTTTCTATAAATATCATGTAGAGGAAGTTGCAGTTGATCTGAGCGAAAATAGTGGCGACATTTTTAAAGTTGGTTCTGTTAAAACTGGAAAAACAGATAGCAAAGGAAATGATATCTGGCAGGATACATATTCATTATCCAAACCACTTCTTAACAAATTGGCTATGGCAGCTGGCATTCAGTTTAATCCACATCAGACATACGGTAGACGAATTGATAATATCACATATCGAGCTCAGGCACAGGGAGCAATGAGAAAAGCGGATGGGACTTACAGATCGGAAGTCGACCAGAAAGAAATCTGTCTTGAGGATGAAGAAGATAAGTATCGTACAGAATTTTCTGATAAGGCGGTTAAGGGGATTACAGACAAGAAATCGGCAAATGCAGCGGCAGAAATATTTAAAGGAAGCTGGGTTGATACGAAAGATAAATGGGGAAAGAAAGTTAAAGCTTATGTTATCGACGAAGCAGATAGAGAACGATATGTTGAACGTTCGGTAAAAGTAAACATGGCTTTATTAAAGAAGACATGGGCCGAAAAAGCAATGACAGGAGCAAAACTCAGAGTCATCAGAGCATTGCTTGGGACAAAAGGCTCTTACACAAAGGATGAATTAAAAAAGAATTTCGCGATCCCAACAGTAATATTTTCCCCGGATTATTCCGACCCGCAAGTCAGGCAGGCAATGCTGATGCAGGGTATGAATTCTGTAAACAATATGTTCGGAATGCCTCAGATTGAGGTTAAGAATGTAGATTTTGCCACAGATAACAATATTATCGATGAAGGTGACTTGGACAATCCGGCTTTTGCATCAGAACTTCCGGATGAAGATATGGGCGAAATTCAACAGGAAGCATTTGCCCAGCCCGAACAGGAAGAGCCGAATGAACCGGATCCGCAATCAGAGGAAGACAGAACTGCAGATTTTCAGTGTTCCAGATGCGGTACGATCATAAATGAAAAGGTTTATGAGTATTCAATCAATAAATTTGGTGAACCATTGTGTATCAAATGCCAGAGAGGAGGCGGACGCAGATGAAAATTATTAAAATTTCCACAGAATTTGAAATGACAATACACGATTTTCCAGAAGGAACTATGAGAGAACAAAATAAAGTTCTGTGCGAACTGATTGGTAATGGATGCGATATTGTTGAACATGTAATGCCTAATAGGCTTTATACAATGTTAAAAATGTCGCCTACACCAACAAGGACGCCTGGTGAATGCGTAAGCATGTTGATCGACGAAGAGGGAAGACTGAAGCCGAATAGAGCGAACCTGATTGGAAGCTATCTTTACGAATATGACAAGCATGGATGCCCTATTCTTGGAAACATCCTGTTTATCGGAGAAAAGATGGGGAATAGTGGAATTGACTTCTGCGGGATTAGTGAAGAAAACTTCGATTGTTTGAAAAAGGGGCTCGTAAATATGTTTCCTGTAATAAAAGTGACGGAGGTAAAAGAATGAAGGTTTTACATACAGCTGACTGGCATATTGGCCAGTTCAAAGGTCCTGTAGTGGACGGGGTAAATCTCCGTTCACAGGATACGGTAAATTGTCTTAATTATATGATTAAGGTTGCAGAAGAAGAGAAACCAGACATTGTTTGCGTTTCTGGTGATGTTTTCCATCAGGAGCAGATAGGTCCGGTAAGATATTCGGACGAAATGATTGTTGCAACAGACACAATCACAAAATTGGCAGGTGTTGCGAAAGCAGTAATTGTAATGAGAGGAACACCGAACCATGACGGAGGCGGTCAGTTCAGAGTTTTGAGCAAGATGTTTGCAAATACTGGAAATGTACATATAGTAACATCGCCAACTGTACTCCGTACGCCATATGCTGATATAGCCTGCATTCCGGGATTTGATAAACAGGAGTTCAGATCAAGATTCCCTGGTCTGTCTGCAGATGAAGAAAACGAAACATGGACAAGCTATATATCCAGTATGGTAATGGGACTTCGAGCTGAATGCCATAATACACCTATACTGATGGCACATTATACCGTACCTGGTTGCAACATGGAATCCGGCCAGACTTCATTCTTTACAAATTTTGAACCGGTTATTCCGAGAGAAGCATTGGAAGCTGCTGGGTATGAAGCAGTGCTCCTGGGACACATTCACCGCCCGCAGATACTTAATGGTCTGCATAATGTATTTTACTCCGGGGCTATTAATGCTATGAATTTCAATGATGAAGGACAGGAGAGAGGTTTCTGGATTCACGAGTTCAGTGATACAGGAAAGCTGACAAAAGGACATAATTGCATCACACCATACAGACGGTTCTATACGATCACATGGGATACAGAAGAAGTGGAAGCTTATATCCGAGAGGGAGTGATGTATCTTCATAGATTGGGATTTCCGGAAGATGTGACAGATAAGATTGTTCGAGTGCGGTATTCCTGTACATCCGAACAGAAGAAACAGTTAAATATTCCTGCACTGCAGAAAGACCTGTATGAACTGGGAGCGTTTTATGTAGCTGATATTGAGGCAGAGAATGCTATTGATGTTACGAACAGAGGATTACTCTCAGAGGAAAGCGACCCGACTTTAAATCTCAAGAAGTATCTGGAAGAAAAATGCTTCAAGAATCCGGATAAGATCGTAGAACTGGCAGAACCGATTATTGCGGAAGCGATGAAACAGAGTACAACTGCAGAGATACACGGAGTATTCCGACCGATTTCAATAGCTGTCCGTAATTACAGAAATTATAAAGAAGAAAGATTTGATTTTGCTGATATATCTTTCTGTACGATCAACGGTGTAAATGGAGCAGGAAAGAGCAGCTTATTCATGGATGCGATTGTTGACTGCCTGTTTGAAGAAACTCGAGAGGGAGACAACAAGGCGTGGATCCGCGGTGCAGAAGATGCAAGAAGCGGTTCTATAGAATTTGTATTTGACATTGGAGATAAGAGATTCAGGGTCGTACGTACAAGAACTAAGTCAGGAAAACCGACGTTGAACCTGTCTCAGTATGAAGAAAATGAATGGCGAAACATCTCAAAGGAGCGAATTGCTGATACTCAGGCAGAGATAGAGAAGCTTCTCGGTATGGACAGCATGACATTCCGAAGTTGCGCTTTAATTATGCAGGATCAGTACGGATTATTCTTGCAGGCTAAAAAGGACGAACGTATGGCAATACTTGCGAAACTGCTTGGTCTTGGAATCTATGGAGTTATGGAACTGGATTCAAAAAAGAAACTCTCCGAACAGAGAAAAGAGCTGGCTTCGAAAAAAGAAGCTGTCCTAATCAAAACGGATTTTATCAAATCCAAAGGAGATCCGGAATCTGAATTGCAGAAAGCAGAGGAAGATATTCAGCAGCTTAATAAAGATATTGAGGATTTAAGCGATACTCAAGGACAGTTGCTGAATAAACATGCTCAGATTGCAAAAGCAGAGCAGGAGTGCCGCAAAGCTTCGGAAGAATTGGATGATTGTCATAAGAGACGCAGATCCATTTCAGATGAAATCTCAAGTAAGACGCAGATTTTAGAAAACTGTAATGTCGCATTGGAATCAGCGAATGAGGTCAGAGAAAAAGCCGCCGAATATAAACAGTTGTCCGAACAGATTATAGAGCTGGAGAAAGACGTTCTTAATCATGACAATGCAAAAAGAAATCTTGCTGGGTATAATGCTGACATCCAGAATTGCCAGAATATCATAAACGATGCAAAGCGTCGAAATAACGACATTGTGAATCTTATTGAACAGCTTAAAGCAGAACTTCCGGATAATTTGGAAGAAAAACTGACGGAGCTGGCTCAGGTGAGGACGCAATGTGAGGAATTACAGGAAAAAAGATATCTGGCTTCTGTTGCGGAGCAGGAACTGCAACAGATAAGAGCAATGTATTCTCAGCGTATATCAGAAGCAGAGAACAGGCGGAAATATCGTTTGGACAGAATTTCCGAGATAAGACAGCAGGAGGAATTTATGAAGAATTCCGGTTGCCCTGATATAGATGGAGCAAGCTGCAGGTTTCTCGCAAAAGCAATCGATGATGTAAAGAGTTTACCAGAAGAAGCAGACCATCTGGAAAAATGCGAGGAAGAAATAGCAGCATTGAGGATCAAACGAGACGAAGAAATATCCAAAAAACAGGATGAAATTTGTGTTATCGGATATGATGCTGAAAGATTAGATCTTTTGACAACAAAAACAAGTGCGCTTGTGAAATATGAAAACTTGAAAAAGGATGCCGAGAAAAAGAAACTTGAAATCGCCCGTTTAGAGACAGAAAAGAACACCAACAGTAAAACGATAGGGCAGTATGAAGAAATCCTCTTAGAGCTCAATATAAAGGCCCAGAAAGCAACTGATATTGTTGATATGTTATCTGATTCCGTTATTAAGTACGATAATGCTGTATGTAAAAGAAATTCGGTGGCACATTTTGTAGACCAGGAAAAGGAACTTCCGGTGTATGAAGAGAGAAAGCAGCATATTGATAAGAGACTTACTGAATTATATCAGGAGCGGAGCAAGGAAGATGCCAGCGAACTTGTTTTATATAACAATCTTCGTGAAGCGGAAATAAAACTGGAAGAATTAAGAAAAGATATTGAAGGCAGGGAAGCTCTTGAAGAAGTTGAGAGAAGATTAAAATCTGCAAAAGAAACTCTGGAAAAAGCGCAGATTCAAAAAGGCGTACTGACACAGAGAGTTGAAGATGTTGAGGCGATGCGTTCTGAAATAGCTCTTTTGAATAAAGGTATTGCTGTTGCAGCTGAGAAAGCTGATTGCTACGAGGCTTTGAAACAGGCATTTTCACAGGATGGCGTTCCGCATCAGATCATCCGAAATATTATTCCTCACATTACTGATACTGCAAACAATATCCTTGGATCTATGACAGGCGGAACTATGGGAGTGGAATTTGTGATGGAACGTACCGTCAAAGGTAAAGACGGTGACAGAGCTACCCTGGACGTACTGATCAATGAGTACGGAAAGACAACTCTCCCATATGCTTCGAAATCCGGAGGGGAAAAGGTAAAGGCTTCACTTGCTATTATACTTGCATTGTCTGAGATTAAAGCAACGTCCGCAGGTATCCAGCTCGGAATGCTGTTTATAGACGAACCTCCATTTCTCGACGATGATGGAACTCAGGCCTATGTAGATGCTCTGGAAACAATCAGACAGAGGTATCCAGATGTGAAAATTATGGCAATAACCCATGATGATGCTATGAAAGCTCGATTCAATCAGTCTGTAACCGTAATTAAAACAGAAGACGGCTCTAAGGTCATTTACTAAGGAGGCGTCTATGGGAAAAAGATACTATTGGCTTAAGCTGCCGGATGATTTCTTCCGGCAGAAGCCTATCAAAAAGCTTAGAAAGATTGCAGGAGGCGATACATACACAATTATCTATCTCAAGATGTTGCTGATATCTCTGAAGAATGAAGGAAAGCTCTTCTTCGATGGAGTAGAAGAGAATTTTACAGAAGAGATTGCACTTGAACTTGATGAAGAAGAGGAAAACGTAAAAGTCACAGTCCAGTTTCTTATGGCTCAGGGACTCCTGCAACTGATAGACGAAAGTGAATATGAGCTTACAGAGTGCTCAAGAATGGTTGGTTCTGAAAGCGCAAGTGCAGAAAGAATGAGACGCCTCAGAGATAAAAAAGCGTCACAATGTGACATAGGTGTGACACAACCGTTACACCTCAGTGACGTAGAGAAAGAGATAGAGTTAGAGAAAGATAAAGAGAAAGATAATAAATACATTTGCCCGGAGGTAAACTCCGGACAGCCGCAACCGAAGGTGGAGATAGAGCCAGTTGCGGAGAATGGGACGAAGGTGGAGATAGAGCCATCCTGTTCGAAGACTGAGTTGAAGGTGGAGACAGAGCCGGCTCAGGCAGATGTATTTATCAAACTGCCGCTGATTAACAGGGATGATTACCTGGTGACAAAAGAGTATGTCAAAGAACTCAAGAAACTATATCCGGCAGTTGATGTTGAACAGGCATTGCGCAATATGCGTGGGTGGCTGGACTCAAACCCAAGAAACAGAAAAACTCCGCGAGGGATAAAAAGGTTTATTACCGGATGGATATCCAGAGAGCAGGACAAAGCGCCTCGCGTACCGGATAAACCAAAAACAACACCTCAGAATCGTTTTAATAATTTCCATCAGCGGGAATATGATTTCGAACAGTATGAAAGGCAGCTGTTGAACAGATGAAAGAAGAAAAAGTAGTAGGTACCGAAAAAGAATTTCTGGATATATTCAAAGAACTTTGTATCAGCAGGAGCTCATGGCAGGTATGGGCCGATCTGATGTCTGCAATGGCTTGCACATTGGCGAATTCAGTAGATAAAACATTGTCTCGGCATACTGCGAGAGAAAAAGAGTATGCAGAGTGTATTGACCGACTTGGAGGAGTAGACAAGCCCGCCAAATGCTTTGCGATAGTAGTTGAAGCACTGGAACGCAATCCAGATCAGGACTTTCTTGGAAAACTGTACATGAGCCTTGAGTTGGGGAATCACTGGAAGGGGCAGTTTTTTACACCATACAATGTCTGCGAATGTATGGCCGGCATAACAATTAATGACAATATGCAGACATTGGAAAAACAGGAATGGATATCTGTCAATGATCCGGCATGTGGAGCAGGAGCAACTCTTGTAGCAGCGGCAAACATATTCCACAGAAAAAAGATAAATTACCAGACACGAGTTTTGTTCACCGCCAATGACATAGACAGAGTAGTTGCTCAGATGTGTTACATACAGCTTTCACTTCTTGGATGCCCCGGCTGGGTGGCTGTTGCAAATACGATATCCAATCCGGTATGCGGAGATCCGCTGATGCCCGACGAAAGACCTGGACAGGAATTCTGGTACACACCATTTTATTTCAGAAAAGAATGGAGCATGAGACGGCAGATCCAGATTCTTAGACGCAGACATCGTGGAAAAAGTTTGTTCGGAGAATCACCGAAACGGATAATATTTCATTTTGATTTTGAGAAAGGAGATTACAAATGTCAGAACAGTTAAAACAGGAACTTGAAGCTGATACTGATCGTTTAGAGACGGAAACGGTTGCAGGCAGTGAAACAATAGGGAAACAGGAAGAAGATGCAGTAGAGGGCAAATTAGAGAGCCAGGAAGGCAATGAATCGAAGGAAGATGATGTGGTTCCGATGGGAAAAGCTTCCCTTGCTGATATTGTTTACGGGATTCCAGCTCCGACAAAGGAAGAAGTCGAAGCGGCAGAAGCTGAAAATGCAAAGCCGATAAAGCAGAAAGCTAGAGAAAAGCTGGAAGCAGAAAAGAAAAAAGCAACCCAGAAGAACTTTGCAGAGCCAGTCATTACTTATCTGTTGAAAAGATGCGAAGAGGATCAGGGGCTTGCTGAAGATGTGATGCAGGAGGGAAAGACCTGGAACAAGTGCTTTAACTATATTGTCGAACAGGCCAGAAAGCAGTCGAATGGCAGATCCACTGCAGTTGAAGACCAGGTTGTATATGAATGGGCAGAGGATTATTACCACAAATATGAAAAACCGGAAACCGCCAAAAAGGAAAAAGACAAAAAGCCTGCGACAACAAAAAAGACAGAAGCACCAGCTAAAAAAGTTACAGAAATCAAGAAAGACATTCAGGAAACAAAGGATGATTCCAAGGTTTCTGAAAAACCAGAGAAAAAAGATGCTGCTTCCAAGCAGCGGAAAACTAAAAAAACAAGTACAAAAAGCAGCGGCCTGAACGGTCAGATGTCACTGTTCGATCTTCTGTAGGAGGATGTCACATGGAAAAGAGAAAATTAGCACAGATTCCAAGAGAAGAAGCCACAGACGAAATGGTCAGGTTTGCGGAACGAGCTGCGGGAACGCATATTGTTACAACCAGAGATATAGAAAAAGACCTGTTAATGGTGACATTCTATCCTATTGACAAATTGAAGAAAGGAGAAAAGGGTGCTCAGTTAAGAACATTTTTCTCCAAGAATGATTACATATCACAGGATCTGGCCTCTGAAAGAGTGAAATGGCTGACTGCAGCTTTTGATCGGATGGAATGTATTCGCCTGTATGAATATCACTGGGATAGAGGTAAGGGGAACAGATATACCCCGAACATGTTTTTCTGGACGGATGCAGACATTGATCGTATGCGTGGATTTTTCAAAGAATGGAGTACAGAAAAAGATGTTAAAGACTGGACAGCTGTGACACGTTTTCAGGACATGGTCAAACAGCGGCGACTGGATGAAAAACATGCCAAGGAGACAAATCCTATTGATACAGTCATGGGAACAGTCAAGGAAATTCCGGAAGACTTCAAGAAATGGGTATCGGAAAAAGCGATGTCATTCAGCAGATATCTGGTTTACTCAACAAGATCAAAGAATGAGGCTCTGGTGCATTGCACTCATTGTAATGGGGTGACACTGGTAGACAGAACGAAAATTCGGTTAAGAAATAACGAGAAGGGGGTATGCCCCCTTTGTGGAAGTCCGGTAACCATTAAAGCCAGAGGCAGGATGCCGGCACACATATGTGACAGGAGGATTGTTTCATTTATTGAGCCAAGAGAAGAGGGGTTCCTGTGGCGGTATTTTACAGCATACAGAGAAGTAAAGCCGGATGGGAGGATAAATGATGGATTATTTGAGATCGTAAGGACGTTTTACAAATTTGCACCGAACGGAACGCCATGCACCAGCAGTTATGAATACAGAGAGTATAAACAGACTGGTATTGTGCGGTGGTGTACAGATGAAGGGTACAGAGAAAGGTCATACTGCATCTTATATCCGGGAAACCTGCCGGAAGCATGGAAAGATACTCCAATGAAATATTCAGCACTGGAGATTTTGTCAGAGAATAGACCGAGTGAACAGATACATTATGCCAATGCTATTTACAGATATCAGGAGTTTCCACAGCTTGAATGGTTTATAAAAATGGGTCTGTATAAACTGGCCGCGCATCTGATCAATAAGATTCATGACGGGGCATTTGAATATAATAGCCGGAATGGAATCAGGGGACTCAGAAAAAACGGAAAAACAATATTTGAAATACTCGGGCTCACGCAGACCACCGGGCCGACACCGGCCACGGTCTTGTTCAGGGCATCGGCCACAGG
>OGYV01001347.1_pt1 | contig 18740 bp, 17 predicted proteins | sample 1576651 | NCBI WGS metagenome assembly OGYV01 (sample SAMEA3541570, study PRJEB24748) | human gut metagenome | biome: human gut; feature: human-associated habitat; material: faeces | place: China | collected 2012
GTAAGAAATCTGTGGAGAGGTTTAAAATCTTCATAGGATTTAGAAATAGAGTTTGCTCCAATCTCATGCTAACAACTGACGGCTTGCAGGATAGAATAGAAGTTCTTAGTACACAAGAATTATATGCAGCAGCATTGAATCTGTTCCATGCCTACAATCCATCCAAAGACCTGCATCTATTAAGGACACTTGGGCAGATGTCAATCTCAACAAGCGAGTTCTGCCAAATAATAGGCAGGATGAGGTTATATCAAGCTCTTACACCCAACCAGCAGAAACGCTTACCTCGTCTATTGTTGGGGGACAGTCAAATCAATGCAGCTTGCAGGGCATTCGTTTCTGACAGTAATTTCAAGAGTACAGGGGACAGCATTACAGGTTGGCAACTCTTAAACCTGCTCAATGGTTCTGTAAAGTCAAGCTACATTGATAACTTCTTGGAGAGGAATCTTAATTGCACAGAGTTTGTACAAGGCATACAACGTGCCAAATTAGGAGATAGTGAATACGCTTGGTTCTTGGGCTAAGTGGATTGTTGATTGAGAGAGGAAAGGGCATCATTAAGTTGGTGTCCTTTCTTTATATCTACCAACCTGTTAAATACCATACATTATGAATATAGATTATACAGTAGGAGAAGTGGAACTATCCTATAAACCCAAATTCAAAAACTTGCATAAGATTGTTAGTTCAGAGGACGCTTATAGATATTTACTTCCTACATATAAAGAGGGTACAATCTGTTACAAGGAATATTTTAAGGTCTTGTTCCTAAACCAAGCCAGCCAAGTCTTGGGATATCCCCTTATATCAGAGGGAGGAATAACAGACACAACCGTTGATGTAAGAGTAATTCTACAAGCTGCATTGCTTACCAATTCAGTAGCCATTATCCTTGTACATAACCACCCAAGCGGTAATTTGAAACCAAGTAGGCAGGATATGGATATTACTAAGCAGGTCAAGGATGCTGCAAGACTTATGAGGATTACAGTAATAGACCACCTCATACTTACAGATACAAGCTATTACAGCTTCGCAGACGAGGGAGAATTATAAGGTAAAGGGCACTCAAATTCTAAGTTGGGTGTCCTTATCAGATTCACTTCTGCTATTAGTGAATGTTCCTTTAGTAATCAATGAGTTAGTAAATCCAACTCTGAATTAATATTCACTTATATTCATTTACTTATAAAACAGAACATTATGTCACTTAAATATTCAAGCACAACGGCAGACTATATTATATGGTCTGATGCAATGAACCTCATAAGGAAGTTAGCCAAAGACGAGAATTATAAAATCTCACTCCTTATAGCTTTGGGATGCTTTACAGGATTAAGAATATCTGATATTCTATCTCTAAGGTGGAAGCAGATATTAAATACTGACGAGTTTACAGTAATTGAGAAGAAGACAGGCAAGGTAAGAACTATCAGACTGAATCCCCAATTACAGCAGCATATCAAAGAGTGCTACGAGCATATAAATCCTGTTGGAATCAATGCACCTATCTTAGTAAGTCAGAAAGGCACAATCTTCACAATCCAACGAATCAATATCATTCTTAAAGAGGTGAAGAAGAAGTACAGGCTAAAGATTAAGAACTTTAGTTGCCATTCACTTAGAAAGACATTTGGTAGGCAGGTTTATAATATGAACAGTGATAATGCTGAATTGGCTTTAGTAAAGCTGATGGAACTGTTCAACCATAGCTCCGTTGCCATTACTAAAAGATACTTGGGATTAAGACAGGAAGAGATTCTACAGACTTATGACTGTTTGAGCTTCTAAAGGACAGACAGGACAAATCAAGAGTAGGGTTAGCTTTTATATATCCCAATCAAGGTTTGTCCTACCCCAAAATTCAGACGGAGATACAACCTTATATGCCTCCAAATATGGCAGCTTAAAAATATTGAGCTTAGATATATCTAAAGTCAATTCTTAATAGTTTGGCATTTCAGCCCTATAGAAGTTGCTCAATTCCATAAGTTTATAGACTTTAGAACTATCTCAATCCTTATAAATCATGTTGTAAGTAGCACTTCTCAAATATCCAACAATACGCTGACCTAAAGACAGTTTCAAGGCAGGTAAGAATATTCAGAATTTAGTCCTTATAAGGGTAAAAGTGAATTTGATACCTACATGGATTTATAGAGTTCAGATGCACCTTTGTTTAAATATCTCATTCAGACCATGTTTGAGAACAGGGAATTTACTATTTATCTCCACTTCATACTTAATGATTTAAAACCTTTCATTATCTTTGCACCAATTCCAATGAACTAATGAGATAGGGAGTTGGAAGGACATATTTAACGAAAGGTGTTATTGAAATTATCTTCTACTAACAAATTCTCGCAAAATTTGAAAGACTGTGAAGATGGTAGCAATAGCACCCCACCATTTGATATATACCTACCTTATATATTCTATAAGGCTTTAGATATTGTCAAAATTGGTGTGGGTGGCTATTGTTTTATCCACAGTCAAGGCAATGCGAGAAGCCAGTTAGTAGGATAAGACAAATATAGTTCCCACACCTCTTTTATTATAACAGCTTTCCATAGGGAACAGGTGGGCATAAATTAAATAATATGAAGACCTACTTGTTGGATATTCTTAACAGATATAACAGGTTCAGTGAGAATCTGGATATAAAGACTGTGCTATGCAATAAGTCTTGGCAGATATTTAATAACACAGGATATAAAGAACTATATATCTTTCAAGAAGATGGTTCACTCATTGCATCAAGTAAAGGGAATGTAACTAATGCCACATGGAAGTACATTTCTGCTAACCAATCTCTCATAATCTCCTTCAAGGAACAATCTTATATGTTGCATCCCTCATTCTTGGATAATCTATTATTCGCCTTACAGAAAGACGGAACAGAGGAATACCTCTTTATGATTAACGAGGAACACAGTAACATCTTTCAGCCCAAATCATTGAATGACCTTACATCTTATCTTAAAAGACAAGAGGAAGCTGAGAAGAAGAAGCAATTACAGTACGAACAAGCTATAAGGGCAGATAGACAGCGCATCCAAGAAGAGAATAAGTTGAAGCATTATAAAGAACAATGGATAACTTGTAGAAGCCAATTATGGGAACAACAACGAGATAGGATATTAAATAATAGTGTTGAATATCAAACTGCATTGAAGAATAGAAAGAAGTGGAGAATAGTCAAACTCATTACATTCCTAATAATGATTGCTGGTTGGATTTGGTTTATCTCCTATGGAGTAGATTATATGAATGAAGCTCGTACAGGCTCATGGTGGGCATGGACTATCATCATAGTTCAAATATTATCAGGAGTGGCACTATTCATAGAATTGCTGGGCGCACCATATAAAACTCCTACTGAATATGAAGAAGAATTAAAACAAAACTTTATAAATGGATAGATTAATGAGAACAATTAGATTATTAGCGACCTCATTGTTGGTTGCATTATGCGCAGGACTTAGCTCTTGTGGGGATGATGAATTAGAAACCGCCCCTACTGAAACCATTATTCCAGATAATACCTATGATAAGATAGATAAGTTGTTTGCTGAATATATGGAAGACTATTCAAATATAAAATGTAGATTCAGTTTGCAAGGAGAGAGTTCCGCCCTGTTGTCTGGAATTAAAGACAATCATTTATGGTTTAGTGAATACGATACAGCTACCAAGCAACTTAAATCTGAATGGACTGACATAGAAGAATCTGATACCATATTAAATATTTACAAAGGATATGGTGAATACGAAACAGTTAAGCTAAATTATATCGTACCTGCGTTCTATAAAAAGACAAGTACAGGAGATATTGTAACATTGAAACTGAATGGCTATAATCAAACAATCTTTACTTCAAATGGACAGTCAAAACGTACAGAATTGCAATCAGACCATCAGAAGAATGTTGTAGCTAATGATTGGTACGCTGAATCAGTCTTTATTGGCAACCGTTGCTACTCCAACGAAGGTGAAATCATCTATGAAGCTAAGGATACACCACGATTTGAATTTGGAAAGATAGATGCTTTACTTATCTCTTATGAAGAAGGAATAGAATGTAAAAGCAGACATATAAGCAAATACAACTATAAGGATTCTAAGACTGTTTGGAGTACCTATATTGAACCGCCTTTTGAAATAGCTTCTGACGCTAAGATTAATTATACCCTATTGGACAACAGCACTAATGTTTGGCAATATAAATGCGAGGTTATGTTTTATGATGGAAGTAAGAATGAGTTTACTTTCAAAATAAATATAGTTAGTGGTAAAATCATCAATAACATCACAGGCATTACATTGAATGAAACTTTTAAGGAGTTGGATATTATTGATACGTTCCAACTGATAGCTACCATTGAGCCAGCCAATGCAACCAATACAAATATAATATGGAGCAGTTCTAATGAGGAAGTGGCTACGGTTAATCAGAAAGGATTGGTAACAGCCAAGTCAATAGGAGAAGCCGTAATCACTGCAACCACAGAAGAAGGAAACTTTACTGCATCTGCTACTATCACAGTGGCGATGAAGCAGGAAATCAGTGCTTACATTGAAACTAAAGTAGTTCCTGATGGTTATAATTCAATGGGAATGTTTTTGGGAATACTTAACTGTACAATAACCAATAATAGTACAGAATCAATCTCACTAATAAAAACTGTGATTGTTAATGGGGATGGTAAGACCATATTTGGAAAGCATTATGACAACCAAACCATAAATTCTAAACAAAGCTATTTAGAGGGAGTGCAAGGCTTACCTGCAATCTATGAGCCTACTGTTACATGGACTTATACATATAATGGAAGTGAATATATAATATCTAAAACTTACAAGAAATGAAAGCATTAAGATTTTTAGGAATGACCTTATTAATGGTCTTGTGTGTTGCAAACTTTACAGCTTGCAGCGATGATGATGAAGAATCAATATCCAATCCCAATGACATCATTGGTAAATGGGAATTGACTTGGACTAAAGGTTGGGAACTGAATGACGATGGTCACAAAGAATATTGGGATGAAGCCGATAGTGGTCTCTATTTCGTCTTTAAAGATGATGGTACAGGCTATCACTATGAGGACTATGGTTCAAATGCCTATTTTAATTGGGAACTTGAAGGCAACCAACTGAGTGTTACCTATACCCAATTCGAGGATGCAGACATCTACAAGGTAGAAGAACTTAATTCATCGACCTTAAAAATAACAGGTACAGATGATGATGAAGTTGATACTTCAACCTATAAGAAAATAGCAGGATAAGAACTGCATATTTAGAAAGGGCAGCATTTGAGGAAACTCTTATGCTGCTCCTTATATAATTATTTCATAAATACAAAATAGACAGCCAATATCAAGCAAACAAAGGCAGCTATATGATTCCAGTGCAAAGCTTCACCTTTAAAGAATACAGTTGTAAAGACAGTGAATATAATAAGAGTTATTACTTCTTGAAGAACTTTCAACTGCATCAATGAAAATGGTCCTCCATTACCAATATATCCAATGCGATTCGCTGGAATTTGACAAGAGTACTCAAAAAAAGCAATTGACCAACTAAAGGCTATTACACCTATCAATGGAAGAGCAGCAAACCAAGAATATTCCTGTTTCATCTTTAAATGACCATACCAAGCAAAAGTCATGAAGACGTTCGATACTATAAGCAATAAAATCGTGTAGAGGGTTTTCATACTAATCTAATTCTACTATACATTATTATATATATCAACGTGAAGTGTTAAAACTCCAGTTGGTTTTTTCTATTTTATTATACTCAAAAAAAGCAATTGCCCAACTAAATGCAATCACACCAATCAACGGAAGGGCTGCAAACCAACTAAACTCTTGTCGCATTTTTAAATGACCATACCAAGCAAACGTCATAAAGACATTTGAAAAAATCAGCAATATTACTGAATAAATACCATGAGACAACATATATTTTAATCTATTTTTTATCCGGAAACAATCTGCCTATAATATCCATTACGCTTTTAACAATTGCATATCAACAAGCATTTTTGGAGTGCAAAGATAATGGAAATAATCGAATTAAGAATAATACAATGAGTTATTGCCGTAACAAACATGTTTTATTTCCAATGAACAAAAAAGCAACCAACTCCACTCTTTCAATCTGCTATTTGTTAAGAAAAAAGTTTGTTTGCTAAACCATGTTATAACAAGCGTTTTTTTATTTCTAAAATTTGGAACTATCTCAAGAATACGTACCTTTGCATTGTGTTTTTCATAGTATTAGATTTAAGGTTAACAAAAGATTGGCTGTCTGGGAAGATAGCCTTTTTTATTTTCTCCTTGCCTAGTCCCCCAAATAGTGTTACAGCTAAAAATGCAACAAAATGAAAAAGGCAGAAACAAAGAAGAATCACTTGTAAAAATAGGGGGAGTATAACAGGACAATGTTTTTCCCACATCAGAAAACATGTTTTTTACACGTACGCCCCATATAGTTATACGTACGTACAAACTCATGCGGACGTATATGAAATCTTATATGTCCAGAATAAAATTCCACATCAAAGATAAGGACGTTTTTTAAAAAGATCAAGAGCTTTTCAAAAAAGATAACCGCCTTTTAAAAAAAGAAAAGGAGCTTTTACCGAAACGTCTTGATCTTTTTTACCGTTGCCAAGACTTTGTAAGCCATTATTCTATGGAAGTACAAACCCCTTATGCACACTTCTTGCGAGAAAAAAGCCTGAAAACACCCTACTTCCTATCAAGCCTGGAATAGCCTATAAAAAATAGATATAACTGAGGACAAGCATGTTACACGAAAATATGTTTCAGAACGTTATGAGAGCATGAGAGCATAAGTGAGAACAAATATTTTTACCATCTGCATATAAGTTGTTTATAATTAGCCTGTTATACATGCAGTGATGGCATGAGGACATAAACACCCGAACTTCCTAATAAGTACGTCAAGAACATTTCCGGAAGTTATCAGAGAACAAAACGATCCTTTAAGAACCAAAATCCTCCCCACAATTTTGCAAATAAACCTCAAACAGACCGAAAGAATTGCTTTTTAAAAAACTTATTTTTCAATTGAAAGGACAGAGGAGCACTCTTTACAAGGCAAAGTTGTTTAAAAAGAAAGATAAAGAGTTGCTCGCAAATCAGGTTTTTCTAGCTTGCTCAAGAACTTTCTATTTATCATAAACTTCAAACTTTATTAAATCATTAAACCATTTCTACCCATATTTGTCATTTAGTAAACAATAAATAGATTAGATTATGGAAAAAATTATTGAGAGAAATGTCCCTATCGCAGAAGAGAATGTAACATTGTCAGGACAACCGGCAACGAATATGTTCGAAGACTGGGGTGAGGACATAACTGAAACAGATCTTTTGCATGAAGAAAAAGATAAAGGATTCTCCCCCAAAAAGAATCCCCAAAAACTGATGAAAGAAATGGATCAAATAGTGCAGGATGACATTAAAAACATTCATTAATAACCATTCATCCAATCCCCTTTATTATTTTACATTTGTCCTAGACTTGTATACGAAAATCACTTGACGAAAAGAGTATAAGGACAACTGAATACAAATAAATTGGAAACAGCTGCCATAAAAAACAGTTGTTTCCAATTTCAATTATGAACAAAATCTCTATGACGACAAATTAATTAAGATAACAACACAAGTCTTGATGCCATCCTATTGGAGCGTTATTCACCTCAGTAGGGGTGAAATGATTTATCGCAATCACATTCCTCACCCCACGTACTATATCTTTTGTAAACAACGCTGCAAGTCCTAATCCCATTCCCCATACTAACACAATAAAAAACTTTCTCATATCCTAATATATTTAAATGGTTATTCTTATGATAAAGAGAAAACAATTCCTATGCCAAAACCAGACTGGTATTGATTATCAATCAAATACATTAAGAACAAACTATTTTCAAAGAAAAAGGTCCACATTTTCATTGTAGAATATTTCTACACTTTCCCCAACAAATCAGACATGTATGTGCATCACCTTGTATCCGGCACAACAAACAACAGGAAGGATACCTTTGTAACATTCTTCCCCATCTAAATACATTGATAATATTGATAGTTGGTTAGCTGCACACAAGTACAAACAACTAACTATAAGCAGTCTCGTTATAATCCCCCAACAACAAAACAGCCATATCAACTATAAATCGTGTTCATTCATCCCAGGCAACAGTTCTTCCTGAATATTTGTCATGCTTCTCCACAAACTATACCGTGCTTCAGGATTCATTTTTTCTAGAGAATATAAAACATCTTTCATATTTGAACGATTCGACAAACTTTCATAAGGACAATTTTTGATCTGTTTACGAAAACCGAGGATACGTGCCATTTCAATTAAATCCGCTTCATGTACCAAGCACATAGGACGAATAATTGTCATCTCAAATTTACGCATCACTAATTTAGGAGGCATCGTACTGAACGCTCCCTGAAAAGTAATATTCATCAACAAAGTTTCCAAGATATCATCCATATGATGTCCTAAAGCAATCTTATTGCACCCCTGCTCCTTTGCCACCGTGAACAAAGCTTTTCTCCGATTCCAAGAACAAAGGAAACAGGGAGACTTCCGAGTATCGGTACTCAGATCAAAAAAAGTTTCATAATGCACAAACGGCACCCCTAAATCCTCTGAGTAGCCTTTCAGATATTCCAAATCAGATTGATAAGGAATATTTGTCATGCCTACATGCACAGCTATCACTGCAAATTTCGGTTTCAAAATACGTGAACGCCTTGCCAATAACTCCAATAGAGCCAAAGAATCCTTTCCACCAGAAAGAGCTATCAAAATTTTATCACCATCCTCAATCAAGCGATACTTTACCACCCCCTTGTTAAAGCGTTGCTCCAACCTTCGCATTATTTTCTCGTCTTCCGTAAATTGTGCCATACATCTTCTTTAAAAATAGGGCACAAAAGTACATGAAAAGAATGATTTATGGAAGATTTAACAAAATAGAATTATTAAAGCATGAGAATTCCAATTAATCTTTGTATTTTTGAATCTAAATAATACGGATTATAAACTAACTATGTACAAAAAATATATCATTGGTTTATTTACTTTATGCTGCGCAGGCAACACTGCGGCACAAAGCTTGGCACAAGCCAAACAACTTTTCCTGAACGGAGAATTTGAACAAGCCAAACCAGCTTTCCAAAAGCTGGTAAAGCAAGCCCCTTCTAATGCCAATTATAATTATTGGTATGGCGCATGTTGTTATGAAACAGGAGAAAAAAAAGAAGCACAGCCCTACCTTGAAAAAAGCGCCGCCCGCAAAGTCATTGACGCATACCGCTATTTAGGGAAACTATATTATGATATCTATCGGTTTGACGATGCCGTAGATAACTACGAACAACACATAGAATGGTTGGAAAAGAAAAAACGCCCTACCGAAATGGCTGAAGCAGAGCTGGAACAAATAAAGCAAGCAGCCCGTATGATAAAAGGAGTGGAAAACATTACTGTAATAGATAGTTTTGTAGTCGATAAAAATGATTTTCTGAAAGCATATAAAATCAGTAGAGAATCGGGAGCACTCTATCACGATCCTACCATATCCGGGACTGTCTATCAAACCGAAATGGGCAATAAAGTACTTTACGGGAACAAAAGCACAGACGGCAAAATGCAACTCTACTCCCGTATCCGTCTGTTGGACGGCTGGAGCGAGCCCGAACCCCTCATGTCCCTTAATGAACAGGGAAATGTAAACTATCCCTTCTTAATGTCAGATGGCATTACCTTGTATTATGCATCGGATGGAGAAGGCTCTTTGGGGGGGTACGATATTTTTGTAACTCGCTATGATTCGGAAAATGGCAATTATCTTCGTCCCGATAATATAGGAATGCCATTTAACTCTCCCGCCAATGACTATATGTATGCCATTGATGAATTCAACAATATTGGCTGGTTTGCTTCAGACCGCTATCAGCCTGATAACAAAGTCTGTATCTATGTGTTTGTACCGAACTCTTCAAAAGAAGTATACAATTACGAAAGTACAGACGAACAGATCATTATAAATGCAGCCAGCCTACATTCTATCCGTACCACCTGGAAAGATGAAGAGAAAGTACGAACCGGCAAGCAACGCCTAGCGGCAATAATGTATGCCAAAGAATCCGGAGAACAACAAAAAGACTTCACCTTGATAATAGATGACTCTGCTGTTTACCACACATTGAACGACTTCCGCTCTGCCGAAGCACGTAAACTTTATCAGCAAAGAATACAAAAGCAGAAGGATTATGACAACCTGAAGAAAAATCTGGATGACAAACGCGAACAATATGCCCAAGGGAACAGTGCACGAAAGAAGAATTTGACACCCGCCATTTTGGAATTGGAAAAACGTACTGAACAACTTCTGAAAGAAATGGCCCAACTGGATATCAGCGTCCGCAACGAAGAAATAAAGAAGTTGAAACACTAATACAAAGATATTTATGGAAGTATTTATTATCATAGCGCTCATCTTGGCAGGAGTACTTCTCTTTATTGTAGAGGTTTTCCTTATTCCCGGCATCAGTATAGCCGGAATAGCATCGGCCATCTGCCTGCTATATGCCAACTATTACGCTTTCGACACATTAGGACCGATAGCAGGATTCATTACTTTGATAGCATCCGTCCTAAGTTGCATAGCCATTATCATCTGGTTTATGCACTCAAAAACCATGGACAAGCTTTCTTTGAAGAAAACACTGGATTATAAAATCGATCCCCTAAAAGGAACCCATATCCGCATCGGAGACAAAGGCATAGCAATAACCCGCCTTGCACTGATAGGCAATGCAAACTTTAATGGACACATCATCGAAGTGCGCTCTGCCGATGGCTTGATTGATGAGAATACCCCCATTTATGTAGAAAGAATGGTTGAAGGAACGGTGATTGTACGCAAATTCAACCTATGATAGAAAAATGACTTACAAATACGATTTTATCAAATTTCTTGATTGACATTCTCATTCAAGTATATTTTAGACAATAGTGAAAACAGCAGAGATTCGATGTGGAGCTGTTCAAATATAAATATTTACTTTTAAACAATTGATTATTATGATCGAACCCAACTATCTTCCTTTCATCCTTATAGGAGGTGGAATTATTTTCGTGGTACTATTCTTTCATTATGTACCATTTTTCCTCTGGCTGTCTGCCAAAGTTTCGGGAGTACGCATTTCATTGGTGCAATTATTCTTAATGCGCATCCGTAATGTTCCTCCTTATGTCATTGTCCCAGCAATGATTGAAGCACATAAAGCTGGCTTAAGTAACATAACCCGAGATGAATTGGAAGCTCATTATATGGCAGGCGGGCATGTAGAAAAAGTAGTACACGCACTAGTATCCGCATCCAAAGCCAACATCGAACTGTCTTTCCAAATGGCAACTGGTATTGACCTAGCCGGCCGTGACGTATTCGAAGCCGTGCAAATGTCAGTAAACCCTAAGGTTATTGACACTCCTCCCGTTACTGCTGTAGCCAAAGACGGCATACAGCTTATAGCTAAAGCTCGTGTCACTGTACGCGCCAATATCCGCCAATTAGTAGGAGGTGCCGGAGAAGACACGATTCTAGCACGTGTTGGTGAAGGTATCGTGTCCTCTATCGGATCGTCCGAAAATCACAAATCCGTATTGGAAAATCCTGATTCTATCTCTAAATTAGTACTCCGCAAGGGCTTAGATGCCGGTACGGCCTTCGAAATCCTGTCTATTGATATAGCTGATATTGATATAGGCAGAAATATTGGAGCTGCTTTACAAATAGACCAGGCCAATGCCGACAAGAATATTGCACAAGCCAAAGCAGAAGAACGCCGTGCGATGGCCGTCGCTTTGGAACAGGAAATGAAAGCCAAAGCAGAAGAGGCCCGTGCGAATGTAATTCAGGCAGAGGCCGAAGTGCCCAAGGCCATGGCGGAAGCATTTCGTAGTGGCAACCTAGGCATTATGGACTATTACCGCATGAAGAATATACAAGCAGATACCTCCATGCGTGAAAATATTGCAAAACCCGAAACAACTTTCGGTAATGAACCATTAAGCAAATAAAACTAGTATTCAACGATTAATGTATTTTTCTTGGATGCGAATGAAACTGTTTTTCTCTTTATCATGCTAATATCAATGAAAGTTTATAAATCCGTGGCATCTACATCTAAGAAATAATCTGTTTGTATACCCATTAAAAAGACAAGAAATATAACATCAATTATACAGACCATTAACCACAAAAAAAAGATTATGAAAAAATATTATGCAGAATCTGAGTTGATTATCAATCCCGACGGCTCTATTTTTCACCTTCATATCAAACCGGAACAGCTGGCAAATAAAATAATTCTAGTAGGTGACCCTGGGCGTGTAGCATTAGTAGCTTCTCATTTCGAAACTAAAGAATGTGAAATAGAAAGCCGTGAATTCAAGACCATTACCGGTACTTATAAAGGGAAACGTCTCACCGTAGTTTCCACCGGTATAGGTTGTGACAATATAGACATTGTGATGAATGAATTAGATGCTTTGGCCAATATTAATTTCAATACCCGTTATGAAAAAGACCACTTACGCCAATTGGAATTAGTACGTATCGGTACATGTGGCGGATTACAGCCCTATACTCCCGTTGGCACCTATATTTGTTCTGAAAAGTCTATCGGTTTTGATGGACTACTCAATTTCTACGCCGGACGCAATGAGGTTTGCGATCTGAAATTCGAACAAGCTTTTATAAATTACATGGGTTGGGAAGGTAATGTATGCATCGCCCACCCATACGTCATTGATGCCGACCGGGAATTAATAGACCGCATCGCGCAAAATGATATGGTCCGTGGCATAACTATCGCCGCAGGAGGTTTCTTTGGCCCGCAAGGACGAGAACTCCGTATTCCACTGGCCGATCCTGAACAGAATGAAAAGATTGAGAAATTTGAATACAATGACTATCGCATCACTAACTTTGAAATGGAAAGTTCCGCCCTTGCCGGATTAGCACGCCTGATGGGACACAAAGCCATGACTGTATGTATGGTAATTGCCAACCGACTAATAAAGGAAGCCAATACCGGCTATAAAAACTCTATTGATGGTTTGATAGAAAAAGTCTTGGAAAGAATATAATTCCCAATTTAGTTGTCTATATAATATGGATAAAATTCACCGGATCATCTATCAATACTTATTCTTATTATCATCCAGAAGAAGATTGGCATAAACAGATTTTTTACAGAATAAGCCAACTCTTTTTACCTAACAGGGGACATCGCTTCATAGAAGACCATTTTTTGTAAAAAAACAACAAGATGTCCCCTCATAAAACAAATAAAAATATGGAAACCAGTTTCAAACAAACAACTAGTAATAAAGTAGAACGTTACCGTCTTTTCCTCCCTCAGTTTGAACTTTTAATATCAGATGAAAAAGAAGAAATAAGTGTTTTGGCCAATACTGCCGCTGCTCTTCGGGAAGCCTTCGGCTTTTTTTGGGTAGGTTTCTATCTGGTTAAAGACGGCCAACTTATTTTAGGACCTTTTCAGGGAAGCACCGCCTGTTATCGCATCCATAAAGGAAAGGGAGTATGTGGAACCTCATGGTCAGAAGCTCGAACCTTGATAGTGCCCAATGTAGAACAATTCCCCGGACATATAGCCTGCAGTTCTCTTTCCCGCTCCGAAATTGTTGTTCCTATTCTTGCTAATGGACAAGTAAAGGGAGTATTGGATATTGACAGTAATCTATTAAACTCTTTTGATGAGACAGACCGCCGTTATTTAGAAGAAGTAACAGCCATCGTAGCTAAAACATTATATTATTAACCAAATGAAAATGATAAACCAAGATACAATCTGCGCCATTGCCACCGCCCAGGGAGGAGCCATCGGAATAATTCGTGTATCTGGCCCAAAAGCGATTGAAATAACGTCACGCATATTTACACCCGCCACAGGCAAGCCACTGACAGAACGAGCACCATATACTCTTACTTTCGGAAAGATTTGTTCCCCAAAGCGAAAAATTAATAATACACTTTTCCAAAAAACGAGTGAAATTCCGCAAGAAAAAAGTGAAACGTTACAAAAAAAAGAATCAATTATACCTTCTGCAGAAGAAGTAATAGACGAAGTTTTAATTTCTTTGTTCCGTGCCCCTCATTCTTATACTGGTGAAGACAGTACGGAAATCATGTGTCATGGTTCATCCTATATCCTGCAGCAAGTTATACAACTCCTGATCTATAATGGATGTCGTGCCGCTCTACCAGGTGAATACACCCAACGTGCTTTTCTAAACGGAAAAATGGACTTGAGCCAAGCCGAAGCTGTGGCCGATCTGATAGCCTCATCGTCTGCCGCCACCCATCGCCTAGCCATGAGCCAAATGCGTGGAGGATTCAGTAAAGAACTTTCTAACCTGCGTAACCAATTGCTTCATTTCACTTCGTTAATGGAATTAGAACTGGATTTCAGTGATCATGAAGAACTAGAATTCGCCAATCGTGACGAACTGAGCAGTCTAGCTACCCATATCGAACAAGTTATTGCCCAGCTAGCTCATTCTTTCAGTGTAGGAAACGCAATCAAGAATGGCATTCCTGTAGCAATTATCGGAGAGACGAATGCTGGAAAATCCACCTTACTGAATGCGTTGCTGAATGAGGAAAAAGCCATTGTCAGTGATATCCATGGAACGACCCGTGACGTAATAGAGGATACGATCAATTTACAAGGTGTCACATTCCGATTTATTGATACAGCTGGAATCCGCCAAACGAACGATACAATAGAAAATCTAGGGATAGAACGTACTTTCCAAAAGATGGACCAAGCATATGTCATTTTATGGATGATAGACTCTACAGATGCCCAAAGACGGTTCGAAGAATTAAAAGCCGAAATTCTTCCACACTGCGAAGGGAAAAAGATGATTATTTTATTTAATAAGTCAGATCTGTTACTAGCAATACAAAAAGAAGAGTTGTCAGCTATATTTGCTGACATGAAAGTGGAAAAACTATTTATCTCAGCAAAGAAAAGGGAAAATATAACGATCCTGGAAAAAAAGTTAGTACAGGCAGCCGCCTTACCAGAAATCAACCAAAACGATATTATCATTACAAATGTACGCCATTACGAAGCATTAACACGAGCATTGGATTCTATTCATAGAGTACAGGAAGGATTGCAATTGGGATTATCAGGAGATTTGGTAAGTGAGGATTTAAGACAATGTATCCACGAACTAAGTGAGATTGTTGCAGAAGGAGGTATAACCTCGGAAGAAACATTGCAAAATATATTTCAAAACTTTTGCATCGGCAAATAGCTTAACCTACTGATTATCAATTATCTATATAACCAACTGATAGATATATACATAATAGAAGCAAATACTAAGTCAGAAAATGTAATATCTCTGATTTTTTCAACTTTTGTCCCTCGTTTGTCCTTCAGCGTGGCATCAAGGGACAAAATTTTGTCCCTTGATGTAATTTTGAGGCTTTTCTCTATAAAATCTGTCAAAATAGCAGATATTTGATGTCTGAATAATGTTTTTTATTTCTCAGTCTCAAATATATTTGAATTGTACAGCATTGATAAACAGTTATATACATTGATATATTCGGAATAAGAATTACTACAGATGATATTCTGATGTAAATACAAATAACATTCTATTGAAATATTAATCTTAGAATTCCTACTGGTTGGTACCTACAATATTGTCATGGACTTGCTGGTTCTGAACCAACTTTATTTTATTGTGGAACTTTTCAATATTATCCACATTTTTAGTGGACAGCAAGATTATTGGAAACAATAACAGAAACGAATGGAGAATTTGGAAAAGACCTCTATCTAACCAGTCAAAAAAATTCTATCAATGATGAAGAAGTTATTTCCAATAACAAACTGCATCAAAACGGTAGAGTTGTATATAAGTGGGCTATACAAACATTATCTTATGACTTATAATCTCTCGTTCGCAAAAATTGTTTATCATTGCAACGGATAATCAATTATTCCGTATCTGATTGATACACAAATAGCAAATACTATGGTAGAAAGTTGTTAGTAACGATTTGGCGACAGCGGTGTTGCACTAATCTTCTGCATTATGCTTTGTCAAACAACTCTGATATAAAAGTAGCCAATTTCTTGATTAAACCAAGGATTTGACTACTTTTAAGTTATAATCTCATTTGACAGTTATAAATAGTCATATTTCAGCTATAATTGATGAATTACGACCCCAAAAACCATGTCCGACCTTCGGGATGAATCAATCCAATCTCTTTCATCTCAGAAAGAATATTGCCAATCATACGCTCTTGTTGCTCTTGGGTCTTATTCTGGGGTAATGCCTCTTTCAAATATTCAAAAATGGCATCACGCTTTGCTCCTGAGGAACCTGCATTCTGCAAATATTGTATTATCATTTGCTGAATCTTTGCCTTATCAAGCCCCTTGTTTCCCTAATCAAATAAGCTGATAAACAGACAGTTGAAATCTTACGGCCCTAAAATTGATTCTTGCGACCCTAGACAAACGATGGAAAATCCGGTGCTTTTACATAACGGGTATATTTGCCTGCACCATCTTTCTGTATAATCCCTGCATTTTTCATCTTTGAAATCAAGCCTCTAATTTGTTTTTCGGACAACATGTCTTGAAATACCTTTTTGAGAAAAGAACGATTTATATAACCATTTTTATGAAAACAGCCTGAAACCAACTTGAGGTAATTCATATTCATTCCTTTCAATCTTTCAGCAGACTCATTCCGATACTCCTCGGACAAGCGATGAGAGCTGTTTTCGTAACCGATAAGGTTTTCTTCCGACAATTTTCATAAAATCTTTTCATCAAGCCCCTCGCAATCCCTCATTGCCATTTTGTACAAAGCCAGCAATTCAAAGACATTCAGTTGCTCGGCAAAGGATTAACCGACTGCATACCTTTTGGTAAAGCCTGTCAGTAGTCTTTGGCTTTTCTACAATCACGATGTTTAAGCGACAGTTCACTTTTGTTATTCATACCATCCAGCCTAGCTCCCCTACCATATGACACTAATAGCAGTTGTTTTCCCCTCACGGTTCAAACTTCTCCTTTCGGAAGGGCTTCATTGTCCGAGCAGCTTAGTACAAAACCATTACTGGTAATGCACCTGCCGTAGGCTACTGCTGACGAAACAGCAGGTTCAATCAGATTATTACTTTTTTTGTAATAGTCAGTAAAACAATCACATACACAACTTAGCACGTCACAGTAATACAGTTGTAGAACATTTTATCCACTCCCTGACCGGAACGCTCCACCAATCCTGTCTTCTGCAATATCTCGCTCATCAGTTTACTGCGCGGAACGCTGTTCACTGTCAAAATGTTGTTCATATCCACTCCGGACGGAAAACCACCAGCATTGGTAATGGTTATACTATCGGGATATTGCTTGATGACAACATCGCTCTGAATCAACATTGAGCGGTGGCAACAAGCATTCAATATCGCCTCTCTGATTGCCCCCTTGTTGAAAGATGGTATATCGAATATATAAGAGCCGTCATTGTAATGCAGAAGCGAATTGCTGGCAGGCTGGTTGATGTAATCCCATACCTTGTCAATCACTATGTAAGCGTCTCCGCGGTTCTATATAGTGTGGTAGAATAAAAAGTTTAATAAGCCTTGTTTAGCTATTCTCCTTTTCTCATTTGTCAGGCAGGAGTTCCCTATATTTTTCCAGTGGCGTGTTCGGTTGCCATTCTGCGGTTCTGTTTATCACATCCGTGAGATACTTAAACAGATTTACTTTATGCATCCTGCAAGTGAGTGCTATCGTGTAGAGTATGGCGCCCCGTTCGGCACCCTTATGGCTGCCGAAGAACAATGAGTTTTTTCTTGACAGGAATATGTACCGGTTCATCCGTTCAACTATATTGTTGTCCAGGAAAGTGTCACCATAGTTGAAGATGTCCACTACGGCATTCCACTCATTGCGAAGATAGGTAATGGCTCCCTTAGTTCGCTCTTGGGTAACAAGTCCCCCCGTTCTTCTATTTCATCAAGCACATCTTTTATTTCCCCGAGTATGTCCAGAGCATACTTTTTGCGGTGTGCAAGATGCTGTTCCGCCGTCCATCCGTCCACCCCGACTTTATGCTTATGCTCGTTTTGATAAAGTTTGTTTATCAGTTCCACGCTTCTTTTTACATCCGGGTCGTTCTCACCGCTATCTATAAATTTCCGTTTTATATGTTGCAGGCACGGGATGCGTGTGATATGGGGATAAGCATCGCTTTCGAGTTTCCGGTAAGGTGAGTAGCCGTCACTTTTATGATGCCCTTGCAACTGCCTAATTCGTTAAGAATAACTCTTTCAGAGCGGGAACCGTCATCGTAGAGCAGATATATCATCCCGGTGTTTATACCCACAACCACCCAGAGGTATCCCTTGCGGACTCCTTTTCCCTTACTGTTCTTTTCCGGGACGAGTATTTTGTAATAGGTTTCATCGGCTGCCTTATAAGGATCACTCAAAGCTGTCTGCCGGATGCACTTATAAAGATTTTCGAAGAGGCTTGAGGCTTTTTCTATCAACTTATGAGCCGTAGGTTTCTTCAGCGTAAAGCCATGACTCTCGAAGT
>OGYV01001348.1_pt1 | contig 18725 bp, 9 predicted proteins | sample 1576651 | NCBI WGS metagenome assembly OGYV01 (sample SAMEA3541570, study PRJEB24748) | human gut metagenome | biome: human gut; feature: human-associated habitat; material: faeces | place: China | collected 2012
CACTATTAATCAAAATTTCTCCGAAGAATCGCAGAGGCGCGGAAAGGTAGATTTTCTTACGAAACCGCGCCTCGCGGGAGAGTTCGCAAGCGAACTCTGTATTCTTTGAACAACAAAAGAGTAAAGGAGCAATTTATATTCTAATGGATGATAAAAAGAAATATTATGAAGAGAAAGCAAAGGAGTTATTAAACTTTAATATGATGGCGAAGCAGTCTAAGATGAGCGATAACCTTCATAAGATGGCAAGGGGAGAAGCCATTATGTTGGAATGCTTAGCACATAGTGACAATGGGTTAATGCCTAATGAGATTGCTAAGCGTGCGCATGTAAGTACTGCAAGAGTAGCAGCTTTTCTTAAAGCAGTTGAGAAGAAAGGCTATATTCAAAGAATTAGCCTTGAAGGGGACAGAAGAAAGGTGAATATAGTGCTGACAGAGGCAGGTCTTAAGAAAGTAGAAGACAGAAGAGAAGAAATGCTTAAAGGCATTGCATGTTATTTGGAAGTGTTAGGAGAGGAGGATACAGAGAATCTTTTAAGAATCTTAGAAAAAACAAAAAATATAATGGAGAAGCATAAAGACAGGAAAGGAAAACAGTAATGAAACATATTTTTGAAAATTTAAAGAAATACTGGTACTTTGTAATTTTAATATTGGCATTACTTGTTGTTCAGGCGTATTGTGACTTATCATTGCCGGACTATACATCTAACATTATTGATGTTGGTATTGTTAATGGCGGTGTTGAACATCAGATGCCTGAGTTTATAACAGAGAACAGTTACAATAGTTTGAAGCTGTTTTTGAATGAACAGGAGACAAAAGACTGGGATAATGCTTATGAGTTTATCAAGTCTGACAAAGCCTATAAGCTTAAGAACACAGACAAAGATAATTTGGAAGAATTAGACAGTGAATTTGGCAATGTTATTGCAGTATATTACATGATGTCATCACAGCAGGATTCACAGTTTAAAAATATGAGTGGTAATGCACAGCAGATGACTCCTGAGCAACAGCAGGAAATGGCTAAGAAGCTACAGGAATTTGGTGTTGATCCACAAAGTCCAACATTAATGTATGATTTAAGAAAGGTTTTTGAAAAGAAACTTTCAAGTCTTGGAGATTCAACTATTAGTTCATATGCTAAGAGTTTTGCAAAGAGTGAATATAAAGCCTGTGGTAAGGACCTTGATAAGTTGCAGACAGACTATATGTTTAAAACAGGGGCAAAGATGATTTCAATGACTTTGCTTATGGTAATCGCGGCAATTCTTGTTGGTTTCTTTGCATCAAAAACAGCAGCAGGAGTTGGTAGAGATTTAAGAGAGAAAATCTTTACAAAAGTTATGAGTTTCTCCAACGCGGAACTTGATAAGTTCTCAACAGCGTCTCTAATTACAAGAAGTACAAACGACGTGCAGCAGATACAGATGGTTTCGGTTATGCTTCTTAGAATGGTACTTTATGCACCTATTCTTGCAATTGGCGGAATCATTAACGTAGTTAATTACAGTTCAGGAATGGAATGGACAATTGTTCTTGCAGTGGCAGTTGTTGTATGTATCATAGGAGTGCTTATGGTTGTTGCAATGCCTAAGTTTAATATGATGCAAAAATTAGTTGACAAGGTTAACCTTATTTCAAGAGAGATTTTAACAGGTCTTTCAGTTATCAGAGCTTTCAGTAGAGAAAAGAAAGAAGAAGAAAGATTTGAAGAAGCCAACGGCAATCTTACAAGAGTAATGCTTTTTACAAACAGAGCCATGTCATTTATGATGCCGGCACTTATGTTTGTAATGAACGGCGTTTCAGTTCTTATTATCTGGGTTGCGGCAAAGAAGATTGACCAGGGTGTTATGGAAGTCGGAACAATGACAGCATTTATCACATATTCAATGATGATTATCATGGGATTCTTAATGCTTACAATGGTTTCAATTATGCTTCCAAGAGCAGCAGTTGCAGCTAACAGAATTGATGAAGTATTAAAAACAGAAATTACCATAAAAGACAACCACAATGCATTAACAGAAAAAACAAACAATGCAGTTGTTAAGTTTGACCACGTTGATTTTAAATATGCAGACGGCGAAGAAAATGTTTTGGAAGATATTGATTTTGAGGCAAAGCCGGGACAGACAGTTGCAATTATCGGTAGTACCGGAAGTGGTAAATCTACTCTTGCAAAATTAATTCCAAGATTTTTCGATGTAACTAATGGAAAGATTACTTTGGACGGTGTGGATATTAGAGATATATCAATTGAAACATTGCGTTCACAGATTGGATATGTTCCACAGACAGGTATTTTATTCTCAGGTGATATTAATTCCAATATTTCATATGGTGCACCGGGAATAGATGAAGCAGGAATTAAGGAAGCAGCACAGATTGCTCAGGCTACAGAATTTATTGAAGACAAACCTGACAAATTTGAAAGTGCAATTGCACAAGGTGGTACAAACGTATCAGGTGGGCAGAAACAGCGTCTTTCAATTGCAAGAGCAATAGCAAGAAATCCAAAGATTTATATTTTTGATGACAGTTTTTCTGCACTTGATTTTAAGACAGATACACAGCTTAGAAAAGCACTTAAACCAAAGACTAAAGATGCAACAGTATTTATTGTTGCACAGCGTGTAAGCACAATTCTTCACGCAGACCAGATTCTTGTTTTGGATGAAGGAAAGCTTGTAGGAAAGGGTACACATAAGGAACTTGTAAAAACTTGTGAAACATATATGCAGATTGCAAAATCTCAGCTTTCAGAAGCAGAGTTTGCAGCAAGTATTGAAGGAAAGGAGGACTAAGCCATGCCAAGAATGAATCGTAAACCGGGAGAGAAAGTAAAAGACTTTAAGGGTACATTAAAGAAGCTTATTAAATATGCCGGAAGATACAGAATAGGCATTATTGCTGTTATGATATGTGCCATAGCAAGTGCCACATTTTCAATTGTAAGCCCTAAAATTTTGGGAAAAGCTACAACCAAATTAGCAGAAGGTTTAATGTCCAAGATTTCCGGAACAGGCAGTATTGATTTTGGTTATATTGGAAAAATACTTATTATAGTATTGGTTCTTTACGGAATAAGCTCATTATTTAACTTAGTTCAGGGCTTTACAATGTCAACAATTACACAGAAGTTATGTTACAGACTTCGTCGTGAAATCGTTGAAAAAATCAACCGTATGCCAATGAAATATTTTGAAAGCAGAACATATGGTGAAGTACTTTCAAGAATTACAAACGATGTTGACACATTGGGTAATGGTTTAAACCAAAGTGTAACACAGCTTATTACTTCATTAACAACTATGATTGGTGTAGTAATAATGATGTTAACAATTAGTCCGCTTATGACTTTAATAACATTATTAATACTTCCTGTTAGTATGATTTTTATAAGCTTTATAATGAAGCATTCACAGAAATACTTTAAAACACAGCAGGAGTATTTAGGTCACATTAACGGTCAGGTTGAAGAGAATTATGGCGGTCATTTAGTAGTTAAAGCTTTTGGAAAAGAGCAAGATGTAATAAATGAATTTAAGAAGACAAATAATGTTTTGTATAATTCAGCTTGGAAATCACAGTTCTTGTCAGGTATGATGCAACCTATTATGACTTTTGTTGGTAACTTAGGATATGTCGGAGTAGCTATTTCAGGTGCTTTCCTTGCAATTAACGGAACTATTACAATCGGTGATATTCAGGCATTTATAACATATGTTAAGAACTTTACACAGCCTATAGCACAGATTGCCCAGGTTACTAATATGATGCAGTCAATGATGGCAGCAGCAGAAAGAGTTTTCGAATTTCTTGAGGAAGAAGAGGAAGACCAGATTACTGAGAATCCTGTTCCTATTGAAAATGTTAAGGGAGTTGTTGATTTCGAACACGTACATTTCGGATACAATCCTGATAACATTATTGTAAATGACTTTAATGCTCACGTTAAGGCAGGTCAGCAGGTAGCAATTGTAGGACCAACAGGTGCAGGAAAGACAACAATGGTAAAACTTCTTATGAGATTCTATGATGTTAACTCAGGAGAAATAAAACTTGATGGACATAATTTAAAGGATTACAACAGAAATGAACTTCGTAATGCTTTTGGAATGGTTCTTCAGGACACATGGTTGTTTAAAGGTTCAATAATGGAGAATATCAGATACGGTAGACTTGATGCAACAGATGAAGAAGTAATTGCAGCAGCTAAGTCAGCTCATGCACATCATTTCATTAAAACATTGCCAGGTGGATATGACTTCGAGTTAAATGAAGAAGCATCTAATGTTTCTGCAGGTCAGAGACAGCTTCTTACAATAGCAAGAGCAATCCTTGCAGACAACCCTGTAATGATTCTTGATGAGGCAACATCATCAGTTGACACAAGAACAGAGCATAGAATCCAGAGAGCCATGGATAACCTTATGAAAGGCAGAACAAGTTTCGTTATAGCTCACAGACTTAGTACAATTAAGAATGCGGACATAATTCTTGTAATGAAGGATGGAGATATAATCGAGCAGGGTTCACACGAAGAACTTATGGAAAAGAAAGGCTTCTACGCAGACTTGTATAATTCACAGTTTGATGTGGTGGCATAAAATATAGTTATTGATTGGACGTATTGTCTGGGGCTTTGCATTCTGGCAATACTATAAAAAGTACGTGTATGATTGGAATTTACCAAACATACACGTATTTTTTTGCTTTACTTAAAAAATCTGCAAATTACTTAATAAAAACAATTCAAAATCACAAGTTTAAAACATAGCAAAAACAAGAGTATTAAAGATATACAAAAGAAATCAGAGAAAATTATATAAAATATCTAAAAAGTAAAAACAGTTAAAAATTTGATTGAAATACTTAAATATTAAGTTTATAATTAAGCTAAATTAAGTTAAATATAAAGGAGAAAGCATGGACATTTTAAAAAAGGAGATGAAGAATCACCTCATAAAAGTCATAATTCCATTTTGGGAAAAGCTTTGTGATGAAGACTATGGTGGATTTTATGGATATATGGATTTTGACCAAAGCATAGACAAAAAATATGAAAAAGGATGTATTTTAAATAGTAGAATTTTATGGTTTTTCTCAAATGCATATGAGACATTAGATGATTCAGAGGTTAATAGAGATGAATTAAAGAAGATGGCAGACCATGCATATGAATTTTTGGTTAAGGATTGTTTAGACAAAGATAATGGTGGTGTTTTTTGGTCATTAAATTATGATGGTACGGAAAAAGACACAACCAAACATACATATAATCAGGCTTTTGCAATATATGCTCTATCCTCTTATTACAGAATAAGTAACAATGAGCAGAGCATAAAGATAGCATATGATTTATACAATATTATTGAGAATAAATGTAGGGATATAGATGGATACTTAGAAGCTTTTGATAAGGAGTTCAATCTTATTGAAAATGACAAATTATCAGAAAATGGTGTCATGGCTTACAGAACTATGAATACTTTACTCCATGTATATGAAGCATATACGGAATTTTATATAGTTACAAAGGATGAAAAGGTTAAAGACAAGCTTAAATGGATAATGGATTTAATCGAAGCAAAAATTTACAACGGTGACTTAAAGAGACAGGAAGTATTCTTTGATAAAGACTACAATTCATTAATTGATTTACATTCATATGGTCATGACATTGAAACTGCATGGCTTGTTGACAAAGGGGCAGAAGCTGTTGGTGACGGATATGTGGAAAAGATGAACGAAATTACAAGCCGCTTAGTGGAAAAAGTTTACGAAGTGGCATATACAAATAATTCATTAAGCAATGAGTGTGAAAAAGGAAAAGTTGATACAGACAGAGTTTGGTGGGTACAGGCTGAGGCAGTTGTAGGTTTTGCAAATGAATATATCAAAACAGGAAATGAAAAATATAAACAGGCTGCATATTCAATCTGGGGATTTATTAAAGAATATTTGGTAGATAAAAGAAATAATTCAGAGTGGTTCTGGCTTACAGATGAAAATGGAAAACCTTATGAAAACAAGCCATTGGTAGAACCATGGAAGTGTCCATATCATAATGGAAGAATGTGTATGGAGATAATAAAAAGGATATAGGTAATATGGGATTTAGAGAAGATTTTTTGTGGGGAGTGGCAACAAGTGCATACCAGATTGAAGGAGCACAAAACAAGCTTAACAAAGGATTGTCAATATGGGATGTTTACGTAAGGGAAAATAACAAAATATATGATGGGCACACAGGTGACATAGCCTGCAATCATATACAAACATACAAAGAAGACGTAAAGATGATGAAAGATATGGGAATTAAATCCTATCGTTTCTCAATTGACTGGTCCAGAGTAATACCCGATGGTTACGGTAATGTTAATGAAGAAGGAATGGCATTTTACGATAGTTTAATTAATGAACTTGTAAAGGCACAGATTGAACCTTGCATAACCTTATATCATTGGGAACTGCCATATGAAATTTATAAAAAAGGTGGTTGGCTTAACGAGGATATTGTTCAGTGGTTTGGAAGATATGCAGGAATAATTGCCGAAAGATTCAGTGACAGGGTTAAGTTCTTTTTTACAATGAATGAACCTCAATGTTTTATAGGTCTTGGATATTTGAACGGAGTTCATGCACCAGGATTAAAAGTTAATTTAAGAGATACTTTTGAAATGGCTCACAATGTTATGAAAGCTCACGGAAGAGCGGTTCAAATGATAAGAGAGAAATCAAAGAGAGATGTACTTGTAGGTTATGCTCCAACATGTGGAATGACATATCCTTATAGCAATTCTAAAGAAGATATAGAAGCAACAAGAAAAGTAATGTTTTCAATTCCTGAAGCTGATAACTGGACGTGGAATATAAGCTGGTGGTCTGATCCTGTGATTTTAGGAAAATATCCTGAAGAGGGACTTATGAAATATGAGCAATATTTACCTAAAATAACTGAAGAAGATATGAAACTTATATCAGAACCAATAGATATATACGGTCAGAACATATATAACGGACGTTGTATAAGAATGGGAGAAGATGGCAGACCTGTTGACGTAAAAAGAAAAGACGGTTATGCAAGAACAGCCAATAACTGGCCGGTAACTCCTGAATGTCTGTATTGGGGACCAAAGTTTTTATACGAAAGATATAAGAAGCCTATATATATTACGGAAAACGGAATGTCAGCCCATGATGTAATATCAAAAGACAGTCACGTACACGATGACGCAAGAATTGAATTTACACGAAAGTACTTAAGTGAGTTAAAGAAAGCTTCGGAAGACGGAGTTGACATAAGAGGATACTTCCACTGGTCACTTATGGACAATTTTGAGTGGGACAAGGGATATTCTGAAAGATTTGGTTTGGTTTATGTAGATTATGAAACTCAACAGAGAGTTTTAAAAGATTCAGCATATTGGTATAAAGATGTAATTAAAAATAATGGAAATAATTTATAAGGAGAGATAACAAGTGATACATAAGAAATATTATGAACTGTTAAAGAAACAGGAAGAACTATTAAATAAGAAAAATAAGAAGGCGGATTTTTATAATGGCATATATGACAGATATGAAAATCCTGTCCTCACAAGAGAACACATTCCACTTACATGGCAGTATGATTTAAATGAGGAAACAAATCCTTATTTTATGGAAAGACTTGGAATCAATGCAGTTATGAATTCAGGCGCAATTATGATAGATGGAAAGTACTATTTGGTTGCCAGAATTGAGGGCAATGACAGAAAATCATTCTTTGGTGTTGCTGAAAGTGACAATGGAATAGACGGATTTAAATTCTGGGATTATCCGATATTGTTAGATGATGTTTGCCCTAATGAAACAAACGTTTATGACATGAGACTTACACAGCACGAGGATGGTTATATTTATGGAGTGTTCTGTTCAGAAAGCAAAGACACGAGCGTAAATGATTTGTCTGCTGCAGTGGCAGAAGCAGGAATTGTAAGAACAAAAGACTTAAAAGGCTGGGAAAGACTTGATAACCTGAAAACGCTTAACTCACCACAGCAGAGAAATGTAGTATTACATCCTGAATTTATTAATGGGAAATATGCATTCTACACAAGACCTATGGATGACTTTATTGATACAGGTTCAGGCGGAGGAATCGGTTTTGGCTTATGTGATGATATTGAACATGCAGTAATTGATGAAGAAATTATTACAAGCAAGAGAAAATATCATACCATTACAGAAGCAAAAAACGGTGCCGGAGCAGTTCCAATTAAAACAGATAAAGGATGGATACACATTGCCCACGGTGTAAGAAATACAGCAGCAGGATTAAGATATGTAATTTATGCATTTGCAACGGCACTTGATAATCCGGCAGAAGTTATTGCAGAGCCATCAGGACTTTTAATAGGACCAAGAGCAGAAGAAAGAGTGGGCGATGTATCTAATGTAGTATTTACAAACGGAGCAATTGTAAATGAAAACAATGAAGTGTTTATTTACTATGCATCAAGTGATACAAGATTACACGTGGCAACTACAACTATTGATAAGCTTGTTGATTATGTATTTAACACACCAAGTGATCCGGGCAGATCAGTTAAATGCGTTGAACAGAGATATGAATTAATTGCAAATAATCTTGAATTATTAAAGAGTGAGGAAAAGAATGATTAGTGTAGCAGAAATTTTTGGAAATGGAATGATTTTTCAAAGAAACAAAAAAATTAAAATCTGGGGAAAAACATCAGATCAGAAAGAAGTAACAGTAAAATTCAAAGAAAAAGAGTATGTGGCACATCGTAACGGACAGGAATGGAAAGTAGAAATTGATGAATGTGAAGCAGGCGGTCCATATGAAATGGAAATCCAATGTGGAGATGAAAATATAAAATTTCAGGACATATTAATAGGAGAAGTATGGCTTGCAGGCGGTCAGTCTAATATGGAATTGGAACTTAAGGATAGCGATAACGGAATAGAAGAAGCAAATAATGCAGACTATGAAGAAATCAGATTCTATAATGTTCCAAAAGTAGCGTTCATTGAAGAAGGTGAAGAACCTAAAGGTAACTGGGAGAAGGCAAAAGGTGAAATTACAGGCACCATGTCAGCAGTGGGATATTATTTTGCAAAAGAACTTTATGAAAAGTTAGGAGTTCCAATTGGAATAATTGACTGTTACTGGGGAGGAAGTTCAGCTCTTACGTGGATTGGTGAGGAAATAAGTGAGGAAGATGAACAGGTATATGCTTCCTGTCAGGAATTTATGAAAGTAATCAATTCCAAAACTGATGAACAGTTTGATAAGGAAATGAAAGAATACAACGATGAATGGACAGCATGGGATGGCAGAGTTCAGAAGTTAAGAAAAGAAAATCCTGATATTCAATGGGAAAAAATAAATGAAAAAGCAGGACTTTGTCCTTGGCCTCAGCCAATGGGAAGAAAATCACCATACAGACCATTTGGACTTCACGAAACAATGATTATGAAGGTGGCACCATATACCATTAAAGGTTTTATTTATTATCAGGGCGAAGAAGACTGGAGCAGATCAGCTTTTTACCATAAGATGAATACTATGGTTATAAGACAGTGGAGACAGGATTTTGAAGATGAGTCATTGGCATTCTACATTACACAGCTTCCTATGTATATGGCAAAGGGAGATGTGGACGATAAGAACTGGTGCGTTTTAAGAGATGAACAGATGAAAACTGAAAAAGAAAATGACAATGTGGGACTTGCCGTATTAATCGACTGTGGGGAATTTGATAACATTCATCCAACAGACAAAAAAACACCGGGTTACAGACTTGCCTGTCAGGCGTTGGGAAAAACCTACGGAGTTATTGAAAAATTTGACAATATGTATATTGATAAGTTTAAGACTTTGCGAAACAGAATACGCATTAACTTTAAAAATACATATGGCAAAATAAATATTAAAGGCGACCAAATCTTAGGTTTTGAAGTAAGTGAAACAGGTCGTGCTTACTACAAAGCAGATGCAATATTGGACGGTGACAGCATAATTTTACAGTGCGATAAAATTGATTACATAAGATGTGTAAGATATGCATGGACAAACTATGGAACAGTAAATGTTTATAACAAAGAGTGGCTGCCACTTGCACCGTTTAACGAGTAAGATATAAAAATAAAAGAGAATATAAAAAGCATAAAAAAATTGATTGTCAAATTCAACATTTAGCATGATTAAAAGGAGAAAAATATGAATTATCAGGAAAAATACACAGAGTGGATTACAAGTGACTATTTTGATGAAAAAACAAAAGATGAATTAAAAGCACTTGAAGGAAATGAAAAGGAAATCGAAGACAGATTCTATAAAGATTTGGAATTTGGAACAGGTGGTCTTAGAGGTGTAATTGCAGCAGGAACAAACAGAATAAATATTTATACTGTAAGAAAAGCAACACAGGGACTTGCCAATTATATTATTAAACAGAATGGACAGGAAAAAGGAGTTGCAATTGCATACGATTCAAGAATAATGTCAAAAGAGTTTGCAGATGAAACAGCATTATGCATGAACGCAAACGGAATTAAAGCATATGTATTTGAGTCATTAAGACCAACACCGGAACTTTCATTTGCAGTAAGAAAACTTGGATGTATAGCAGGTGTTGTAATTACAGCAAGTCATAATCCAAGAGAATACAACGGTTATAAAGTTTACTGGGAAGATGGAGCACAGATTACACCACCTCACGATAAAAATATTTTAAGTGAAGTGGCTAAGGTGACTAATTTCTCAGATGTTAAGACAATGGATAAAGATGAAGCTGTTAATAAGGGACTTTACAATGTAATAGGTGAAGACATTGACGAATGTTATATGGCAGAACTTAAGAAGCAGAGCATTCATCCTGAAATCATTAAAGAAATGGCAAAGGACATTAAGATTGTTTACACTCCACTTCACGGAACAGGAAACATACCTGTAAGAAAGGTATTAAAAGAACTTGGTTTTGAAAAAGTTGATGTGGTAAAAGAACAGGAATTACCTGATGGAACATTCCCAACAGTAGCATATCCTAATCCGGAAGATGAAAAGGCTTGGGAATTGGCACTTAAGCTTGCAAAAGAAAAAGATGCTGATATTGTACTTGCAACTGATCCTGATGCAGACAGACTTGGTGTATATGCCAAGGATACAAAGACAGGAGAATATATAAGTTTCACAGGAAATATGTCAGGAATGTTAATTGCTGAATATATTTTAAGAGAAAAAACAAAGATGAACATAATGCCTGAAAATCCTGCATTAGTTGAAACAATTGTAACAACAGATATGGCTAAAGCCATTGCAAAGGATTATGGAGTTAAGTTAATTGAAGTCCTTACAGGATTTAAGTATATTGGAGAACAGATTAAGTTCTTTGAAGAACAGAATACATACAATTATGTTTTTGGACTTGAGGAAAGCTATGGCTGTCTTGCAGGAACATATGCAAGAGACAAGGATGCCTGCGTTGCGGTAATGATGTTATGTGAAGTTGCAGCTTATTATAAGAAGCAGGGAAAGACACTTTGGGATGCTATGGTTGATATGTATGAGAAATACGGATACTACAAAGAAGGCTTGGCAACAATTACTTTAAAGGGAATCGACGGTGCAGAACAGATTCAGACAATTATGAACAATGCAAGAAACAATGCTCCTGAAGTAATTGGAGATTACAAAGTTCTTTCAGTAAGTGATTATAAAGAAAATACAAAGAAAATCATTGAAACAGGAAAAGTTGAAGAGACAGGACTTCCACAGTCAAACGTTTTATATTATGAATTGGAAAACAATTCATGGTGCTGCGTAAGACCTTCAGGAACAGAACCAAAGATTAAATTCTATTTCGGTGTTAAGGGACAGGATTTAAAAGATTCAGAAACAAAATTGGCAGATTTAAAAGAAGCCGTATTAAAGATGTTCAGCTAGAATAAATCATAAATACAAATTTTGAAAAAAGGAAGCAATGTGGCATAACATTTGCTTTCTTTTTTTGCTATTAACTTCAATTGCAAAATGAAAATAAAGAGCAAATTACTTAAATTAAATTATTTAAGTAATTGAAATGATTCAAAAAAATAAAAGTATAAAATATATACCAAAAACCATAAGAGCTTACTATACAAAGTACACAAAATAAATAAAAAGAATTAAAAAAAGTTGATAAAATAAGCTATCGCGACTATAATTAAGTTAATATTTAAGTTAAAAAACAAACATAATTAATTTAATTAAAGATGGGAGAAAATAATATGAGAAAGTTAAAAAGAGGAATATCATTATTTCTTGTCTTAGTAATGACATCATTACTGTTTTTTGAATATTTTCCGGGAATTTCATATGTGGTAAATGCCGCTGACAGAACATGGGATTTTTCAAAAAGCGTAAGTGAATGGAAATATGATTACAGTTGGGCAGGAAATTCATATGCCGGAAAGGGATCTCTTGAATATGACTCTGGCAAGAAAATGGCAAAACTTGCATTAGACTATTCACATAACATTAGTAACGGATGGTCACAGACAGGTATGAGTTTTACAGATTCAGAAGGCATTGATTATTCAGGAAGTAAAGTTTTAAATATAGAACTTTATTATAATCCTAAGGATTACAAAGAGGGTGACATAACAGTTAAGGTTGACTCTCAGGATGTATTTCAGGAACAGATGAGTGCCATTTTAGGTGGAAAAGGCGTAAAGCAGAAGAATGGAATGATGCAGGTTGATTTATCATTTGAGATAAACAGCCAATATGCCAAGACAGAAAAACCACAGACTTTAATGGTAGTTTTTGCAGGTAACAATACAGACTTTAAAGGAAACATCTATATTAAGAAGATTGAACTTGCAAAAGAAAGAGAAGAAAAATACTTAGTTAACTCAACTAAGAAAGTTAAGAGCAATGTAAGCCTTTCAGATGAAGGAAGCGCATTAAAGATTAACGGAACAAATATTGATTATGACAAAACAGTTCAGATAGCAGACTCAGAAGCTGATGAGAACACAATTGCCACATATCAGTATTTAAGCACAGTGGGAAAATCTACAAGCACAATTTATGGTCACATGAATGACACATGCTACAAAGCCGGTTCTGATGAATTTACAAGTTCAGATACAAAAGATATTACAGGATCAATTTCAGGTATTGTAGGTTTTGAAAGTGCTGACAGTTTTAGCGATTATGCAGACAAATATAATAAGCAGCACAAGAAAGAAAAACAACTTAATCCTGAAGTAAAGGCGGATTGTATTAAAGGAGCAGCTCTTCTTACAAATGAAGCGATTAAAGAAGGTGCAATTATAACATTAGGTTCACATATGCCTAACTTCTCAATGTCAATTAAAAACAAGGGTGACAAATTCGACCATACATACGATGCATATGATTTCGGTGGTTCTACTTTTAATGAAACAACCGGTGATTGTATGAATGAGATTATGCCGGGTGGAAAGTATAATGAAATATATACAGCGTACCTTGACACAATTGTAGATTATGCAAAACAGGTAGAAGGAACAATTCTTTACAGACCATTTCATGAGAATACAGGAAGCTGGTTCTGGTGGGGAGCTGATTTCTGCGAACCTGAAGTTTTCAAGAATGTTTACAGATATACAGAAGAGTATATTGAAAGTCAGGGTGTACATAACATACTTTATGTTTACAGTACAGGAACAGAACCATCTAAGCAGACAGAGGTTGAAGAAAGATATCCCGGAGATGAATATGTAGACATTATAGGATTTGATACATACGACTTAAATCCTATAAGTGATGAGGAATCAAAGAAGTTAACAGGTGGTTCATCTAATACAGGATCACAGAATCAGGGCTCAACAGGAGCAGCAGGTGTAAATGGAGCAGCCGGTGTTAACGGTGGCGCAACATCAGGTCCTAATAATGGAGGAAGTGCCAACGGATACACATTCCAGACAGACCTTGAAAAGACAATAAAGATATATAGCTATTTTGCAAAGAAGCATAATAAGATATTTGCTTTAACAGAAACAGGTATTTCTTCTGATGCAGGTGCTTTACCTGAAACAGGAAACAAGAGAAAACAGTGGTACACTGAAATTTTGAAGATTCTTACAAAAGAAGAATACAATTGTAGTTACTATATGTTATGGACAAACTGGTCAAGATCAGGTGATTATTACACACCATTTATTACAAAGAAGAATTCTGACGGAACAATGTTTGGACATGAAATGATAGATGACTTCATTGACTTATACAATAGTAAGAACAGCATTTTTGCAAACGACCAGAAAGATGTGCTTGCCAAGCTTACATCAGGAAAGTCACAGCTTGCAGAAAACAAGAAATATACAGAGCCGGGCGGATATATATTAAACCTTTCTCCTTATCAGAGAATTAATGATGAAATTGAAGTTCAGGCACGTGTAAACAAAAACGTTGGAACAGTAAAACTTGTTGGGGTAACAAAGAACAAAACATTAGATTTAAAGACAGAGGTTAAAGACGGAACAGTAACAGCAAAGATTTCCAAGGATGAACTTAAACAGCTTGGAGTTGATGCAGAAGGAAAGATTCAGTTATTTAGCGATGACAAAAATATGCAGGAAGTTAATGTAATGTTTAATGTTCCTGAGAAGTCAACTAACCCTAAAGAGGTAGATGATTTTGAATCATATGCAGGTTTAACTACATTATTGATAAAGAATTATGCAATTGAAACAGATATAGGATGTGACTTGAAACTTTCATGTTCAAAAGATTATAAGTTTGACGGCGATTACTCATTAAAGTTTACATATAACTCAACTAAGTATGGATACGTAGGATGTAGAAGTCAGCTTAATGTTAACTGGTCTAACTGTAATGCATTACAGTTCTGGGTAATTCCTGATGGAAATAATCAGTGGACAGTTATTCAGATTAACACATCAGATGGTGTTTCATATGAAGCATATCTTCAGGACTATGCTGATTTTACAAATACTACAGATCCATTGTTGGTAACAATTCCTTTTACAGACTTTAAGGATAAAAACGGAGATGCCGGAAACTTCTCATCTAAGAAAGCAGCAAGCGTTGAAAGCATTGGCTTATGGGTGAATGCAATATCTGATTCAGAACAGATTAGTAAAGATGACAAGCGAGTTGAAGGAACATTATATTACGATGGAATTAAGGCTATAAAGACAGATAGTGAAAAAGCAATATTTGAAAAGCCTACAATTACAAAAGAAACAGTAAGAATTCATGGAGCAAAAAGCTTAATGGTTGTAGGAACAATCTCAGGCATTGTTTCTTTGGCAGCACTTGTATGTGCAATATGGTTTATTATATCAGGTAGAAAGAAAAAAACAGTTGGAGGAGAAGAGTAATATGAATCGTAACAAAAAAAGTACAGTATTTATAGCAATATGTTTGATTGTAGCTTTAGCTTCCGGCGTAGTAAGTTCTGCCAGTATTTTAAAATATCATGGAACAACAAAGGAAGTAAAAAAAGCAACATTTGCATCAGCAGTAAATGTAGAAGCAGAAGAAACTGAAGAATTTATATCAGATGATGACTGTATGTATGTTTTTAAACGTACATGGTATGGATATGAATGTAAGTTCAGTGATTTTAACAGCGAATATGCTGAAGGGGATGCAATTAATCTTACAATTAAGTTTAATAAGGAAGTTCAGTCACAGGTAGGTGTAAATATTGATGGCGGATTTTCAACTATTTCTGAAACAGGAAAAGAAGTTACAAAATCATTTATACCTGACAATGACTACTTAAACATTCAGATTGCAGACCTTATGGGAAATGAATCAGTTGGTATTGTTTCAATAACAGTTGATGTTACTCAGAAGGGTGCAGGAACTTCATCTTCAAGCGAAGGAAAAGGAACAAAGAAGTACACTAAGAAAGGTGATTACTTATTGTTCTCAGGTGAAGCAAACAAAGCTTACGAAACAACTGACAGTTGGCTTTCATACTGTAGCGATGACGACTGGATGACACTTACATATGACTGTGTATCTAAGGGTAAGGAAAGTTGGGGACTTTTACAGTGGGGAACATCTAAAGATGGAAAGTGGATAGATGGAAACAGCTATGCAGCAGATGACACAAACTCTACTAATGAAGTTACAACAACATTTACTGTAAGATATGTAAGAAAAGTAATGGGACTTAAGAAAGGCGATAAGCTTGACAGCGTTAAGCTTGCAGCTTGGAGTGACGGAAGAATTAAATCATTAGTATTACACGTTTGTAGCAAAATGCCAAGAAGTGAAGTGTTAATGCAGAACGGTGTAACTAATGAATCATGGAATTGCACAGATGTTGAACAGTTCCTTGATTTGGATGGAAATAAATATATTAACATTCAATACACATGTGAAAATGAAAACAACGGTGGTTGGACAATTCTCAGATGGGGTGCATCTGTAGACAACAAATGGAAAGAAGGTACTAAGTACAATGCTTCCAAGAAACAGCCAACAAGAGAACAGTATGCATCTATTAAAGTTTCTGATTTAAGAAACCAGTTTAACATTGCATGGGGTAACAAGAACGGTCCTGTTAAATTAAATGTTTACAATGACGGTAGAATCATTAAGTTATGGATTTCAGATACTCCTGTAACTGATCCGGGTGACAGCAGTAAAGCAGAAGTAAGCAAGCAGGAAGGCAAATATGTTTCTCCTAATGCAGCAGTTTACAAGGCAGTTGCAAAGGCAAAGGGAACATCATATACAGAAAATAAAAATCTTAGTAAAAAGTGGGAACAGTATCATCCTAAATGCGAACAGTCATTAATCACAGCACTTGAAAGCAAGAAGTATATCGTTGTTGATTATACATGCAAGAAGGGAATAGTTCCAACATTATATATTAAGATGAAAGACGGAGCAGAGAAGCACGTACAGGCAGTTTGGAACAATACTAAACAGGCAGTGTTCTCATATGAAGGAATTAAAGAAGCTTTTGAAAACTACTTTATTCCAACAGAAATAGATTCCATTTCAATTAGTACAGGTGAATATGGAATGACAATTAACCGTGTTAAGACAGTAAGCAGTAGCACAAAACTTAAAGAAGAACCTATTGGAGTACTTGGAAGCTCATGGAGCAACTACTCTACAGAAATCACAAAATACAACTCAGCATTTAAGGTTGGAGATAAGGTTACTGTAAAAGTTACATTTGACAAAGAAGCAACAGCATCAATTGCATTTAATGTTAAAGGCAAGTGGAAAGCAAGTAAGGCTCTTAAGGGTAAGACGATTACTTACACAGGAACACCGGGCGATGATTATGTAGGTATTCAGTTAAATGAAATGCCAAAGAATTATGGATATGTATTGATTAAGAATATTGAAATTTCATCAAAAGGTAAAACTAACTACGACAATGCGGTTACTACATCAGGAAGTGGTGCAGCAATAGTTACAAGCAGTACAAAGACAGTTGCAGCTAATGCGGGATTATCTGACAAGAATATTAAAAAAGGAAAGAAAGTTAATATTGATTCAAAGATAACAACTCTTAGCAGTGCAAACAAGAAAATTGCAACAGCAACAGTTAATGAATATAGTAAAAAGACAAATGCTAAGTACAATATTTATGACAAGGCAGTTAACTTAAATCTTAAAGTAGCAGGAAAGAAAGTTAATACAACTAAGAAAGAAATTGAATTTAAGATTGAAAAACCTAAGTCTTTAGATGCTTCAAAATACGATTTTGCAGTTGTGGCAATAAGTAACGGAAAAGCAGTATTAATTCCTGACACAGACAGTAGAGATGAAATTATTACATTTAAGACAACAAAGTTTGACACAATAGCAATTGTATATGGTGACAAAGATTGCTTTAAGGAATTAAAGGGAGATAAGTCATTACATACATTTACAAAAGAATGGGTAGGCTATGAAACTGAATTTTCAAAATTCAACAGCAAGTACACAGTTGGAGATACTGTAAAGGTTACAGCTACATATGATAAGGCAGTAACAGGACAGATTGCAATGTACGTTGGCGGTGAATGGACAACTAAACAGGCAAAGAAGAGTAAGACTGTAGTAATGGAAGCTATGCCAACAAGAGATTACTTAAACATTCAGGTAGCAGATTTAAATGGTCAGACAAGTGTAAAACTTGAAAGCATCAAAGTTGAAATTACAAAATCAGAAGCTGATGAACCTGCAATTCATAAGTTTACTAAAGCGTGGGATGGATACACAACAAGTCTTACAAAATACAATAGTAACTACAAGAAAGGTGACACAGTAAAGATTACAGCAACATTTGACAAGATTGTTAACGCACAGTTGGCATTAAATGTAGGTGGAAGCTGGAAGTCATATAAGTTGAAAGGCAAGACAATAACACAGACAGTTAAGCCGGATGACGATTATCTTGACATTCAGATTACAGATATGGAAAGTTATGCAAATGTTAAGCTTAAAGAAATTAAGGTAGAGATTGCAGCGGAAGTGGAAACAACAACTGCAACACAGCCGGAGGATTCTAATGCGTTGCATACTTTTACGGTAGCATGGGATGGATTTGAAACAACATTTACAAAGTACTTACCTGAGTTTGAAAAAGATAAGGAAGCAACAGTTGTTTTAACATTCGACAAAGAAGTAGGAGCACAGATTGGTGTTCATACACAGGAAAGTGGCTGGTATACACAGTCAGGTGAAGGCAAAAC
>OGYV01001378.1_pt1 | contig 18461 bp, 9 predicted proteins | sample 1576651 | NCBI WGS metagenome assembly OGYV01 (sample SAMEA3541570, study PRJEB24748) | human gut metagenome | biome: human gut; feature: human-associated habitat; material: faeces | place: China | collected 2012
TTCTCTGATTTACATCCCCGAATAAGGGGTGACAACGGAGCGGAACCCAAATGTTGTAAGTGCAAAATATTGCTACGTTACTCATGAATTACGCTTGCACCAAAATGATAGATACAAGCGTTTTACTTTATTTTAGTTTTGACAGTTCGCTTTTGCAGTCTCGCTCCATGGAGCAAGTTGTTCCAGCTGTTCATCTGACATTTTATCGTTTGGCCGTTGTGATAAGAGATATGTCAGATATTTATAGATATTCAGATCATTCGCTTTTGCCATCTCAACCATTGTATACACAATAGCACTAGCAGTGGCTCCTTTGGACTGGCACTGAACAGCCAGTTCTTTCGATTATGTTCTATAGCACATAACCGAAATTATGTGCTCAATTCATTTATGTGCTGTTAAACAATTAGGTATATCATTTACTATATAAATATAGGCGGTGACATACCATGAAATGTCAAACAAATAGGTTTACAGAATTCCTTCAAAACAAAAAATATTCTGAACAAACAATAAGGTTATATCTAAATGAACTTGAAAAGATAGATATAGTCGATTTCAAATCAGCAAAAGATTTGGACGTTTTTATTAACTCAACTGTAAATAACGCAAAAAATCAAGGACTTACAAAGAGTCATATTGAAGTTTACGTGCAGGACTTCATCAGCTATTCTTAATGTCTTTTGGTATAACAATTAAAGAGTATCGTAGTCAAAATAATTCAAAAGATTTCATTGAGTTACTTCTAGATGATTTTTTTAATTACTCTACTAATTTTAAATCACAAACAATTTCTACTGCAATGGCTGAAAAAAGTCATATTAGAACTTTCTTGAATTATATTGGATTTGATGCATCATACGATTTTTCTCAAATGAAAATTGAAGATATTATAGATTTTATTAATACTTGTTATACATCATTAAAAGAATCCACTAAAGGTAGATACATAACATCTATTAGAAATTTTTTCAGATTTCTTGATTATAAAAATATAAATGTTTCTAAAGAAATATTAGATTTACCTTTAGTTACACCAAATTGGAAAGGACGAATGGTTCCTATTGTATTGAGCAAAGAAGAACAAAGTAAACTTAGAAATCATTTTGATCAACAAAATGGAATTGGACTTCGCAATTATTTGATAATCAGTTTAATGATGGACTATGGCTTAAAATGTGCAAAAATACCAGCTATTACGATAGATAATATTCAATGGTCAACAAATGATCTTATTATTAGAAATACAAAAAATAATAACAATCGTTGCATACCTCTAAGTAAAAATACACTTACCATTCTTGAAAGGTATATTCTTCAATTCAGAAATAATAATTCAAATTTTCTTTTTACTACCATTAATCCTAGAAAGATAGATCTAAAAATGAGTACTGAAGAAGCAAGAAGAATTATCCGCGCAACTTTTCGAAAAGAAAATATAAAAGGATATTGGAAAGGAACACATGCACTTAGACGTACTGCGGCATCAAATTTATTTAATAATACTAATAGTTTTAAAATAGTCAGTGATATATTGGGGCATGAATCTATAGATTCAACGACAAGTTATGTAAGAGTAGATTTTGAATTACTACGTTCAATTACTTCTCCATGGCCTGGATATGGTGGTGAAGTACATGATTGATAATAACTATATCTCTATTTTGGTTGAAGATTATATTGATTTTAAAAAAGGATTGGGATTTGAACTAAAAATTTGTGCTCGACGATTACGTTCATTTGCATCATACACAAGAAGTCTGGACTATACTGGATATATTTCAAAAGATATTGCACTAAAATGGTGCTGTATGGGTACAGATTCTTCAAAAACAAAAGGAAGACGTTTGGAAATGCTTCGACCTTTTTTACAGTTTGCACATATTAAAAATGAAAATAATGAGATAATATATAATCAAATTTTCCCAAACGTTAGAAAAAGGCCAAACCCACATATTTATACTGAAGAAGTTCTTATATTAATAGAAAAATGTAAAGAATTATATTCACCAGATCAATTAAGAATAAAATCGATGCAAACAGTTTTAGGCTTATTATGGTCAACTGGAATGAGACCAAATGAAGTTGCTTCACTTAAATATAAGGATTTTGATATTGAAAACAATCTAATTAAGATTCATGATACAAAATTACATAAAGATAGAACTATCCCTATTCATGAAAGTGTGTCAATTAAAATAAAAGAATATATCTTATTTTTAAATGATCATAAAATATATCCAAACGAAAATGATACTTTATTTTATACTACTAATCAAAAACCTTTTTCATTAAGTAAAATACAATATACTTTCAAATTAATTAGATGTGGCATTACTCATGAAGACAGTGATCATACTAATGTGAGGTTATATGATTTTAGACATAGTTTTGCATCTAGGACTATTTATCAATGGTTAAATAACAAAGAAGATGTTAATGCGAAATTATACATATTGTCATGTTATCTTGGTCATTCAAAACCTGAAGACACGTATTGGTATTTATCATCATCAATATTACTAATGGATCTTGTAAGCAACAGATATGAAAAAATGGTTGGTGATTTAAAATGAGTTATAGTAAAAATAAAGTCACATCTATACAAACTCTGATACAAAATTTCTTTTTAGAACGGTTGATACAGCAACGCGGTGTTACTTCACGTACAATTGAATCATATAGAGACACATTTAAAATATATATCAAGTATTTACAAGAAATGTTTAATATTTCAGTTGAGAATATAGATATTTCTGATTTCAGTCAAGATAAAGTTCTATTATTTTTAAAATATCTTGAAGAAAATAGAAATAATAAACCCATAACATTAAATAATAGATTATCTGTTATTCATACATTTATGAAATATGTTGCAGAACAAGCGCCTGAATACAGTAATATTGCGAAAAAAACGATTATGATTCCATTTAAAAAACAAGAAACTAAAATAATTGAATATATCTCCAAAGAAGAATTTAAAGCAATGATCAACCAATGTGATGATAGCACTTATTTAGGACTACGTGATAAGGTGATGCTCATGATTTTATATAATACTGGAATAAGGGTTTCTGAACTAATTAGTTTAAATTGGAAATCATTTAAAGAAATTGAAAATAATAAGAGTACATATTTATTTGTAACTGGTAAGGGAAGAAAGGAAAGAACTTTACCTCTATGGAAATCTACGACTGAACTAGTAAAAGAGTATGTCCATACATATCAACTACAAAATAAAACAACAATTTTCATAAACAAAAATAACAGTGCACTTACAAGGTCAGGTGTAAGATTTAGAATTGAAAAACTTTTATTGATGGCAAGCCATGAATGCCCAGCATTATTAGAAAAGAATATTTCAGTTCATACTTTTCGACATTCTGTAGCAATGAATTTATTACAAGCCGGTGTTGATATATCAACAATTGCGATATGGTTAGGCCATAACAGTATAGAAACAACACATAAATATATGGTAGCTGATTTAGAAATTAAGAGAAAAGCAATGGAAAAAGCTGGAATAATTGATAATTCGGTACCAAAATACAAACCGTCTAATGATTTATTAGAATTTTTATCTAAATTATAAAATTATTTATGTGCTTATAATTGCAGCGAATATAGTCATTACATATAGCTATATTCGTTATATAAGCACATAAATGAATTGGGCACATAATTTCGATTATGTTCTATAGCACATAATCGAAAGAACTGGCTGTTTTCAACTTCTACTAAAGGAGCTGAAGCAAGTGCTGCAGTCTTCAGCTTGATTGAAACAGCTAAATCCAATAAACTTAATCCATATGATTATATTGAATTCATTCTGGATTATTTACCTCAACAAGATCTGGTTGAAGATCCAAAGAAATTGGATTGGTGAATACCATGGAGTGAAGAAATAAAAGAAGAATTTGAAATAAAAGCCGACTAAATTGATTATTATATCAATTCAATCGACTTCTTTAAATACACTATTTTATTTGGCGCTTACTTTTCCTCTACATAATCTTAAAAATTTTAATGTCTAATATTTTCCCTATTAAACATGATAAATATTATAATAGACATAATCATAAGTAATAACCAATATTCAGGATTATAATAATCTCCTGTTTTTAATTTTTGATTATCCTTGTAATTAGATGTTTGACTGAAATTTTTTTCTTTCTTAAAATTCTCATCATTACTAGGAATTTTATCATCTGGTTCTTCATCAATTCCAGGTCTCATTCTTGAATACTTCGGTTCAACATCTACATCATAATCCTTTTCATATGATCCGTCATCTTCTTTTTCAAGAAGTGGGATTGAAATAATAAAAGGTTCCATCTTATATGCAAATTCACTTTCATTATGTTCATAGATTATATATATTCCATAGTCTAAATCTCTAAAAGTAGCTTCTCCTCTTTGATTGGTTATTAATTCTTCATCATAATCAATATTATTTTTTTGAATATAATCCATCAATTTAGTAGCAACTCCATTTTGCTCAGATGCTGTCATATCTTTTTTAATTGTAACAAGTTTAGAGTATTTATCTAAAACTTGATAGTCATTACCATCATAATCAGCTATTTTTATCAACGCAATATGATCTTGACTAATATTAAAAATATGGTTGTGTACATCTAAATAATGACAGTGAATCGTTAAAGAACCATGATTTTGAGCATAAACATTATTAATTGAAAGAGACAATAAGCATGTAAATACAATAATAAATAATCTTTTTGCATTTATCATGTTATCGCCTCCTCCAAATAAATATAATAATTCCTATAATAATAAAACTTAAAAATGCTAATTTTACCTCATAAGGAATTTGTATACCATTATTGACCTTATTCGGTGTTTTCTTTATTGCTTCTTTGTAATCCGTTCTTTTTCCTCTTACAAGCAATCTATGAGTATTAACAGAATAAGGTGTACAAGTAACAAGCGTAACATAATCTTCACCATCTACAATTTCAATATCATCCGTTTAAGAGGGCAATACTGTTTTAATTTGATCTACTTCATAAGCTAACGTATCACCTAGAACAGAAATATAGAAAATATCTCCAACTTTCATCTTGTCAAGATCTGTAAACAGCTTTGAATTTGGTAATCCTCTATGCCCAGATAAAACAGCATGCGTACTTGTTCCACCTATAGGCAAAGAAGATCCTTCCATATGCCCCACACCTTTTTGTAAGATACCATTACTTGTTGAATGATATATAGGCAATTTCACATCTATTTTAGGTATTTGAAGATATGCCATCATGCCATCTTTAGAAACATTGAGCAGATTCATATACTCTTTACTCGGTTTACCTGTTGTAGAAAATGGATCATATAATTTCGTGGTATTGACCAATGACTGATTATATTCCTGTGCTTCTTCCAACATTTGTTTTTTTGTAGCTTCATCTATTCCCTTTACTTCATTATTATAAGAAGAAACTGCTTGTGAGCTGTGAATTCTTCCCAGGTAATCACTTACTGTTGGATAAAGCAATATTCCTAGGAAAAAAACTAATAAAACAGCTCTAATAACATCAAATAATTTAATTTTGTTTAATATATCTTTCATACATTTAATATCTATGAGAGATCTTAATTAATATTTCAATTAAGCTTCTTCTCTTTTTTTACCTTTTTTAAAGTAAGTTGAAAGAATAGCTAACACACCAACAACCCCTACTACTGTAAAGATAACTGTACCCATACCACCAGTTTCTGGTAACCATGATTCTGTTTTATTTGTAACTTTTTCTTCAACAGTTACTGTTTGTGGATCATTTTCATCTACACTAATTGTTTTATTAATTGTATTTTTTAATTTTGCATAACCATCAGGTGCTTTTGTTTCTTCAATAACGTAATGTCCTTCTGATAATCCTTTTACAGTAATAACTCCTCCTTCAGGAGAAACTAATGTATCAGTAGTAGTTCCATCATCTGTTGTAGCAATTCTATAAGTTCCATTTCCTTCATCAACAAATTTTAATTTACCACTATCAACATTATTTCTATATAAAGCAAATTCAGCGCCAGATAATGGTTTATTTTGTTCATCAACTTTATTGATTTTTAATGTATGAGTTAACACTTTAACTTCACTTGGGGCTCCTGTTGTTAAATGATCTGGGTCATTACCATAACTAACTTCTGCTTTGTTGGTAGATGTATTTGTATCATTGATTGCTTTTTCATTAACAACTGCTGAATATGTAAATGTTAATGATTCATTTGCGTCTTTAGCATGATTAGTATAGAAATTTTTGAATTCAACTGTAAATATTCTATTTGTTTTATCAACTGTTAAAGTATATTCACTAGTGTCTACTACAGTACCACCAATTTTAACTACTAAATTTAATGTGTCTTTTGATACTGTTAGACCTTCAGTCATAGTATCTTTAAAAATATAATAATATTGATTATATCCTGTCATGTTTGGAACCATTGATTCAACCTTGAAATCTACAGTATCGCCAACTTGTGCAGAATCATATTTTTTATTATTGATTGTTTTTTCTGGATCAGGTGTTTTACCTTTTAAATAAACATCAACTGCTTTACTTGATTTTACTGTTGTAAAAGAAGGAGTATATCCTTCACCAGAAGGAATAACTGCATAATAACCATATGCCAATCCAGCAATTGTATATTCTTTTGTATCTGTTGTTCCTGTTTCTGTACCATCAGCACTTATTGAATTTGTTTTAATATATGTTTTTAATTTATTTTGAAAGTTTGTTGTAGAAACATTCGCTTTAATATAATTATAAGCTTTGACATCTAAATCATCACCTGCTGTCCCACTTAGTAAATCATTAGTGAAGAAATTTGCAAACTTAGGATTAATTGAATAGCTTACCTTTTCTCCAGATACAGTTGCATCCATTAGTCTGTAAGCATTGAAATTAACTCCATTTACATCATGTTTACCAGTATGAACAGTTATACTGCCTGTACTTGCAGCAGATACCGAACCAATATTCATTGCTGACATTGTAAATAGCATCATAAATGAAAGTACATATGCTATTACTTTTTTTAATTTGTTTTTCATTTTCATATTCCTCTATTCTTTAATATTATTCGCTTTTTTACTTTTTTTGTACGATAACAAAACTGCTAATACACCTACTATACCTACTAAAACAAATAACATTGTTCCTTTTCCACCTAAGTTTGGTAAAAGAGGCATATCTTTATTTGTTATCGTAAACGTATATCCATCATCAGATTCTTCAATAGACGTTATATAATTTTCTACTTCGGACTCTGTAACTGAATAAGTATAATAAGCTTTACTTCCATCATCTAATGTTGTATAGGCATCTAATCCTTTAATAATTGTTTGCCAAGTATTTTTAGAATCAGTTACATCATTAGTTGATAAAGTATAATCCCCTACTTTCTCTGATATTTCATCACTTCCTTTCATATATGTTCTTGTTAACGTCACTGTAATCGTATCTGGACGTTCTTTTTGTTTATCACTTAAATCTTTCCATAGCTTATTGATAGTAATGTTTACTTTTTCATTGCAAGGATCTTGTGTATCTGAAGGGACAGGTGTCGTACCATCTTCGTTATCAGATACTTCTGTATCATCCATCAATACAGCTTTTGCTGGAGAGACATAGGCATTTAAATCAACGGTTTCACTTTCTGTTTCATTTGCTAATTTGGCATCTTTTAAGTCATCATATTTTTGTACCTTATCATAATGGCTTATTTTGAAGACGTTCCAATTATCAAAATCTGAATCCTTTTTACTATACAAAGATGAATTTTTTATAATATCAATCAAGGAATCACTTCTTGTTCTATAAATCCTGTACGTATTATCTTTACCTTCAATATTCTTCTTTGTATTAAAGTCATAACTAGAATTTAAAGACGTTGTTCCAGAAAAAGGTCCTATTTGATTGCTTGTTCCTCTAATCGTATCAGCTAAATACATTTCATTGTTTTCAATCAATCCTTCATTGTTATAACCAATAAATCCACCTGCTTGACCATTTTCTTCACTTCCATCATGTGAATCATTTGCTTTTCCACCAAAAACATCATATCCATCATGAATACCTGTTATCGAGCATCCATCTACTTTTGTTCTGTTTGATTTGATAAGTCCTACTTTAATATTTTCTTTCTCACTGTCAGCAATATGATTTCCATCAATATTTGAACATGGGATTTCTATATAAGAATCACCAATTGTTATTTTTGCCAGGTCACTTGTTCCATCTCCTCTATCTTTATCAAGTGCTACTGAAATAGTTAATCCTAACAAAGTAACTGATAAAGCATTTCCTTTAGCTAAAACTTGTAATTTTAATAGTGAACCTAAATTGATATTTATAAGGCCAACATTTTCTAAATCTCCCACATATAGAATATCTAGAAGTTTATTGACGATTGAAAGTATCGGATCCAATAAATAGCTAGAACCTAAGTCAATATTAGCTTAATATTCAAAACTTGTTTTACCAACAAAGCCTCCTGCTATTTGATCACTAGCCACTTTCTTTATGTTTTCTACATTGCAATTGCTCATTCTTCCTAAATCAGCATAACCAACAAAACCACCAGAAATAGGTTCCTTACCACTTTCACTTGAAATAGTAAATCCAACTGGAATACCAATAACTGAACAGTTGTCACTATGAGAACCAAAAATATCTAAGACACCAGCTGTGGCATTTAATAATTTTCCTGTACCAACACCAGCTTCATCTAGATCAACCACACCACTCTTTCCCATGTGACCAACAAAACCACCGGCATAGTTTTTAGCTTTGACTTTATTTAATCTAGTAACACTCGAATTTTTTACCGAACCATCTAGCAAACTTCCACCAAATCCACCTGCATTTCCTGTCTGTACTTTACTGTCCAATGTTCCTTCCTGACTTTCATCATTTGCACATACTGAAAGTCCATTATCATTTGATCCAGTTACTTTTGCTTGATAAACATAAGTTCTAAAGGCATCTAATACATCAATATTTCCTAATTTAATCAGATTTAGAATTTGATCAGAATCATCATTTCCAACTTGAGCAACAGAAGAAACATCAGCTAATCCAAAGAACCCACCAACATGTCTTCCACCAACAACATTTCTAATATTATTTGCCTCAACTCTTACTGAATTTGCATCTTTATCACCAAAAATTGCTCCTCCTGCAGTACCTACAAAACCACCTGCTTGATTTGCATATTTTGTATTTTCATCATTTTCTAATGTATATGAACCGTTAACACTTAATCCATAATCATTCCATGCATCCACCTTGGCATAATCAACTATTGAAAGAGTCGCATTCAATACTTTGGCAAGACTTCCTGCATTGCCTAATAAATACTTAAGTAGTTTTGATAATAATCCTGTATTGGATGAAGTATTCAAAGTCACAGCACTTCCTGGTTGAATATTACCAGCAAAACCTCCAACATTTTGACTACCGTTGATTACTTTTAATTGATCAGCCAAACAATATTGATCTTGTGTTCCTTCTATTTTTCCACCAACAACTTTTCCAACAAATCCACCACTGTTTCCTTCATCATTATCAAAATCAGTTCCAGTAGTAGATATTGTTGCTCCTGATTGATAACCTGTAACAGATGAAGTTTTTACCACAGGAATGAAACTTTGCAATATTGGAAGTGAGCCTACCACATTTAATTTATTACCTAAGTTTATATCTCCAACATTAGCAACTCCTGATGAAATCATTTCACCAGCAAAACCACCACTGCTTTTTAAAGCTGTAACATCTTTTAAATCTCTAGCATTAGCAAAAGTTACTTTTCCTCCATTCATTTGACCAACATAACCACCAGCAATACCGCCTTGATAATCGTTTGAACCAGCATTTGTTCTTCCAGCTTTTACTTCATAGCCATAGGCATATTGATCAATAATTTTATCTAACTCGTCTTGATTATCAACTTCTCCAAGTTCTTGGAATTTTTTACCATAAGCACCATTGACTCCTACTGCTTTTACCCAAGAATTCCATACTTCAGTTGTTAAACCTCGAAGTGGTCCATAAGTTGCTGTATTAGTTTCAGTTGGATAAACAGCACTCAAGGCTGATAATGGATTATCTAAATTAATGAGTCCATAAAGAACACTGATATTTCCCGTATCAACTGTATTGGCACAATCCGTTCTGCCACTAAATCCTCCCGCATATTCATATCCATAAACAGCTCTTAACCTATAGACTGCACATTCTTTTTGAACTGTAGGTATTTTTCCATTCCATTTTCTTGTAGAATTTCCTTCAATACGACCACCTAGGTTATAACCCACATAACCTCCCGCGCATCCTTTTAATGTTTCATTACTTATGGCATCTGCACGAACTGCACCACCACAAGGAATACAAGTAGTTTGAGAATTATAGATCATAGGAATAAATGATTGCAACACACTTGTTAAACTATCTACTGAAATTAATCCTTTTAAGATTTCCGTTTTACCTAATACATCTGCAACACTTCCTGGTTGAATATTTCCTGCATAACCACCAGCAGTTTCTTGACCTATGATGTAAGAGAAATTATTGACATTGCTATTTTGAATTTGTGAACCATAGTCGGTTCCAACAAAGCCACCTGCATTACCAATTGTTTTATTTTCATCCAAACCATTTGCTTTAACAGAAAAACCACCAACCGCACCAGTTACATCTGAATTTTCAATTTTAGAAGCTGTTACATCTAACGCAGATAAAATATTTGCCAAATTTACATTTGTTCCCAATGCCTTCAATCCACCACCAACAGATGCCGTAGAACCTATATCTAATTTTCCTACATAGCCTCCAGCATTTTTAGGTGCTGAAATGGCATAACTTGAAGACTCTCCAAAATAAGAAGAACTGTCTGTATCATTAATATTTGCATTAGGTGTTTTTACTGTTGTATGTTTTAACTTAGTTACACTACTATTAGAAACTCTTACAGCACTACCATAACCTATATATCCGCCAGCACTACCTGAATTTAAATCCGTTGACTTATATGTATCACAGCTAACGACCAATCCATTAGATTGAACACCAGCATTTTTAATAATAGGAATATAAACCTGTATTAAACTCAATAAATCAGAGATTTGAATATTCAAATCTGCTAAACCGCCTAAAATACTTATTCCTTTTGTTGAATCTGCTAAAGCTCCAGAATAAACCTTTCCACCGAAGCCCCCTGCATAAGTTTTTCCTTTAACATATGAAATATTTTGTATTGCATAAGCATTATTTTCATCATTTTCTACAATACCACTTTGGAAATCTCCAACAAATCCTCCTGCAATATCTCCTCGTACACCACCATTATCTATATAACTTACATAACATTGTTGATATGACGGAATTAAATATCCTACAGCATTTAATAATCCATTAGCCGAAATCAATTTTTTTATTTCTGTTTCATCTCCAACTTCAGCTAAACCGCCTGTTTTTGAAATACCAATAAATCCGCCAGAGTAACCTCCATCATCTGTAGAAGTTACTGTTTTCAAATTATTAACTTTTGCATCATTTATTTTTGTACTATTACTTTTAGCAACAAATCCAGCTGCTACATAATCAGTTGTTGAATTATCTTCTCTTGATCCCGTAGCTTCTACAGTAAATCCAGAATTAATACCACTTACAGACGAAGAATCTATATTGACTTCAACAGCTTGTCCTAAAGAAAGAAGATTGCTTAATTTTAAAATATAATTTAATCCTAAAAGATTTACTGTCAAACCATTATCAGTTCCTGCAAGATCACCTGGACCAGATACGCCTATAAATCCACCTACAATATTTTCTCCTGAAATATTATTTAAATTTGTTACTGTAACCGAACTAATAGAACCACCGATTGCTTCACCAAAAGCACCACCAACTCTTTTTCCTTTACCACCAATAGTTATACCTTCTGTAGAACCAGTAAGTGAAATAGAATTAGCATTAAATCCTAAATATTCTGCAACACCTAAAGTTGTATTTAAAAGTCCTGCTACACTTGCTGTTCCCACTGAGCCAGAAATACCACCAACACAATTTTCACCATCCACGGATTTCAAACCATTAATAATGATATTTTTTTCTTCGATTCCATCCATTGAAAAGATATTATTTTTAAAATATGAAACCTTACTTAAATTATCGGTATTAGATTTTGTAAGATAAACACCATCACCTCTGCCTATCAATCCACCTGTGTAATTTTTTCCTTCAACACTGCATGGAGCATTTATTTGACATCCTAATATATGAGAAGGACTCACACCAGCAAGAGAAAGTAATGATGATGTTGCATTTTGATTACTGCTTAAAAGTTTCACAACTAAGTCAACAACTCCACCTAATAAGTTATCTTTCGTATCACCTTTCCCTAAATCAGCAGCCCATCCAATTGTTGCGATTCCAGCAAAGCCACCAGAATTATCTCCACCGGAAGATACCGTTAATTTATCACTAACATTAACATTACAATTTATAGCCGACGTGTTGGCCATTGCTCCAGCAAAACCACCTTGATATCCATTGCCCGAAATTGTCAAATCACTCGCAGATACTGAACAATTTAAAAACAAACTTTCAGAATTCATTTTAGGCAATATTTTAGGCAATTGAGTTTCTATATCTAAAGCACCCGATAAAGTACCTTCTATGACATCATCTCTAGCTAATCCTACAAATCCGCCACTATAATTATTAGCTTTGACATTAAAGTTGCTGTTTGTAATTTGGCAATCTTTTACGACAGTTCCTTTTTGTTGACCGATAAATCCACCAGAATTTTCAATCTTATCATTATTTGTTCCTATATTTCCTGTTAAATTATTGATTGAACAATTTTCAACATAAGCATTGATATACTTTGTAGGAATCAATTTATCTACTGGAATAGCGTTTCCTAAAAGAATGGTAATCAAATCACCTAAGCCAAGACCAGGAATCACATTTAAAATTTTTGCCAATAGAGTAGCCGTTCCACCTAATCCTTTTGATAAACCATCATATTCCGTCTTTCCAGATATGTATCCAATAAATCCACCTGTATTACTATTGACATTTGTTACTTTCACATCATCCAGTTCACAGTCAGATATTGCTACATCCCCCACTACACGACCTGCAAAACATCCCGTAGCTAAAGCTGTTGGGTCATCCTTACGAGCATTTAATATACTGCTGAGTGTGTCTCTTAATCCAGCATCAACAGTTCCAAAAGTAAGTAACCATGTTAATCCATCTAATAGTGCTCCTAATGTTAATCCTAAAGTTGAAGTTAATCCACTTATTAACGTTTGATCAAATTTTGTTTTTGTTGTTTCATTATCAACATTTATTTTATTGAATTTAAGGTTTTTTACTGTTACAGTTCCTTTGCTCAATCCTAAATCACTGTCACTTGCTTCATTTGATAATGTGGCAAAGAAACCAACTCCCATTTGTTCTCCAACATCCAATTCAGATGTTTGACTAACATTCACATTAGAAATAACTGGTTTGTCTCCTATATTTAAATCAGTTGCTTTGCTATAATCGATAACGCTAGTATCATTATTCCATAGTGTTGATTGCCCATCGGCTTTTGCACCAATCATTGTTCCTTGGAACATCAACGGTGTCCAATTTTCATTGGATAAATCAATATTCCTAAAAATAATATAATTAGCATTTGTTGAATATTTTTGATTGGTAGCTTTATCTATATCCAATGTTGGATCAATTTCACCAGTAGATTGATTGACTCCACATCTTCCCCATATATATGGATACGAACTATATTTACTTTGTTTTTTATCCTTATCAAGTATATTATTTTTTCCAAATTCAAAATTTGCATTACCATTTTGAGATTTTTTTAAATCAGCATCTCCGCCATATAGCATTATCGGATTACCACTTTCATCTTCATCTATATACCATTTGGCAGCATGTAAATAAACTTGATAAACAGCACCATAAACAGTTACACCAGATCCTATTTTTCTTAACTGTTCTTCATTACCAATAAGAATATAAGTTTTATCACCAATCGTTTTAACAACTTGACCATTAAAATCTCGTCCTTCACAATTTTCAGTACTTATATTTGATATTTGATTTGCTTTAGTTTCTGGCATCTCACCTGTAAAGTTTTTCGATAACACATAGTTATGTGATTTGCTATAAGTTAGATAATTTGAACTATTATCTGAATAAACAGGTTGTCCCATCCCAACACACTCTGGTAACATATCTTGAGACATGACAGGTTCATTTTCAGAATTATCCGATTGAATAATTTTTAATTGATAATCATTATAAATATAGATTGTATCTGTTGATGAATCATACAATGTTGAATTTTCATCTACAGTTCCATGATTAAATGTGCCTGTAAAGTCGCTTGGTAAAGTCCATATGTCATTTCCATTTAATGAAATATCTTTCATAAGTTGATACTTGGAAGAAAGAGAATATGTTATATATTCATCATTTACTGAAATTTGTTGACCAGTACCGTAATTACTTTCATCATTATCTGTAGATGTAACAATTGAATTTGAGCCAATTGCTTGAAGCTGTTTTGTATTATAAATTTTTATTACATTATTTTCATAAATATCACTGATATCTATTGAATCATCTGATTGTGAGCTTGTGTTATTTTCAACAATAGTTTCCTTTGAAATTGAATCATCAGATGAATTTAACGCATAGACAACAACAGTTTGTAAAAACAAAGAGATAACACATACCCAAACCATTATGTCTATACAAATTATTTTTTTAATTTTGTTTAACAAACAAATCACCTTACTTCCATGAAACTAGGAAACTTTTAAAATTTTAGATATCTTCGTTTTTCTACAATAAAGTGATTGATGATTTAGTTATACGCTACCTCTTATATCGGCTTTTTTATAAAATTGCAAAATTTATCTTAAATAATAATTATTTCTGAATATTATTCTAATATATTCACAATCTTTCTATAATGCACAGAATAGGAAAAGAATTCTTGCATTTTTTGTAAACTATGTGTAAAAAGCAATGTAATAAAAAAAGCAATCTTAATTTACAAAATTAGATTACTCTTTAATATTTAAATTATTTACTTACTTTTTCAATCCATGTTTTATTCATAGAAGCAATAATAAACGAAAGAATAACTTTTGGTGAAAAACTTCCACACTCACCATTAACAATCATTCTCACAGCCTCACCATGATTAATTTTTCTTTTATATGGTCTTTCACTGATTAATGCATCATAGGCATCCGCAAGTCCAACAACTTGAGCTTCAAGAGGAATGTCATCACTTTTAAGACCTTTAGGATAGCCATGACCATCATATCTCTCATGATGATACAAACATATATTATAAGCATAATGAACTAGTTTTTTTGTTGAATTACATTTCGGTAGTTTTAATGCCATATTAGCTCCATCTTCAGGATGTTTTTTTACTATATCCATTTCTTCTTTTGTCAGTTTTCCTTTTTTATTAAGTACCTCATAAGGCGTAGATATTTTCCCTATATCATGAATAGTTGCTAGTTTAGAAATATTTTCAATTTCATTATCCAATATGCCATATTCTGGAAAATTTAATTGTAATTCCTTATATATTTGTTCTGTAAAGAAAGAAATATTATGAAAGCTTTCATGATCTTCTAATTTATTATGAGCTAACACAGTTTCTAATAAAGATACCATATCCCAAAATTCATTGACAATCATCATGTCTTGTTGTAAATAAGAAATATTCGTCTTGTCTTGATTTTCATAAATGTACTCATATGATTTAAACATCAATACCATTTGCGTATCATCTATACGCTTGTCTAAATCCATCCATGTTTTTCCATCCTCTGAGCGATATTTTACTTTTGAATCTTGATAATATTTTTCACTATTCTTAAAATCAATTAGAAAAGATTTTACTCTATCTCTGTCTTTTTTAGAAACACAATGATTGATAAATTTATATAAAAACTCATCATATGTCATATAGTTATTAAACAAATCACTAAATTTAGATTTGATACTAATAATATTCATATCTAAACTGTTTAGGTCAACTTTTAATAATAAATATCTTTTTTCAATGATTTCAGATGGATTAAATGAATTTTTAAAAGTAATGTTTTTAAGATTTTGATTAATATCTTCTTGAACTTTTAATAATACTTTCCTTACATTGCACGTCTCTATACAATTTCTTGAACAAACGCCATTTCTTTCTAAACATTTATTCAAGTTCATAGAAGACTCAGTTGCAGAGATAACATCAAAATAACTTATCCTTTCAGGATTCTTAGCAAGAGAATAGCCACCATTAAATCCCATTTCAGAATTAATTAGATTGTTATTTTTTAAAATATTCATTATTTTTGATATATTTCTAATTGGTATCTTTAAATTATCAGCTAATTCTGCTTCTGTAGCTAAATTTCCTTTTTCAGATAAATAATCAATGATACGAAGCGCATAATCTGTTGTATTAGTAATTTGCATAGTTTTTACCTAGAATTAAGTTAATTTTTAATTCTTCCATCTTTCTTTTAATTTTTCAATAAGTTAAATTTAGTCTTAATGAGCTGTCCAACATATTATCTAGGAAAATTATACGTAATCTATATCATAGCATTATTATTTGATTACATCCTATTACGCAAACTAAGCAAAACTATTTTAAATGTGTTTTATATGATCAATAAGAATAGTATTAATTTATCTATAATTTTATTTTAAATTTTAATAATGATTTTTATAATGCAACAAATAGGAAAATCAATAATACTTTTTTTGTAAAAAAAGTGTATATTAAAATAGCATTCCAATAAAAAAAGACAGTTTTTAATAGTAATAACCGTCTTTTACGTAATAATCTAATAAACCTTAATAATATCAAAAATTATTAATCCATTTCTTATTGAAAGTAATTCTATGTTGTCATCAAAATTAATATTTGTAATCTCTTTTATCTTTTTAATGCGATAAGAAGCTGATCGATATTGAATCATTAAATCTAGAGACGTCTTTTTGACACTTAAATTATTTCTTATGTATGAATTTAAAGTATGTAATAACTCTGTATTATGTTTTCTATCATAATTATCGAGTTTAGTAATTGTGTATGGTACATATTTTTTTAATTTATTTATGTCATCCAATTCAATAAAGGATTGGAATATTCCTAATTTTGAATAATAAACAATTGATTTATTTATCTCTCCAGTAATCCTTCTAGCTATTTTCATAAATTTCATTGCTATTCTTGATTGTTTATATGAGTTTTTTAAATTTCTATATCCTTTAACGATTTCTCCTACACCAACATTAAAATTTGTGTTTTGATCTCTTTTGCTGATACTTTTCTTTACAATATCTATCAGCTCATTTAATCGTTCCCTACTATCATCATCTTCTTTATCAGAATCCATTTTTTGTAACATAACGATTTGAGATACATTTTTATAGATGTGATCTTTAGGATAAAACATTGATATTTGATCAGCAATAATGTCAACTTCATCTAATTGTTCCAAAGAATACTTTTCCTTTTGATCTTCTGGAATAGAATGAAATGATACAATTCGATAATAAGCATCCTCTTTAAGATTTAACATATTGGCTGCTTCAGTAGTATCATCATAATTTAATTGACTGTTAACTAAATTAAAGAAAATATCTCGATGATACTTTTTATGGATTTCGTTTTTTGCAAAGTCAAATGTGAATGAATACCTTAATGCATCAATCGCATTTTCAATCGCAACAAAATCAAAATTTGTTAACTTTCTATTTTTTTCATCAATCACAATTTTAATAGATATATTTCCTATAAAAGTAATAGGTATAATATATTGATTATATTTTCCAGCATCTTGTTTTAAATAATTATACCTCAATCTTATCTCTGGACTATATTCTTTAATGTTATCTAATAAATCAAAACTACTTTTTTCTTCATATGTTGTAGCAAGACAACTCAAATTTTCATAATACATTGAAATTGGATTATCAATTATTGTATAAAGAAGCTCTATAATATTTTTAGGTGTTGCCTCCTTGTGGAAAATATATTCTTTAAAGTTATCATTTGTAACTTTGTGATACTTTAATAATGCCATTTCTTGATCAAAAACATTATCTAATATATATCTAATAATATCCCAATAATAATTTTGTCGAGGTAATTCAAACAGGGCAACCTCATTTTCAATACATAATCTTTTAAGTATATCTAGTTTGATATTAAAATTTTTTATGTTCCCACTATTTTTTATAATAAATCCAGATACACCTTTATCTATCAAATTTTGTATATGTGTTTCATACTGAGAAATTGTACAACTTTCATATATGAAAAAACTTGTAAGAAGTATTTCTCCTCCTTCTATGTACTTTTCCATATTTTCAACTTCTATGATTTTA
>OGYV01001402.1_pt1 | contig 18237 bp, 10 predicted proteins | sample 1576651 | NCBI WGS metagenome assembly OGYV01 (sample SAMEA3541570, study PRJEB24748) | human gut metagenome | biome: human gut; feature: human-associated habitat; material: faeces | place: China | collected 2012
GTATTTTGATGCTACAAAGTTAATGATAATATTTCGCATTTGCAAATTTTTACCAACAAAATTATGTTTTTTTAAGAATAAAGCCGCATTACCTTTTTATCTGTTCGAAGATAGTGGCATACTGGTGGGGGGTCACATATAATGATGTGGTTCCCGAGTGTTATATTATCCCTATGGATGGTCTTGAATCGGAACATTTCGCCGACGTTGCGCCCTACATTTTTGAGGATCTGGGACGCGCCTATGCTGTCGTAAAGAAGCAATATCGCAATACAGACCTCAAAAAAAATGTTATCGGACTCAACCTCGTCGAAATACATTCCTTAGATTCTGTCTATCAGAAATTCACCTGGCCCATGTGGGAATGTATAGAGTCTATGCACAATGGAGCAATTCTAATCAAAAAGGCTCGACTAATTAAACAAATTTAGTAAGATAAATCGAGAAATTAATAAAAAACAGATAGCATAAAACCGCAATAGGGCAACAAAGTTTCATCTTGTCATTATACATTCGTCAAAAGCAAAAAGTATGCTTTTCGACCGCAATAAACTGCTGACAGATTACGTTCCTATCGTTCTGTAATCTGAAAAAACTTATTCTGTAAAAGTACCGACTATAATGAATTACACCAAACCAAGGAAGCTAATTATGGATATAAATATTTACATTGCCACATAGCAAGGCTACTGCACATATCCTATCAACTGCTCTGTCCTATCTGCCAGGAAAAGAGGGATATTGACAAAAGTATCATCCTTTTTGAGATTAAGCATGGAATATCTGATGCGCAGACGGGGAGAATACTTCTTGTTATACTCTATCAAACTGCGCCCGGTAACACTTGTTCCCGACTTCACCTCCATAGGAATCACATTCAAACCACGCTGAACAATTAACACCCTCTTCTTCATCAAGACTGAAATAAGCACAATGCTCAAAGCTGTCTTTTCCAAATTTCTTCAGCACCGATGTCTTGCCTACTTGTCGAGCTCCCAGCATCATCAATGGCTTGCGGTCTCTGCGCTCTTTCCATTGCTCCAATTCGTGAATAATCGTTCTGTTAAACATATCCTTATCTTTTCTTGAAGTGGGAAAAATGTGGAGTTTTACACATTTTTGATACCTCTTTTGTGTAATTCTCCACATTTTCCACACTTGAATCCATAATTATGGGGCAAAAGTACTAAAAAACAAGCAAGGAAACCAACTTCCTCACGTTCTTTATATTACTTTTAACCAACTTTACCATATTCCCGGAATCTAAAAGGATGCGTCATAAGATAATTATTCACCCTCTTCTTGTTGTTGGAAAAACGGACAAAAAGCACGAAGATAGACAGATATTTAGCCAACTTTTTTAACGCTGACAAAAAAGCGTTGATGTTGACTGGAGCAAGGTGATAAAAAAAAGAGTGCACTGTAACAAACAATGCACTCTTTTTTATTATCTTAATTCCTAATCCAGGAAATATTATCTGATGAACAGCAGCTCACGATACTTAGGCAATGTCCAAAGCTCATCGGCTACGAGAAGCTCGAGCTTGTCTATCTGATAACGGATTTCCTCCATCTTTGGAGCTACCGTGTCGTGATATGCTACTGCCTTCTCGCGCTCACTCTCTATCTTGTTGGCTACCTTGCGGGCATCTACCAATGCCTCTACACCACGCTCTATTGCCTCGGTGCGCTCGGCTATCTCACGGATAATCTTCACGTTGCGGGCTGTCAGTTTCTTGCCTTCCTCGCCACCGAAGATGTGAATCATGCCCTCTACATTCTTTGCCAGACGGCTCTGATAGTGGGTTGCCACAGGGATGATATGGTTCATGCTCAGGTCACCCATCACACGAGCCTCAATCTGAATCTTCTTAGTATAAGTCTCCCACTTCACCTCGTTACGCGCCTTCAACTCGCTCTCGCTCATCACGTTGGTCTTGGCAAACATCTCGATGCTCTCCTTGTCCAGATAACGGTCGAAGACCACTGGGCAGGATGCCTCGCAATCCAAGCCACGCTTCTGAGCCTCTTCCTTCCACTCATCAGAATAGCCGTTGCCGTCGAAGCGGATAGGCTTGCAGGTCTTGATATCCTCGCGTACAATATCTATAATAGCCGATGTCTGGTCCTCGCCCTTTGCTATCAAGGCATCTACACGAGTCTTGAAGTCTTCAAGAGCCTCAGCTACGGCAGCATTCAATACGATGAGGGATGATGCACAGTTGGCCTCTGAACCTACAGCACGGAACTCGAAACGGTTTCCGGTGAAGGCGAATGGAGAGGTACGGTTGCGGTCGGTGTTATCGATCATCAGCTCCGGAATCTCAGGGATATCCAGCTCCATACCCTTCTTGCCAGCCAGGGCGAAGAGTTCGTCCTTATCTGCCTTCTCTATATGGTCGAGCAGATCGGTAAGCTGCTTGCCCAGGAATGAAGAGATGATGGCTGGTGGTGCCTCGTTGGCTCCCAAACGGTGCGCATTGGTAGCACTCATGATAGATGCCTTCAGCAGTCCGTTGTGCTTGTAGACACCCATCAAGGTCTCTACGATGAAAACTACGAAGCGAAGGTTATCCTCTGGTGTCTTGCCTGCAGCATGGAGCAGTACGCCTGTATCGGTGCAGAGACTCCAGTTGTTGTGCTTGCCCGAACCGTTGACGCCGGCGAATGGCTTCTCGTGAAGGAGTACACGGAAACTGTGCTTATGAGCCACACGCTTCATCAAACTCATCAGGAGCATATTATGGTCTACAGCAAGATTGCACTCCTCATAGATAGGTGCTAGCTCAAACTGGTTTGGTGCCACCTCGTTATGACGGGTCTTGCAAGGGATGCCGAGTTCGAGTGCCTGCACTTCCAAATCCTTCATGAAAGCCTGCACACGCTCAGGGATGGTTCCGAAATAATGGTCGTCCATCTGCTGGTTCTTCGCAGAGTCGTGTCCCATCAGGGTACGGCCCGTAAGCATCAGGTCAGGACGAGCCGAGTAAAGGCTCTCATCTACCAGGAAGTACTCCTGCTCCCAACCGAGATTGGTCTGCACCTTCTTTACCTGTGGATAGAAATAATGGCACACCTCGGTAGCCGCCTCACTCAAGGTATGGAGCGAGCGAAGCAATGGAGCCTTGTAGTCCAAAGCCTCACCGGTATAAGAAATAAAGATGGTTGGGATACAGAGGGTATCGTCGATGATGAACACAGGCGATGTAGGATCCCATGCAGAATAGCCACGAGCCTCGAAGGTATTGCGGATACCGCCGTTAGGGAATGAGCTGGCATCAGGTTCCTGCTGGACAAGCAATTTGCCAGAGAATTCCTCAATCATACCACCCTTTCCGTCATGCTCTACGAAGGCATCATGCTTCTCTGCAGTACCTTCTGTCAATGGCTGGAACCAGTGAGTATAATGTGTTACCCCGTTTTCCTCAGCCCAGAGCTTCATGCCGGCAGCCACGGCATCAGCGATGGAACGGTCCAGACGACTGCCGTTATCTATCACATCGATGAGTTTCTCGTACACATCAGATGGCAGATACTTGTACATCTTCTGGCGGTTGAATACATACTTTGCGAAGTACTCCGAAGGACGCACCTTGGGAGCCTCTACATCTACAGGTCTTTTCTTAAAAGCCTCGGCTACAACCTCAAATCTCAAATTAGCCATTCTTTCTTTTATTATTAATTATAAGTTTGCGGGTGCAAAGTTACGAAATAATTGGCTAACTGCTACCATTTTGCCCGTTTTTTTATGTATAATTCAAACTTTTCTTATTTTGATTACAGGATTCTGCCCACAATCTGCAACTTGAGCACAGGATAGAACTGGATTTTATCCACGATATCGGCGATGTCGCCGCCATCTTCACCCATCGAATCATTGAGAGCTTTCCTGACATCTACCTCCTCGCCGTTCTGATAGATCTTCAGCTTGCCCATATACTGGCAGCCGATCTCCCAGCGGAAGCCCAGACGGTTCTTGGGAACCACTCTTCCGAAGCCCAGACCGAGATAAGGGCGGAAGGAATTGCAGCGCAGGTCGGCATTGATATCACCATTCTTGTCGAACTTGATATTATAATCCGAGAGTTCCGCACCTACGTGGTTCAGAATTTCATCTGAATATTCAGGATATCGACTGATAAACTGCGCCAGATCATCGCTGTGACCGCTCAGCTTGGCAAGCTTAGCGCCGCCCATAGCGAAGCCGGCAGCCACGAAGAACTTGCTGTTGCCGCCGAAAGGATAGATATTCGCCTTGGCATGAAAGGCTGTACGGGAGAAATCAGCATCCACATCCACCGGTGAATCAGGAATCCTCACCGACTGTCCCTGAACGATGATAGAGGCATCTGCCTCTATGTTCATCTGCTCAGATATCTTGAGCATCTTAGGCAGAATATCCACGCCTGCCTCCAGCTCCACGAAATTGGAGATAGGAGCCGCAACACCGATACTGATACCTTCGGTACCCACGCCTGCATTCAGACCCACATGATTGAATGCAGTTCTCTTGAACTGTGCAAAACCACTTGTTGTAAATACGAGGCACAAAATGGCCATCATCAAAATCTTTTTCATCATTTACATTATTTTTTTAATCGTTAGTATTCACATCTCACACACGTTATTTCTTCTTGCTTGCCTTCCACTCGAAGAGATAGTCGATGCCCTTGATCTTTACCTTGACAAAGAGATCGGCAGCCTTGCGGTCGGTGGTATAGAGATAGCCCGAAACCACTTCGCCCGGATGGATGGTGGTGCGCTCCAGATAGCCCAGGTCCTCAGGCATCTTGTCGGAATACTTCATGCGGTTGCCGTCTTCCAGCTGCTGCATCCGGCAGATACGGGTCTGGAAATCCTTCAGCGTATTGGAGGTTCCGGCATCAAACACCTGTGCGCCCAGGTTGGCATTCACATTGTTCTCACGTTCGGTCTGCACAATCGCCTTGTTCTTTACCGCACGCTTAGCCACCTTCTTCTTGAACTTGAAGATTTTCTTGTCATACTCATCAGCGCCCACCAGTTCGAAGTCCTTTCGCTTGCCGCCCTTCATATCGTAGATTTCAATCTGAGAAGGGTCGATATCCACATTGATCATGCTCTTGTTGACGATGAAGACGCCGATTTCGCGGTAATCGCCGATGTTCTCATCCACCATCGAATTGCTCACGCCCACGATGAGTCCGTTCTTGTTGTAGTAAGGCCATGCCACACCGTTCTTATACTCGGTGAGGATTTCATCAGGCGAAGGGGTTTCCAGGATAGGCTGATGGTCGGTGAGCGAATACTTGGAATAGTTGCCGTCGGCATCCACCACTACATAAAATCCTTCAGGGATATCATTCTTGTAGGGAGTAAGGGTGCATACCCTGCCGTTCTCCGTGAAAGAGGCTCCTACCCCCATCTTCTTGCCCTGGTTCATGAAGAAATGTTCCTTCACGTTGCCGTTATTATAATAAGAGGTATATTCGCCCGAGAGCAGTCCTGCCAGATAGGTCTTCTTCTGCTCTACCTGTCCATCCTTGAAATAGGTGGTAAAGGTGCCGGCAAACTGGCTCTTGGCATCATCCTTCTTGTCGAGGACCACGAAACTTCCCTCGCCCTGCAGTTCGCCGCTCATATAGTAGGTGCGGAACTCCTTGGCTGCCGTAGAATCAGCAGGATAGAGCGCCAGGCGATAATAGTTGGCGAAAGCCTTGTTAGGGGTTACCTTCCAGCTCTTGTTGTAATAGAGGGTGTCCAGCCGGTCTTGCGGAACGGGAGGAGTTTCTGGAATGACTTTCTCCGGCACTGCAGGCTGTTCCTCCTGAACCACAGCCTTTACTTCTTCCGTCTGTACCTTCGTTTTCTGCTTCTTTACGCGTCCTGCCTTCTGGGCCAGGGCTGTCTGTCCTCCGAAGAGGGCAATCATCATGATGATGACCGAATACTTATTTCTCATCATAATTATTATGTTTTTAAATACTTAAGAATCTATCTATCAGTTTCTTTCTATAGAGTCTGCCCACCTTTACATAGTCGATTTCATCGAAAGGGGGATAGAAATGGCAAACATTGTCAACCACCTCGATGAGGTAATTGATGTTGACGATGAACTTCTGGTTTACCTGCATGAAATGAGGGGCGAGCGCAAGCAGGTCGGTGCTCTTCACACTGCGTTTCAGCCTGATAGGCTTCCTGTTGTCAGCTACCACCACCTCCCAGCATCTCACTTCGTGATTATACTGGAAGAGGCAGACATTCTCCTTATCCACCAGCCTGAAATCCACGGAGTTGGTATAGAAGAGCAGCTTGCCGTTAGCAACGGGTGCATTCTTCACGCCAGCCCCTACCACTCTCTCAGCCTCTTTTTCTGCCTCTTTCCCAGCCTCAAGCTCTTTCTCAGCCTCTTTCTCCAGTCGTCTGACGATGGTATCCAGCTCCTGGGGATTGATAGGCTTGAGCAGCACATCGAAAGCCTGCTTGCGGAAAGCTGTCAGGATATATTCATCGTATGCCGTGTACATCACCACCTGGCAGCGGCGGTGCACGAATCCCGACAGCTTATCCAGGAAATCCAAGCCATTCACATCGGGCAGCTGGACATCCAGGAAGAGCACATCGGGCTGGTACCTGTTTACCATCGCCAGGCCGTCAAGCCCACAGAGCGCGCATCCCAGCACCTCCATATCGTATTTCGTTTCCAATAAATCTGCCAAAGCCTTGCCTGAAGATTTATCGTCGTCTATGATTACAACTTTCATACACCTTATTATATTGTTTATATTCAAATTCCGCAAGTCCTGCTACATCACGAAGCCATCGGGTATGCATACCTGCGCCAGACATCCAGCCACGCTGCCGTCTTCTGCCTTCCGGTTCTGCAGCGAGAAGGTCATCTTACGGCGATTATGCTCGTTCACCACTGCCAGGGTCTGGGTGATGATGCCCAGTCCGGTACGCTTCTTCCCCTTCTGGCGGATATCGAATCCCCTGCCGTTATCCAACACGGAAACCACGGTATAGCCCGGCTGCTTTCTACCTACCTTTACCTGCAAGATCTTCCTTCCCTCCCAGCCTCTCAGTCCGTGAACCAGGGCATTCTCTACGAGAATCTGGACAAACATCGACGGGATATACGTATTCTCCACATCCACTTCGGGGTCTATCTGCAGCGAGAAATCGAAATCATCGCCCATCAGCGGAGTTTCCACCGCCAGATACTGCTTCACGAAACCGATCTCTGCGGCTAGAGATACCTTCGGCTGGCAGGACAGGTCGAGGTTGCTGCGTATCAAGCGGGCAAGCCCCATCAGCTCGTCGGCTTCCGCCGTACCGGCATGCAGAATCTTGTTGTTGAGGACATTGAACACGAAATGAGGGGAGATTCGGTTTCTTGCCCCTTCCAGCTTCAACTGCAGTACGCGATGCCTGCTCTCTTCGAGCCGCTTGCCGGATCGCATGCTCTTGATAACGAAGAACATGCACAGCAGCAGAATCAGCAGCACCACCGCCAGGGCGATGAAGCGGGTCTGGTGCAGCTGTGCCGTCTTGTGCTCAAGCACCAGGTCGTGGTGCAGTTTCAGCGTATCCTGGGTAAAGCGGTCCATGATTTCAGAAGCTCTCATCTTGATTCTGTTGTGCTCCAGCGAATCATTCTTCTGCATATTCCTGCGAAGATTCTCGAATGCCATGCGGTAATCGCCCTTGGCGATGTAATATCGCTGCAGATACTGATTGCGGATCTGGCGCAGGTTGAAGGCTACGAGATTGCTGAGATCCTCTCCGAACTGCCGCCTCTCGCTGTCCAGAATGCGGGTAACAGCCGCCATATCTCCCTTCTTCACCTCCTGACCGATATGAATCGTATTACAGTAATATACCGCCTCTCGATCGTGGTTGGCCACCATGAAAGGCTCGCTCTCGGCAAGATATTTCTCCGACTGGGCAATGCTGTCCAGATTGAGATACACATCTGCCATATTCAGCTTGCAGAGATACATGTCGAAGCAGTCACCCTTCTTGTGCTTCTCCAGCAACTGCTTCAGCTGCAGGAATTTGCGGAGCGACTGGGCATAGTCTTTCTTATAATAGTAGTAGTTGCCGTAATTGTTCAGATAATACGCCTGCATAGCCAGCGACATCTGCGGGAGATGGTCTTCCGTCTGCTGATAGCACTGGAGCGATGCATCAAAATCATTGAGTTTCAGGTAGATGGTAGCCAGACCCACATAGAGGGAGACATTCTCCTCCTTGGGCAACTGGAGGGAATCTACCAGAAAGAGCGCACGGCGATACCAGGAGGCAGCCTGCGGCAACTGATTCTTGAAGAGATAGGCATCACCCAGATTGGCACAGATGCTAGGCGCCTGATGCTGCACATCGCTACGCATGGAATAGGCATAGGCAGACTGGTAGAGCGAAACCACCTCGTCTGCCTTGCTATGAAAATTATGATAGTTGATGCCCTGGCAGTTGTAGGTATAGGCAAGAAGTCCGTTGCGGCGCGGAGTATCGGGCTGACGAAGGGCGAAACGCAGGGTGCGGTCCACATAGCCTACCGTAGAATCGGGCGTTGCCGACTGGCAGAACCATCTTCCCTTCCTGGCATAATACTCATAAAACGTGAGGCTGTCTTTCGCCAGCTTCATACCTTTTTCTATTTCCGTCTTAGCCTGCGGCGACTGCGCATTGAGGAGTTCATCGAGCTGATGCAGTTTTTCTATACGCAGGTTATCAGCAGTTTCCTCTGCCGATTTCCGGCAGGAAGCCAGAAGCATCAGCAGAGGCAAGAGAGGCAGGAGAACCTGCCAGAGGCAAAACTTATCTTTTTTCATCATTTCTATCATTTCCTATAGAACTTTCGCAGTCCTGGACTGCGAAAGTTTGGTTTTCTACGAATTTACCCTGCAAATATAGGCAAATTAACGCAAACGGGCAAGCTTTTTGAATATTTTTTTCTTCTTAAAGCCATCAAACTTACATTTTGACATCAGATTGAAATGTCTGCGGGCTGTTACTCGGGTGCTGCGGGTATCATCGGCATCATCCTCCATCAAGGCACGGAGCGTATCTTCTGATATACCATCCAATACTGTCATATGGATTGGGGCATATTCTTCAGCATCCTCAAAGGTAGTCTTGTCGGTAACGCCTGTAGCCTCAGAATCATATTCAAGCGTAATCAGAATCTTCTTCTTTGCCGAATAGAAGATTACATACATATCGCCATCCTCATTGTCTTCTCCCATATTGGTAAGGCCCAGCTTGGCTGCCGCATTCTTCAGCGTCTTATAATCGCTGCTTCCACCATTATAATAAACAATGCCACCCTTGCCAAGCTTAAGACTTTCCGTAATCAGCAGTGCTAAAGGAGCCTTTGCCTCCAGCTGTGGAGTGAAAGAAGGGAAGCCTGCATCTATCGGCTTGATGTTGCGAAGTGTCTTGGCTGAAGCCAGGAGCGGATAGCTCATATCCTTACCTATCAACTTGGCATTTTCATCACCTTCTTCAGTAGAATCATTGACATAACTACCATATCCCTCTAAAGAGAACACGAAATTGCCGCCATTTCTCTGTACGGTACACTTCATTTTCTTTCCCGGTGCAGTAACGAATCGATGTCTTGTACCCAAATTTTCCGCATATACCAATACGCCATCCTGATAGGTATTCTTCTCCCTTTCATAATGAGGTATAGCTATATTCAGACCGATAGCTGCATCTTCATCTGGCATCAGCGACAAGGTATCATCTACGATAATGACACCACTCTTCATACTTGTATAGGTAGGTATAGGCCATACGGCATCGTCCAGAATATCGGAGAAGATATAAATCATATTGGCACTAGAGCCTCCACCTGCATTTCCAATAATCAAATCTACAGGTACATCCTCATTGTGGATGGTTATCTCTTTGGAAACCTCTTCACCTCTGAATGTACGTGCACACACAGTGGCGTTACCCTTCATATCCTTCGGTACATACACATTGAAGTTACCCTCCTTATCGGTCTGGCACAGTTCAGACTTATCCTTATCCGTCTGTACCCATACAGTAGAGCGGATACCTTCTTCCTTCTCATTCATCACCCTACCATATACGCGAACCATGTGAGAGAGGGTGATATCTACCCGGCGACTTTCTCCAGGCGAGAGGGCTGCAACATTCACGAATGCCATCTGGCTGATGCCACCATAATACTGGGCTTTCACCGTGATGCTGAAAGCAGTATTGGCAGGAACTTCATGAGAATAATATCCATCTGAATTTGTTACTGTAGGAGCCAGCAACTGTCCGATGCTCAATCTTACACCTGGCAGAGCCTTGCCCGTATCATCCTTTACATATCCATAAACGGTGCCCTGCTTTTCAGGATAATCCAGGTTGACCCAGGAGAAATGAGCCACTTCTCCTACATATACATTTCCCTGCAATGCGGCACTTCCTTCTTCTTCCCAGAGACCAGTCTTCTCATTGAAGCTCCACAAAGGGATGCTGACTGGCGGATTCTCGCCCATTCCGGCTGGTATCGGGAAAGTAAGCTTTGCCTTGCAGCCATCCTTGAGCTGCAACTTGTCGCCATTTTCGGCATACATATTCAGGTCGGTCATTCCGTAGGAAACCAGTTGGGCGCTGGAGTTATCGGAGCGCACAGCAGCGAGATCGCCACCCGGCATCATCTCAGAGAATCGTTCATTGTTAGGATCCAGATACACCATCTCCGACTTCACCTTTCCGGTATAGCTGAGTCCGGTACCATCCACCTTGTATCCATCCTGCGGCATATCAATCTTCATTTCGCCAGCCTGCAGGGTCTGGTCGGATGAAGAAGAATAGGTCTTGATGCTGGTGAAATCATTGTTCTCCTTCTTGCACATCACTACCTCCCAGCTTGCGCCATCGGCAGCATCATCGTCAGCATTCATAGAACGCACCACATCAAAATAGCCCGCCTTGCTGAATCTCACTACCGAGCGATTCAGGACACTTACTACCTGAATCTGGTCGAATTCAAAGAATCCGTCGGTATTGGTAGTAGCAGCAGAAGAGCCGCTCACGATGCTCACACCCTCGATTGGAGTGCCGCTGGCATCTCTCACGATACCTGAAAGAGCGATGTCTTCCATTCTTCCTTCCACGAGTTCCGGTGGATTAATGCCGTCATCGTCATCATCATCTCCCTCATTCAGCAAATCCTGGATTTTACTGCATGAAGCGAACGTCATCAACATCATCAACAATGCCATGAACACAAAAGTTAAACTGTGAATTTTCCGTCTCATAAGCCTTACATGTTTATCAGTTAATACAAAAATAGAATTTTATTGATTACACAAATAGAATCTTATTGATTGCAAAGATATATAAAAAATGTATATTCGCAACCTCCCTTTTCGGGTCATCGTGCCTGTTTGTTATCAAATGTGTTTAAACGTCGTTTTTTCGGGCTTATCCGACAATAAAAAAAACAAACTAGAAGGTTAAAACGGGCTAGAAGCTTCTGCCCTTTACCTTTCCCTTCGGACGGTGACCGTTGGTTCAGGGCATATTGGGTAATTTCAACCGTGCAGGTCGTATTATTTCTCGGATTTGAGTATTTTATCGCCAATTATTTCTCGGATTTGAGTATTTTAACGCGATTTATTTCTCGGATTTGAGTATTTTCGTTATATTTGCACCTGTTATTCAAACAGTTACGATTATGGCAGAATATATACATAGAAACATAGACTCAGAACTCATCGCCTGGAAGGAAGATTCCATGCGGAAACCCTTGCTGCTTCGTGGTGCCCGTCAGGTTGGGAAGTCATCAGCAGTTAAAAACCTGGGAAAGCAATTCGAGTATTTCGCCGAGGTAAACTTCGAACGTAACAAGGCAATCAAAACCTTCTTTCAGGGGGATATTGACGTACGATTGATTGCTAAAAAAATCAGCAGCTATATCAATGTCCCTATAGAAGCAGGTAAGACGCTCCTCTTTCTCGACGAAATCCAGGAATGCCCTGAAGCCATCATGGCACTACGCTTCTTCAAGGAAGATTATCCTGAACTGCATGTCATAGCCGCAGGATCACTTCTGGAATTTACGCTTCAGGAGCTCCCTACTTTTGGAGTAGGAAGGATTCACTCGCTCTTCATGTACCCGATGACTTTCGATGAATTCCTGTATGCCAATCACGAAGAAGGACTCATCCTTCTCCGTAATGAAGCATACGGAAACCAGTCTTTAGATCAAGCCTTCCATGATAAACTCGTGGAATACTTCCGCACCTACCTGCTTGTTGGAGGCATGCCGGAATCTGTTCTGGCATGGACCAAGACACATGATTTCAACCGATGCAGAAACATCCAGGAAGACATCATACTGACATACGAAGATGATTTCAGCAAGTATAAAAAGAGAGTCAACCCAGATTTACTGCGCACAACGATGCGTGGCATCTGTCATCAGGCAGGAGAGAAGTTGACATACAAGCAAATATCTGCAGATTATCAGAGTTCACAAATCAGAGAAGCCCTCCGCCTGTTGACACTTGCAGGAATCGTTACTCCTGTGGTCGCTACCTCGGGCAATGGTATTCCGCTGGATGCGGAAGCTGACGAGAAAAGCATGAAGGTCCTCTTTCTGGACCCAGGATTACTGTTAGCCGTGCTTCAACTGGAAGGCGACCTGTCTCAGCAGCTCATAGAACTTATTTTAGCCGGCACTCCTCAGGAACTTGTCAATAAGGGAGGCGTAACAGAAATGGTTGCCGGACTCGAGATGATGCGTTACAAACCATGCATCCAGCGCCAGAAGATGTTTTATTGGGAGCAGAAGGGGAAGAGTGTTGCCGAGATAGACTATCTGGAAATCCTCAACATGAAGATTACCCCTATCGAAATCAAATCGGGCACTCAGGGCGGCATGAAGAGTCTCTGGCTATTCATGAGAGAGAAAAAGCTCACCGAAGCATTCCGTTGTTCCTTAGAGAATTTCGGATCATTTGATTACATTGACAAGCAGGACGATGATGCCATAAGGCATGTCACCATACTGCCTCTCTATGCATTATCCCTATTGAGAAGCCGTTAATAGTCTGCTAACAAGCAGGATTAGGAATAAAAGTGCCTTTTTCCTACATGGCGACGTAATCTTTCCTACGTCCTGACACAGAAACTCCTGCGTCGCCATGTAATTTCTAGGGCATTAGAAGAGAAAAAATCCCTTGCAACCACTAGAGTCGCAAGGGATTCACATTATCCACTTATCTATTTGTACCTTAAGGATTTATTGAAGATTGGAGGTAGGCAATTAGAAACGGTATACAACAAAGCTGTTTGGCTTCATCTTCACGTTCAACACATTGCCCTGAACCTGTGCATCTGAAACTACAGGAACAACCACATTTTTATTGTCTATCTTGTTTTCTGCCTGAATATCGTCGGCATGGAGAACGGTTACCTTACCTGGGTTCAACTTCTTGATACCATTAAAGGTGACGTTGATTTCCTTTGCCTCGTTAGAGGTGTTGGCAATCTTTACGATGTAGCTCTTGGTTGTCTTATCGAAACAAGCGGTGGCATAGAGACCGTTCTCGCCTGCTACAGCCTTGCCGTTCTCGGTAAGTTTCAACACATTGGTACCCTTATTCTCGCCGTAGAGCTGCTGAACATAGTAGTTGGCAGAACGGACAGAGCTGAGGTTATCGAACCAGATGAGGTCCGGACGCCACTGCCATCCCTCTACATGAGCGAAGAGAGGTGCATAGGTAGCCTGATAAACCACATCGGCATTACGCTCCAAACCGGTCATGAAAGCTGCCTCAGAAAGGGCTGCCTCCCAAGAGTTTGGATCATTCTCGGCATGAGCAGCATACTCACCGGCAAAGACCTTAGGACCCTTGCGATCGTACTTGTCGTAACGGCTGGCATTGCTGCGGAACCATTCCGGGCTCTTGTAGTAGTGCTCATCCACCATGTCTACGCCCAACTTGCGCATCTGCTCCCAACCGTAGTCGAAGTCCTTTCCATCAGCAGATGGACCAGATGAACCGCAGATCTTGATCTTTGGATACTTGGCATGAATCTGCTCCATGAACTTCAGCAGACGCTCAGGATACATAGGACCCCACTGCTCGTTACCGATACCAATCTGCTTCAGATTGAATGGTGCTGGATGACCCATATCGGCACGGAGCTTACCCCACTTAGAGGTGACAGGACCATTGGCAAACTCGATGAGGTCGAGTGCATCGTCGATATAGCTCTGGAGATCCTTGACTGCTACATGTGCATTAGGATCCTTATCATCGTTCTGATACTGGCAAGCCAGACCTACAGAGAGAATAGGCAATGGCTCAGCACCAATCTTCTCTGAAAGGAGGAAATACTCATAGAAGCCCAAGCCCAATGACTGATAGTAGTTAGGGAAAAGGCGATGTGGGAAGGTATCTCTCCAGCGGTTCTCGTTCAGAGGACGGTTCTCAGGAGCACCCACAGAGTTCTTCCACTCGTAACGGGTATCGAGGTCGGTTCCCTCTACGATACATCCGCCAGGGAAACGGAAGATGCCTGGTTTCAAGTCAGCCAAATCCTGTACGAGATCGGCACGGAGACCATTCCAGTTGTCCTCAGGGAAGAGAGAGATATGGTCGAGGTCTACGCTCTCAGAACCCTTCTCCAGATATACTCGCATCAAACCCTTGGCATCGGTCTGAGGAGAAGTAAGGGTAGCAGTAAGCTTCTGCCATTTATTATTGGTGATGTTGATGACCTGCTTGGCAATCACATCATTCTTTGAATTGACGAGTTCTACGCGAATCTTGCCCTGCTTGCCATCGATGAGATGAAGACGGCCATATACGGAGAAATCGTACTTCATATCCTTCTTCAAGCCCATGCCGAAGAAGCCACGGTTCTCAAGACCTGTCTGCTTCTCACGTGCGCCTGCGCTCTCAAGTGTTACATAATGAGGATTGCGGTCGAAGGCAGGTTTAACATCGCTGAGGGTTACATTTCCGAATGTATTCCATCCCATCAGGCGCTGTGGGAATTCGAAGGAACGGTTCTCTACCATCTCTGCATAGAGTCCACCATCGGCACCGAAGTTGATATCCTCGAAGAAGATACCATACATGGTAGGCTGGATTTCTGCTCCAGGCTTGTTAGCCTGAACAGTAAACTGATGCTGTGCGAAAGCTCCGAGTGAAGACATCGCCAGCAATGCTGCTGCGAAAAATTTTGCTTTTCTCATATTGTTCGTTATTTTTATTTTTTAGGTCTGTACCTACACTTTTCCGTGATAGGTGCTGCAAAGATAAAAAAATCCACCCCGAATGAGGTGGATTTTCTGTTTAAATATATTGGATTTTCGTATAAATCCCTGCTTTTCTACTATTTATCTAATGGAATGAGCACGAAAGTGAAGTTCTTATCGCCATAATGGAGGCGATATTTCTCCAATGGCCATGCACCCCAAGAGTTCTCACCAGCCACACCAGAATGCTCTGCATCGAGGAAGAGATTGGTGAATTTTGACTTCTTCAGATTGAAACTGTGACGCTGGTCCTTGTCATCACCATCATCCAGTTCTTCTGTGTCGAAGTGGATGGCGGAAGCATAGAATGGCTTGCAGCTCTTCACCTTGAATCCGAAGCCGGAAGCATCGGTCTGGTTCCACCAGCGCATATCGCCCTTGGTTCCACTCTCCTGTGGACGGATGTATGGGAAGTACTGGTGGTCGGCATCATCGCTATAGATTCCGATGCGCATGCAGTCCTCACGGTCAGAATAGTTCTCGATAGGACCACGGCCGTAATACTGGCTCTTGTCCATATCGTATGGCAACTGCATCAGCATACCGAAACGGAACAGATCGCTGACCTTGGCATCATCAGAAGCATCAAACTCCTGGGTTACCTTCATCGCACCGGTGTTAGGCATGATGAGATAATCGATTTCCAGCTCACCCTTCACCTCTGGCATCTCATAGGTTGCACAGATGCTGATGGTGTTTGCCTTCTTATCCTTTTCAACAGCTACACCCTTCAGGTTCATGACAGGGTTCTTCCAAACCTGGAACTTCTTCTGCAGGCCGGCACCGAAATCATTATCGGTAGGAGCACGCCAGAAGTTTGGCTTCAGGGTACCGCCTTCGCCGAGGAGCGACTTGCCACGATAGGTATATTCAGAGATGAGACCGGTGGTACGGTTCACCTTCACGGTCAGATCAGGAGTAGTAACGGTGATATCCTGCTCGCCCTTTTTGTCGATGAGCTTAGCCTTCACCTTCTTGCCGTTCTGAGCCTTAGCCATGTTATCTGCACAATGACCGCAGCACTTCTTCTCCTTCACTGCCATCTGGGCATAAGCCACAATCTGACCAGCCTCCATCAGAGGTTCAGCCTTCTTCAGACGGAAATCGATGTTGAGGAATACCTCCTTGCCCTTTACCTTAGAAAGGTCGTAAGGGATGGTGAAGTTCTTGGTCTGCTGGGCAGCTACATCGATATCAGCGATGGTACCGTTCTGAGTCTCCACGCCATCCTCAATGAGGCTCCATGCCAAGGCATAGTTGCTCAAATTGCGGAAGAAGTTCTCATTGTATACACTTACTTCGCCCTTTTCTGCATTCACCATCTTAGCCCAGATGTTCTGATACTGGTAGGCTACCTCGTAGGCATGAGGATTGAGTTGACGGTCAGGACCGATGATACCATTGCAATTGAAGTTGTTGTCGCTAGGGTCGTAATTGTTATAATCGCCACCGTAGCAATATTCTATCTTGCGGAGCTCTTCATTGCTCATCTTCTCAGGATTCTTGATGGTCATCGGCTTCAATACCTTGCGGTGCAAGCCCTGGTCAACGAAATCCCAGTCGAAACCACCCTGGAGGATAGGATACTTGCGAATCAGATTCCAGTAATCCTTCAGGTTACCGCCTGAGTTACCCATAGTATGGTTGTACTCGCACTGGATGAGCGGCATCGGACTGTTAGGGTCCTTCGCATACTTTTCACAAGCGCTTACAGGATAGTACATAGGGCAGAAGATATCGGTACCCTCGCCTCTGCTTGCCTGCTCATACTGAACCGGACGGCTCTGGTCCTGGCTCTTGATCCACTTGTAAGCCTGCAGGAAGTTATCGCCCATCACCGTCTCATTACCCATACTCCAGGTTACGACACTAGGATGATTGAAGTACATGGAAACATTGTGCTGGTTACGCTCCATAATCTGCTTGGCAAACATCGGCTTCTTGGCAGCTGCATCATCGCCATACTGGAAACCGTGACTCTCCTGGTTAGCCTCAGCTACCACATAGATACCATACTCATCGCAGAGCTCGTACCAGCGTGGATCATCAGGATAGTGGCAGGTACGGACAGCGTTGATATTCAGGCGCTTCATAATCTTAATGTCCTGAATCATGCGCTCCATGCTCAATACATAACCTCCATCAGGGTCCATCTCATGACGGTTGGCACCCTTGATGAGCACAGGCTGACCGTTGACAAGGAACTGCTTGTTCTTGATTTCCACCTTGCGGAAACCTACCTTTACTGGCGTGATGCTTGCTGATTTCATGTTGCCATTCTTCAGCGCACTTGAGAGGGAAACCTGCAGGGTATATAAATAAGGTGTCTCTGCATTCCACTTGTGTGGATTCTCTACGTTCATCGTAATGTTGGCTGTTCCATTCTTTGCCAATCCTGTAGCTGTAGCCACCTGCTTGCCCTCTTTGTCGAAGAGGATGAAGTTCAGCTTGCCTGTTCCCTTTACCTTGGTAGAGATGTTGAGCACACCATCCTTGTAGTTGTTTACAAGGTCAGGAGTAACACGGATATCCTCCAAATGCAACTTGGCATCGCGGGCAAAGAGATAGCTTTCACGAGCCACACCACTCAAGCGCCAGAAGTCCTGGTCCTCATCCCAGGAACCATCGCACCAGCGGAAGGTCTGGAAGGCAATCAGATTCTTGCCCTTCTTCAGGTAAGGAGTGATGTCAAACTCGGCAGCTACCTTGCTATCCTCTGCATAACCGGCAAACTTGCCGTTTACATAGAGATAGATGTTGGAAGTTACGCTACCGAAATGAGCTACTACCTGCTTGCCGTCCCAGTTGGCAGGGATGTCGATGATACGGCGGTAAGAGCCTACATGATTGTCCTTGGTAGGAACAGCTGGTGGCTGCTGGTCAAAATGTCCACGCCATGCAAAACCAATATTTACATACTCCGGATCACCGAATCCGTTCATCTCCCAGTTGCC